>Ga0187783_10003909_pt1 | contig 10993 bp, 8 predicted proteins | sample 1015_SJ02_MP02_2_FD_132471 | JGI IMG/M metagenome (GOLD analysis project Ga0187783, IMG submission 132471) | Tropical peat soil microbial communities from peatlands in Department of Meta, Colombia - 1015_SJ02_MP02_20_MG | ecosystem: Environmental > Terrestrial > Soil > Wetlands > Peat | place...
TTCCCGCCCGGGTTCACCAACCGCGAGGGCGAGCCGTTGCCTCTGATCGTGCAGAAGTCCGACGGCGGCTTCGGATATGCGGCCACCGATCTCGCTGCGATCCGCGACCGGGTCGGGCGTCTCGGTGCGCGACTCATCCTCTACGTCGTAGGGGCCCCACAAGCACAGCACCTTCAGATGTCCTTCGCAGTGGCGCGTTCGGCGGGTTGGCTACCGGCCGATGTCGAAGCCGTGCACGTGTCGTTCGGAAGCGTCCTGGACGCGGCGAAGAAGATGTTCCGCACGAGGGCCGGGCAGACGGTGAAGCTCGTGGACCTTCTCGATGAGGCTGTCGCGAGAGCATCTGACGCGATCACAGAACGTGCTCCGGACCTCGGTTACGACGAGCGAGCCGTGGTCGCGGACGAGCTCGGGATCGGAGCGGTCAAGTACTCGGATCTCTCGACCGACAGGGTGCGCGACTACACCTTCGACTACGACCGGATGCTCGCGTTCGAGGGCGACACCGGCCCGTATCTCCAATACGCGCACGCGAGGATCCGCTCGATATTCCGCCGGGGAGAAGTCGATCCCCCAAAGGGTGGTCCGCCGCCCATGATCGCCGAACCACCCGAAAGGGCTCTAGCGCTCCAACTCCTCGGATTCGACGACGCGCTGGCGGCGACGCTCCAGTCGTGGAGCCCGAGCAAGTTGTGTGCCTACCTGTTCGACCTCGCGACGTCTTTCACGTCTTTCTACGAGAAATGCCCTGTGCTGAGAGCCCCGGACCCCGAGACCCGTCGGAGCCGGCTCTTCCTCTCGGACCTGACCGCGAGGGTGCTCGAGCAGGGTTTGGGACTGTTGGGCATCGAGGCGCCGGACCGCATGTAACACCTCTACGCTGTCGGGTCGATGAACGTACCTGACATGTCCGGAAAGACCGTGGTCGTTACAGGGGGTAACTCGGGGATCGGGCTCGAGACCGCGCTCGCGCTGTCTCGAGCAGGCGCCAAGGTCGTGATCACCGCCCGTGATCGGGACCGTGGGGAAAGCGCTGTCAAAGACATCGAGAGTCGCGGGGGGTCAGACGTAGGGCTCAGCGTCTTCGACCTCGCGAGCCTCGCCTCCGTACGCGAGGGCGCGGCGGACATTCTCGATCGATGTCCGCGGATCGACGTGCTCGTGAACAATGCGGGCGTGGTCCTGACCGACCGCCAATTGACCGTGGACGGTTACGAATCGACCTTCGCGATCAACCATCTCGGCCCGTTTCTCCTGACCAAGATCCTCACCGACAGGATTCGCGACAGTGCGCCATCTCGTATCGTGAACGTTGCTTCGTCAGCGCACCGCTCGGCCCGCACGGGCCTCGATTTCGACGATCTTCAGAGCTCGAAGGGGTATTCGGCGATGCAGGTGTACGGAAAAACCAAGCTCGCGAACATCCTTTTCACCACCGAGCTGGCACGTCGTCTCGATGGCTCCGGCGTCACCTCTAACGCGGTTCACCCCGGCACGGTCGCAACCGGGTACGGCCGCGACGGCGACACGTCCGGCTGGCTCGCGCTGGGTATCGGCGTCGCCAGGCCATTCATGAAATCGCCTGAGAAAGGTGCGAAGGCATCGATCTACGTTGCGTCGTCACCGGATGTCGCGAACGTCACCGGTGGCTACTTCATCGGGACGAAACAGCGCACCCCCTCGAGTGCGGCTCGTGACGAAGCGGGTGCACGCCGCCTCTGGGAGGTGAGCGAACAGCTCGTCGAAAAGGCCGGGACGCCGTAGGGGGACGACGACTTCGGTCGGATTGGCTTCAGACGAGGGTGCTCAGACGAGGGTGCTCAGACGAGGGTTCAGACGAGGGTTCAGATGAGGGTGCTCAAACCGCCGTCCACGGCCAGTACCTGTCCGGTCACGTAGCTCGCCGCGTCGGAAAGAAGCCAGACCACGGCTTCTGCCACTTCCCATGCCGTGCCCTGACGTCCCATCGGAACAGGGGTCCTCTCCCGAGAAGGACGTCCCATCGATGCAACGCGTCCAAGCGGTGTGTCTATGAGCCCCGGGGCGACCACGTTCGCCCGTATCTGGCGGCGCGCCCCTTCTAACGCGACGTGGCGGCAGAGACCGGCAAGGGCTGCCTTCGAGGCGTCGTAAGCGGGGATCTGGCTACCGGGTTTCAAACCTGCGACGGAGCTTATGAAGACGATCGAAGATCTCTCCGCGAGCGACGGCATCGCGGCTCGACAGACGAGGAAGTGTGAACGCACGTTTACTGCGAAAGTTGTATCCCAGTCCTCGACAGTCGTCTCTGAGAGGCGCCGTCCCATGCCTACGCCAACGTTGAGCACCAAGCCGTCGAGACCCCCGAGCCCGGCGACCGCAGATTCGACAGCAGACGCGCACCGGTCCGCGTCGCTTACGTCCGCAGTGATCGCTATCGCCAATCGTTCCTCTGCGGTCGACTCGGCCTTTGCCATCTCGACCGTGGCCCGTAGGGACTGCGCATCACGGTCCAAACATGCGACGGCCGCACCTTGTCTCGCTGCCAAAAGGCTCGCCGCTCTGCCGTTGCCGACGGGGGAATCGGCATCGGGACTGGGCCGAGTTCCCGCTCCTATCACGAGTATCCGCCGTCCTTCGAGCAAAGTCGTCACGTCACATCACGTCACATTGCGTCTCGTCACGTCAAGGCCGAAGGCGAGGCGTGCAGCGCCGTCGTGACGTGGCAGGTCTCTGAGAACACGACGCCGGCCAGGGATTCATCGCGCGAAGCGCGGCAGGCCGTCGTCGAGCTCGACGCCGAGGGTGTTCAACGTCATCGCGACCAAGTGGTAGTGGCCCACGAGCATGGGAACCTCGATCAGCTGCGCGGTGTCGTAGGCGTGCGACAGCTCGTCCCAAGTGGCATCTGAGATGCACATCTCGTCGTGGAGCTCGTCGGCTGCGCGCACAAGGGTGGTGTCGAACGGCCGCCAAGATCGTGGCGCCGAGCCGGCTTCGGCGACAGTCGTTCGCGTCGAGTTGAGCAATTCGATCTCGTCGTCCGACAGCCCGACCCGTCTTGCGATGAGGACGTGTTGCGCCCATTCATATTCGGCTTTGCAATTCCACGCGGTCCGAAGGATGAGGATCTCCCGGTCGCGGCTAGGCAGCTTTCCGTTCAGAAGCTTGCCGCCGAAGGGAAGCCACCTTCGAAAAAGGCCTTCTGCGCGGACAAGAGTCGTGAATATGTTTGCGTCACGTCCAGCCACGACTGTGGTGTCGAGAAGCTCGCGCGCAGAACCAACTCGCTCTTCAGGCGGAAGCGGGGAGATTCGGGGAGCTCTAGGTCGCTCGGAGATGGCCAACGATACAGTGAGGCCATGTCACTCGACGGTGAGTACGAACCAAGTCCCTGGGACATGGTGGCCGAGCAGGTTCGCCAATACGAGTCCTCCGGAGGGAAAGAAGGCGGAACGCTCGAGGGTAAGCCCTGCATAATCCTCACGACCCGGGGCCGCCGAACGGGGAAGATCCGCAAGACACCGCTCATGCGAGTCGAGCACGACGGCTCGTACGCGGTGGTCGCGTCGTTGGGAGGGGCACCCGACAACCCCGTCTGGTATCTGAACCTGATCGCCGACCCGGATGTCCGGCTCCAGGACGGCCCGGACGTTCACGAACTTCGGGCCCACGAGGCGTCCGGTGATGAGAAGAGGAAATGGTGGGCTCGAGCCCTCGAGACGTGGCCCGCTTACGACGACTACCAGGCATCTACAGACCGCGTGATCCCTCTGGTGGTGCTCGACCCGATCAAGTGACGGGCCGGTCCTACCTGTGCAGCGGCACCAGGAGCTCATGATCTCCAAAGAGGACATGCTGTACTACATCGACGACGCGCTCGATGGGATGATCGCGATCGTCGAAGAGCTCGGCGACGACCTCGCGAACCGCAGGCTGGACGTCGGCGGCGCGAACTCACCGTATGCGGTTCTCACCCACTGTCTCGGGGTCATCGATTACTGGTGCAGTTACCTGATCGCCGGACGTGAGATAGAACGTGATCGTGCCGCGGAGTTCCGCTCGGCGGGATCCGTTTCCGAGCTCGTGACCCGCGTCCGAAGTTCAAGGCTCCGGCTCGAATCAGATCTGTTGGAGCTCGAGCCGTCGGCTCCCCCGCGAGGGACCGCGCGTCCTGGCGATGCCCGCCTGCCGATAGGGGCGACCCAGGGGGGCGCGCTGGTGCACATCTACGAAGAGCTCGCCCAACACAGGGGTCAGATGGAGGTCACACGCGACGTTCTATTGGCGCCGTGGGGAGCCTCGAAACCGGTCTCAGCTCCCTGAGGCGACCCGGCCCTTCGACTCGATTCGGCGAAGAGGCGGAAGCGTCGGCGGAGGCTGTTGTCGAGGAGGAAGGCGCCCGAGCAGCTCGCTCGTGGCCTGCGCCACTTTCAGAACAGCCACTTCGAATGCGTCTTCTGTCCTCGGCGACTTGGCCTGCACCCCGCTCACCTTGCGGACGTATTGCCGGGCGGCAGCTTCGATTTCCTCGGCGGTCGCCTTCGGTTGCAGTCCTCGCAGAGTCGTGATGTTGCGGCACATACGGGTAACGCTAGGCGGGGAGAGGTGGATCTGCGCCGTGCCGCCCTCGCGCGCTGGCGTGTGGAGGCCGCTGATAAGGTCAATCGGCCTTGTTCCCGATCGGGGAAACTCTTCCCGGCAGGCAGGAAACGAAAATGAGCGAGGACCTGTCTGCGACTGAAGTACAGCGCCCGAGGCGACGGCGGTGGTTCGTCGTTTCCTCGGTCGTCGTTGCGCTGGTGGCCGGCGCTCTTGCGTTGGGCTTGGCTCTCTCGGGCGGGGGCTCACAATCCGCCGCACTGGTCGGGGCCACTGGAGGCCGGGCGCCGACGTTCGCGCTCCCGAGCCTCGTCGACTCCCGTACGCAGGTATCGCTAGCGCAATTCCGAGGAAAACCCCTCGTCCTCAACTTCTGGGCATCTGACTGCCCCCCGTGCCGAACCGAGATGCCCCTCTTGCAGTCCGAATTCGAATCGCGGCACGGCGCTGTGAGTTTTCTCGGCATCGATACCCTCGACAGCTCGACCGCGGCACTTTCGTTTCTCGCTCAGGTGCACACTTCGTATCCAGTGGCGGTGGACAGCAGTGGAGCGGTTGCGACGAAGTACGGCGTCTACGGGATTCCGACGACGGTGTTCGTCTCGGCGAGCGGCCGGATCGCCGGAAGGCACATCGGACAGCTCGACGCAAGCACTCTCGAACGAGCGTTGTCCGAGGCGTTTCCTCGAACGTGAACTCAGGACCGGCTGGCTAGCGACGCAGTCTCAAAAGCTCGCTAACTGAGGAGTCCAGTGGTTCGGTTCTCCAATGGGCTGGCGAGCTCAAACGTCACCCATTTTGCGGATCACCCCGAGACGATCTGAGAACCCTTCCAGGGTGAGGCGTTGGAGTCGCGAACCGTAGCTGATCCGAGCGAGGCCCAGCTTGGAGAGGCGTGACAGTGGTGCCTTGTCGGGCCGAACAAACCCGTTCACCGGCCCTTCGTAGTTCTGGATGAAAGTCGTCAGCTGGTCGACGTCCGCGCCGATCGGGTAAACGCAATCAGCTCCGGCGGCTGAATACTGGTGCGCTCTTTCGAGCGCGAGTGCGACAGGATCTTCTCCTTCGGCGGTGCCTCGGACGAAGACGTCTATCCGCGCGTTGACAAAGAGATCGAACCTCGCAGAAGCAGTTGCTGCCTTCATTTCGGCTATCCGCCTCGCTCCATCTTCGACTGGGAGCAGAGCATTTCCGACCGAGTGGTCGGTGTCCTCGATGTTGCAACCTACGGCTCCCACTTCTCGGAGCGCCGCGACGATCTCGGTCGAAGACAGTCCGTATCCCGACTCGACGTCGGCTGTCACCGGTACGTCGACAGAGCTGGCTATGCGGCCGATTGCGTGGAACATCTCGTCTGCGGGAGTCTTCTCGCCGTCTTCCCAGCCGAGGCTTGCTGCGATGCCGCCGCTTGTCGTGGCTACGACGGGGAAACCGGCCTTTGCGACCGCCCGGGCACTCGCGCAGTCCCAGGTGTTGGGCAGCACGAGCGGCGAGTCGCCATGATGCAAGTCGCGGAGCTTTTCGAAGAGGGCTGATCGGTCGTCCGGTGTCACGCGTCACATGATGGCATCGTCGCTGACCCACCCGATCTCTCCGTGAGACACAGAGGATCGTGCAGCCGCGACGAGGTCGATCGTGCTTTCCCCTGGGACCTGGCCGTGACCACGTCGACCGGGCTTCCGACCGGGGATCAGGCGGCGACGATGTCGATCGGGCTCCCGACGGGGACCACTCGCAGCTGGTCCAGATCGGCGTTGTGGAGTCGGATGCATCCGTGCGACACGCGGGCTCCGCTCGTTCCTATCTGGCTGTCCGAGCCGAGCGGACCGTGGATTGCCACTATCGCGTCGCCCGACTCGTCCCAGTCGGTGATCGTGTCGGAGTGGTCGGAGGTGACCATCACGAACGCTCCGTAGCCCGGATTGGGTGGAGCCGCGAAGAGCGCCAGGAAGTAGTCACCCGTCGGAGTCGGGTACTGGCTGGTACCCACGCCAACAGGGGCGCTGAAGATCACGCGTCCGGACTTGAACAGGTAGAGCCGGGTCGTTCCCAGCTCGATCACAATGCGGTACGGAGACGAAGCGAGCGTCACGTCACTGGAGAGCACCCACGCGGTCGAGCCGTTCGGACGCTGAGCCAGCCTGACTTTCACCCAACCGGGCGATCGCTCGATCACAGGTAGCACCGAGGGCGCTCCGAACCACGAGCCGGGCACCGTCGACGTCTCTTCGCCGCCAGGCTCGGCGAAACCAGGGATTGCGCCGTGTGTGGTCGCCACCAAGGTGTAAGCGGGACCGTAAAGGGGAGAGGATCCAGGCGTATTCGCTCGCACCTCCGGTGCCTTCAATCCGCTTACAGCACGCGCCTGGCTGCGAAGCCCTGCGTTTCGGGCGCGCTGCGATGCCTTGAGAGTAGATGTCCCGCTTCCACACCCGGAAGCGAGCAGTAGCAGCACGCTCAAAATCAGAAGAGGTAGCCGGGCGCGGCGAATTCGATCGGTCACGAAGTCCAAAGCGCCTGGCGTATCACACACGACAGATCGGTCTCTCCAGCGGCCTCTCGGGGCGTGGCCCAATGAGCTACATGCCCCCCGTCCACTTTCGGAACATTCACGACCGTGGTGGCGACCACCGTGTCACCCTGTGCTCGCACGAAATCGACGGCAATCGAATACCGACGCGGAGCCGATGTGGGATTGTCCACAACTCCTGTTAGCTGCCAACCCTGTGAGCTCTGGGTGCAGGCGTCAGCGCCGACGTCGGGTCGCGCGTTTCGCGACGCCTGGTATACGGGGACGGTGACCGATGTCGATGTTGCAGCCCCGGTCGATCGCGAGGACGAATGCCGGCTCGAAGCGACCGCAGTGGACGAGCTTCCGGTCGAGCACCCCGATACGAGGAACATCATGGCGACGCCCAGCACAGGGACCGCCAAGAGCCTCGTCTTCTCGAGACGGGATTGCTGTCGATCGGGAAGGCTCAACCTGTCACCGGTATGAAGACCGGTGTCACCGGACTTGTGGGAGCCGCAGGCGGTTGGTTCGAGGGTGACGTCGAGGGGGACGTCGACGGAGAAGTCGCGGGCGGCGTGATACCGGGGATGACGACCGTCGAACCGTTGGATACCGTCGTGGAGCCATCCGGGGCCTTTGAAGTCGCCGTCGCGGTGTTCTTGATCTCACCGCGCGCCACGTCGGCTTCCGTGGTGACGTAGGTGGCCTTGCAGGTCTCTGACTGCTGAGGGCCGAGCGAGGCCTCCGGGCACGAGACGGCGGACAGCCCGAGCATTGCGTCTGCTATCGCGATCGAGTCGAGGGTGACGTTCCCGGTGTTGGTGACTTGGAAGCTGTAGGTGATGTTCACTCCGGTTCCCTCGAAACTCGTCACGTCTGCCGACTTCACTAGGCCAATTCCGGGTTTTTGAGTAGCGGGAACCGTGGCGGTCGAGGTGTCGGTCACGGTCGTCTGCTCCGGGGACACCCCGGATGCGGTCGCTGTGTTCGAGATGCTGCCTCGGTCGAGATCCGCTTGAGTGGTCGTGTACGTGGCGGTGCACGTCTCGGAGGCGCCCAGGCCGAGAGTCGTCTGCGGGCAGGAGACAGCTGAAAGCCCGGTCATGTCGTCCGTGACCGAGACAGAGTCGAGGACTTCGTTTCCTGTATTGGTGACAAGGTAGGAGTACGTGATGGTCGTCCCGGCAGCGTCGAAGCTCTGTGGGCTCGCAGATTTTTCGAGAAGGATCTCCGGCCGCACGATCAACGGAAGCGTCACGGATGAATCGTCTGTGACGACGTCACCGTTCGGTGCGGTCCCGGACGTGTTGGCAGTGTCGGTGACTTCCTCGTTGAGTTGGTCCGTGGTCGTGGTCGTGTAAGTGGCGGTACAAGTTTCACTCGCTCCGGGGGCGAGCGTTGTGGTACCTGGACATGAGAGCGGCGACACGCCGGGGCTCGGATCTGCAACGGCCACCGACGTGAGTGTCACGTTGCCCGTGTTGGTCACCACGTAGGTGTAGGTGATGGGCGTTCCCGCACCCGGGAAGTCAATCGGAGAGGCGCTCTTCACGAGCTCGATCTGCGGTTTCGGGTCGGCCGGTACGGTTTTACTTGATGTGGCAAGGACGGGAGAACCCGAAGGCGGTTGTCCGGTCGCAGTGCCCGTGTTGGTGATCGAACCGTTATCCAGATCGGCCTGCGTGGTGACGTACGTCGCAGTGCATACCTCGAACTGGCCTGGATCTAGTGACCCGTCGGGACAAGAGATTGCAGAGAGCCCGGGCTGGGGGTCGGTCACCGTGACGGGGTCGAGCGTGACGTTCCCGGTGTTCGTAACGGTGTAGGAGTAATTGATCGATTCTCCTGGTTTGTCGAAAATGGCTAGGTCGGCATCCTTGACGAGGGAGATGTCGGGTGTCTGTACGGCGGTGATCTTGAGCGTCGATTGATCGGTCACGGGGGGCCCGCTCGGAGGTGTCCCCTCTGCGGTACCGGTATTCGTGATCCCACCGGCGTTCACGTCTGCCTGGGTGGTCGTGTATGTGGCCGTGCAGATCTCGGAATCGTTCGGTACAAGCTCTGTGCTAGGGCAGGTGATCGTCGAGAGACCTGACATCGGGTCGGTCACGGTGACGGGGTCGAGGGTGACGTTCCCGGTGTTCGTAACGGTGTAGTCGTAGTCGATCTCAGCTCCGACGGTGTCGAAACTCGTGACATTGGCCGATTTCACGATGGAGACGTCCGGGGTCTGGTCCGCCGGAACCGTCAGCTGCGACGAGTCCATCACCTGGCTGCCGTCGGGTGCGGTGCCGGTGACAGTGCCGGTGTTGGACACGAAGCCCCTGTCGACGTCAGCTTGGGTCGTCGTATAGGTGGCGGTGCAGGTCTCGGTGACGTTCGGGGCGAGGGAGGTGTCGGGACAGCTGATCGTCGAAAGACCCGGGCTCGGGTCGGTCACCACGATGTCGTCGAGAGTCACGTTTCCCGTGTTGGTCACCAGATACGAGTAGGTGATCTCGGTGCCGGGCGCGTCGAACGAAGTTGGGACGGTAGATTTCTGCACGGTGATGTCGGGGGTCTGGACAGCGGGGATCGTCACCGACGAAGAATCGACCACGTTGGGCAAGCCGGGCGGCGGCGTGCCGGTAGCCGTGCCGGTGTTGGTCACGTCGCCGGCGTCCATGTCTGTTTGAGTGGTCGTGTAGGTGGCGGTGCAAGTTTCGACCTCGTTCGGGATGAGCGAGGTATCAGGGCACGAAATCGCTGAAAGGCCGGGAAGCGGGTCGGTAACCACGACCGGGTTCAGTGTGGTGTTGCCGCTGTTCACGACTTCGTATGTGTAAGTGATGAGCGTGCCGGCCGCCGAGAAGCTGGAGATGCTGGCGGTCTTCGTTATACCGATCGCTGGAGTCTGGACCACCGGGATGATCACAGTGGAGCTACTAGTCACGGGCGTTCCCGATGGAGGGGTTCCACTCGCGGTGGCGGTATTCGTTATCTCGCCGTTATCGACGTCGGCCAGAGTTGTCATGTAGGTAGCGGTACAAACCTCTTCGCCGCCGACCGGGAGAAGCGTCTCGGGGCAGGAGACCTCGGACAGACCAGGCAGCGGGTCGGTGACCGTCACAGGGTCGAGCGTCACGTTGCCGGTGTTTGTGACGTCATATGTGTAGAAGATGGTGGTGCCCGATGTCGAGAAGCTTCGGATGCCACCGTTCTTGACAAGAAGGATCCCCGGGCTCTGAACCGCCGGCACGGTCAATTTCGACTGGGCCGAGACCGGCGGTCCGGACGGCGGTGTCCCAGTTGCCGTGCCGGTATTTGTCACTCCGCCGGCGTCGACGTCATCCTGTGTCGTTACGTAGGTTGCGGTGCACGTTTCGGCTGCTTTGGGTGCGAGCGTGTCGTCCGGGCACGAGATCGTTGACAAGCCCGGTAGTGGATCCGTGACCGACACGTCGTGCAACGTGACGTTGCCTGTGTTGGTGACCAGGTAGCTATAAGTGATGGTCACGTTGGGTTCGGAGAACGAGCTCACGTCAGCGGACTTGTCCAAAGAGATTGCAGGAGCTGGGACTGCGGGAACTGTCACGGACGAGGAACCGCTCACCTCGGGACCTGTAGGAGGAAGCCCCGTAGCCGTGCCCGTGTTGGTTACGCTTCCTCGGTCGACGTCTTCCTGGGTCGTCGTGTAAGTCGCGGTGCACGTTTCGCTGGTGTGTGGTGCCAACGACGTGGTGCCATGGCAGTCGATCGCAGAAAGGCCGTCCATGGGATCGGTCACGGAAATTGGATCCAATGTCACGTTTCCGGTATTCGTCACGAGGTAGCTGTAAGTGATGGACTCTCGGGCGGAAGAGAAATCGGTTAGATCGGCGGATTTATAAAGGGTGATCGAGGGTGTTTGGGTGGAAGGAA
>Ga0187783_10003910_pt1 | contig 10993 bp, 7 predicted proteins | sample 1015_SJ02_MP02_2_FD_132471 | JGI IMG/M metagenome (GOLD analysis project Ga0187783, IMG submission 132471) | Tropical peat soil microbial communities from peatlands in Department of Meta, Colombia - 1015_SJ02_MP02_20_MG | ecosystem: Environmental > Terrestrial > Soil > Wetlands > Peat | place...
GCCTCGGGGTCCCACTCCACCCGCACCCGGCCGGCCCAGCTGTCAAGCGTCACGCCCTTGGGGCGCGCCTTACGATCAACCGGGGGTTGCCCACCGCGGCGGTGAGCGGGAACATTGCGCTTGCTCTGGGTCATGCCCCTGACAATGGCGCAAAATCTCGCTTACGCAACCGAGTGAACCGCCGGATCTAGGGTTATAGGTGGGAAAGCATGCTTTTTTGAAGGTAGATGCGATTTTTAATCATTTTTAGATTTTGGTTTTTTTTGATCCGTATTTCCTGCTGGAAGGGGGCCCGGGGAGAAACCAATAGTACCATACCACTTTTGTAGAAATGCAGCTCATTTCTCGTGCTAGGCGTGTGGAACTGCAATTTCCACGATGATATCAGTAGTTTCGAGGTAGATCAGCAGGAAACAGAACAGTTCTCACGCAAAGCGTCTGCGGCTTTCCTCGATCACATCCTCATAGGTGCGCAGTCCCGTGGTGGGCGCGTTCACCAGCACCGCCATGTTGCCCGGCTTGTGCTCGTTCCGCCACATGCGCGTGTGCGCCTTGGGGATCTGCTCCCAGGGGAACACCTCCGACATGCACGGGTCGAGGCGCCGTTCCACCACCAGCTTGTTGGCCTGAGCGGCCTGCAGCAGGTTGGCGAAATGCGAACCCTGGACGCGCTTTTGATGCATCCACAGATAGCGCGCATCCATGGTCAGATTGTAGCCGGTGGTGCCGGCGCAGATCACGACCATGCCGCCCCGCTTGACCACCAACACCGAGAGGGGAAACGTCGCCGCACCCGGATGTTCAAACACGAAGTCGACATTGTTGCCCTTGCCGGTGATTTCCCAGATCGCGGCTCCAAACTTGCGCGCCTCCTTGAACCAGGCGTCGTATTCGGGGGTGCCGACCTTGGGCAGCTCGCCCCAGCAGCTGAAACGCGTGCGGTTGATGACGCCGCGCGCCCCCAGTTGCATGACAAAGTCGCGTTTTTCGTCATCGGAGACGACGCCGATAGCGTTGGCCCCGGAGGTGGCGATCAGCTGGACGGCCATCGAGCCCAGGCCGCCAGAGGCACCCCACACGAGGACGTTCTGGCCGGGGCGGATGACGTGCGGCCGATGGCCGAACAACATGCGATAGGCGGTCGCCAGCACCAGGATGTAGCAGGCGCTCTCCTCCCAGGTCAGGTGCTTGGGCCTTTCCATCAGCTGGCGATCCTGCACCCGGCAGAATTGCGCAAACGAGCCGTCCGCGGTCTCGTAGCCCCAAATGCGCTGCGAGGGCGAGAACATCGGATCCCCGCCGTTGCATTCCTCGTCGTCGCCGTCATCCTGGTTGCAGTGAATGACGACCTCGTCGCCGACCTTCCAGCGCTTCACCTTGGAGCCGACCGCATAGACGATGCCGGCCGCGTCGGAGCCGGCGATATGGTAGGGCTGCTTGTGCACGTCGAGGGTCGAGATCGGCTTGCCGAGGGCCGCCCACACGCCGTTGTAGTTAACGCCGGCGGCCATGACGAGCACGAGCACGTCATGACTGTCGAGCTCCCAGGTCGGAACCACCTCGATCTGCATGGCGGTCTCGGGCGGACCGTGGCGGTCCTTGCGGATGGCCCAGGCGTACATGCGCTTTGGCACATGGCCAAGCGGGGGAATCTCGCCGAGCTCATAGAGGTCTTTGCTGCCGCGGCCGGCGCTTGGCGCCGGGACCGCGACCTTGGAATGCACCGCTTCCTCCCGCACGCGTGGAGGTTTGACGCCCGATTCCCCCTTCGACCGCGCCGCCATCGATCCGCTCCCAGAGATGGCACGGACACCCGCGCCCGTCTGCTGCATCGCGAAGAGAAGGACAGAACCGCACAGCGCTCAAGCGATTTTTGCGCCATGGGACCCGCGCCGGGGCCTGCGGCGCAATCGCCTCTTAACGCCTTGCGATTAGCCTAGGCAACCCGGGGCCTTGTGCCGGCAAGGGCGATGGATGTGTTGTCGCGACATCTCGAGCAGATCTGCGCGGCAAGCACGAGTATAATGGCGACTTTCGCGCCGCTCTGCGCCCTTGCCCGGCCAATAACGCAAGGAATACTTGGCAAAACCGCGATCGATCATCTTCACATTTCCTTGATCATTGCTGCTGTCGGTCTCGAGCAACTCGCCTTGACGCTCTCTCCGGCCTTCACCCGGCGGGCGCGACCGCTGGTCGATGGGGACAATTCTGGCGGCCGCCGCCGGCGCGACCCTTCTGACCTTTCCGGTCGCTGGCGTTGCTTGCCGCAGACGCCACGAGCCGACCGGGATCCGATCGCCCGCCCCAAGGCTCGGTCCGCGCGCTCCCTTGCGCGGACATCCATTGCCGCTAGTGTGGGCATCTCGCGGCTGCGAACGAGGAGGGTGCCATGACCCGGCGCAAGCGGGCAATCCCGGCCACACCGCCCGCGCGCGACAAGCCCTGGCTGTTTCGGACCTATGCCGGCCACTCGACCGCGGCCAAATCCAACGCGCTCTTTCGCAAGAACCTCGCCAAGGGCCAAACCGGCCTGTCGATCGCCTTCGATCTGCCGACCCAGACCGGATATGACGCCGACCACGAACTGGTGCGGGGCGAGGTCGGCAAGGTCGGGGTGCCGGTCGCGCACCTGGGCGACATACGTCAGCTGCTTGCCGACATCCCGCTCGGCGAGATGAACACATCGATGACAATCAACGCGACCGCCGCATGGCTGCTGGCGCTGTACATCGCCGTTGCCGATGAGCAGGGGACGGATCGCGCCCGCCTCACCGGCACGATCCAGAACGACATCATCAAGGAATACCTTTCGCGCGGGACCTACGTGTTTCCGCCGGCTCCGTCGCTGCGGCTGATCAAGGACACCATCCTCTTCACCAGCCGCGCCATGCCGAAGTGGAACCCGACCAATATCTGCTCCTATCACCTGCAGGAGGCCGGGGCGACGCCGGTGCAGGAGGTGGCGTTTGCGCTCGCCACCGCGCAGGCGGTGCTCGACGTCGTCAGGGCCTCCGGCGAGGTCGCGCCCGCCGACTTCGGCGCCGTCGTCGGACGCATCTCCTTCTTCGTCAACGCTGGAGTGAGATTCGTCACCGAGATCTGCAAGATGCGGGCGTTCAGCGAGCTATGGGACGACATCACGGCCGAGCGCTATGCCGTGAGCGACGCAAAGCACCGGCGCTTTCGTTACGGCGTCCAAGTCAATTCCCTGGGGCTGACCGAACCGCAGCCTGAAAACAACGTCTTTCGCATACTGCTGGAAATGCTTGCCGTGACGCTGTCGCGCGACGCGCGCGCGCGTGCGGTACAGCTGCCGGCGTGGAACGAGGCGATGGGCCTTCCGCGTCCCTGGGACCAGCAGTGGTCGATCCGCATGCAGCAGGTGCTGGCGTACGAAACCGACCTGCTCGAGCATGCCGACATCTTTGACGGCGCCGTTGTCATTCGCCGCAAGGTCGACGAGCTGAAGGCCGCCGCACGCGACGAGCTCGCGAACATCGAGCGCATGGGGGGCGCCGTGGCGGCGATCGACTACATGAAGCGCGCGCTGGTCGCGAGCAACACCGAGCGCATCAGGAGGATCGAGAACGGCGAGCAGATCGTCGTCGGCGTCAACCGCTGGACCGAAACGGAGATCTCGCCCCTGTCGACGGGCGGAGGCGCCGTCGAGGCGATCGATCCGGCGATCGAACGCGAGCAATTGGAGCGGCTGTCGGCCTGGCGCACCGCGCGCGACGGCGCGGCCGCGAACCGGGCACTGGCCGAGCTGCAACGCGCCGCCAAGGAAGGGCTGAACGTCATGGAGGCGTCGATCGACTGCGCCAAGGCCGGCGTGACCACCGGCGAGTGGGGTGGAGCGCTGCGCGCCGTGTTTGGCGAATACCGCGCGCCGACCGGCATTGCCGGTGCCGCCGCGCCGCGCGGCGGCATGGAGGACGTGCGCAGCGCGGTCGAGCGCGTGTCGGCCCGCCTTGGCAGACGCCTCAAGCTGCTGGTCGGCAAGCCCGGGCTTGACGGTCACTCCAATGGCGCCGAGCAGATCGCCGTGCGGGCGCGAGACTGCGGCATGGATGTCGTGTATGAGGGCATCCGCCTGACGCCGGCGCAGATCGTGCGCGCTGCACTGGAGGAGGGTGTGCACATCGTCGGACTGTCGATCCTTTCCGGAAGCCACGTGTCGCTCGTCGGCGAGGTCATGGAGCGCATGCGCAAGGACGGGCTTGAGGATGTGCCGGTCGTGGTCGGCGGCATCATCCCCGCCGAGGACGCGGCTGCCCTCAAGGCCCTCGGCGTCGCCGCCGTCTACACGCCCAAGGACTTCGAGCTCAATGCCATCATGCACGATATCGTGCGGCTCATCGATGGCTTGGCCGAGGCGGCCTGAGCCTCGTCGACTGAGGGCGGTGGCCGCCGCCGGCGCTCGCGGCACCGCCGCAGGCGCGGCTCCCGACCAGACGGTGGGGCTAATAAGGGGCTAATAATGTGAGGAAACGGCGCGAAGGCATGGGCTGGCGGCGTCCGCTCGCCTTCAGAGGCGGGCCGATCATGACGGCTCCCCCGCCGCCGCGCCGGCTCTTGGTATGGTGGCGAGCAGCGCCGCGAGCGCTTGGGCCTTCGACTTGCCGCTGGTGTTGACCACCGCGTCGGCCTTGGCATAGAGCGGCGCCCGGCTGTCGAGAATGGCCTTCAGATCGTCCATTGCCTGGGGACTATCCGCCATCGGCCGCAGGTCGCCTTGATCGAGTACGCGGTGCATGTGCTCGTCGGGCGTGGCGGTAAGCCACACGACGAAGCAGGCCGACAGCAGCCGATCGTACGTGGCCGGTTCGGTGACCAGGCTTCCGCCGGTGGCAATCACCGCGCGGTCGAAGCGGCCGATGACAGCCTCCAGGCACTGCCGCTCGAGGCGCCGAAACATCGCCTGGCCGTGAATCGCGAAGATCTCCGAAAGCTCGGTGCCGCTCGCGCGCTCGATCTCGCGATCGAGTTCGATGAAGGGCACCGAGAGCGCCTGCGCCGCAAGCTGCCCGAGCGAGGTCTTGCCGGCGCCGCGCAGACCGACGAGCGCAATGCAGCCCTTTGTCGAGAGTGGCGCCGCCCCGAAGCGCTCGGCAAGAAGGCGGCGCGCATCGGCGAGGTCGGCGGGCGCTAGCCGCTCGAGCTGATGCATGACGAGCGTCAGGTCGATCGGCCGATCCGGCCTATCGCTCACCAGCGTGGCGGCCTCAACCCCGAGCGCATCGGCGATCTGGCGCAGCACGAGAAGCGAGGCGTTCCCGGCGCCGCGCTCCATTTCGGCGAGGTAGCGCTCGGACACGCCCGAGGCCTTGGCAAGCGACCTGCGGGACATGCCCCGGCGGGCGCGCGCCAGGCGGACGCGCTCCCCGACAAGCCTAAGGTAGGCCTCATCGGCGGGCGTTGCGCCGCGCCTCGTGTCGGAACTGGTTTCAGAGCTGGTCATAAACTCTGGCAACCCTTGGCAACCCTTGGCAACCCTTGGCAACCTCTGGCAGGCCGCCGGCAACATAGTACATCCTGACGGCACCACGGCACAAAACAACGGGCGGACGCGGCCAAGGTACTTGCAGTATCTTGCAGTATGATGCACAGCGTACCTTGTCGAGAGGCAGATGGGCCGCTGTGCGGCCCCGTCCAGCGCTACAAGGGCCGCACAGACGACCCGCCGGGAGGAGGCATGACGAGCTATCCGCGCATTTACAATGCCGCGGCCGACATGGTCGACCGCAACGTCGCCGAGGGCCGCGCGGCCAAGGTGGCGTTCGTGGATTCCGATGAATCGCTTGCCTACGGCGAGCTGCAGGCGCGCTGCAATCGCATGGCCAATCTGCTGGCGACCTATCAGCTGCCGCGCGAATCCCGCATCGCCCTATTGTTGCTCGACACGGTCGATTTTCCGGTCGCCTTCTGGGGCGCGATCAAGGCGGGGGTGGTGCCGGTGTGTCTCAACACGCTTTTGACCGCGGAGCAGTATGCCTACATCCTCGCCGACTGCCGCGCCCGCGCCCTGTTCGTCTCGCACCAGCTGCTGCCCTCGGTACAATCGGCGCTCGGCCAGCTGCCCTTCCTCAAGCACATCTTCGTGTCGGCGGGCCCGCCGCCGGCCTTCGCCCTATCGCTGCGCGCCGAGCTCGGCCTGCAGGGCGAGCGGTCCGAGGCGGCCGAGACTGCCTGCGACGAGACGGCGTTTTGGCTCTACTCGTCGGGTTCGACCGGAATGCCGAAGGGCGTGCGGCATGTACATTCCAGTCCGATGGAGACCGCGCGGCTCTGCGGCCAGCAGTGCCTCGGAGTGTGCGAGGAGGATGTGATTTTCTCCGCCGCCAAGCTGTTCTTCGCCTACGGGCTCGGGAATGCCATGTCGTTTCCCCTATCGGTCGGCGCCTCCTCGGTGCTGCTGCCCGAGCGGCCGACTCCGCAGGCGGTGTTTCGCGTGCTCAGGGATCATCAGCCGTCCCTGTTCTTTGGCGTGCCGACGCTCTATGCCGCCATGCTCGCCTACCCCGAGGGTACGCCCGAGAATGGCTCGCGGCGGTTGCGGCTCTGCGTCTCGGCCGGCGAAGCGCTGCCGGCCGAGGTCGGCAAGGCCATGCGAGCGAAGTTCGGCGTCGACGTGCTGGACGGCGTCGGCTCGACCGAGATGCTCCATCAGTACGTCTGCAACAGCCCCGGCCGGGTGCGCTATGGAACGTCAGGCTTGCCCGTACCCGGCTATGAGATTCGCCTGGTCGACGAGCAGGGCCGGGAGGTGGCCGACGGCGAGGTCGGCGAGATGCTGGTCAAGGGCCCAAGCGCGGCGGAGGGCTACTGGAACCAGCGCGAGAAGAGTCGTGCGACCTTTGAAGGCAGCTGGACGCGAACGGGCGATAAATACACGCGCGATGCCGACGGCTACTATACCTACCAAGGCCGGACCGACGACATGTTCAAGGTATCGGGCATCTGGGTGTCGCCGTTCGAGGTCGAGAGCACGCTGATCGGACACGCGGCGGTGCTCGAGGCGGCGGTGGTGCCGAAGGCGGACGGCGATGGACTCCTCAAGCCCAAGGCGTTCGTCGTGCTGAAGCCCGGCGCGGCCGTCGGCAAAGGCCTGGTCGAGGAGCTGCGGGAGCACGTCAAGACTCGCGCCGGTCCCTGGAAGTACCCCCGCTGGGTCGAATTCGTGGACGGTCTGCCGAAGACGGCGACGGGCAAAATTCAGCGGTTCAAGCTGCGCGGGCCTGAGATCGCCTAGCCGTTCCACTCCTTGGCGATCACGTAGGCGAGCGAGCCAAAAAGGATCAGCGGGGAAAGCGTTCGGCCGATGGTGCCGAGGATGTAGGCCGTGGCCCCGAGCTGCAGAGCCGGCTGGTAGACGAAGAGCAGGATCGGCAGGCTCAGCACCGCGAGCACGAGCAGTCCGATCTTGCGCATGAGCGTTTGCCCCTTTCTCTGCTTCGGTGAACTCCGCCCATGGAATTTCGCAGAAGTGGCGGCGGGCTTCCAGCCCGAGCGAGGTTTTTTCTGGCTCGCCGGCGGCGTTTCCGGCGCTCACGACGAGGGAGCGTCAATACTCGAGACGACCTCGAAGATCGGCGAAGGGCATCATCACGTGCTGGCGATAGGCCGGGCGTTCCTGCAAGCGCCCGTACCAAGCCTCAACGTGGGGAAGCGGCGGCCGTGCCACGTCGAGCGAAAAATAGCGATAGAGCGACGTCCCGGCCGGTATGTCTCCCATCGTCAGGCGATCTCCCGCAAGATAGCCCTGTGCTTCCAGGTGTTTGTCCAGGAGTTGGTAGGCGCTCGCGCAGCACCGCGTTGCCGCCGCCACCGCCGATGCATCCCGCTGGCCTTCGGGCGTGCGGTAGTAACCCCAAAACAGCCGCATAAAGTCGGGTTGAAGGGTCGCGAGCGACCAGTCCATCCACCGATCGGCGAGCGATCGCTGCGCGGGCGTGGTTGCCCACAGCGTGCCCGAACCGTAGCGCGCACTCAGGTAGCGAATGATGGCATGGCTCTCCCAGACGATGGTCCCATCGTCGTCGATCACGGGAACTCTTCCGTGCGGGTTCATCGCCAGAAAATCCGCGCTATCCAACCCGCCAAAGGAGCCACCCGCGGCGATATGCTCGTGCGCCAGGCCGAGCTCTGCAACAATCCACATGACCTTTTGGACATTGAACGCGTTGCGGCGTCCCCAGACCTTGAGCATCTCTCACCCTTCGCTTTGTTGCGGTCGGTTGGAACCCGGCGGGACCGGGGCGCGGACATCTCTCCGTCGGCGCCAAGCGGCATCGGATCGCTCCCCTCGGCACACGCCTGAGAGCAATCCCGCCAACCTCCCATCGATCGGCACGTCCCCGCAAGGCACCCCCGTTTGCCTCGCGCCCCATCATCCCCGCGCCTGCGCTCTCCTCTGTGGCAGTTTTCACCGCTCTCACCCCCGGATATGCGCGAGGCAACCCCCACGCGCGGGCGAACAGGAGGGGCACGGTCGCTCTAATCGCAACCGCCGGCGCCAGCCCGCGCGCGAGGCCCTGTTGGCCAACCGCCAGCGCCAATGCTCAAGCCGCCGGGGCGGATCGGGCCGAGCTGTGCGACAGCGTGTGCGGCAGCTTATGAAGCAACTTGTGAAGCAGCCATCCGGCGAGCGACGCCCCGACGACTACAAGGGTTCAGACGCTGCGCGCGGGCGGATAGGTCAGGAATTCCTGCATCACGTGCCAGATGCGGTGCCTGTTGACGCCCAGCATGCCGGCGTGCGTCAGGCCGGCGAGAAACATGAACTGCTTGTCGTGGTTGGGCAGCCGCTGGAAGAACTCGAGGAGCTCCGCCTCCGAGGCGTTGCCGTCGTGCTCGGCGCGAATGAGGCAGACGGGGCACTGCACGCGGCGCGGATCGACCATCGGCATGTTGACCGCCATGTCGAGATAGGTGCCGCTCGGCACGGTATCGCCATGCTTTAGCTCCTCCTCCGCCAGCGCTTGCGCGACGATCGGCTCGTAGGTTCCGGGCTTGTCGCGATTGAAAATGCTGAGGTAGGTGGCCGGGCTGACCGAACGGCTGGGGTTGGCGCGGTACGCGTCGGCGGCGGCGCGGCGCCGGTCGATCTCGGGAGCGTCGGTGCCGGTGTAGGTGAACGCGTCGAGGATCAGCCGCTCGAGGCGGGCTGGCTCGTGCATGGCAAACACCCCGGCGCGGATGGCGCCCGAGGACTGGCCATACATCATCAGGGAAGATCGACCCGTCGCCTTCTCGACCACCGGCATGGCGGCCTTGAGATCCTCGACGCCGACCATGATGCCACAATGCCGGCCGCTGTGCGTCGAGCGGCCATACCCCTCGTGGTCCATGGTCCACACGTCCCAGCCGAGGCCGGCCATCTTGTCCATAAGCGAGTACTCGCGGCCAGGCACTTGCAGGTCGTAGCTGCCGCGCGAGGAGGGTGTCGAGCCGTGGACGAGGAACAGCACCGGCTTAGCCTCGTTGCCATCGCCGACCAGCCGCTTGCGGTAGATGTAGAGCTTGACATCGCCCTTGTCGGTGCTTTTGTCGGCCCAGTATTCCTCGGCCTTGATCACGCCATTTCCCGCGGCCGGCGCGGGCGCCGGCAAACCCGCGACCGCGCCCGCCGCAAGCAGGCCGGAAGCACGAAAGAGCCCGCGACGGTCGACTCCCGCGCACGCCCGGTCGTTGTTCATTGCGCTTCTCCCGGTGATCGCCTTTGACTGCTCCGCCAGTTTACTCCCGCAACCCGCCCGGCAGTAGTGTCGCGCGTGCCGATCTTCGCTGGCCCGATCGGCGTGCCGCCGGGCGGTCGCGGAGCAGAGAGACGTCGTGCTCGCTCGGTCCCCCCTGGCTACCGCACGGGACAATGCGACCATTTTTCCCACGGGGGGCGCGCGCATGCGGCCGCCGTCGCTGGACTGCGGGCGACAATCGATGTTCCTTGCCGCACGAACCGGCAAGGCGCACTATGCGCGCCGGCGCGCAGGCCGATGCGCAAGCCGAAGAGGAAATTGCGGAGAAAATTCTCATGAGTAGCCAGCTCACCGATGCCGAACTTGCCGCGCTGATGCCGTCGGAACTGGTGGAAAACCACACGCCGATTCCCACCCAGATCGTCTCCAGCGATGAATTCTACCCGGACCCTCAGAACGAGCGGCAGCGTGAGGTCGAGGCGCGCCTGCTTGCGATGGCCGACGATCTCGGCGGCCGGCAGGGACTCGATCGGCGCCGCTTCTTCCAGACCGCGGCCGGCATGGCCGCCTCGTTCGTGGCGATGAATGAGGTCTACGGGCAACTGTTCGCGGTGAGCAAGGCGGAAGCCGCCACCCCGGCCATGGCCCAGGAGCGCGCCGCCGCGCTCAAGGATCAGTTCATCATGGACATGCACACCCACTTCCTGCGCGACGACACGCGCATCATGACCTTCGTCAACATGCGTACCGCGGTCGGTAAGGCCGGCTGGAACAAGCAGTTGTCGGAACGAGAACAGACCATAGAGGACTTGAAGTTCAACAACTACAAGAAGGAGATGTTCCTCGACAGCGACACCAAGATCTCGCTGATCTCCTCGGCGCCCTCCGACATCGAGCAGGACTGGTTCCTGACCAACGAGCAGATGGCGGATGCGCGCAGGAAGATCAACGAGGAGGCGGGCTCGCGGCGCGTATTTGCGCACGCCATCTTCACGCCAGGACAGCCGGGATGGTTGGATAAACTCGACGCGGCTCTCGCGCTCAAGCCCGAGTCCTGCAAGGGCTATACGATCGGCGACAACACGCACAAGGATATCAGCCGCTATCCCTGGCGCATGGACGACGAGAAGGTCGCCTACAAGGGCTATGAGAAGATGGTGAAGGCAGGCATCAAGAATGTCTGCATCCACAAGGGCCTGTTCCCGCCCGGCCTCGAGAAGCAGTTCCCGCATTTGCGTGGCTTTGCCGACGTCGCCGACGTCGGACAGGCCGCCAAGGACTGGCCGCAGCTCAAC
>Ga0187783_10003911_pt1 | contig 10992 bp, 10 predicted proteins | sample 1015_SJ02_MP02_2_FD_132471 | JGI IMG/M metagenome (GOLD analysis project Ga0187783, IMG submission 132471) | Tropical peat soil microbial communities from peatlands in Department of Meta, Colombia - 1015_SJ02_MP02_20_MG | ecosystem: Environmental > Terrestrial > Soil > Wetlands > Peat | place...
CGCACATTCAAATAGCCCTACACAGTAAGGCAGGTCGGCTTGAAAAACATCTTCGTTGGCAACCTCGATTTCAACGTCTCGGAAGATGAGTTGCGCAACCTTTTTGGAACCTACGGACAGGTGGATCGGGTCAGCATCGTAACGGATCGCGATACCGGCCGCTCACGTGGCTTCGGATTCGTCGAAATGGCGAACGCCGAAGAAGGGGAGAAGGCAATTGCGGCGCTCAATGGCACTCAGCTCGCCGGACGGACGCTCAACGTGAACGAAGCACGGCCCAAGGCGGAACGAGTTGGCAGTGGTGGTGGCCGTGATCGCGGGGGACGTGGCGGTCGGCGGAACCGCTGGTAGGCTCGGCCTTCACATCGTCCACGCGCGTTGCTGGATTGATGGGGCAAAGTTCTGCATGTACACTTGAACTAGTAGCGCGCCCGTAGCTCAATTGGATAGAGCGCCGGCCTCCGGAGCCGTAGGTTAGGGGTTCGAGTCCCTTCGGGCGCGCCATGCAGCTACTGCCTTGCAGCATTCCTGCGCACAAGAGGAATTCGTAGTTTTTTCGGGACAAGTCGCGGCTGTGCTTCTTCACATCCCCTGACTTCAAATGCCCACGCTCGCGTCGGTCGAGAAGATGCCCATGCGCTGAATGAGGACGACAGGGAACAGCCGAAGGGATCGATGGGCGATCAAGGTTCATCTATCCCAGCGTCGATGGGCAGATTTTCACTCGCATGATCGCGTCCCAATGAGACGATGAAGGGCTCATGGACACTGCCACGGCCCGCGCCGAGCTGAGCGTGCTGGGAATCGTATTTGAGATTTCGTTGGCTACTCCGATGTCTTCGCCTAGGTGCGATAGACGTTCCATTTTGGGCTAGACCCTAGGAGCGGGTACCGCCGAGAGGAGTACTAGAGTTCCTTCGCCCCAAAGACAAATAAGTCCTCGGCTAATTACGGATCGGGATCGATGTGATGCCTTCTCCGACGATAACGAAACCTGCCCAATAATATGGGCTCGCCTGTTCCCCATATTTTGTGAGCAAGGCCAACTTCGCATTCCGTAAAGCATTACCCAGATCGTCGCCATGGGCTAAGCGTCGGTAGAACAGTTGCATCAATGCACTGGCAAACGTATCGTCAGCATTCCACAAGCTGGCGACAACTGATTTCGATCCAGCGACCAGGAATGCTTCTACTAGGTTGCTGATGCCCTCCTGCCCCTGGAGCATACCCTCCCCGCTGTCACACGCAGATAGCGTCGTCAGTTCGGCATTCAGTCGCAACCTTGTTATCTCGCGTGCCTGGAGCAGTCCGTCGTCATCAGACTTTGGATCTATGCCCAATACGAGGGCTGATCGTTCTGGGTATTGCGTGTCTGCGAAGCCGTGGACAGCCAAATGCAGGACCTGAAATTGATCGAGTGGTTCTCTCTTAAATGCTGTTTCAGTGGCGTCTTTACCAAGGAGAACAACGACATCCCGTCCAAAGATCTTGCCGATCTCTTCAACTTCTTCGCGGGTGTGAGGAAGATTGTGAAGCCCAATTCCCGATAAGTCTGCGATCCCGCGCCCAACGCTTCTAGTTCCAGTGGTTGAGACCTGTGATGTCCTTGCACCACCGGCCTGACTTTCGTAAACGACATCGCCGACGGCCAAAAGCTTTCGAGGCGCTAATTGCCGTCCTGCAATTCGGCGAAGTCTATCCAGAATCGTGCCGGAAGGTACGTAGCTGATCACGCGCGACTTTATAAGGTATTCGCCATTAGCATTACGAAGTGCCTCGAAAGGAACCAGATTCAAAATGCCATCTGGTGCGATTATGAATCGCGTTGCGCCACTCGTTTCCGGAATGGGCTTAACAAGCAACGCATATAGTTGCTCTGAAACCCCCACCTCTGTGTCCTTCGAATGGATTTCATCGATGAATTTCTGCGTTAGCTCCTCGATCTCCTTGCGGCCAGCAGGCAGTGAGCGCACGTAGGCACCGTTTCGCGATACTGAAAGACAAAAGGAACTAGGGTCATCAAGGACATACTCAAGAAAGACCTCACCTGGTTGAAGGTCCTGCTCTACTTTGTTCAATAGTGTCACTTGCAAGTGCTGGCGTGGTATTCTGTCTTTCAACCACGCCAAGCCGAGTCGCCGCTCATATTCAACTAGTCTGTCGAGCAGTTGTTCACGTTCGCTGACATTTGTGGTTTGCATCAATCGCGTCTGCACGTTGGCTAGATCCCTCTCAAGAGCGACGGTCTGCTTAGATTCTGCTACCTGATATGCCTGTTTATCCTCAAGACGCCAAACCAAAGTTCGCCCTCGGATACGCTCCAGGACTTTGAAAGCGCCAGTGACGTCGCCGGTCTGATTGAGGAGCTCGAAATGATGCAAGTAAGTCTGGCTCATGGCCCCAGCGACCGAACTGTTCCAGAATGGTTGATCGACGCTCATGAGAATGCTCTCGATCGTGTCTTCTGCCTGTTTGTATAAAGCATTAGCCTCTGCCGCACGTCCGCGACGTGCCTCCAATTCGGCGAGAATAGTCAAATTGCGCGGGACATAATAGCGATCACCTATACGCCGACTCGCAATTAGACCCTGAGCAGCACGAGCGGCAGCGGTGGCAAGATCCCCGCTATCGCGGTAAAGGTTCGCCAACTCGAACATCGTATCCGTTTCCAAACGAAAGAACTGCACCTGTGCTGCGGACTTCCTCGCAGCCTCAAGATAGGCTATTGCTTGGTTTCTGCTACCGGTCTGGGCAGCCAACCGTCCAAGCAGAATCAACAGCTGGGCCTCTTGGCCCCGTTTCTGCTGTGAGCGGGCCTGTGCTAGAGTGCTCTCAAGTATTGGCTCTGCTTCATTAGGCTTGCCCAAAGCCAACAGCGCCTTAGCTTTTCCCTCGTAGGCCATGAATGGAAGCCCACAATCTTTTTCCGTGCCAGCCAGTCTTATGGCTCTATCAAAAAATCTCAGAGCCTCGTTATGCCGATTCCCTTCTTCGAAACCAGTGCCGATTAATTCTAGGAATCTGATCTGCCCGCCGATATCACCAGTAGTGATGGTAGACAGGAGGGCGCCTCCGACGAGGCGAGCTGCTTGCCCAAGATTACCTTCCAAGAACGCGATGAGACCCAGCTCGCCCGACGCCCTAGTGACCCATCGATTCTCGCTTAGGCTCTTCGCAATGTCCTGGACCTGGAGCCAGTCTTGTTTCGCTGCTCGATAATCGATCTCGATATCGGTGTAACCCTTCGCTATTAGACACCACATTCGCAATCTTGAATCAGCAAGTACGACGGGATTTCGTAGTTGGTCATCCAGCGAGCGCGACACGTCCACAAACGACATCCTTTCGGCCTCCGACCTAAGATATCCCACTTTGGCATGAACCTGATTTAGGACATCTCCTTTCTCGACAAATAATCGCTCGGCTTTCGCATATAGCGGTGCAGCTTGAGCGCGGTTATTCAGCCAGTAAAATCGGTCCGCCCTTGCTAATAGGGCATAGGGATCTTCGGGGCTTCCTCCTGACTTTAACCGACTGTGAACTCCACCTTGGATATCACCATTTGTGCGTAACTGCAGACGAGTGTGTGATCGATGCGGCAAGAAGACGAGGACCGTCAGTAGAAGACCAGCGCCTAGCCGGCGCGATTGAGAAACCAGAATGCGTCTTGCGTCGAACACCTTTACGGGTCCCCGGCTTTTGAGAGCAAATAGCTGTAGCGAGTTGCCATGATATCGATCCGATATTTGTTGAATCTCTCCCCGCCTTTGCCTATGACCACGGCAAGCGAACGGCGAAAGGGTACCCGATCTGTCGCAGAATGTTCCGTGCATACTCTTACGCAGTCCCAGTAAATGACTCGAGAAGTGGTTGTAAATGGCGTGTGTGCGGTTACGTGCATTGTCGATTCGGCCCAGAGCTGCCGATATGACCCTATGAAGCGCTAATGTTCTCACTGGATGGCGTCTCTCTGTTGTCATGCTAGTGCACTCGAACTGGAAATCGGGCCCATTCTAGGCCGGGTACGCGGAGACCGAGAAAGTATGAATTGCCTGGCACATTAGAAAAATCGATATCGGCCTTCAAGATCACGACATGCTTCTCGAACTGCGCTATCCCTGTTGTATGCGCAAGCTCATCCCCTGTGTCCTTCAGAAGCGCGAGTTCGTAGTCTCGCTCCTCGGTTCCCATGGGCAGATACAGAATCAGATGTTTAGTGCGTCGGCTTATCTCCAGCTGGGGTTGCTTAGCCTGGGGCTGAGGACCACGCTCGATTGAGGAGCCGCGGAGATCAAGTACGATCGTTTCATCGGTAACTAGCGCGAGGCGGGAGTGGAGAGGAAACCACACAGCGGAGGCCGCAAGCAAAATTGCGAGCGTGCTTCCCAGAGCAATCTGCCGACGATTCTGCAATCTCTTTCGAAGGAGCCTGAATTCTGCGAAGCATGCACTGCACGAGCCAAGGTGGTCTAGCCATTGTTCGGCTTGAGCCAGTCCTATCCGATGCGAGGCTATTCCTTCAATGACGGCGGAATCTGGACAACCGAGGCGACTCGGATTATGAAAATCCTTGGCTAGTCCCTTCGACAGCAATTCGAGGATCTGTTTCTCGTCTTTTTCAAACTGGTCGTCATCTGTCACTGGTTCGCAAGCTTTCTGTGAAAAAATCTCGGTTTCGAACTGGCGATGAGCTTTTCTGGACGTTCTCGGTGAAAGCGCTTCAACTTTATCCTCTTAGCAGCGCGCGAAGCGAAGAAAGTTTACCCTTGAATTTCATTTTGGCTCGCCCTTCCTGCGTACCCAAGTATCCAGCAATCTCCTTCCAGGAATACCCATACTGTCGGGCAGTCCACACTCGCTTTAGCCAACGATCCATGAGGCTAAAGACCTCCTTTGCGAGGATGTGGTCTTCGATATCGGCCGACATACGCAAATTGCGGCGCTTGGCTAGAGCGTCCAGTTCACCAACTGAGGCGACCAACTGAATAGTCTGCTCCCTTCTTCGTTGGCGAAGGCGAGTGCGATTAAAACGATGCTCGAACGCTCCAATAAGATAGGAATCCATATTCGCGATTCCCGTACACGACACCCTGAGTCGCTTAATGCTGCGAGCAATAGACTGCAAGACACCCTCCCATACCTCAGCAGCCAAGGTGGCATTTTCAGGATCGTCCTGTGTGTTACCGAACTCTCGTTTGGCATGGGCATGTACACGAGGCCACACCCGCCGGGCGGAGCGTAAGAGTTCATCGGGTACATTGTCGCGAGTCGAGGTTGGCAAACACGAAATTATCCAGTTCGGGCCAGGATTGTCGCTCGGCATGGAAATGTCTCGCCAGCATGCTGCCGCTAGGAGCAGTGCTGCAATTGGGACAGAGTGCCACTGGACGCGAGGCATGTCAACCAAAGAGGACTAGGGATCGGCCTTCAGTACCTGCAGGGATGCTGCGAGAGAAGGTAAACCACAAACTATTTTCTTACTTTTTTTAACTTTGATGTTCCTTTTAGTAGATGAGGGCAAAAATCGGCCTGTAGCAGCGTATTTCGCAAGCAGTTGTGTTTCTTGAGAGACGACATGGTAAGCAAATGTCACCACCGTAGTGTGTCCGGTGAATGACTCTCGCCGAGTCGGCGGGTTGACGAGGTAGTGAGGTGTATACCATGGAAAAGAAGGGACGTCGTCCCAGACGAGCCATCAAATCAATATGGCTGCCAGAGATGGATCGCCTTTTGCTGGTGGGGATGAAACACGGCCCAGCGGGAATACAGCTGGTCACGCAGCGAATCAGACAATTGGCGCCGACACTCACTCCGGGTGAGATTTGGTGCCGCATGCGTCACCTTCGCGAAAACGGCAGCAACGAACACCGTGATCCAACCCGGTGGACGCCAGAGCTTGTCGAACTTCTCAGGGATGGCTACAGGAGTGGGGGAGCAAAGAAGAAAGAAGCTCTTAAGATTTGCAGAAAACATCACCCCGGAGTTCCTAGCTATGTGATCTCCCGATTCGCACGCCAGGAAGGATGGTTACTAAACGCACCAAGTACTTTAACCGAGAGGATGCGGCGAGCATGGAGTGAGTCTGAAGATCAACTCTTATGGAGACTCGCAGGTTATGAATCGCCGCAACAGATTGCACACAAGCTGAAGAGGACGGAAAGTGCAGTCCGGTGCCGCCTGAAAGCACAGGGTTTGAGCGGCAAAGTAAAAGACGGTATTTCACTCAGGGCCTTTCAGGAAATGTTCCATATGGGTTATCGAAAGGCTTACGCTTTGATTGCAAGAGGTATGCTGAGGGTCCGGGACGCCCGGATATCAACAGCGTCAATGGTCGCTTTCCGCGGACAATGCGACCCGGCGCAAAAGATCTCTGTAGAGGGTAACGAAAATACAATCAGAAGCAATGGCGCGAATGGTTTGTCATGGGAGCGAGCGGCCGTCGTACTAGGGGTTTCACTCGACCAAGTCCGGATCTGGTTGGCGAGGCGACAACTGAGAGTGATGGATACGTTTGTGACTGAGAAGGCGCTCGAGGAGTTCTGCCGGAGCTGTGGGAGAAATAACGGCCTGAAACTGAACTATCGGCTTCTCGATCCCAAGGTGCTTCAGTGGCTTAAAGATTATGGGGTTTCAGTTCCCACTCTCGGGACGAACCTGTCAGTTTCCGGCTCTGTGAAACAAGCCCTGGTCAGGAGGGCGTGTGGAGAATGCGGTAGGAAAATTTGTGGAAACGCATATTTTGTTCACATCAAGGCATGTAAGAGCGCAGTCGGCGTCGATCGGAAGGCTTGCGGAGTCGAGAGGCTCGGTCCCCGCAAAATTAATCCAGCAGCCCGCGTTGTAATGATATAACGCCCGCAGATGCATTCGAACACCGAACATTAGGAAATGGTAACCGCGGGAGCCGCGGAGACTGGCTCAATCAGGGTCGCACCGATAAGTTGATGTTCACGCTGACGCCACTCAAGATTTAGTCAGCAGTCACCGGACAAGCCACATGCTAGCAGAGTAACAAAGCAACCACCCAGATTGTTCTCAGTAGAAAAGTCGAACGTCGTAGCAAAGTACAGGTTCCGCTCGACTCACTAATGATCACGAGTGTTCGGTAAAAAAGTATTGGTCAGGCTGGAGAATAAGGCTACTAGGTCGTTCAACTTTCTGGTTCATTTATCTGGAGAGCATATGTAGCAGTCGATCAGTTAACCGTCATAAAAGTGCAGAGAAGGGCGTTAACGTGTACTCTTGACGAGCGAAAGGCGTGGACGTGTTTGCATCGGTGGCCGAGCTTGCAGAAAAGCTTCACGCAGTGCGGTACATAGGGGATGAGGTAACGGTCAATGTCGTTTTTCTCGCAACCCAGATGCAAAAACCAGTGCTAATCGAAGGGCCGCCAGGCTGCGGAAAAACCGAGCTCGCTTATGCCGTAGCTGAAGCGGCAAATGCACCTCTCGAACGTCTGCAGTGCTTTCAGGGGATTACTGAGGAGAAAGCCATCGGGAAATTCGATGAGCCTTTACAGAGGCTTTTCCTAGAGACCTACGCTGAAGACTTGACCATTGGATGGAGTGTGATAAGGAAGCAATTGCATACTTTGGATTTTTTTGCAGAGGGACCCCTCGTGAGAGCTCTGTGCTACGAAGATCGTCCCTGCGTGCTACTCGTGGATGAAATCGATAAGGTCGACCATTCGTTCGAAGCTTTGTTGCTCGAAATGTTGAGTGCCTGGCAAGTCACCGTTCCGAAACTGGGGACGGTCAGTGCCAAAAATATACCGTTTGTTGTTCTCAGTTCGAACGAAGAGCGCCGCCTTGGAGATCCGCTACGTAGGCGATGTTTCTACCTCCGCTTTGAAGATCCAACTGTGGAGCGGGAGACAGAAATCTTGTCCTTGCGGAGCAAACAGAAGAATAATCAGCTGCAAGGCCAGATCGCCGGGCTGGCACATGCTCTACGTGGTTGGAACCTAGAAAAGCCGCCATCGATTGCAGAAATGTTAGATCTTGCCCGGGCTCTGGAAATTCTCGGAGTTCAAGAGATATCTGACAACCAGCGAGACTTGTTAATGCCACTTCTGGCTAAGACCGATGCAGATCGAAGGCGACTGCTGCTGAGATCTGGCTTCGAAGGACTTGTGGCCGATTCGAAGCGGTATCGAGATCGACTCCTGATGAGGGAACGGCACGAAACGTATCTTGAGCGATGAAATATCAGTCTGAACGGGCAGGGGAGTTGGTGGTCTTCCACCAGGTACGTAGGTCTTTAAGTCAAGTCTGCGAGATACGGTGAAACAGGGATACGTAGCTAGGCCCAGCACAAATGATTGTCTGCGCAATTATGAACTTTAGACATGAATGAGTTGGCTGCCTGCTCGCTGCATTCGGACTGGTAGTCACAAACCCATGCGTTGTAGAAAGAAGATGGGAAGCAAGATAACCAAGGCATGCAGAATGTACCCTGAGGATTCTGTCGCCTTTTTCGACCGTCCAGCCGAGGCACGGGACCACCGTGCAAAAGAGTTCATCAATCTCGGCGATTTAACTAGAGAATGAATGTCATGTTCTATTTCGAGCAATTGTTTCAAACGGCGTTGGACGGAATTGATGGCCAGGGAATCGGTGCGGCAGCCGTGCAGATCGGCAGTGTAATCCTCATCATAGGTCTCCTGTTTGCAGTGTACGAGGCCTACGGCAACGGTGGAGACGTCAGGGCTCTCGGTCTTGCAGCCATAAAGTATCTGATTATCGGTCTGGCCTTCTTGAACTATCAGCAGATATTCCGTGCCGTGAATGGAATGTTTAACACAGTAGCCGATTTCATTTACAACCTCAGCGGGATCGGTGACATTTATAAGGATTGGTTGAACGCAGTTGCGAACTACGTTCAGACGCAGGGATGGTCAGCGTTGTTTTCTCTAGTACCGGGCGAAACAGGACCTTCAGGTCTCCTCAGTGTTGTGCTGATTTTAATCGGTTTCATCATCTTCCCGGTCTCGTATACACTTTTTTCGCTGTTTTACGCTGTCTACGGTTCCGTACTGTACGTGAGCGGTCCTTTTGTTCTCGCATTGCTTCCATCGCGAAGCTTTGGCGGACTAGCTCGAACGTACGTGGTCAATTTGATGACGTTCCAAGCCTGGGGATTAATCTATGCCATTCTCCAGGTACTGATGAGTGCAGTTAATCTTGCCAGTCCCCAGGTTGTGCTGCAGAGCAATGGGATTCTTAATGGTTTCGTCGGTTCCAGCCAAATGGTCCTCTTGGCAGCGAGTACAATAATCTTCTCCGTCACAATTGGGCTGATTCCCTTTATTGCAAGTCGCATCATTCGAGGCGATATTGGCAGCACACTTGTCACGGTCGCTCATGGCCTTAGCATCGCCGCAGGAACGGCCGCAACTCTCCTGATAACAGGGGGAACAACATACTCTGCAGGCTACGTACTTGGTGCAGACGCACCGCCCCCACCCTCGTCCAGGTTCACGCTGGGGACTGATGCTCCGTATCAAACAGTGGCAGGACGAGGTGCTAACAGCGATTCAGGAGCCGCAACAGTCGCCTCGTCCAGACCACCGTCCCCTTCACCGACCGGCGGCGGGTGAATGTTGTAGAGGACTATCGCATGACAATGACTAGTTGCCGTGACAGCATCGCCTGGGCAGAATGTTAATTAAAGGGAGCATCCTGCAGTGCGTGGCAGATCGTCAGAGGTATCGGTGACAGCGTCTCTCTCTTTCGAAAGAACACAATTCTCCGCCGAAGAGTTGCTGACAAGAAAAAAGACTTCGTTACTCGCTAGGAACGGTCATAGTTGATTACACTGAGAGGAAGCAATGACAGGATCCAAAGAGACTGCAATACCAGAGATGGCAAGATTCACCCGATATTATGAACATGACGGCATGCTGCGAGCGTACGCGAACCGCACAATGTTCCTAGCCATCCTCTTCGGAATCATCTCGTTGGGCTCCTTGGGTTTTGCAATCTACTTGCGTATTCAGCCACCCACCGTGATTCGTATAAATGAAGCAGGAGAAGCAACCATCGTTGGCGGAGGAATCTCACGAGACCGTGGGACATCACAGCTGGCTACGGTTTTGTCACAGCAAGCCTCAGTGGGCTCAGATGGAAGTGGAGTGTCTTCGAACGCGACACCGACGGAGATCGAAGGTAAGGCAGTCGTACGGCGCTTCTTAGAACACTACCTGGCGTACACACCAGATTCAGCGACCCGAAATTTTGCAGAAGCGCTCAATATGATGACGGTCAATCTGCGAACCTACACGATGGGAAAACTACGCGATGAGGACACAATTGGGAAAATTCGTGGGAATCACATCATTGCAGATTTTCGCATTCGCTGGATCGAACCGGTCAAAGCAAGCTCGTGGAGTTACACGGTTTTTGGTGTCAAAGAAGTTCATCGGCTGACTAACGGCTCGGAAGTGACAGACCGCATTGTGGCACGCTACGACATCCGTCTGGTCGAGGAAGAGCGTTCTGAATTCAACCCTAGTGGTCTGTTGGTTGCAGAGTACTCCGAAAGACAGATGCTAGGAGATCGAGAGGCTGGCTTGTTGCAGGAAAGTGAACTCAATCCGTAGTCCCGCAGTTAATCCCACAGCAGCAGCCTCTCCGTTAATTTTCTCTACCAGGTGAGGAAGGGGAGAAGTGAAAGATGATCTTTCCATTGACATAGGCGGTGCTATTATCCTTAGGCATGGAAATTCGAATTCCGCTGATTTCGCTACCATGCCTGGCGATTTCAGCCCCATCCACTTGCGCAATTTGCTTTGGATTCCAAACTGAAAGCTCATACCTGTAACCCTGAATCCCAGCTACGTTGAGGATCAGACTTTCTGGACTCCAAGTCTCCGAGATGATTCGAAGCCCTTGGCTGCGTTCGCCGAGCGGCGGCAGGTTGGGGGAAACGCCAACAGCAAAATCGTTCTGCAGGTGAATGCGGACGACACTTCGCCCGTCCCCAAGCGGAAAG
>Ga0187783_10003912_pt1 | contig 10992 bp, 17 predicted proteins | sample 1015_SJ02_MP02_2_FD_132471 | JGI IMG/M metagenome (GOLD analysis project Ga0187783, IMG submission 132471) | Tropical peat soil microbial communities from peatlands in Department of Meta, Colombia - 1015_SJ02_MP02_20_MG | ecosystem: Environmental > Terrestrial > Soil > Wetlands > Peat | place...
ACCAGTCAAGCCACTATGCAGTCGCGCCTGATCCGACCCGCTCGCTGCGAGGCCCGGCATTTTTGCTCCTCGGCGAACCTTGGCTGAGCCTCTTAGAGCCCCCCGCGAGATGATTGCCTTCATTGAACAGGAGGGGTCGTCGGCGTTTGCTGTTTCGGACCTGAGGACGCAGCCCGGACCATATCTCGCCGGTCGCCGGGATGGTCCAGGCCGCCCCTGCCGGAATACGTCGACGAAAGTGTCACGTTTCTTTGAGTGGCAGATTGAAGGCTGGCTGTCGGACACCACATCGGCCAAGCATCGCCTCGTTTTCGCGGGCGTACTCAGAGCGTATCAAGGCGGCGATGCGCGGCACGTGGTGCGCAGCTCGGCGGCTACACAAGAACCCGGGGCTGTAAGGCTGACCCGACCAAAAACTATCCCTAGGCGGCTCCGGCGACCTGCGTTTGTTCAAAGCGCTCGAATTGTTCGCCGGCGGCTCGTCGAACGCGCCGGGAGCGCACCGTCCACTCTGCGCTAAATGCTAACTCCCTACGCAACGTGGCCGTCAAATTCGCCTTCCTTCGGAAGGTTCTTTTCCTGTTGTGGTGTTATTTTCGCAGGATTCTCACCACCCGGCACACCACGAGGTCCGAGCTTTCTGCGAGCGATCTCGTCCTCCGTGAGCCTCTCTTCCTCTCGGGTATTGCGCTGCATCTCTCCCTCCTTGTCGGTAGCTCTGAGTGCGCACAGTATCCACCATGCAGTCCTGATCGCAACGGCTGACTCCGCCACCCCGCCCAGAAGCTAACCCTGGGCGGCCCCCGGTGATCTGCTCCAGCTGGAGGAGCAGCTTGGCGGCACTCACGCAAAGCAGTTCACGCTAAAGCAGTTTCCAATACTGCCTCGTTCGGGCTGCAGTCCTACTGACTTCACCTTTCATCACTCCTCGCTAATTCACCCCGCTGGTTTGGTCGGACTTGAAGTATGTCTTTTGACACCCAGGAGGACCACAATGGCGAGGACGCGTTATTAGCCTGAAGCGATCGTCGCAAAGTTGATGTTTTGATGTCGCAGGGTCGGACCCATGGCGGACGCGCTCCGCCAGATCGGCGTCAGCGAGGTGACGTACTATCGGTGATGTCAGGAGTATAGCGGTCTGAAGATCGAACAGGTAAAAGGGAGCTTGAACTGGAGAACACCCGGCTGCGCAAGGCGGGTCCCATCTGACACTGGGCAAGCTTATTCTGCAGGAGCCTACCCGGAGAAACTTCTTCTCTAATCGGGACGCAGAGGAATATTTGGAAGTCTATACTCTACTGATAAAAACACGCCACCCGTCTCTCGGATCCTGCGATGAAATCTCATGTAGCTATCGTTCAGATGTTTCTGTGGGAAGAGCACACGCGTTCAAACGCATGCGGCGAAACTATACGCGTTTATGCGTAGTGCACTGACCCCGTAATCGGGAACGACTTGAGGCGGATAATCGTCTCGCTGTAACCGGCGCCGACGCTGTTCCACACTCAAGCGTCGGCGCTCTCAAAATCGCTGGGTCTTTTTCTTTCCACCAGGCTGGGCCGGCGCGAACATCGCCTTCCTGTCGTTCCCCCCGTGCACCTACGCGGCACCGCCCACGCCTCGCACAGGCCAAAGACTATGGAAATCTGAAACTAACAATTTGCAACACATTACACGGACCAAATAGGAGACCTCATAAGCTTTTGGCGTCTATCACTAGCATCAATGGCCGCGCATTTTTTCAATCGTTGTCTGTTCTTTCGGCGATCGACCAATGAGCCAGCTTGGATCGAGAGAGTGCCGAGTAACCTTCTCGAACGGTGCACACTCGTTAACGTGTCTGAGATAGGTGCGCGCCTGACGATCAGTGATGTTTATGATCTTCCTGACAACTTCGTACTGCATCTGACAAGAGGCTGCAACCCTGGTCGGCAATGCCGAGTAGTCTGGCAACGAGACCATGAGGTGGGCATCGAATTTATCGGACGAACCCGACTGAGGGGTTATTTAGCAGCAGTCGCTTTTGGCGGCATAGGGAACTACGATGCGTGGGCTGTGGGCGGCGGCACTGGTGGTGGCGATGTTTGTGCCCATGGGCACAGCGCGTGCGCAATTTGTCAGCATTCCGAAGCCCGCGCCGATCGTTGTTACTGTCACCAAGAGCGACCAGCGCATGATAGTCACCGTCGACGGCCAACCGCGTTTTAAGTGGTGGGTTTCGACCGGCATGCGCGGCTTCGATACGCCGCGCGGCAGCTATAAGGTGAGTTGGCTCGACGAGCATCACAAATCGAAACAGTACAACGACGCGCCGATGCCATATTCGATCTTTTTCAACAACGGCCGCGCCATCCACGGTTTCGCAGGTGGTGTCGGAGGACCCGCGTCACATGGCTGTGTTCGTCTCTCGACCGTCAATGCCAAGACGCTGTTTCGATTGGTCGAGCAGCAGCAAGGCCTAGCAGGCTTCAAATACGATACGACGATCATCGTTCGTTGACCAGCACCAGAAAGTGGACCGTCTCCTCTCCTTAAAATGTAATGGCTTGATCTATGATTCAGCCAAGCCCGCCGATCAGGAGGCTGTCAAGCAGGCCCGCCGCTCGCCACTCCTGCCGATGATGACCCGCCCGAAGCGGCACAGCATGTCGAAACGGCGCTCACGGCGTTGGGACAACGGCGCCCGGAATAGAAGGACCTAGCCAGCTTGAATTTGGATTTGCCCCTCTCTGCACTCTATTTGGTCACCAGGGCCGGGTGGATGGCATAAGCTTATACGACAGGCGGAAATGGAAGCAGGGAGAAGTCGGCGCGCAGCCCGCCGGACCAGATTGGCCTAATGTCGTCGTGGGGATCTTGAACACCTGGTTCACACGGCGGGCTTTACCCAAGCGGGATCAGGCTCGGAGGTTTCGGGGTGTGTGTAGCTTGAACGATCTGACGGCCCACTCATCTCTTAACTAGCTTCCTCGACAATCCGCAGCCGCGATCAAGCCGAGAAATCGCGACCGAGTTGCAAGAAATTGGCCTACACATGATTAGATTGATTGATTTAATAAGACGACCGCCACAAGACTGTTGTTCGCCAAGCGCCTGTTGAAGCTTGCGCGACGTGATCGGGCTCGTGGGCCAACATCGGAGTGGAGTCGTGCCCAGTCAGCAAGCGGCGAAAAAAGCGCATGCCAGCACCAGCATTTCGCAAACCAGCCGGCTGGGACGCTGGCTCCCGTCGGATCAGAGACATTTAAATGGCTGGCTGAAAATCACGATCGAAACCGCGGAGCAAAAGCAGGCGCCGATTCATCCCGTCATTCAGGAATTTCAGGAAATGATTGAGTCGGACCCGGTGTTGTACATGTACTTCACGCAGATGTTCCAACAGCAGCCTGCGTTTCCTCCGCCTCCGGGGAGCGGGGATGTCAAGTTGCGTAATTACCATCAGATGCTGATGGTGATGAATCACGTGCTAACCACCGCACCTGAGTTTAACAACACAGAGATGGTAGGGTGCCCAATCAACGCCATCCTTGATTTTGCGATGATCACGCCGGCCGGACTCGCCGCCTTCGTCTCGCCGAAGGTAAACGCGATGTTGCGGAAGGTGCTGGCGGTTTGGGCGCACTTCCTTAATTCCAAGGAATCGCTCTATGTGTTCAACACGACCGGTAGCGGCTGGCTCTCGCCGGAGGCGCTGGCGAAGATCCATATCGAAGAATTTATCCACGATACGGACAAAGCATTCTACGGTTTCAAGTCCTGGAATGACTTTTTCATTCGCGAGTTCAAGCCGGGAATGCGGCCAATCGCGGAGCCTGCAAACCGCAAGGCCATCGTCAATGCGTGTGAGTCGGCACCGTTCGCCATTAGCACCAATGTAAAAGAATACGACACTTTCTGGATCAAGTCACAGCCGTATTCGCTGCACCAAATGCTCGACGGCAAGCACGTACAGCAATTTACAGGCGGAACAGTCTACCAGGCATTCCTCAGCGCCGAAAATTATCATCGGTGGCACAGCCCCGTTGCAGGCACGGTTAAGTCGATCCATCAGGTGGCAGGCACGTATTATGCTGAAGCCGCATCGGAAGGATTCGATGAATCCGGACCGAATAACTCCCAAGGATACATTGCGCACATGGCCACTCGAGCACTCATATTTATCGAGGCCGATGAGCCGGCCATTGGACTCTTGTGTTTCATCGCAATCGGAATGTGTGAGGTCTCCTCGTGCAGAGTGACCGTTCACGAGGGTCAATACGTGAATAAGGGCGCACAAATAGGCTACTTTCAATTTGGCGGCTCGACTCACTGCCTGGTGTTTCAGAAGGGCGTGATCGCACAATTCGCCGCGGGTGCCATACCCCAGGGCCCGAATGGGTCGAACTCCGCCATTCTGAAGGTCAACGCGCTGCTCGCCATTGCCGGTGCCGACTGACCGTTCACGAGAGCCAATACGCGGAAGCTATCGCCCAGACGGACCGGGAGTGTGAGGCACGGCATCTTTAAACTGCAAAAGAGAGAAACGACCGTGCATTGGGCAATTTCCAGCACGTCGGGACCGACCGACCCAACCCGGGCAATGCTGCCCTTCCTGTTCGCCGCCTCCGCCGTGCAGGCGGGCGACAGCGTTACGCTCATGCTCTTTCACGACGCGGTGTTGATGGCGGTGGAGGGTATCGGCAAGACGCTTGTGCCTGTCGGTCCGCCGAATCGCTACGAGGAGATCGCCGGCAACGCCAAAGTGACATTGTGGGCCTGCAAGCCTTGCGTCGAAGCACGCGGACTAGTCGCATCGTCGCTCGACCGTCGGGTCAAGCTCGGCGGCATGAACGATTTCCACGCCGCCGCGAATTCGCCGGACGCCAGGGTGGTGAGCTTCTAGTCTTTCGCATCCGGCGTCACACGGCGCAGAATTAATTTGCGGCGCGCGCAATATGCTGTTCAGCGCGAAATCGACAGAACGATCACGTTGAATTCTTTGGGGATTTTGCGAGAAACGCTAGAAACGCTAGCCCAACGGCCGCATGCGCACATCCCCGGCTCCGTGAACAAAGGCGGGCGTCGGCCGTTCGGTGCACACCCATCGGGCGAGCCTCTTTCGTACTCGTTTTGCCTCGCCGTCGTTTAATCGAGTATCGGCCGGCGCACGCTTGGCCAAAATCTCAAGCAGTTCCGCGAGTTCGTGAGTACCACGTGCTCGCGTAGTCTCGCCTGCAGCGTGGGCTTGGCGAACAAAGTTCAGTGCGAAAACGATGACAGAACATCACATAAGTCGATTGCGTCGTCAGTGTACCGATGAAAGTAGGGGCGTGCCGACAAACCTATTGCAGGTACTTTGTGGACCAGCGCGCGATATCGAAGGACGGGTAAATCAAACGAGGAGCCGTTGAACGTTACGAGCCGCGGGTTCAGCTCGGCGATTCGGTCGACAAACGCCGCGATCAAATCCCGTTCGGATCGCTCACCCACATGTGGCGCTCCAAGGGCATCGACTACCCAATGATCATCTTGCTGATGCGCAATCAGCGCGCCAATGCAGATAATCGAGTGGTAGATGTGCTTTGGAAATTTATCCCCGAGTTCGGCGCGAATTTCGTCCTCGGTTTTGCCGTCGTGACCATTCGCCGCAGCGAAGCCGCGAGATCGGGCACCGTTTCAATATCCCATACGAGCAGGTGTGGCATGTCACGCGCTTCGTATATTGCAGGATAGAAAGATTTCATGCGGCTGGAGCGACATAGAAAAATTCCAAACTCCCGAGTCAAATTTATGTGAATCGCCGCGGAGCCAAGTGCCATACTTCTGTTACCTCGTGTCGCTACCTCGTAGCCCGACAGCAACGGGAGTCGCCATGAGAATGACAGCACCCAAACGTCGTTCGAGCTTCGGGACAAATTGCGTTCGATGCGACAGCGAGCTGATTGCCCCCGAACGGTCCGAGTATCATGACGATGGGCATATACGGCATTTCTGGCAGTGCTCGAGATGCGATTGCTCTTTCGAAGTCGTTCCGCCTACGCACACCAAGTCGATAGAAGATATTATGAGAAGGATAGAAGATATCATGCGTCGACGCGGCGCTTGCCCGTTGCGGTTGGTCGCGTAGAAAATCTATTGCCATATTTTCTTAACCTCTTGGCGATATGCGGAGCGAAACGAGGAGGTCACGGTCACAAATGTCCACCATACCACCCAAAGTTTTTTTACGCTTCGGAATGAACTGCGCCCATTGCGACAATGAACTAATTGCCCCCGAATGGACCGAGTGTCGCAATGAGCGACATGTCCATCATGTTTGGCGTTGTTGGAAATGCGACTTTTGTTTCGAGACCATCGTCGACACGAAAGTAAGGGAAGACCCGGCGCGATTGGTCGCCTAAGGCAGTTTAAGGGGAGTGGCGCGAAATGCCACCCCCCACTTCCTTCATGCCGCACGCTTTCCTTTTGACTTCGACGACTTCGTCTGCGCAATGCGTCCGCGAATTGCTGATCGAGCTCGCCATTCCAAATAGTGGTGATCAGGGTGTCAATGATTGACGGCAACTTGTCGAGCGAAGACACCGCGATTGCGGGTTTGCCCTTTTCGAATTCGATGGGCTTTAACCACTTCGAACAAATAAGGTATATGAGCCGTTCGGGTGTTGTCTCCACCACAACGGCACGCGCTGTTGTTTTTCGACCATGATCCTTTCCCCATCCTCCTTCTTCACCCACTTCCGATTTGTTCGGGTGTAGTTAGGGTCTTTCAGGACCAGTTTTTGCTCCTCGAGCCGAGCGATAACTTTCGTGCGGCGATCAAAGATTGGGTTGCCACTTTGTGACGGCAATGTCGTGAAGGTCAGCGATTTGAGAGCGTTCATTTCATCCTCAGGATCAAGAGAATATATTCCTAGTGCGGGAAATTGCAAGTCGCATTCAAATTGTAAGGCGCTCAGCTGCACCGTTTAATGCTTAGTTGCGTCTAAAAATCTCAAGTCAACACACGCTTGCGTTTCGGACTGAGGATGATCTTTGATCGGTTCGCTGCGACGCATCGCCTGCAATGTCGCCGCAAAAGCCTTCGGATTAATCGACAAGTCTCTGGATATTACCTTCTTGCTTACGAACTTTCGCCGCAAAAGTTCAGGTCGGAATTTCTGGAAAAACACTACCTGAATGGAGAGTAAGCGCCGCTTGCGCTCAACATTGAATCACGAAATCTCCGCTTACAGCCGATAAGACGAAGCGCGACTGAAACGCCGATGAAAAATTGGGATCGGGAATCGTGGAAAAGGACAAGTCGGCAAGGCGACAGCCGAATGCCCGCTTCCGGCACGAAGCTGCCGTGCGATAAACATCCCAAAATGTCTGGCGTTGAGGTAAGAGCGGAATTCGTGCGGAGGCTCTGCCACTTCGCGCTTTGACCCAAGGCGACATCCAATCTTAATAGACACACCCCGCTAATGACCCAATAAACTTGCGTAAATAACGCCGGCAGTCCGGCTTCGGTTGGCCTACCCACACCGGATGCTCAGGCGACCTCCTGCAATATCTCCGCAAGCCGCTCGGGCATATCAAGCATGACATCATGGCCGCACGGGACCTCGTAGGTGCGCCACCCCTTCTTCCGCGCGCTCGCCAAGCCAGCATCGAAATAGGGGATGCTGACGCCAGTGGCGCGAATGTAGGACTTCTTAGCAATGCGCTCGCGCGCACCCTTGAGCGTCATTTTTTGTAGGAAGGATCTGATCGGCTGCGGTGTGCATCGCGCATCGACCCAGGCCCGGTCCTTTTCGTTCACCTTAAAAGCCTCAGCTGCTCGTGGCGGCACCGTGGTCGCGCCGCCGCGCTCGGCCGCCAACAGTCCGTCACGCATCGCCGCCGGCCAGATATCGATCACCGATTGCCCGTTTTCCGGCATGAAAGCATCGAGCATCACGAACGACGCGATCGCCTTTTCCACCTTCTCGGCGACGCCGGAAATCACCATGCCGCCGTAGGAGTGGCCGACTATCACCACGTCCTTCAGCTCCTGCCATTTCAGTTCGTTGACGATGTCGAGGATGTGGGTGTCGAGATCGACCGCGGGCGTCAGAAGATGCGAGCGTTCGCAAAGTCCCGTGAGCGTTGGCGTGAAGACGTCATGTCCGGCACGGGTGAGGAGCCGCACGACCCGCCGCCAGCACCAAGCGCCGTGCACGAGAACGAAAGTAGCCATGTCCTCCCCCATATATTGCCGCCGATTTTAGTGCCGGTCAGATTAGCTCCAATAAAGCGGAGCCGGATTGTCGACCAAAAGTCCTTTTTGCAGATCGCTGGATAATCGACATACGCCGGTGGGCGGGCTTGGCGACGACGCTTATTACCTAGCTGTGAGCGATCAGGTCGGCTTGGATGGGCTCGCTGGCGCCTTCGGCTGTGCCGAGCACCACGCCGGCTTCGGTCGGAGTGAACAGGCTGCAGGCATCGTCCGCCGCAGCGGAGGCCGGCGACAAAAGGGCGGCTGAGCCTAGGACGAGGAAGGTGACTACGCCAAGCCTCGAAGTCATTTCTGGGCGTCCTCCCGCAGCGTGTCGTCGGCGGTGTCGCGTGAAGCACCAACGAGATGCAAGGTAGCCACCAAGCCACGTCGCGTTATTGCTGTATTGGGCGCAATTTGAGTTGCGACAAGCCAGCGACAACATTGAGGGCGACCGAGCCCTCAAGCGACAGTGGCTGCAGAGCGATACTCCGATTTGAGCCACCCACAAGGACGTTCGCCCCTGCACCGACTCCGATGCCAACGTCACCGGAAGCCCCGACGTATTCTCCCGCCAGTGCGCCATATGGCATCCCGCTTGCTGGACCAAAGACCGCCCAAGCGAACCTGCCGCCTTCGCTAACACCAAGGTCCAAGCCAACTGTGTTGATCGCGCCTTCATAGGCCTGGACCGGGCCCGAGACCGGTTGGAAGCTGCATTCCATTGATTGATGGCCGAAGATGACGAAGCCAATGCTTGGATTGAGCCTACATCTGAGCATGCCGGCCTGTGCCCAAGTTTGGGCTTGGGCGCCGCCTGGTCCCAGAATAAGAGCCGTGATGATGAATATTGCCGGCGGGACGTGCCGCCACAAAGAACGGTTCCGCATCACTACCCCTCTCCAATCAGGACCAAATAGACGCACGCCACTCAGCGAGTTGTCGAAACCGTCGTACCGCAACCGCTGACACTTTCTTTTGGTCAAACAGCGTCATGGCGCGGGCGATTCTCCGACAGACAGCTCGACCTCTCGCTTGAAATACATCACTCGTTCTAACACGAGAGCAACGCCTCGTCCGCAAAAGATCGCGACTGTTGCCGAAAGGAGTCAGTGATCACGGAGAACGTTAAGGCATCAAAACACCCTGTTGAAGTGGCTTTACCTAATAATCTATTGACGGTGCTCAACAAGAAGCGCTGCCTGTTGGATGGTGGAAAGTGTGATTCCGACGCATCGAAGGAGGCAGCAAACAGCGAAGACAACTCAATCAAAGCGGTCGGGCCAGAGCTGATTGCCTTGCGGCTTTGCGGGCATTGGATCGGGAACCGACCTTGTGACGAGGTTCAACGTCTCCAGGACGTCAGGAGCTGCCGCAGCCAGTTCGTATTCCGCAGACGCAGAAGATCAGCGGCTTACGAAAGCCACCGGTGTCTCGTTACGTTCCAGAGACATGTCCGGAACTCGTCCTTCATAACCTGACATCAAAAAGCTCGCGGAACGCTCCGCGGCTGTTTGATTGGTGCCGCCGGGCTCTCCTGCAGGGGCCGCGGCAACAAAGGCTATTGATGTGCTGGAGAGAGGGCGCGAGTTCGCATTCAGTCAAGAGCCCGACCGGCTAGAAGCGGGTCGGGGCGAAAGCAGGCCAAACATGCCTACACGACTGAGCCAAGACGAACGGAAGGCCGTTGCCCAGCGCATTTTTGCGGCGCTCTGCGCACAGTATCCGAAGCACTACGTCGCGCTGATCGAATCCGAAGTCGCTGCCGGTTCGCCCGAGCAGGTTGTCTCTGCGGCGGCTGTGCAGGCTCCTGACGACAGCATCGGCTGAGGCCCATGCCTAGCTGGAGCGTAGCGCCTTGGTGGCCACAGGCCATACACGGGGTAGTTCGGCTGACCTTTTCAATCGAGCTGCCAGGATCCCATCAGATGACGCGCCCGGCGCAAGCCATGGCCCCGGTGCCTCGCACGGTGCAAGATGGGTGGCGATAGCCTGAGCTCAAAGCATTTGTGCCCGGCTTGCGGAAGGCCAATGGGTCTCACGCGCACTTTGCCTGCCAGCCCAGGCTACAGCGAACTGCGCACGTATGGCTGCAGAGAATGCGGAGTATGGGTGACGGAAGGAAGCGCACCAAGAGACCAACGCCAGGACACGTTTGTCGCGCTCAAATAAGCCTCAGAAACAATCGGCTTCATTGCCAGTCTCAGGCGTCCAATATCGTATTCTTGTTGACACGCCGCCGCCCTGCCTTTGCCTTTTTTGACCCCAATTAATTACCGCTCGGGGGTTAATGCGAGCTGTGCCGGACCTTGCGTTGGTACACTCCGGGGCGTTCGGGGCACTTCATGGGGGAAAAGCTTTAACTGGACGACACGACCAATCGCTTGGTTGCTGACGTTCGCAATCGGTAATGGGATCTTCCGATAGCGCGGCTCTTGGAAAGCTTGGCCAGAGTAGTCGAGCCGACGAGCGCCAGCGCCGTGGCAAGACCTTCCCCTTGGCGAGGGAGTTTTCTCCTTCGACGCGACTGTGCTCCCTCGTCCAAGAAGATGGGGGACGAAATGGTTGAGATTCTAAAATTCTCTCGGGAAGCGGCTTTTACTCCTGAGACTATCCAGATCCTTGCGGCGGCGTTGGATGAAGCCTGGGAGGGGCTTCGACGGTCCGGCAGTCGATTAGCAAGGCCCGCGTATTCGCGCGCCATGCGTGAGATCATTGCCAAACGCATTATCGATATGGCCCAGCGTGGCGTGCAGGATCGTGAGACACTGGTG
>Ga0187783_10003913_pt1 | contig 10992 bp, 9 predicted proteins | sample 1015_SJ02_MP02_2_FD_132471 | JGI IMG/M metagenome (GOLD analysis project Ga0187783, IMG submission 132471) | Tropical peat soil microbial communities from peatlands in Department of Meta, Colombia - 1015_SJ02_MP02_20_MG | ecosystem: Environmental > Terrestrial > Soil > Wetlands > Peat | place...
CATGACTGGGCATGCGACGCACCGCACAGCACGAGGAACGGAAGCCGGTTCACCATAGATGTCGAACACCTGGCGTTCGGGCGACACTCCGGGCAGGCACTCGGCGGGAAACCACCGTGCTGCCTCCGGCCGCCCCGCAGGCCGAGTGGCCGGGCCCGCCGGCTACTCGCGTTCGGCGCACTATGACGACAGTCCAGAACACTGGCAACCCAGCAGGAGTCCAGTAAGGCGATCTCGCTCCTTGATCGTTTCCGCGCTCTTGGTGGCGGCGACGTTGGCGGGATGCTGGGCTGTGTCGCCGGCCGGTGCGTTCGGGGCACTGGGTCACTCAAACGGCACGCAGGCCCAGGTCGATAGCAAGTCGGTCGCGTCCGCCACCACCTCGAAGAAGAACTATCAGCTCGGCGTCGATATGGACTTCTACACCTATCCAGGCCAAGATGTGGCGGAATATGCCGAGCCGGACGTCCAGTACGTGAAGAGCCTGCATGCGAACGCGATGTCGGTAGCGTTCCCGTTCTTCGTCACCGGACCCAAGGCCAGCTCCGTCTACGCCTCACCGGAGACTCCTTCCCCGGCGGAACTCGCATTGATCGCGCAGGACGCCAAGAAAGCTGGCCTTTACTTCTCGCTCCGGCCGCTACTCGACGAATGGAACCTGAAGCAGGCCCACATGTCGCGCGTTGCCTACGTGCCGCCCAACATGGCAGCGTGGTTCGCGAGTTATGAGCGCTTCCTTAAGCCCTACGCGCAGATGGCGCAGAAGTATGGCATTCCGGAGTTCGTCACCGGCGTTGAATTCGACTCATTCAATAGCTCGCCTTACTGGGCCAAGCTCGACAAATACCTGCGCAAGTACTATCACGGCACGCTGTCGTACTCCGACAACTGGAGCGTTGACTTCCCGAAGGTCGTTAACGCCTCCGGCGTCGTCCAGACCGACGACGCATACCCGATGATGCATGAGCCGGACAGCGCCAGCGTCGCCAGGCTAACCAGGGCTTGGGATGCCTACCTGCAGACCCGGCCGCGCGGCATCGTTTTGTCGGAGGTAGGGATCGCCGCGCAGACGGGAGCGTATTACGAGCCGTACAACGTGGTCTCGAACGGCAAGCCGCTGATCCCCGCGATCATGGTTCACTGGTTCACCGCTGCCTGCGATGCCATGGTCAACGAGCACGAGGCAGGGCTGTACTTCTGGGCATTCAGCTTCGGCCAGCAATTCAATATTCCGCCGAGCGAATCAAGCCCCGCATCCTTCGTGGACGGACCCGGCCAGGCGGCCATCAGTGCCTGCTTCAAGCGGCTCAGCTAGCCGACCTATTCCTCGTAACCGGCTGGGCGGCCTTCCAGGATGACTGTCTTGATTTCGAGGTAGTTCCGCAAGCCTTCTATGCCGCCTTCGCGGCCAATACCGGACTGTTTAAAGCCGCCGAAGGCAATCCCGAAATCGGTGCGGAAAGCGTTGTGGCCGACTGTTCCTGACCGCAGCTGGGCTGCCACCCCGCGGGCGCGGTTGACGTCGTTGGTGAAGACGGAGGCGTTCAGTCCGTAGATCGTGTCGTTGGCGACCCGGATCGCGTCAGCCTCGTCCTGTACTGCTACGACGGACAGCACTGGGCCGAAGATCTCTTCCTGCGCGATAATCGAGGAATTATCGACATTTCCGAACACGGTGGGCTCTACGTAGAAGCCCCGGTCCAGCTCCGCCGGCCGCCCGCCTCCCGTGACCAGCGTCGCGCCGTCGGCGACCCCGCGGGCGATGTACCCCTCCACCCGGTCGCGCTGCCGGCTAGCCACCAGCGGGCCCATCTGGGTCTGCGCGTCGAATGGGTCGCCGACCCGGACCTGCGAGAACGTGCTGGCCAGCGCCTCGACAAACTCGTCGTGGCGGCTGCTGGGGATCACGATTCTGGTCAGCGACGAGCAGACCTGGCCGGCCAGGAAGCACTCCGCGCCGGCGATGGCCTGGGCAGCGGTCATGATATCCATGTCGTCGAGGATGACCGCGGCCGATTTGCCGCCAAGTTCCAGGGTGCAGCGGGCGATCCGCTCGCCGCAGATGGAGGCGATGCGCCGCCCGGCGGCCGTCGAGCCGGTGAAAGCGATCTTGTCGACTCGCGGGTCGCGCACCAGCAGCTCGGATACCTCGCGGTCGGCTGTCACGACATTAAGCACGCCAGGCGGCAGCCCGGCCGCCTCCGCGGCCTCGGCCACCAGATACCCCTCGCCTGGCGCTTCCGGCGAGGACTTCAGGATGACCGCGCAGCCGGCGATGAGCGCCGGGGCGACCTTGGTGGCCAGCAGGCCGATGGGTACATTCCACGGGATGATCGCGCCCACGACGCCGACCGGCTCGCGGACGATGAGGCCGAACTCGCCGCCGAGGGTCGGCTGGGCCAGCTCTTCCCAGGCGAACGTGTCAGCCAGGCCCGCGTAGTACTCGAAGGTATGAGCGGCGTCCCCGGCAAAGTACGGCGCGAAGATATGCAGGCCACCGGACTCCCTGGGCCAGATCTGCCCAAGGTCACCGGCCCGTTCCCGCAGGCCGGCCGCGAGCGCGCGCATGTGCTCTGCCCGCTGCACGTGGGCCATCCGCGGCCACGGCCCGCTGTCGAACGCGTGCCGGGCAGCCTCCACAGCCCGCGAAATGTCGGCCGCCTGCGCCTCAGCGACGCTGAAGTACACCTCCTCGGTCGCCGAGTCGATAACGTCGATCATCGCACTGGACGACGGCTGCACCCATTCGCCACCGATGAAGAACCGGTCCGGGTTGCGCAACGGCGCTTTGATCTCATCCGCCAGGCTCATTTTCGGCTGACCTCCGTGCTGTCTAGGAAGAGGGAACGCTCATGACGTGCGCTCGGTGAACTCGAAACATGCCTTGTGCCGGAGTTCACGACCGATCTGCTCGGTGCGCCTCCCTGCGTCAGACAGGCCTGTGGTCTCATCGACACTACTTGGCCGCACAGGGCCGGTCTAGGGCTCTTCGGGCCGTGGGCCGATCATGGCGTGCCGGGCCTCGGCAACGCGCCAGGTAGCGGTGCATACTTACCTTCTTCGCCGCCCACGCTGGCTGCGATGCTTTCCAGCTTGTCGTAGTGCTGCTTCCAGGCGGCAGCATCGGCTTCTGGCGGCATGTTGCTGACGCCCTCGCGCAGGCCGGCCGCACCGTCGATGGCTTCCCTGATGATGTCGGCGTGTCCTGCGTGCCGGGCGGTCTCCTGAATCGTGTGGACGAGCAGAGCATGCAGCGTCGGGTGCCTGCGATCGGCTGGCCACCAGGGCACGGTTCCGCGAGTGTCCAGGGGCAGCTGCTGGATCGTCGCGTCGGAGTGCGCCCATACCCGCCGGTAAAAGTCCGTCACCTGCTGCCGTGACTCGGCGGCGGTGGCATAGATACCGCTCAGCTCAGCGTCGTCGTCCTCGTGCCAGTCCAGCTCTTTCTCGCCGGAGAACGGCCGGTCCACCACTGCGCCGAAGTACCCGCATTCCACCCCCGCGCAGTGCTTGACGAGCCCGAGCAGGTTAGTGCCGGTAGGCGTCATCGGCCGCCGGATGTCGTAGTCGGACAGCCCATCGAGCTTCCATAGCAGGACCTCACGCGCATTCTGGAGGTACCAGTGCAACGTCTGCTTTGCATCAGCGTCAGTCATGGCCGCGAGTCTTGCTCAGGCCGAGCAGCTTGTACACCGGATTTGCCCGGCGGCCGGTGCGGAGTTCGCCCGCATCGCAGGCAGCGGCGGCAGCTTCAGCTCAGCCAGCGCGCTACCTCGGCGGCCCAGTATGTCAGGATGACGTCCGCGCCGGCCCGCCTGATCGCGGTGAGCGTCTCCATGATCGTCCGGTTCCGGTCCAGCCAGCCGTTCGCGGCGGCCGCCTCGATCATGGCGTACTCGCCGCTCACCTGGTAAGCCGCTACCGGCACCTGGACGCGGGCCGCGACCTGGCTGATTACGTCGAGGTAGGCGAGCGCAGGCTTGATCATCACGATGTCGGCGCCTTCGTCGATGTCCAGCAGCACTTCCCGGAGCCCGTCCTTTGCGGCTGCCGGGTCCTGCTGGTAGGCGGCCCGATCGCCGAACTGCGGCGCGCACTCGGCCGCCTCACGGAACGGCCCGTAGAAGGCCGAGGCGTACTTGGCCGAGTACGCGCAGATGGCCACGTCCTGGTAACCCGCCGAATCCAGGGCCGTCCTGATCGCCGCGACCTGGCCGTCCATCATCCCGCTCGGCGCCACGACCTGCGCTCCTGCCGCCGCCTGCGCCACGGCGATGGTTGCATACCGATCCAGGGTGGCATCGTTGTCCACCTCGCCCGCCGAAGTCAGCAGCCCGCAGTGGCCGTGGTCGGTGTACTCGTCCAGGCACAGATCGGCCATCAGCACGGTGTCCTGGCCGACCTCGTCGGACAGCTCACGCAGCGAACGCTGAACAATTCCGCCTGGATCATCGGCCGCCGAGCCGCGGCCGTCCTTGACCGCCGGGATGCCAAACACGATCAGCCCGCCCACGCCTGCCGCGACCGCCTCGGCGGCCGCCTTGCGCAGGCTCTCCCTGGTGTGCTGGAACACGCCGGGCATCGACGAAACCAGCTGCGGCTCGGTGATGCCCTCCTTCACGAAAAGCGGCAATACCAGGCCAGCAGGCCGGACGGCGACCTGCGCCACGAGCCTGCGCAGCGGCATCGTCCGGCGGAGTCTTCTAGGCCTGGAAACGGGGTAGCTGGCGGTCACGGTAACTCCCGATGGGTGCGGCCGTTGCGGGCACTGCGTGCCAGTAAATCACCGCTACCTGATCCTGCGGCGCGCTCCGCGGCGACGTTCGCTTGGCTTGCGCACTGGCTCGCCCGCTTCGATCGCGGCATCGCGCAGTTCGGCGCCATGTGCCGCAAGCGCATCGACTAGCGCGGAAACTGACGGCGTCTTCGCGACGACGTCGACCCGCAGGCCGAACTCCGCGGCTGTCTTGGCCGTCTGCGGGCCGATGACCGCGATCACCGTGACGGCGTGTGGCTTACCAGCGATGCCGATCAGGTTCCGAACAGTCGATGAGGACGTGAAGAGTACGGCATCGAACCCGCCGCCCTTGATGGCTTCCCGGATCGGCGCAGGTGGCGGGGCCGCGCGGACCGTGCGGTAGGCGGTGACGTCTTCGGCTTCCCAGCCGAGCTCGGTCAGCCGGGAGAGCAGGCCTTCGGTGGCAATGTCAGCGCGCGGCAACAGCACCCGGTTGATCGGATCGAGTACGTCGTCGTACGGCGGCCAGGCGTCGGCCAATCCCTCTGCCGACTGGTCGCCTTCAGGCACCAGATCCGGCATGATGCCGAACGCGCGCAGTGCCTTCGCGGTCTGCTCGCCGACCGCAGCGACCTTGACCCCGGCGAACGCCCTGGCATCCAGGCCGTACTCCTCGAACTTCTCCCGGATTGCCCGGACCGCGTTGACTGAGGTGAAGCCGATCCACTGATACCTGCCGGTGACCAGTCCCTTGACGGCGCGCTCCATCTGCTGCGGGGTGCGCGGCGGCTCTACCGCTATGGTTGGCACCTGCTCGGGCACCGCTCCCCTGGCACGCAGCAGATCACACACCTCGTCGGCCTGCTCCTTGGTCCGCGGCACCAGCACCCGCCAGCCGAAGAGCGGCTTAGTCTCGAACCAGGACAGGGCCGGCTGCACCGCGGCGCCTTCCCCGACTACCGCCACCGCCGGGCCGTGTGCGGTCAGCAGGCTGACACCGGACGCCTTCAGGTCAGCTGCGATCGTTCCGAGCGCGCCAACCACCGTGTGCTGGTCCGTGGTCGTGCCGTTCCAGGTGATCGCGAACGGGGCATTCTCCGCCCAGCCGGCCGCGATCAGCATCTTCGCGAGGTCGACGGGACCGGTTTCAGCGCCGAGGATCACGAGCGTGCCCTCCGTAGCTGACACCCGGCTGACCTCGGCCGCGTGAATAACTCGGACATCGCCGGTGGCGTCTGTGGTCAGCGGGATGCCCGCGTACGCTGGCACCGCCGTAGCCGTCGACAGCCCGGGCACCACCTCGAACGGCACTCGTGCCTTAGCGCATACCGCGGCATCAGCGGCGGCATTGCTGAACATCAGCGGGTCGCCGCTGAACAGCTTGACCGCCAGCTGGCCGGCCTTGGCGGCCTTGATGAGCAGCTTCGGGTCTTGCAGCTGAACGTCCGAATCCACCAGGCTCGCGTCAGGCTTCATCAGGTGGGCGTATCTGTCGCCGATCCACTCCGCGGCCACGACCAAGTCCGCGCGGCCGATCAGCGCTGCGGCCCGGACCGTGAGCAGACTCTCGTCGCCGGGCCCGGTGCCGACGAGCGCCACCCAGCCGGCTACATGCGCATCGGCTGGCCTGAGGGCGGCGGCGGGCCGGCCGCTTGCCTTCTGGACCGCCGGCTTGGCCTGTCTGGTGACCTTGCTGGTCCTGGATGTGGGGTTCACTTGTCATCGTCCCCGCTGCTGAGGTGTCCGCCGGACACTGCCATAAACCTTGCCGCGCCCTGGGCGAGCAGCTCGGCAGCCACCTGCCGGCCGAGCTGCTCGGCCTGCGCCATGGTGCCTTTCGCGCTGCCGCGAAGCGCCATCCCCCCGTCGGCCGCCACCACGACGCCATGCAGCCTCAGTACGTCCGTGCCCGCCGCGTAGGCGCCCACCGGGGCCGCGCAGCCAGCCTGGAGCGCGCCGAGCAGACTGCGTTCTGCTGTCGTCGCGGCCCGGCTAGCCGGATCGTCGATGCAGCCGAGCAGCGCAAGAAGGTCTTCCCTGCCCTCGCGGCACTCAACCGCCAGCGCCCCCTGGCCAGGAGCTGGCACCATCTCGTCAGGCTCGAAGACCTGCGACACCACATCCAGCCTGCCGATCCTGGCCAAGCCCGCGTGGGCGAGCACCACGGCGTCAAGTTCACCGTTCATGACCTTTGCCAGCCGGGTGCCCGCGTTGCCGCGAAGCGGCACGGGGCGGACGTCAGGCCGCAGCATCAGCAGCTGCGCGGCCCGGCGCGGCGAACCAGTGCCGATTCTCGCAGCCCACGGCAGATCTGCAAGTTTCGCGCCGTCGGCCGCCGCGAGCGCGTCCCGCGGATCGTCCCGGCTCGGTACGGCAGCCAGCACGATGCCGTCCGCGGCCGCGGTAGGCAGGTCCTTGAGCGAGTGCACGGCAATGTCAATCTCGCCCGCGACCAGGCTGGTCCGCAGCGAGCTGACAAACACGCCCGTGCCGCCGATCTGGGTCAGCATCTCATGGCTAGCGTCGCCTGCCGAGTCGATCCCGACGATCTCGATCTCCTGCCCGGTCCGCGCCGTGATCGCGCTGCTGACCTGCAGGGACTGAGCCATCGCCATCGGGCTACGGCGCGTACCTAGGCGCAGCGCTTGGCTGCTCATCGCGAGTCCTCCCGCTTGGCTGGAACCGGTGGCCAGCCGGCTAGCTGTGCGTCGGCCTGGGCGACAGCCTGCACCGTTGCTGGATCGAGATCAAATAGGACGCGCAGCGCGCCCTCGTATGTGTCCGCACCGGGCGCGCCGGCCAGCTCCTTGACCCGGACCGTCGGATCGTGCAGCAGCTTGTCCGTGACCCGGCGCATCGACTTGGCTACTTCGTCCATGGTCGCGGCGTCCAGCCTGCCAAGCCTAGCCGCCAGCCTCGCCAGCTCGGCGTCCACGACTTTGGCGGCCTTCGCCCGCAGTGCCACCACTGTGGGCGAGACCGCCGCAGCCCGGCTCGCCGACATATGTGCAGCGAGTTCTTCAGTCATGATCCGCCGCACGTCCGCGATCGCGCTGTCGCCAGGCCCGATGCCCGCCTTGCCGTCCGCTGCCAGGGCGTCCAGGTCAGTGAGCGAGACCCCCGGCAAGCTGGCCACTGCTGGCTCGACGTCCCGCGGCATCGCCAGGTCAAGGAGGACAAGCGCCCGGCCGGGCCCGGTCCGCTGCCGGAAGGCGGCGCGGACCGCGTCGGCCGTGATGACGTGGCCGGGCGCGCCCGTGCAGGTCACGACCAGGTCGGCCGCGGCCAGCAGGGCGACGAGCCCGGACAGGTCAGCTGCCTGTCCGCCGACCGGCGCCGCCAGCCGCTCGGCACGCTGCCTGGTCCGGCTGGCGACCGTCAGCCGATCCGCTCCCCCCTTGCTCGCGCCGGCTACCACCAGCCCGCTCATCGCGCCCGCGCCGATGACGAGAACGCTCGTGCCCGCCAGGGTCGCTGATCCCGGATCCGCGCCAAGCCGCTCGGCCGCTACCTGCAGGCCGACGCTGACCAGGCTGGCACCGGCGCCGCCCAGGCTTGTCTCCGCGTGCGCTCGCTTGCCGACACGCAGCGCCACCGAACCAAGGTCTGACAGTGTCCGGCCGAGCGTGCCCTGGTCCCTAGCCACGCGCAGGGCCTGCCTGACTTGGCCGAGAATCTGGCTCTCACCGATCACCATCGAGTCGAGGCCGCAGGCTACAGCGAGCAGATGCTGGACCGCGCGGTCCTCGTAGTGCACGTACAGGCACGGGGTCAGTTCAACCAGAGGCACCTGCGAGTGCCGTGACAGCAACTCGCAGATTCCTGCGACCGCGCCGTGGAATCTGCCCACATCGGCATAGATCTCGACCCGGTTGCATGTGCTGAGTACCAGTGCCCCGGCAACGTCGTCCGCCCTGGACACGTCGTGCAGCAGCTTCGTGAGCGCGTCACCGGTCAGCGCCACCCGTTCGAGCGTCGCCAGCGGCGAGCCCTTGTGGCTGAGTCCGACGACCAGAACGCTCATGTGCCTACCGCCTGCACCCCTGTCCTGTAGTCGGGGTCCGCGTCCGCGGCGAGCGGCAACTGCGCCGCCGCCAGCCCAGTGGCCACATCCAGCTTCGCGCTCACGCCCAGTTCGGTGGCAACATTCAAGGCCAGGTCTGCCCCTGGCACGCTCTCCAGCCGCCGGCCGGCAGCCGCCCCATCGCGGTCGTGGTCCGCCTGTCGCCCGATGGCCCCGCGCCGCTGCGCGTGGAAGGCGAGGATCTGCAACTCGATCGACAGGTCGACCTTACGCACATCAACGCCTGATGGCACGTTGAGCACGACCGGCGCGAAGTTCAGGATGCTCGTAACGCCGGCCGCTACCAGGCGATCGCAGACATTCTGGGCGACAGTTGCCGGGGTGGCGATGACGCCAATGGAGACATCAAAACGCTTGATCACCGCCTCCATGTCGGCGGCGCTGCGGACGGTATGCCTGGCGATGACGGTGCCGACGACCCCAGCGTCGCAGTCAACAAGTGCCGCGATCCGGAAGCCACGCGAGGCGAAGCCGCCGTAGTTGGCAAGCGCGCGGCCCAGGTTGCCGGCGCCTACGATGAGAACTGGCCAGTCTTGAGTCAGGCCGAGCTCCCGCGAGACCTGATAGACCAGGTAATCCACGTCATATCCCACCCCGCGAGTGCCGTAAGAGCCCAGATGGGACAGGTCCTTCCGCAGCTTGGCCGAGTTAACCCCGGCGGCGGCGGCCAGCTCCTCGCTCGATACCGTCGCCACACCCTGATCGGCCAGCGAGTAGAGGGCGCGCAAGTACACCGGCAGCCTGGCCACGGTCGCATCAGGGACCCCGTGACCTGCGGCAACCAGGGCGGGACTGGCTGGCGCCGGGCCGGCCGGCAATTCGGTGCAGTCAGACAGGGAGCCGGTACTGGCGAGGCGGCTGGCCGGCGAAGGGCGGCGGGACATGCGCCGGTACTCCTGGGGGACTCGATTGGGGCCACGCACGCTTGCTCGGGGAACTAGCGCGCGACTTCGGCATCCACCGTACGCCCTTGTGAACGTTTGCACAAAGTCGGTTCAGGTCAAGCCGGGCGGCCACCCTCGCACCTCGGCAGGGCTGGCTAAGCGGGCGGCCGAGATCAGGACTGCAGGGCAGCCTTCAGTCTTTCCTCGCTGACCCGCCAGAAGTCGTGTTGCATTCCGTCTACCAGCGTGACCGGGACCATCTCCGAATACCGGGCGAGCTCCTCGGGCGACAGGGTGATATCACGCTCAGCCCAGGCCACGCCAAGGTCTGCTGCGACTCGGCTGATCACCGATCTAGCGTCATCGCATAGATGGCAGCCCGGCCGGGAGAGCAGCGTGATCCTCGGCCCTTGCTGGCTCACCTCTGCTCCCGCTGACCGCGGGGTCCGGCCGGGGTCCGGCCGTAATCCCGCAGGTAGTCAGGGCGCTGGAAGCCAGAGGTGTCATAGCCAGGCTCGCCGATTACGTCGGTTACCGACGGGAACGGCGAGACCTTAGCCTGCTGGAGGCCGAGCTCGATCACGTTAGTCGCGAGCACGTAAGGCCGACGGTCTGCCTCGAACCGCCGCACGTGCGGCTGCTGGCTATGCCACTGATAGGCCTCCCGGTCGCGGTAGACCTCATACAAGATGCGCTGCATAGGTGCCGACGGCACGGCGTGCACGATGAAGACGAGCGTGTCCGGCTCGCGGCTCCTGACCTGCTCTACCACCCGCTCAGCTAGCTGGTCGAACTCGGCGACCCGGTCCTCAAGCAGCGTGTAGATCGCGATCTGGCCGAAGAGCTGCGCCCTGGCTGCCTCTTCTGGGATCCGGTCCGAACGCGCAGCGTACCTGTCGGCCTCATCCAGGCCGTCCGGCCAGCCCGCCTCCCGGCCGTCGTACCTGCCGTTGTCGTCGGTTACCTCGTACCTGGGCTGCCGGCCGTCAACGGCGTCGCCGTGCTCCCAGCCGCCGTGAGCCGGGTAACCAAGATCATGGTCATCGGTGCCGAAGTCGTCGGCCGCGATGTCGCCGGTCGCGTAATCGGAACGGTACCGGCCGTCGTCGTGGTAGCGATCATCGGCCAGGTCATCACGATAGCGCCAGTCGTCGGCTCCTGCCGGGCCCTCGCCGAAGGCGCCTCGGTCATCACCGTAGCCACCCGCCCGGCCATCCTGGCCACGCCAGTCATCACCGTAGCCACCCGCCCGGCCATCCTGGCCGCGCCGGTCATCACCGTAGCCA
>Ga0187783_10003914_pt1 | contig 10991 bp, 4 predicted proteins | sample 1015_SJ02_MP02_2_FD_132471 | JGI IMG/M metagenome (GOLD analysis project Ga0187783, IMG submission 132471) | Tropical peat soil microbial communities from peatlands in Department of Meta, Colombia - 1015_SJ02_MP02_20_MG | ecosystem: Environmental > Terrestrial > Soil > Wetlands > Peat | place...
GGTTCGAGGCGCTGTTCGACGAGCATACGATCTTTTGGGGCATCACGTACACCGATGCGCACGTCACGCTGACCGGGCTCCTCGTGGTCTCGGTCGCGCTCATTCTTGCCGCTGTCATGGCCGCGGTGAACCTGGTGGCAGCGCCGCGCGTGAGCCGATTGGTGGCTGGGCTGGTTCCGGCGGTCGTCTGTTATCTCGGCGTTCAGCTGATCGCCTGGTACGTCAGCAACTTCATCGTAAAGCCGAACGAGTTAGTTCGCGAGCGGCCTTACATTGCCTACAACATCGACCTAACCCGGCAGGCGTATGGTTTGAACCATGTCCTACAGCGCGAATTTCCCGCCGAGACGACCATTCAGGCGATCGACCCAGAAAACAATCAAGCAACGTTGCAAAACATCCGCTTATGGGACTGGCGCGCACTCCAGGACACGCTGCGTCAGATCCAGGAAATCCGCACCTACTACGACTTTCCCGACATCGACATCGACCGCTACGACATCGACGGCAGCACGCGCCAGGTGATGCTGGCTGCGCGTGAGCTGAGCGTCGATAAGCTCCCGGAGAGCAGCCGCAACTGGATCAATGAGAGGCTGATCTATACCCACGGCTACGGTGTCACCATGAACCCAGTCAATGGTTTCACAACGGAAGGGCTGCCTACGCTGATTCTGAGGGACATGCCGATCCAAAGCACGGTGAAGAGTGTCGCGGTAACGCGTCCGGAGATCTATTTCGGCGAGCTAACCGACACCGACGTGTACGTGAAAACGCGGCAACAGGAGTTTAACTACCCCCAGGGCCAGACGAACAATATGACGTCCTACGAAGGCAACGGCGGCATTCTCCTCGGTGGATTCCTGCGCCGCATTCTCATCGCGTTCGACCAGGGGGATTTGGCGAAGCTACCTTTCAGCGACGACATCAACTCCGAGAGCCGGTTGCTCATGCGTCGCAACGTGCGTGAGCGTGTGGCCGCGCTGGCGCCTTTTCTCACCTACGAACCCGATCCGTACCTGGTGGTAGGCGACGACGGCCGGCTGTCGTGGATTGTGGATGCTTTTACCACCTCCGGCAACTACCCGTACGCAAGCCAACATCTCCTGGGCGGCAATCCCATTAACTACATCAGGAACAGCGTTAAGGTGGTCATCGACGCCTACGATGGGACAACGGCGTTCTATGTGTTTGACAACCAAGACCCAATCCTGGCCGCCTATCGCCGAATATTTCCCTCCTTGTTTCAGGACGCGGCGGCCATGCCCCCGGCGCTGCGCAAGCATGTGCGCTATCCCGAGTTGTTGCTCAAGCTTCAGGCGGCTGTATACGGCCTCTACCATATGACAGACCCGGAGGTGTTCTATAACCGGGAAGATCTGTGGACGGTCGCTTCCGAAGTCGGCATGGGCGAATCCGGTGAGCAGAGGACGCTGGCCATGGAGCCGAACTATGTGCTGATGAAACTGCCGGGGGAAAGCGACGTCGAATTCGTAGCGATCCTGCCATTCACACCGGCCAATCGAAACAATCTGATCGGCTGGATTGCCGGCCGCAGTGACGGCGCACAGTACGGTACGTCCGTTGTGTACGACTTCCCGAAAACCAAGTTGGTCGATGGTCCCCTGCAGATCGAAGCGCGAATCGATCAGAATGCGCAGCTGTCGGGTCAGTTGACGCTGTGGAACCAGCAAGGTTCTCACGTGCGACGGGGAACTCTGCTGGTGATTCCGTGCGGCCGTGCGCTGTTGTATGCGGAACCAATTTATCTTCAGGCCGAGCGGAGTCCGATGCCGGAGCTGCGTCTCGTGGTACTTGCGCTGCAAGATCGTCTGGTCTACGGAGCCACCTTCGAATCGGCGATGCGGGCGCTGTTTGGCGGCGAAGCCTCTTCGTTAAGCGTTCCCGTTGAGCCTGCTCGAAGCACAGCGGTTGCCTCCGCCTCAACCCAGCCTGCCGCGGATCTGAACGCGCTTATTGCCGGGGCGGCGCAAGACTTAGCCGACTATCAACGACTGACGGCCGAAGGAAAGCTCGCCGAAGCAGGGCAGAAGCTTCAACAGCTCAAGCAAAAGATCGACGAGCTGAAGGCACGGCAACGTTGAGTGCTTGGCGCGTCCGGCCGACGGTTCTTTTAGACGAAGCCGTACGAATTTGGTTTATCCGACTGCGGGGCACCTCTTGGATCGGGGTGTGGATCCCTGGGCCCGGAGTGCGCACGGCCCGTGGGATTTCCCGGACCCACCGCTTCTAGGCGGACAGACTTGGTTGCAGGTCGACGTTAGTGAACGTTACCCCCGAAATCTAGGGGGAGTTGCCTCGAGATGGCGAGTCCGTCATGCCACCTAACAAAGCCCACCGCCGGTCTCCGGAGACGATTGTTCTAGGGCCACCACACATCATGTACGAGCCCGGCTTGATTTTGCGCTCATGCCCAAGGCCACGTGAAACACCGCACTCTTGCCTGCAGCATGTGGGGAGAAAAATCTGATCACATCATCATCATAGAAGGTGAGTCCGCTCGCACCGAGGTGCAGTGCATAGGCTGCGAGATAAAGCTTCCCACCGATAATGCCGGCTTCCAGTTGCACGCATCGGTATCCACGGTTCCCATAACGGTCAAAGATTGCCTCTAGGTCGGCAAGAAAGAAAATCGCGACGCTTGCGTCTGCGGGAAGCTCCTGTTCCAGTCCTAGATTACCCGCTTCGCTACGAAAGTCACCCTCCCGCAGAAGTTCTAGCCCTCGTTGTTCCCGATGGAAGAAGTACGAACCAGAAGGAAGATCGTCCACGGCGTTCACAATCAGGTACAGATCATTGAGCTGTGTGCCCAAGGGATCGAGAAAGTCGGCCGCCACCCCACCTACGGAGCGATCAAGAATGGTGGAGAGTTGGACGAAGCTGATGGGCTCGCGTGCGAACCGGCGGGTGGAGCCGCGACGAAGAATCACATGCTCGGTGGAATCTTTGGGAATTTCCGTGTCTCCGAGGGGCCGCAGAGAAATGAGTGCAACGGCAGGTTGGTTCGCTCTTGCCGCGAGCTTGGCTCCCCGCCAGCTCGCGACATCTTCTGGCGAAAGCAACGAGGAAGCTGCATGCATGGCTCGCATGGCCGGATAGTCTACCTCCCTTCTCGATAGAGGGACAGTTTCGAGCCCGAGAGGCGTGACAGGGTGCAGCGCAGGCGGAGGCGGATCTGTGACATGTCCGATGGGAATGAGCGAGAATGCCACCTCACGATCGGGCTCGACATCCAGCAGCCGATTCACAGCATCATCGACGAAACCGCAGATAATTTTGGCGGGGAGTTTCAGCGACATGCTAACGGCCAGCAGGTTGGCGAGGATCGTGCCGTTATCCCAACCGAAATGTCGGTACGTGCGTTCCTGATATTTCCAAGCGTTTCGCCAATATGTTCCGGTGCAGATGACGATCACCGGTGCGTCGGCCAAGGAAGACTCGCGCGCCGTCGCTTCCACCAGCACGCGGCGAAAGTCGCCCGCGCGCAACTTACGTAATCCGAACTCGTTCGCGGCGTAATGATAGAGTCCTGCCTCCAGATCGGGGAGGCTCGCACAGGCGAGATAAAGCTCGATCTCATAGAGTGCGCCGGTACAGGCCGCCGCACGGAAGTAGATTTCGCCGCCGCTCCAGGTGCGCCGCCGGGTGATTCCCGCCGAAAAATAGAGCAGTTGGCTCAAATTCTCAAGGTCGGGAATGGCGTTCGCCGAACCGCCACCTTCTGCAATCGCCTTAAGGACGGGGATACCGGCTTCTTCCAAGGTTCGCGGAAGCGGAATGAGCTCTAGTTTGGGATAGATCTTGAACGGAAGGGGTTGATTCGTCCAATCGAGGAAGTGTGGATTGGTGCGGACGCTGAGATGCGAATGCTTGGTCGCGTTGTGGTAGGCCCAGCCCGCCTGAATATCGAGATTCGCCATGACCAGGATTGCATCTTAGTACATTTCAGGCTCCGCTTGTCGGCCTGCGGGCAAGAAGGGTCGGAGGGACGCGCCACGCCAAGACAAATCCGCGCCGCCGAGAAGTAGGGGCACCACGACCCTTCCCCGGCGGCGGACTCGTTCAGAAGTAAAACTTCAGCGCGAACTGGATGAAACGTGGATCACCTGCTGCGATAGGATGTCCGAACTGTGGTGTACCAAATTCCACAGCGAAGGGCTCCTCGCTGATTGCGCCCACAGGTCCCAACAGCAGATTTACCTTGTTCCAGATGTTGAAAAACTCCGTGCGGAACTCGAACCGCTTTTGCTCGCTAATGGGGAATATCTTGAAGATCGAAAAATCCCAATCCTGCAAGCCCGGACCACGGACGATGTTCCTGCCCGCATCGCCGAAGGAAAAGGGGATCGTATTGGCTATGAAGGCACAGGTGTTGAAGAGAGTCCCCGGAACGCATGGACTTCCGTTCGGATTGCCTACAAGGTTAGGCCGCACCTGGTTGTATCCAACTACCCCACCGCCGTCGCTGGTGGAAAGGTTGGTTACCTCGCCAGAGTCAGTGATGGTGAACCAGTTACCCGTCTGGGCGGTGACGATGCCGGCCACCTGCCAATTTCCGATGATCTGGTTCCAAGCACCACTGGCATTTCCTCCGAAGGCCTGTCCACGTCCAAACGGCAATTGGTAGGCATAATTCACGGTGAGACGCTGGCGCAGGTCGAAGTCCGAATTGCCGTACTCGAGACCGGGCTGGAGTTGGTTGCGAAAGTCACCATTGTTGAGAGAACCGAGGCTGGCGCTCGAAGCATCATCGAGCGCGTGGGCCCATGTATAGGACACTCCGAACTCCAACCCATGGGTCATTCTCTTTTGCAGGTGTACTTGGAGGGCGTCGTAATTGGAGATATCGTTGGCGCGCAGCGTGTCAATGGGAGCATCGACCGCCGGAAACGGGCGCCTTGGCGCCGTAGGACAGTCTTCTGGAGTGTTGGGCGGGGTCGTGCAAAACGCTACATTGATCGCAGCTTGATTGCCGTTGTACATTCCGTAGAGATTTGCTCCATGCGATCCCGCGTACCCTATGTCCAGTAACATCTGACTCGGTAACTCGTACTGCAGGCCAAGGTGCCATTGCATCACATAGGGGGTTAACAGGGTCGAATTTTCCGAAAACAGAGTGGGCGTATTCGGATTGGTAAGCGAGTAGGCGGGGAATCCCTGGGACAAGTGGGTCGTCGTGTACGGCAGGCCGTAAATCGTGCAGTTTGCACTCGTTCCAGGGGTATAAGCCGGATTCGCCGCTGGTAAGAAGCACGGCTGCGCAAAATCTTGCGTGACAAAGAAAGGCGGGTTGAAACCAGGACTCGGATTCGAATAGGGTCCGTTCTCCTCGCCGCCATAGAAAATTCCGTAACCGGTTCGCAGGACCAGCTTGGGCGTAATCTGGTAGGCAAGCCCCACCCGGGGAGCAAAATTCCTTAACGAGGGCGAAATCAGGCCTGGAGAACCGGTGCGCTGAACGGGGATCGTCTGGGCCAGGGTGGGCGTCAATGGGGTTTCCTGGCCCCGGGGAAGGACCAAGCAATTGCAGGAAAAATCGAAATTTGCCTCTTCGTTAAAGCGAGCCTTAACCACCGTGAATAGTTCCCAGCGAAGTCCGAGGTTCAAGGTTAGTTTCGGGGTTGCCCGAAAGTCATCCTGCGCGAATACCGAGTAGTTGCCTCGGTGATAATCAACGTTGTGGATATTGGTGATCGTCGCGCCATCCGTTAAACCCAGCAGAAACGTCGCGTAGGCTTCGCCTCCCGTGGTAGGAGCGGCCGCATTATCGGTAAAGTCGCTGGCAAAATCCATCGAACCGCGCGATTGCGCGGGCTGAAGAATCGTAAACTCGATGGCACGCAACTCGGTGCCGAATTTCAGCGAATGTCGACCGAAGACCTTCGTCAGGTTGTCCCCAAGCACGTAGGAATTCTGTTTCTCAATCGACGGCAGGTAGCCAAAGCTTCCGATTTCTGCCGTGCCGTCATCGATGGTCATGGTGGGCAGGCCGCCGTTGTTTGGCCCAAAAGGAACGCCGGGGAAGCCTAACTGCGCGGCTACATCGGTGTCGTAATTCAGCTGAAGGCGACGGGCGTTGATGCGATTGTAACCAAGCCGCAATTCGTTGATTGTGCTCGACGAAAATATGTGGGACCAGCTGATCGCCACACTGCGATAGGAGTCGTCCTGGTGGCCATCCTGGAATGCGCCGCCGTCGAGCGCGTTGTTGAAGGGAGAAGGAATAAAGCTTGGCTGGTCTTCGTAACTGAATCGCCCGAAGAGAGAGTCTTTTTCGCTGATCTTGTGATCGATGCGAATGTCAAAGTTGTTTTGGTCTTCGGTTTTCTTCGGCTCGGAAAGGTAGTTAAACCCGCTGACGTTCACATTCGGCATAGGAAACAGGGCCGAGAGCTTCGCTGCCAGGGGATCGATTAAGCCCTTCGGAAATATGTTCGTCGGGTTCCCTGCGGCGGTAACTCCGATCGGCACTCCGCAATAGCCGTCTGGATTCAAACCCGAGGGCTGTGTCAGGTAAGTGTTGAAGATCTCACCCATGTAGGTCGGGTGCCCGCTGCAATCGAGCGCCACTTGCGTCGTTGGGTTGCCGGCCGCGTTCACAGCCATAGCCGGAGTGGTGGTCAAGAAAGACGAAAAATTGCCGGAGATCTCGGTGGGTGTCGGAACCAGAACCAGTTGCGGCAGGGCCTGGCGGATTCGAAGCCCTTCATAATCGCCGAAGAAGAAGGTTCGGTCTTTGATGATGGGACCGCCAAAAGTTGCGCCAAATTGATTCTGTTGGTAGGGTTGGCGGCCAAATTCATCGAAAGCATTGCGGGCGTCGAATATGTCGTTTCGCAGAAACTCATACACGTCGCCATGAAATTGGTTCGTGCCGGACTTAATGACCGCATTCATTACCGCGCCATTGCCGCGTCCAAATTCAGCGCTGTAAGAATTTGTCTGAACCTTGAATTCGCCAAGGGCATCGATGGAAGGTTGGATGACATAAGAGGTGCCGTTTAAGTTGTCGCCCAAGTCCGAATTGTTGTCGATTCCGTCGAGCTGAAAATTATTCTGCAGGGAGCGGGCACCGTTCGAACTGAAGCCATAGGAGGTTTCGACGCGGGAGCCGGGCTCGGCTGGACCGACGCCTGCACCGAGCAAGGCCAGCTGCGCGAAGTTACGGCCATTGAGTGGCAGTGTCACGATGGTGTTGCTATCGACTACCTGCCCGAGATCGGAAGTCTCGGTTTGAAGCTGAGGGCCCTGGGTTGTGACCTTTACCACCTCCGTCACACCCCCGACCTGCAACTCAACGTTTACTTGCGGTCGAGACTGGACGTCGACCGTGACCGGGCCTACTTCCGTCCTCTTGAAGCCCTTGACCTCGACGGTCACATTGTAGCGGCCGACCTTCAACGGACGAACCACATACTCCCCATTGCTGTTAGTGGTTGTGGTGAGGCTAATGCCGCGATCCACGTCCGTCACCGTAACCTTGGCTCCGCTCAGCAGTGCGCCGCTCGGGTCGGTCACGGTTCCGGTAATGCCTCCGGTATCTTTTTGCGCCCACAAGGCAGCCGCGAAGCTGAACAGAAAGATCAAGGTGAGAATCTGGGAGGGCTTGCGCAAGTTCAACATCTCCGGCCTCCTAATTCTGGAATCGGGCATGACAGCGCACTCTATCGGCCGCAAGACGATAAGAGATTGCTTTCGATTTATTTCGATCTCTTACTACTAGTTTCCTTTGGTGTTTGTCAAGCAGAATTCATCCCCGACCGGGCAAAATTCTTCGTGCGCGAATGTATGCACTTTGTGATCGTTTGTCAACCTATTTGTACGGGACGAACCTCTTCATTCAACCGGAACGCTGAACCAGGATCGGGTTAACCAGCGAGAGTATGCTTCCCGTCGAAAGCCGCAAGGCCGCGGATCCCTGCGCACCCTGGTGTGGGGGCAACGGGCAGCGCCTCATGGAGTTTCTGCCAGCCTGCCCTCGTTTCCGGAGCGTCAGCTCGTCGCGATGTCAGCAATGGTTCGAGCATCGGCGGTCGCCCGCACGTCGTGGGTGCGAATGATGTGAGCACCCTTGTGTATCAGGGCTGTCTCCATGGCTATGGTCGCAAAGAGACGCTCGGCGACGGGCGCGTCCTTTCCGTTTCGGGCGAGCGCGCGTCCCAGGAAAGACTTTCGTGAAACCCCAGCCAGCAATGGGTAACGCAAATCCGCGAACTCTCCGAAACGCTTGAGTAAGGGGTAGTTTTCCTGGAAGTTCTTGCCGAATCCAAATCCCGGGTCGAGCACCAGGCGTTCTTGTCGGACTCCTTCTAGGCGAGCGGCATTGGCCCAGTCTCGCAGTTCACGTTTCACCAAAATCACGACATCCTCGACGGGCGGGAGATTCCTCCATTCCTCCGGGCGACCCCGCATGTGCATCAGCACTACCCCACAGTGCAATGCCCCGAGCGTCCGCGGCATCTGCCGGTCCCAGCGCAACCCACTAACGTCATTCACGATTTCGGCGCCAGCCTCTACGGCAGCGCGAGCCACCGAAGACTTGTAGGTATCGATAGAGACCATGGCGTCGGAACGGGCCTTCTTCAGGGATTCGATTACGGGAATCACGCGCTTCAGCTCTTCTGCTTCGCTGACCGGCTGGCGCGATTCCTCGGCAACATCGAAGGAAGATTCCCTCCCCGGATCGGTGACGACCCGTGCTCCGGGTCGGGTAGATTCACCCCCAACATCGATGATATCGGCGCCGTCGTTCAGCAGTTGCAGGGCGTGTTCCACTGCCCAATCTCGGTCGTAGTAGCGCCCTCCGTCGAAGAAGGAATCCGGAGTTACATTGACCACCCCCATGATGAGCGTGCGCTTCCCCAACTCGACCGAGCGGGAGCCTAAATTCCATTCGAAGACGGGACGCATGCACCAGATTCTAATCGCTCACCGAGCGGCTCTCCAGAAATGCCGGCGTCGAGGTGCGGCAGAAGGCGACCCCGATAGCGGTTCGGCTTGGTGCTACAATCGACGAAATCGCATGCTTGGAAACCACCGCCGCATCGCCGTCCTGCTTTCCGTCTTGTTGGTGGCGCCCTGCCAGGCCGCTCCTCATAGCCCGATCGCGCGACGAATTGATTCGGTTCTCTCCAACCCGGATCTGAGCCGTGGCTTCTGGGGTATCGAAGTGGTTTCGCTCGACAGCGGCAAAATTCTGTATGCCCAAAACGCCGATAAGCTGTTCACTCCGGCGTCCAACACCAAACTGTTCACCACCTCTGCCGCCTTGGCGCTGATTGGGCCGGACTACACGTTCCGAACGACGGTCGAGACCACCGGCACTTTGGACAAGTACGGCCGGATCAGCGGTGACCTGGTGCTGGTGGGGCGCGGCGACCCAAATCTTTCCGGCCGCGAGCTGCCCTATAGCCTTCACACCCGTCGCAATGACCACGCCATTCAGGTCTTGGAACAGCTTGCGGATGCCCTGGTGGAAAAGGGGGTGAAGTACGTCGACGGCGACATCATCGCCGATGACTCCTACTTCGCATTTGAACGCTATGGCGAGGGGTGGAGCCAGGACGATCTGGTGCTGGCCGATGGTGCGCCGGTTTCGGCGCTTACCATCAATGACAACGTCCTATTCTTGAATATCCTGCCCGCGGATCGCGCCGGCGAGCGGGTGTTCGTGAACGTCAATCCGTTCGCCGATTATTATCAAGTGGATAACCGGATCATAACCACTCCCGCTGGCACCGGCAGGAAGGTGTTCATCAATCGGGAGCCTGGATCCACCCGGCTCACGTTGTGGGGCAACGTGCCTCTCGATGACGCCGGCGTCAACGAAGCGCTAGCCATCGAGGATCCGGCTGAGTTTGCCGCCGAGCTGTTCCGTCAACTCTTGGTGAACCGTGGCATCGTGGTCTACGGCAAACAGCGAACTCGCCACACCGAGTTGGCAAGCCTCTCCACGCTGACGGTCACCGCGATCGCGCCGGCTCGGGGGGGTGATGAGGCTACCCACCAGGGGCTCAGCCAGGCACTGGTTCTGGCCGCACATCAGTCGCAGCCTTTGATCGAAGACATTCGCGTCATTAACAAGGTCAGCCAAAATCTCCATGCCGAAATTCTTTTGCGTCTATTGGGACGCGAAAAGGGAACCTCAGGAACCGTAGAAGGCGGTCTCGAGGTCTTACACGGCTTTCTGAACCAAGTGGGAGTTCCCCCGGATGCCTATATTTTTTATGACGGCTCTGGACTCTCCCGGCAAAATCTGGTTTCTCCCGAGGCGGTCGTCGACCTCCTGCGTTATGCGGCAGGGCAGAGTTGGGGCGCCAGCTTCCGCGACACATTGCCCGTGGCGAGGGTCGACGGTTCTTTGGCCGAGCGTCTTACCGATCTCGACCCGCGGGCCCAGGTGTGTGCCAAGACTGGTTCGCTAGGGGGAGTGAAGGCGCTGTCCGGCTATGCCACCACCGTCAAGGGTGACCATTTGGTTTTCTCCATCCTTTCGAACAACTTCAATCTGCCCGCCAAGCGGGTTACGGACGCGATTGACAGTATTGTTGAGGCCATGGTGAATGACCAAGCCAAGAAATAGTTTGAAATCAGATGCGGTTGGTTGATCCTATGGTTTTGCGAAGATTCAGATCCGAGGCGTGCAGCGGTCGATGCCCGAGGCACGGCGTTCGAGAGTTCTCTCTCACCACCCGGAGTTCCTCGAAACATTGAGCGAACGGCTAGATCGCCGTTCCCGTTTTTCCCTCATCAATTTTCGGACTGCCGTGTGCTTTACTTTCTGATTTTTAGCAGGGAGTCAAAAACGTTAGGCTTCTCGATCTTCTTGTCCAGGAGCAAGGACAGTCGGGATGTGGCGCGAACGCACCAATCCTCATGCGGCGTTACGCTACCTTCTTCCAGGGTGAGACCGGGAATCGGATAGCGGGCGGCAAAGAATTCTTGGCCGTTGTTTTCCTGTTTGATAAACAGGA
>Ga0187783_10003915_pt1 | contig 10990 bp, 9 predicted proteins | sample 1015_SJ02_MP02_2_FD_132471 | JGI IMG/M metagenome (GOLD analysis project Ga0187783, IMG submission 132471) | Tropical peat soil microbial communities from peatlands in Department of Meta, Colombia - 1015_SJ02_MP02_20_MG | ecosystem: Environmental > Terrestrial > Soil > Wetlands > Peat | place...
AGGCATGCTCGATTACGCGGCGGGTGAGGGGATTGTTTGACGGCAAGCCCGCCATGCATCGGCGAGACGGGGCTGCGATGTCGCGCCTTCCTTGGCGACTTCGGGGAAGATCCGCGGGCGGTCCTGGCGCGGCGCGCCACAGAATAGCCGTCGCGGATTGCTTGCGGCCGCTTCGGCTGCATGAAAATTCGCCTAGGCCGCCGCCGGCGTTGGCAGCGGGGAACGCGCCCCGGCGCGGTCGCGCTCAGGTCGTCGGGAACGGCAAAACCCCGAATCGAGCATCGTGCCACCGAACGGCTGGCCGGGTACTGCCGCGCTCGAGGTTGTGCACCACGCCCGCCGATGGTGCAGGCAACGCGCGAACCTGCGGCCTGCGTTTCCTACATCGCCTCTGGCGCCCTCGATCGCAGACCCGTTGCCACGCCTCACATGACGGCTCCCGAGGCACTGCGACGCCGCGGGGCGGCGGCGCCTTTGCCCGAGAGGCCGGACAAGAGGCGATGGCCGGCCTCTTGGAAGCGCGCAACATCGTCGTAGGTTCGCGCCAGCATCATGGCACCCTCGAGCGAGGCAACGAGCAGGCGGGCGGCCTCACGGGGCTGCCCGGTGAAGGCGAGTTCGCCGGCGCGACGACCCTGCTCGAGCACCGTCGCCAACCACGCCTCGTTGAGGTCGAAGAAGCGCGTGACCTCGGTGCGGACCGCTACCGGCAGGGTGGCAAATTCGGCCGCCAGCATCCCGCACAGGCACATTCGGCCGTCCGCCAGAACGCCCGTGTAGAGTGCGACGTACGCCTGCAATTTCCCGATTGCGCCGGCGGATCGGCCGTCGATTTCGTCGAGTGCGGCGCGGAAGCGCTGGGCATAGCGTAGCATCAGGCGGCGAACGAGCTCGGCCTTGCTCGGGAAATGATAATGCAGGCTGGCCTTGGTGACCTGCATGACCTGGGCGATGTCGGCATAGCTGAAGCCGTTGTAGCCGCGCACCTGGATCAGTCGCTCGGCCAGATCCAAAATGCGTTGCGCCGAGCCTGCTCCTCGCGCTGCCACCGCCATCCTGACGCTCCTTGCGTTTTGTGACCGCGAAACGACGATGACCAGATCTTACCTACTAGTTGACAACCAATCTACTAGTTAGTAAAGATGTCGACCAAGCCCTTTCGGACCAGCTGTGCTTGCGCGGACGGCGTGTGCACGCGCCTCGAGGCGACGGAGGCAGGCATGTCGGGAGGCCTTGCCGCGCTCAGTGAAAGCGCCCTTCGCGGCGCCCTGTCGGTCGCTCAAACCCTCGCTGAGCAAAGCGTCGACGGGCTATCGTTCGTGCAGGGCGCACTCGACCAGCTTACGCGAGTCGTCAGCTCGGATCTGACGACGTTGAGCCTGTGCGACCTCTCCCGTGGCTCGCGCAGGGTGTTTACTCGTCGGGGTGAAGCGTTGTCGGACGGGGATCGGTGCGCCTTCGACCGGCACTTCCATGCGCATCCGCTGGTGCGTTATCACGCCGCCAATCCCCACGGCGTGACGCAGCGCATCTCCGACTGCGTGAGCGTCGGTCAATTCCAGAACTCGGCGCTGTTCGACGACTACTATCGCCGGATCGGCATCCAGCATGTGATGGCGCTGCCTCTCAGGATCGACAGCGCCACGGTGATCAGCGTCGTCTTCAACCGCCAGCGAACGGATTTTACCGATGCCGAGCGCGGCCTCCTCGATGCCGTGCGACCATTGCTCGGCGCGCTCTATCGCAACCTCGTCGCGCGCGAAGAGGCCGGTCTCGGCCTTGTCTCGCTCGGCAGGGTGGCCGTGGAAGCCGGATGGCAGGCGATCAGAATTGCCGATGGGACTCGCATCGAGGACGGATCGCCAGCGGCCCGCCAGCTGCTGGCCAGGTTCTTTCCGGGGTTCGAGCACGACGAAGGCGGATGGCTCCCGGGCGCGCTGACCGACTGGCTCACGCGCAGTCGTCATTGGGGTCTCGAGCGGCTTGCGGTCAACCTTGGCCGGCAATTCACGACGACGCGGCTAGGCATGCGGCTCACCGCGCATTTCCTGGCCGATGGGCCAGCGCCGGGCACCGGCACCTTGATGTTGCGCGCCGAACGCGTCGAGCTCAACGCCGATCGGCTTGGCGCGGTGACGGCGAAGTCGCCTCTGACCGTGCGCGAGCGTCAGGTTCTGGCGTTGGTGGTGGCCGGCAAGACCAACCGCGACATCGCACTGCTCCTGTCGATCAGCGCGCGCACCGTGCAAAAGCACCTCGAGCGGGTCTTCGACAAGCTCGGCGTCGAGACGCGAACTGCGGCGGCCATGGTCGCATTGCGCTGCGCGGATGCCGCCGATGATGGCCGTCAGGCATGCTGAACGACCCCAGCTGAGCGAGTCCAATTTCGCGATCGGATGGGCCGTCCGACCTCGGGGCGCAGGAATGGCACATCGTCGCGTCCGTCACGGGAACATACCCCATGGATGCCTCACACGGGCGTCCCACCCCAAGTCCGGGCAGGCCGACGCGCGCATTCGCCAAATCTCGATGCGTACGAGCGCTCAATTGGTGACGGCGCTCGATTAACGTCACCGCATCGCCCTTCGTGGGCGGCCGGCGCGGCCGGTCGCCGAGAACCGGGTCGCATCGAGAATTTGGGGGAAGTTTGCGCAAGCCCCGGAAGCGGCCGGCACTCACGCGCAAGAGAAAGCCGGCGATGGGTAGGTCCAGGGCGGCGGCTCACCTAGCTATCCGGGCGGGCCATGGGCTTCGCCACGACCGGTTGGCAGCGCCGAAGGCGTGACGGCCTTTGGAATGACACATCTCGCACGGGGAACGGAGTAAGTGCCATGAAAGCCTTGCTTAGCGCCGCCACCTTCGGCCTGCTCCCCTCTCCCTTGCCGTCGGCCATCGACCCTGACGGGCGGCAGACTGCGGGTCTCGCTGGTCGGCAGTCTCGCCCCGCAACCAAAACGACGGAGAGCGAGCCCGACGAGGAGGAAGGGCGCATGCGCTGCCGATCAGAGAAACCACGCCGACCGCGTTTTGTGGCCGCCGGCGCCGGCGAGGGCTGACAAAAAAGGAAGGTCGACGCCACTCACCGCGGCGGTCAAAGCGAGCGGTTGATGGCGGGTAAACATGCCCCCGGCGCGCGGATCGATCAAGGACCCCGCGCGCGGCGCGCGCGATCACGCCGCGCCCACTGGCGCTCGCCGGGCGGGAGTTTGGCAACAGGGCGACCGGGCGGCCGACCCGACGGCAGGGAGGTCGGCGCCATCCCAGGCTCAGGCGTTGGCGGGCGATGGCGGCGCGGGCTTCCACCGGTCAAGCCCGATGCCGGCGCGCCAGGCGTGGGCGATGGCGTCGCGGCGGGCAAACCAGACTCCCTGCCGGGCCGCCGCATGCCGCAGAAATTGCTCGAGCCCGGCGATGCGGCCGGGCCGACCGATGATGCGCAAGTGCAGGCCGACCGTCATCATCCGCGGCGCCGTTGCCCCTTCCGCGTAGAGACGGTCAAACCCGTCACAGCAGTAACGGGCAAAATCTTCGGCAAAGGCGAAGCCGCCATTGTTGTAGAACCGCATGTCATTGCTATCGAACGCATAGGGCAGCGCCACGTGCGGGCGCCCCGCGACAGTTTCCACGTAGGGTATGTCGTCGTCGTAGGCGTTCGAGTCGTAGAGAAAGCCGCCATGTTCGACCAGCAGTCGGCGCGTATTGGGCGAGGCGGAAGAACGCGTATGCCAGCCGACCGGCGGCGTGCCGGCCGCGGCGGCGATCGCCGCCGCCGTCCTGCGGATGACCGCGCGCTCTTCCGCCTCGGACATATTGGCCTGGCGTTCCCAACGCCAGCCGTGGCAACAGACCTCATGGCCGTCGCCGGCCGCCTCGGCGGCGAGCCACGGCGAGGTCTGCACCGCCCTCCCGCAGGCGTTGAGCGTCGCATGCACGCCGTAGCGCTTCAACAGCGCGCGAACCCGCGGCCAGCCCGCGCGCGTAGCGTAGGCGAAGTGGCTTTCCATACAGGCATCCGCCACGCCGTCGACCCGCTCGTTGATCTCGTAGACATGCTCGTTGCGCTCGTCGCCGCGCGACAACGAAAGCTCCGCACCCTCCTCGAAGTTGACCACTACGGATAGCGCCAGGCGCGCGCCGCCCGGCCAGCGCACGGGAGGCGGAGTGCCGCCATAACCGCGGTAGTCGCGCGCGGGCGCATGCGGATCGGTGGTCATCGCGTGCCTCAGAATTCCGCCAACCGGCGCAGGCCGATGAGCCGGTCGGCGACGAGCAGCGCCAGCACGGCCAGCACAATGAGGCCGGTCGAGATGGCGGCGATGATCGGATCCGGGCTCTCCTCCACGTATTGCAGCATCTGGATCGGCAGCGTCTTGGTCCACGCATCGGTGAAGAAGATCGAGATCGGATAATTATCCATCGACGCCAGGAAGGCAAACATGCCGGACGTGACGAACGCTGGGGCAAGCGACGGAACGAGTACCTTGCGCAACGCGCGCAGATAGGAACAGCCGAGGGTGCGCGCGGCGTCGATCAGCGAGAAATCGAACAGCGACAATGCCCCAAGCACCGTCCTGACGACATAGGGCAGCGTGATCACCACATGGGCGACAAGCAGACTCGCCCATGCGCCGCGCAAACCAAGCTCGCGGAACGCCTGCAGCATGGCGATACCGATGACCAGACCCGGGAGCATCAGCGGGGAGACGAGGAAGGTCGAAATCGCCTCCTGTCCCGGGAACCGCCCGCGCACGAGGGCGATCGCGCACAAAGTGCCCAGGAGGAGCGCAATCAGCGTCGACAAGGAGGCGATCTCGAGCGAGGTAACCAGCGACGGGGCGAGGCCCTTCGTTGCCGGCAGGCGTGCGTACCATTTGAGCGACCAGTCGGGCGGGGGCAGCGTGAACACCGACGACGAGCCGAACGAAACGGCAATGGTGACGACGAGCGGCGTCAGCAGAAACATCACGGCGAGGAATGCCGTGACCCAGACCGCGAACGTCGCACTCTGCTCGATGCGCGTCATTGGCTTCGCTCGAGACGCCGGGCAAGGATGCTGGAGCCGGCGACGACGAACACCGCGAGCGCCAGCAGCACCAGCGCGGTGGTCGAGCCGAGTTGCTCGTTGCGCATGAACAGAAAGGATCGGCCGATCAGGGTGGCAAGGGTCTGAAAGCGGTCGCCGATCAGCAGGCTCGGGATCACGTACATGGCGATGGAGAGCGAGAAGACAAAGACGACGCCGGTGAGGATGCCGGGCAGAGTCAGCGGCAGGACGATGCGCTTAAATCGATAGAACGGCGTCGCCCCGAGCGTCGCGCCCGCCTCATTGAGCCGCGGGTCGATAAGCTTAACAACCGAGTAGATCGGCAGGATCATGAACGGCAGAAATACGTTGCTGGCGCCCAGCACCAGACCGGCCTCGGTGAACAGCAAGCGAACGGGCTCGCTGCTGATGCCGAGCTTGACCATCGCCAAGGCGACGACGCCGTCGCGGCGCAGCACGATCTGCCAGGCGAACGCCTTGACGACGACCCCGACCGAGAGCGGCAGGATGATGGCGGCGAGCAGGACCAGCTGCGCCCAACCGGCCGACCAGGCGAGCGCAAAGGCGGTCGGATAGCCGATCAGCAGACAGACCAGGGTCACCAGAGCGGCGATTTTGATCGTGTTGGCGACGACCTGCCAATGGAAGGGATCGGCGAAGAACGACGCGAAAGGCGCGAGTGTGAGGCCGGTGGGACCGGTCACGCCGCGCGCGAGCAGCAGCAAGAGCGGCCACCCGTAGGCCACGACGAGGTAGGCGACCGCCGGCAGTGCAAGCCAGGCGACGCGATCGACCGGCTCGCGCCGCCGGGCGACCGCGACCTTCGCCGTCATGGCAGCGCCTCGGCCGCGAAAGCCATGGCATCGTTGCTCGCGAAACCGACCTTGATGTGGGCGCCGGGCTCGAAGCCAAGTGGAAGCTGCACGGTCTCGACGACGACCTGATCGCCGGCCGCGGCGGTGAAGTGCAACTGCACCTTGGAGCCCTGGAACACGATGTCGCGCAGCGGGACCTCGATCTCGTTCTCCCGCCCGAGCCCGGGGCCGAGTTGCATGCGCTCGGGACGCACGCCGACAAACGCCTTGGCGCCGCACGGAAAGGCGCCCCTCGCCCGGACGGGCCCGTGCGCGGTCGCCACGAGCACCTGCCCGTCGCCGGCATCGACCACCGATCCGGAGAGGCGCGTCGACATGCCGACGAAGGACAGGACGAACGCCGTCGCCGGCCGGTGATAGATGGTCGCGGGGTCGTCGAACTGCTCGATTGCCCCGCGGTTCATCACGGCGATGCGGTCGGACATCATCAGCGCCTCGTCCTGATCATGGGTGACGAACACGGCGGTAGTCGAAAGCTCGCGCAGCAGCCGTTTCAGCTCGATCTGCATGGTCTCGCGCAATTTGCGGTCAAGGGCGCTAAACGGCTCATCGAGCAAGAGCAGCTTGGGGCGCACGGCAAGGGCGCGCGCGACCGCGACCCGCTGCTGCTGGCCGCCGGAAAGCACCTTGACCGAGCGATCGGCAAGGTCGCGCATGTGGACGAGATCGAGAAACCGCGCCACCGTCGCCTGCGTGTGCGCGCGTGTGGCCCGCCGCGCCTCGAGACCGAAGGCGACGTTTTCGGCGACGGTGAGATGGGGGAACAGCGCGTAGTTCTGGAATACCACGCCGATGTCGCGACGATGGGGCGGCCTGGTCGTGATGTCCTCGCCATCGAGGTACACCGATCCGGCGTCCGGCCGCAGCAGGCCCGCAACGATGCGCAGCAATGTCGTCTTGCCGCAACCGGAAGGTCCAAGCAAGGAGACAAACTCGCCGCGTCCGACGCCGAGAGTGACGTCGCCGAGCACGCGCGTCGCCGCAAACGACTTCCCCGCCCCGGCGATGCGCAGAAAATCAGGCATCCCCGTCATCTCTTCCCGGTAAGATTGGTGCCACCAGCTCTCCCTGCCCGGCCGTGCCGGGCACCCAAACCACTTGACTCTGCATGACAGAGCCTGGTCGGTGCTCGATGGCCACCCGCCTCACGTCAGCTGCCGCGCATCAGATCGCCATGTCGCGGTCCCAGCGCTTGACCCACTCGTCCCGGTTTGCGGCAACGTAGGCCCAATCGACGCTGTGCACGGTGACGTTGCTAGGCATGCCCGCCGGCGGCGGCACGGATTGGTTGGTCGGCAGCGCAAAGGTCGGCACAGATATCTTCGCCTGGATCTCAGCGCCGAGCAGTTCGTTGACGTAGGCAAAGGCGAGGTCGAGCGCCGGCGCTCCCTTGACGACACAGATGCCCGATGGGCTGGCGAAGATGCCTTCCTTGGGGGCAGCAAGGTCGATCGGCGCGCCCTGCGCCTTGCGTTCCAGCGCGTAGGAAGACAGCGCACTGACGATGACCCACGCCTCGCCCTGCTCCAACAGGTTGAAGGCCTGCGGCATCTGCGTATAGACGGTCAGGAGGTTCGGTTTGAGCTTGGCGAGCTGCCTGAAGCCGGCGTCGGTATCCCTGATCGCCTCGCTCATGGGCTTACCCGTCGCCAGGTGCGACGCCATGAACAGATTGGCGAGACCTTCCGTGTTCTGCAGCGACGGCAGGACGACGCGGCCCTTGTATTTTGCGTCCCACACGTCGGCCCACGCGGACACGCCGTTCGGCAGCACCTTGGTGTTGTAGGCGATGCCCTGCCAAGGCGCCAGATAGTTGGCCCACATACCGTCCATGTGCACGGCATCGGGTCGGATATTGGCGAGGTTGGGCACCTTGGCGGGCGTCAGCTTCTCGATCAGCCCCTCCTTGACCGCGAGAATCATCACCGGATCATCCATCTGCACGACGGAAAGGTACTGCCGGTCCTTGTTCTTCTGCATCTTTTCCAGGTTCACCAGCGACCGCGTGCCCTCGTAGACGATCCTGCAGTTGTATTTCTTCTCGAAGAATGGTTGCACGATGGATTCGACCCAGGGCTTGTGGCTCGCCGCGCCGCCGATGACGATCTCGCTCGGCTGCGCTTTGAGCATCGAGGGCGACGTTGCGACCGCCAAGGCTCCAACGCCGGCGCCCCTGAGGGCGCTTCGGCGCGTCATCATTGCCAATTGAGCCATCGGTTGCCCCTCTGTGCCGCAGAAAAAACGCCTGGCGACGGAGTTTGCCGGCTGCAGGAACATGACGCAATAGCGATGAGCGCAGCGATTGCCCGCCGATTGGGCACCGTAGCGGACAACGACAACGCCATGGGCGAAGGGAAACGCCGCGAGCGGGCCCGATCGACATGCCCACCGCGACCTGAGGTCGCCGACGCCCGGCGTCCGGTGCTTGCTCCCACACCTTCGAAAGCACCCTGCCGGGGACGCATTCTGGGCGACGCGGCTGGGCGAGGCTGGCGCTCGCGTTGCCGCTGAGCTATCACATTCCCGCTCATGCGGAGGGCGCTCACAATTGCGCCTTTCGACGCTCGCACGCGCCGCGACCACGTGCGGCTTCGGTTGGGAGGTAGCAGCATTGCATGCGCGTCGGCATTGAGGTCGGTGGGACGTTCACGGACTTAGTCGGCATCGGACCTGACGGCATCCTCGTGACCAAGGTACCGAGCGTTCCGCGCGCACCCGAGGAGGGCGCCTTCGACGCTCTCGTCGCCAGCGGGATTGCCATCGCCGAGATCGACGAACTCGCCCACGGCTCGACGATTGCCACCAATGCCGTGCTCGAGCGCAAGGGCTTTGCGACGGCGTTTGTCACCACCCGAGGTTTTCGCGACATCCTGGCCTTGCAGCGGCACGGACGAGCGCGAATCTACGATCTCGAGTACCAAAAGCCCGAGCCGATCGTGCAGCGCTCTTCGAGCTTCGAGGTTGCCGAGCGCATCCTCGCCGACGGCACGGTCGCAACGCCGCTCGATGTTGCCGACGTCGTTGAGCGTCTGCTGCCGGTGCTGCGGGTCGGCGGCTATGCAGCGGTTGCCATCTGTTTGCTCAACGCCTTCGTCAACCCGAGCCATGAGCGGGCACTGCGCGACCTGCTGGTCAAGGCGCTACCCGATCTGCACGTCACCCTATCCTCCGATATCACGCGCGAGTTCCGCGAATACGAGCGCGCCTCGACGACCACGCTGTCCGCCTACGTCCAGCCGGTCATCGACCGTTACCTCGCGCGCTTCCAACAGCGACTCGCTGGCGCCGGCTTCCGCGGCCGCTTCTCGGTGATGCAATCGAACGGCGGACGTCTGCCGGCGGACGCCATGCGCGGCAACGCCGTCAACGCACTGCTGTCGGGCCCCGCGGCTGGAGTGGTCGGAGCGCTGCGCCAGGCCGGCCGCTCGGGCTACGAAAACCTCGTCACGCTCGACATCGGCGGCACCTCGACGGACGTGTGCGTGGTGACGGGCGGCGTGCCGCAACTGACGCAAGAGTTTCACCTCGACGGACTGCCCATTCGCATTCCGGTCCTCGACATCAATACGATAGGCGCCGGCGGCGGATCGATCGTGTGGGTCGATGAGGGCGGTATGCTGCGCGTCGGGCCACGCTCGGCCGGCGCCGATCCCGGTCCCGCCTGCTATGGCCGCGGCGGCAGCGCGCCTACCCTGACCGACGCCCACGTCGCACGCGGAACGGTCCGGCCCGAGGCTTTCCTCGGCGGCCGCATGCAGATCGACGCCGCCGCCTCTGCGCGGGCGCTCGAGCCCATCGCCCAGCGCTTCGGCCTGACGCTGGAGGCCGCGGCCGACAGCGCCGTGGCGCTTGCCGACGCCAATATCGTGCGCGCGATCCAGCGGATCTCCACCGAACGCGGCCGCGATCCCCGCCACTATGTACTCGTGGCCTATGGCGGCGCCGGGCCGCTGCATGCCGCGAAGGTCGCGGAGGACCTTGCCATCACCACCATTGTCGTGCCGCCCGCGGCGGGCATCATCTCGGCCTACGGGCTCATCGCCTCCGACTTCGTGCTGTTTGAGAGCATGACGCGCCGGTTCGTCGCCGACGAACAGGCCGCCCACCTCCTGCGCGAAGTCTTTGCCGTCATGCGCGGCCGGGCGCGCGAGCGGGCTTTGGCCAGCGGGCTAGCGGGCCGGCTCGTCTTCTCGCTGACGGCCGACATGCGCTTTGTCGGTCAGGCGTTCGAGGTGCCGGTGCCATTTGAGGAGGCGGAGCTTGCAACGCTGACCGCGGCGGGTGTGCGTCAAAGGTTCGCCGAGGCGCACCAGCGCGTCTACTTCTTCGGCGGCGAAGCGGTCAGGCCCATCGAATTCGTGTCGTTCCGGCTCGGGGTCGTCGCGCCGCTCGAACGGCTGCCGTTGCTTGCAGAGAGCACATTCGCCGAAGCGCCGGCGCGTCCGATCCGCATCTTCGATGGCAAAGCCTGGCGGGACGCCCGCCTCATGCGCCGCAGCGCACTCGCACGCCAGGGGCCCCTATCCGGCCCGGCACTGATCGAGGACCCGACCTCAACCCTCTATGTGCCTCCCGGCTGGATGGCGCGGTCGGACGCCAACGACAACACCATTCTCGAGCGGGGGTGATCATGTCGGAGCGCGCAATTCGGTCAGACGCAGGTTCTGCGCCCGACGCCGGCGATGGTGCAAGGCTCGACCCGGTCGACTACGCCGTCATCTCCCAGGCACTGATCGCGATCGCCCGCGAAATGGGTACCAAGCTCGTCCGCTCGTCCTACTCCAACATCGTTCGCGAAGCGCAGGACGCGTCCGCGGCGCTGTTCGACGCGCACGGCAATGTCGTCGCGCAGGCAGAGCTGATCCCTATGCATCTCGGATCGATGTCCGAGATCTTCCTCGCCTGCGTGAAGCAGTGCCCGATCGGCAGCCTCGAGCCCGGCGATTTCTACATCAACAACGATCCCTACGGCGGCGGCCAGCATCTCCAGGACGTCTTCATCTTCACCCCGATCTTCGTCGACGGCCGGATCATCGCATTTGCCGGAACGGTCGCGCACCACCTCGATCTC
>Ga0187783_10003916_pt1 | contig 10989 bp, 7 predicted proteins | sample 1015_SJ02_MP02_2_FD_132471 | JGI IMG/M metagenome (GOLD analysis project Ga0187783, IMG submission 132471) | Tropical peat soil microbial communities from peatlands in Department of Meta, Colombia - 1015_SJ02_MP02_20_MG | ecosystem: Environmental > Terrestrial > Soil > Wetlands > Peat | place...
GCCTCACCCGAGCACCATGACAGAAGGTCCGGCGATCACCTACCGCGATGCGGGTGTTGACATCGACGCCGGCGACGAGCTGGTCGAGCGCATCAAGCCGCTGGTGCAGCGCGCGCAGCGGCCCGAGGTACTCGCCGGCATCGGCGGTTTCGGCGCGCTGGTCGAGCTGCCGCCGGGCTACCGCCGGCCGGTGCTGGTGTCAGGCACCGACGGTGTGGGCACGAAGCTGCGCCTGGCGATCGACACCGGCCAACACGACACCATCGGCATCGATCTGGTTGCCATGTGCGCCAACGACGTCGTGGTGCAGGGCGCCGAGCCGTTGTTCTTCCTCGACTACTACGCCACCGGGAAGTTGCAGGTCGCGGTCGCCGAGGCCGTGGTGCGTGGCATCGTCGAGGGCTGCGTTCTCGCCGGAGCGGCGCTGGTCGGCGGCGAGACCGCCGAGATGCCGGGCATCTACCACGACAGCGACTACGACCTTGCCGGCTTCTGCGTCGGCGTGGTCGAGAAGGATGCGATCATCGATGGCGCGGCGGTGCGCGCTGGCGATGCCATCATCGGCCTCAGTTCTTCAGGCGCACACTCCAACGGCTACTCGCTGATCCGCAAGCTGATCGCGGTATCCGGCGCGACGGCTGCCACGATGCTCGAGGGCCGCACTCTGTTCGAGCGGCTGCTGGCCCCGACCCGCATCTACGTCAAGCCGATCCTGGCACTGCTGCGGGCGCTGCCGGTGCACGCGCTGGCGCACATCACCGGCGGTGGCCTCAGCGACAATATCCCGCGCGTGCTGCCCGCGGGCCTCGAGGCGCGGCTCGAGCGCCACCGCTGGCCCGACGATCCGTTGTTCGGCTGGCTGCAGCGTACTGCGCGTCTCGACGACGCGGCCATGTACCGCACCTTCAACTGCGGCATCGGCATGGTGGCCATCGTGCCCGCCGAGCGCGCCGCGGCTGCGGTGGAGCTGCTGCGCGCGCACGGCGAGAGCGCGCAGGTCATCGGCGAGGTGCGCTCCGGCAGTCGCGGCGTACTCATCAGCGAATGAGCGCGCTCACCGCTGCGCGGCTGGCGATCCTGATCTCCGGCCGCGGCTCGAACATGACCGCCATCGTGCGCGCCTGCCAGAGTGGCGCGCTGCGCGCGCGCCCGGTGGTGGTGATCTCCGACCGTGCCGAGGCCGCCGGACTCGAAAGTGCGCGTGAGCTCGGTATCGAGACGGCGGTGCTGGCGTCGCAGTCGGGGCCCGCGGGGTTCGAGCGCTCGCTGGAGGCAGCGCTGGCAGAGCGCGAGCCGACGCTGATCGCGCTCGCCGGCTTCATGCGCGTGTTGCCGGGACCGCTCGTCGACCGTTATCTCGGACGCATGCTCAACGTCCATCCCTCGCTGCTGCCGGCCTATCGCGGCTTGCACACTCACCGCCGCGCACTCGTCGCCGGCGCGCGCGAGCACGGGGCCAGTGTGCACTTCGTGACGGCGCAGCTCGACGCCGGCCCGGTCGTGCTGCAGTCGAAGGTCGCGGTCGAGCCCGGCGACACCGAAGCGACGCTCGCGGCGCGCGTGCTGGCCACCGAGCACATCATCTATCCGCGGGCTCTCGGCTGGTGCGCCGAGGGACGCCTCAGCTGGCACGACGGCGGCCCGTGGCTCGACGGTCAGCGGCTCGAATCACCGGTGGTGGAGGACTTCCGTGCGACAGCCCGAAACGCTGGAAATTAGTCGACGCGCCTGGGTCGCGCTGGTCGCGCTCGCGCTCGGACTCGCGCTGACCCGGGCAGGACCCGCGCGCGCTGACGATCTCAAACCCTATCAGGCCAGCTACGCCGGCATCTGGCACGGCATGACGGTGGCGATCTCGCATCTGGCACTCGAGCGCAGCCGCGACGACTGGACCTTCAGCTCGCGCAGCGAGCCGCGCGGCATCGGCCGCCTCGCGGCCGGTGTCTTCCCGCCGCTGCAGGTGAGCATCGTGCGCGTCGCCGGCAGCGAGGTGCAGCCGCAGAGCTTCAAATCGAGTGGCGGCTCTGCGGCCAAGAGCACCGACCTCGCCTATGACTGGCAGACGCACCGGGTCACGGGCACCTACGAAGGGGCCAAGGTCGACCTGCCGCTCACCCGTGAGGTCCAGGACGACGGCTCGGTGCAGCTGTCGATGATGGTGGCGCTGCTGGCGGGCCACATCCCGCAGACCGTGCAGCTGATCGACAAGAACAGCGTGCGCGATTACCAGTTCGCCCGTGAGGGCGATGCCCGGCTGTCCACCTCTCTCGGCGATATCGCCACCGTCGTCTATCGCGCCCAGAAGGCGCACTCACCACGCGCGACGCGCTTCTGGTGCGCGCCGGACCGCGGCTACGTGCCGGTGAAGGTGGAGCAGGCCATCGGTGACGACGTGCAGTGGACGCTGCTCATCCAGAGTTTGACGCGCTGAGAAGAAAGGACCGCTGCGCGTGCCTCGGTCTCAGGTCTGGTCTCAGGTCTGCCGCAGCCGGTCTCAGGTCTTCGGCAAGGTCACGCCCCGCTGGCCCTGGTACTTACCGCCGCGGTCCTTGTAGGAGGTTGAGCAGACCTCGTCCGACTCGAGGAACAGCATCTGCGCCACGCCCTCGTTGGCATAGATTTTCGCCGGCAGCGGCGTGGTGTTGGAGAACTCGAGCGTGACGTTGCCTTCCCACTCCGGCTCCAGAGGCGTTACATTCACTATTACACCGCAACGCGCAAAAGTGCTTTTTCCAACAGTGATGATGAGCACGCTGCGCGGAACACGGAAGTATTCCACGGTGCGCGCCAGCGCAAACGAGTTCGGCGGAATGATACAAACATCGCCGCGGAAATCGACGAAGCTCTTCTCGTCGAAGCTCTTCGGGTCGACTATGGTCGAGTTGATGTTGGTGAAGATCTTGAACTCATCCGCGCAGCGTACGTCGTAGCCGTAGCTCGAAGTCCCGTAGGAGACGATCCGCTGGCCGTTGACCTCACGCACCTGCCCAGGCTCGAACGGCTCGATCATGCGCTGCTCGCGCGCCATGCGGCGGATCCAGTTGTCGGACTTGATGCTCATCAGGTCTCCTCGACCACGATCTTGGGGAACAGGCTGCTGCGATCTCGCGCCCGCGCCGCGAGTGCTGCGGCGGTATGGCGCGCCATCTCGAAGTACGGCCGCGCGCGCGGCGAGTCGGGTGCCGCGACTACCGTCGGCTTGCCGCCGTCGGCCTCCTCGCGGATGTGCGCATCGAGTGGCAGCTCGCCGAGAAGCCGCACGCCGTGTTGCTGCGCCAGGCGGGCCCCGCCGCCGGTGCCGAAAATATGCTCGCTGTGACCGCAGTTCGAGCAGACGTGGACGCTCATGTTCTCGACGATGCCCAGCACTGGCACGGCCACCTTCTCGAACATCTTCAGCCCCTTGAGGGCATCGGCCAGCGCGATGTCCTGCGGGGTGGTGACGATCACGGCACCGGCCACCGGAACCCGCTGCGCGAGGGTCAGCTGGATGTCGCCGGTCCCCGGCGGCATGTCGACCACCAGGTAGTCGAGCTCCCCCCACTGGGTCTCCCCGAGCAGCTGCGTGAGGGCCTGGGTCACCATCGGGCCGCGCCACACCATCGGCTGATCGGCATCCACCAGAAAGCCGATCGACATCGCGCTGACGCCGTGGCTGACCAGCGGGCGCAGATGCTTGCCGTCGGGCGAAGTCGGGCGCTGTCCGCTGAGCCCGAGCATCAGCGGCTGACTCGGCCCGTAGATATCGGCATCGAGCACTCCGACGCGCGCCCCCTGCGCTGCCCAGGCGAGAGCAAGGTTGACCGCCACGGTGGATTTGCCGACGCCTCCCTTACCCGAGGCGACGGCGACGATGTTGCGAACCTCGCCGAGCGGCTTGAGCGTGCGCTGCACGGCGTGCGTGCGGATGTCGGCCTCGAGCTCGAGAGCGAGAGGCTCGCCGATGCCGGCCGCGGCCAGCGTCGCGACCAGCGCGGCCTCGAGTTGCGCGTGGTAGCCACCGACCGGAAAGCCGAGCGCCACCCGCGCAGTAAAACCGGTACCGCCGGCACGCACTTCGCGCACCGCCGCCGCCGCGCCAAGCGATTCGCCCAGATACGGGTCGACGTACGCCTCGAGCGCCGCGCGAACCTTCTGCGTCAGGTCATTGGCAGCCATGCACAAAACCACCATTTCGGGCGGCCGATTGTAGAGGCTTGGCGTCCGCGCTGCGCGTCGCCGGTCGCGACTGGCCCGGCTCAAGGCTATGGCATAATCCAATCAGAGTGTGGGGGTCGGCTCCTTTCGCAAATGGGCTCTCGACGGGTGGCGGCCCTCCCCGCACAAACCGGCACCCGCCGCGGCTCCTGCTCCGTCGCAAAGGGCGTGGTGGATGCACGCAGGATGCTGCTCCCGACGGAATGCCTGAATGAGCTTTTTCACTAACTTGCGCGCTGACCGGCTGGTCACCGAGATCCGCTCGGCGACCGACCCGGGCAGCCCCGCGACGCAGAAAGCGGTCGCACGGCTGAAGGACATCGGGCCCGGCGCCATCGACGTGATATTCGCGGCGCTGCCGGATGCCGACAAGACCGCGACCGTGGCGTTCGTCGACGTGCTCGCGAGCCTCGTCAGCCAGAAAACCTTCCCGCAGTTCCTGCGCGGCCTGGTGGAAGGCAGCCCGCGGGTCGTCTCCGGCATCGCCTGGGCGCTCACCAGCAGCCGCAATTACCCCCCGCAGCTGCTGCTCGATGCGCTCGCCACCCCCGGGGTGTCCAAACCCACGGTGCTGGAAGTGATCGCGGCGCAGAAGTCGCGCTTCACGGTGCGCGAGCTGCTCGCGGCCGCCTACACCCAGGAGCCGAACGAGAAGGCGGCGCTGTTCCGTACCATCGGCGAGATAGCCGATCGCGCCTCGCTGCCCGAGCTGCTCGGGCGGGTGCAGGGCAAGGATCCGATTGCGCGCGTGCACATCATCAACATCCTCGCGCGCTTCAACACGCCGGAGGTGCAGACCTCGCTGCAGGCGCTGCTCAAGGATCCCAACAAGCTGATCCGCGGTGCGGTGTTGTCGGCACTGCAACGCATGGACGGCCCGATCGACGTTGAGCGCGTCTGCGCGCTGCTGCGCGACCCGGAGCTCGACGTCCTCAACCGCGCCGTCGACGTGGTCATCAAGGCAAATCACCCGGAGACCATGCGCTACCTGATCGACGTGCTCAAGGATGAGAACGAGAATGCGCGCCGCGCCGCCGTCGAGGTGCTGAACGAGGTCGGCAATGCCAAGTCGGTCAAAGCACTGCTCGAGTCGCTGAAAGACAGCGATTGGTGGGTGCGTAGCCGCGCTGCCGACGCCCTCGGCAAGATTGGCGGCCCAAAGGTGATCGAAGCGGTGCTGCAGCTGGTGCGCGACAAGGACGAGGACATCCGCCGCGCGGCGATCGAGATCCTCAATCAGACCAAGGACGAGCGCGCGGTGGATTCGCTGATCCAGGCGACCCGCGACAACGACTGGTGGGTGAGCGAGCGCGCGATCGATGCGCTCGCCGAGATCGGCAGCAAGCGCGCGCTGCCGCGTCTGATGGAGATGTTGCGTGCGCCGGTGAACGGCAAGGCGACACCGATCGTGGTGCGCGCGCTCGGTAAGCTCGGCGACAGCAAGCTGGTCGACACGCTGCTGCCGCTGGTCGCCCGTCCGGAGCGCGAGATCCGCATCGAGGCGATCCAGGCACTGTCGCGAGTCGCCGATGAGAGCCGCGCGGACCAGGTGCGCTCCGAGCTGAAGGCACAGATGGCTTCCCCGGATCAGACGATCTCGCGCATGGCGGCGGCCGCCGTCAGCGAGCTCGACAACCGCATTGCGGGCATCGCCACCCTCGGCGCCGCCACCGCCGCCTCGGGGACACCGACAGCCGCGGTCGCGGCGCAGGCGGGCGTACGGCCGCCGCAACCGACGCCGGCCGAGGCTGCCAAGACCATGCTGATCTCCGACCAGGCGGCGCAGACCGCCCGGGGCCACGCGCCACAGCTCGACATCCAGACGCTCAAGCCCGGCGACATCGTCGACGGACGCTACAAGTTCATCGACCGCATCGGTCGCGGCGCCTTCGGCACCGTGCTGCTGATGGAGGATACGGTGGTCGATGAGCGGCTCATCCTCAAGTTCCTCAATCCCAACGTGGCGCAGGACGAAGAGGTGATGAAGCGCTTCGTCCACGAGCTGCGCTACTCCCGCAAGATCACGCACAAGAACGTGATCCGCATCTACGACTTCCTCTACATCCAGGGCATTTACGCCATCTCGATGGAGTACTTCCCCTCGCACACCCTCGGCAGCGAGGTCGTGAACGACAAGCCGCTCGAGCTCAAGCGCGCGGTGCGCTTCGGCATCGATATCTGCACCGGCATGACGGTCGCGCACCAGATGGGGATCGTGCATCGCGACCTGAAGCCGGCCAACGTGCTCATCAACCAGGACGGGCTGCTCAAGATCGTGGACTTCGGCGTCGCGGCAGCGCAGCGCGAAGGCGACACGCAGCTCACCAAGACCGGCTACGTCATCGGCTCGCCGAAGTACATGGCGCCCGAACAGATCCTCGGCAAGAAAGTCGACGAGCGCGCCGACATCTATGCGCTCGGCGTCATACTCTACGAGATGGTGACCGGCGTACCGCCGTACTCGCGCGGCGACCACATGTCGGTGATGTACCAGCACGTCCAGGGCAAGGCACGCCCGGCCCAGGAGGCCAATCCCAATCTGCCGCCGGGCATCGCCGAGATCGTCACCCGTGCCATGGCGGTCGACAAGACCAAACGCTTCCAGACCATGGAGGAGTTGCGCCTGGCGCTCGAGCGTTACCGCAACTAGCCGCCGCCGCCCGCGTGCCGGGCGGACAGAGTGTTGTGCATCGTGCCGGCCTTCCGCTACCGCGCCTTTCTAAGTTACAGCCACCAGGACAAGGGCTGGGCCGAGTGGCTGCACTCGGCTCTGGAAACCTACCGTGTTCCGCGGCACCTCGTCGGCAGAACAACCGACGCCGGCGAGATTCCGCGACGCCTCGCCCCGATTTTCCGCGATCGCGATGAGCTGCCGAGCGCGACCGACCTCTCGCGCAAGGTCAATGAAGCGCTCGCGGAGTCGGCGAACCTGATCGTCATCTGCTCACCGCGCTCGGCCGTTTCGCGCTGGGCCAACGAGGAAGTACTGGCATTCAAGCGGCTCGGGCGCGCCGACCGGATCTTCTGCCTGATCATCGACGGCGAGCCGAACGCGAGTACGGTGCCGGAGCGCGCCGCCGAAGAGTGCTTTGCGCCGGCGCTGCGCCATCGGCTCGGCGCCGATGGCCAGCTCAGCAGCGAGCGCACCGAGCCGATTGCAGCCGATGCGCGCCCGGGAAAGGACGGCCAGACCAACGCCAAGCTGAAACTGATCTCGGGCATTCTCGATCTCGGCTTCGATGAGCTCAAACAACGCGAGCTGCATCGCCGCCACCGGCGCATGACCGCGGTGGCAGCGGTTGCGATCGGCATCACGCTGATCACCGCCGCGCTGGCGATCGATGCCGTGTTCGCCCGCCGCGCTGCCGAGCGCCATCAGAAGCAGGCCGAGGACCTGGTCGGCTTCATGCTCGGCGACCTCAACGGCAAGCTCGAGCCCATGCAACGGCTCGACATCCTCGAGGCGGTCGACGATCGGGCCATGAGGTATTTCAAGTCACTGCCAAGCAGCGACGTCACCGACGAGACGCTGGCGCAGCGCGCCAAGGCATTGGAGAAGATCGGCAGCGTGCGCGCCGAACAGGGGCACCTGCAGGAGGCACTCGAGTCCTACCAGGCGGCACTGGCGCTCGCCGCGGGGCTGGCGCGCGCCGCGCCTGCCAACGCGCAACGCCAGCTGGCCTACGCCAACGACTGGGCCTGGATCGGCCTGACCTACTGGTCACTCGGCCGGCTGGCCGCCGCCGGCGATGCTTTCGATGCGGGACAGCGCGTCCTGACGCGCGCCTCGGGCTACGATCCTGAAGATACCGCCGTGCGCTTCGAGCGGGCCACGCTCGACAATGACATCGGCCACGTCCTCGAAGCGGAAGGCCGGCTCGAGGAGGCGGCTGTCCACTATCAGAACATGCTGCAGGTCTCGCGCGGGCTGGTGGCGGCCAACCCCGCGGAGAAGGCCTGGCTGGTGGAGCTCGGTCTGGCCCACAACGATCTCGGCAAGCTCGCGCTGATCAGCGGCAACCTCGCCGGCGCGATCGCCGAGTACCGTGACGATTACACGATCGAGACGCGGCTTGCTGATCGCGATCCGCGCGACAACGACCAACTCGAGAACGTCGTCAAGGCACGCGCCATACTGGGTCGCACGCTCGTGCTCGCGGGCGACCTGCCGGCAGGAGTCCAGGCACTCACCCAGTCAGTGCAGGGTGCGGAGCGATTAGCGGCGTTCGAACCGCGGAACGCGATCTTCAAGGAGGATCTTGCGCTCTACGAATCCCAACTCGCTCGGCTGCAGCGACTTGCCGGAGAGCTGCCGGCGGCAGCCGCGCTGACGGCGAAGTCGCTCGATGCCTTCGCTGCCCTGACCAAAGGAGAACCCGGCAACACGCAGTGGTCGCGCGAGTACGCCGAGGCGCAGACCGAGCAGGCGGCGGAGTCGTTTGCTGCCGGCCACGGCCCAGCGGCCCAAGCCGAGTCTCAGACCGCACTGTCGCTGCTCGAGCCGCTGCTGGCACACCAGCCGCAGGACCGGGCGATGCTGCTCGCGATCGCACGCGCCAGGCTGCAGCTGGCGGCCGTCACCGCGGAACCGGGGGCTGCCGCACGGCTGCGTGCCGCGGCGCTCGCCGAGACCGACTCGGTCAGGAGCGGAAATAGCGACCCCCGCCTGCTGGCGCTCAAATCCGAAGCGCTGCTCGGACTTGCGCGCACTGCGGACGCGCAGGCTGTGCTCGCACAACTCGCGCGCTCGGGCTACCGTGATCCGGCGCTTATGGCGATGCTGCAGCGCGCGCGTCTAGACTACCCGCCGCCAGGCGCAGCACTACGGACGTTGGCTTCAGACAAGTAAGAAGTCCGAACATTACCAACAACTAAGGAGTCCATTCGATGAGTTCCCGCAAAGCGAAAGCTAAGAGCAAGAAACGCGCAAAGAGCAGCAAACGCCGGGCCAAGCCGCGCGCAGCTACACGCACGAAGTCTCGCCGACCGAAGGCTGCAAGAAAGAAAAGCAGCAAGAAGTCCGCTGCTCCTCGCCGGGCAAAGTCCACGGGTGCGAAAGCCAAGGGCGGGAAATCCGGCAATAAGCTGCCCGCACTCGCCCCCGTGTTGGTGACGCTGGACAAGTCGACCCCAACCTGGACCGCACACGTTCCCCCGAGCATCTCAATCGATGAAGATGCGACGCAACGCCAGACCATCACCTGGACCACGGTTGGCGGCAATGCCGCGGGAGGGACTTTTTTCTCCGGCGGCTTCAACTTTGGAGGACAACCGCATCAACCATGGTTCGGTCCGTTTACCCCTCAAGGGACACCGGCGACGTCGGCGACGATTACGGATTTCCATACGGGTCGAAACACCCGTGGCATCTTTCAGTACCAAATCGGAATCCAGTTCAACGGCGTGACCTATTGGAGCGTTCTCGTCCCCGCGCCTGACGGGCAGCCGGTGGGCAGCGGCACTCCGAACATCACGAACAATTGATATTTGAGTCAGTTCCCGTCGGCTCAAACGCCCGTGGCAGGGGGGTTCACGGCGGGCACAGCCGGGCGGCGGGCGGCCCCGGCGGCGGCGTTCGCCCCGGGGATGCCCCGTGGCCCGTGGTAAAGTTCGTGCGTTAGGTCAAATTTTCGACCTCAAGTTGTTGATCGCAAAGCCCGAAACGGGCTAAACAGCAAAGCTCGAAATCCCTTAAGGAGCAGTGCCTTGGCGCGTATCGACGCGTTCCTCAAGCTCGGCACCCAGCAGGGGTGCTCGGACGTGCACCTGGCGGTGGGGGTCCCCCCCATGCTGCGCCTTTTTGGGGACCTGATGCCGATCAAGTTTCGCGACGTGCGGGCAGTGGAGCTCGAAGGCTACATCGCGGAGATTCTCACCCGCACGCAGAACGAGCAGTTCAACAAAGGCCAGGACCTCGACTTCTCCTACGTGTCCTCCGAGGGCGGCCGCTTTCGCGTCAATGTGTATCGCAAGGAGACCGGAGTCGGCGCTACCTTCCGCTCGATTCCGGCAGCGGTGCCGACGCTCGAGAAGCTGGCGCTGCCGCCGGTAGTGACCAAGCTGTGCGACTACCACCAGGGCATGGTGCTGGTCACCGGCTCGACCGGCACCGGCAAGTCGACCACGCTCGCCGCGATGATCGATCACCTCAATTCGACGCGTAAGCTCAACATCATCAGCCTCGAGGACCCGATCGAATTCGTGCACCCGAGCAAGAGCTCGCAGGTGATTCAGCGCGAGCTCGGCACGCACATCCCGACCTTCGCCGAGGGCGTGCGCGCGGCGATGCGCGAAGACCCGGACGTGATCCTGGTGGGCGAGCTGCGCGATGCCGAGACCATCTCGATGGCGATGACCGCCGCCGAGACCGGGCACCTGGTGCTCGGCACGCTGCACACCACCAGCGCCGTAAAGACCATCGACCGCATCATCGACGCGCTGCCGGTCGAGGAGCGCGAGCAGACCAAGAGCTTCCTGGCGCAGAGCCTGCTCGCCGTGGTCACGCAGGTGCTGGTGAAGACCGCCGACGGCCACGGCCGCAAGGCGATCTGCGAGGTGCTGATGATGACCAAGGCGATCGCCAAGCTCATCCAGACCGAGCAGACCCACCAGGTCCCGAGCCAGTTGCAGATGGGACGCGATCTCGGCATGCAGCTGCTCGATCAGGCGCTGCTGGCCGCGATCGCCGCGCGCACCATCGACCCGGACGACGCGTATAACTACGCCGTCGAGAAGCGCGCCTTCCAGAAATACGTCACCGATACCAGCATGCTGCCGAAGCTCGACATGACC
>Ga0187783_10003917_pt1 | contig 10988 bp, 10 predicted proteins | sample 1015_SJ02_MP02_2_FD_132471 | JGI IMG/M metagenome (GOLD analysis project Ga0187783, IMG submission 132471) | Tropical peat soil microbial communities from peatlands in Department of Meta, Colombia - 1015_SJ02_MP02_20_MG | ecosystem: Environmental > Terrestrial > Soil > Wetlands > Peat | place...
AACGCCGATCACGGTTGCCAGAAAGAATGCGATCAGAATACGCTGCGTGCTGACCCATATGTGCATGTAATATTCGGGAACGAAAATCGACAGGCCGTAGGTCGGATCCCTGCTGACCCATTCGCGCAAGACCTCTGTCGGCCCGGGCATTTCAGAAAAGCGCGGCAGCTTCCAGACCTCGACCGCGAGATACCAGAAGCCGAGAAAGCCGGCGAAACCAATCAACATCAGATAAGGCCGTGGACTTTTGAGCCACAGGGCGAAGCGATGCCGCGTGAGCGCGAGCGAAGTGACGTTGCGGGTATTCGCGACCATCGCGGCCCGCGGCCCGTCGCTTCGCAGGGCCTGAACCGGACTTGTATCGGTCATGACGCGTGTTGCGCCATTCGCCGCGTGCTTGCGCCGCGCGGCAGGCGATGGCGCGCAAAGGCACCGCTTCTTCGATTGTCGGCGTCGTACGGCACTGTCATCATGGACCGGTATAGGCCGAATCCGGTTGCGCTGTGACCTCTCCGACAGGCGCGGTCAGTCCCTGTGTCTTGAGAATTTCGGCCGTAAATTGTGGCATCAGCGCATCGGACCGGATTTCGGCGTTGATGCTTTTGATCTCGACGAGGAACTTCGAGGCCTTCTGAATTAGATCCATCGCTTCCGGCGTGAACCCGTAAGCGAGCGTGATGCGCGTGTCGGTTCCGCCGCTTTCTTTCGACGTCGTTCCGAAAGCCGACTGCCAGAGCGCTTTTTCCGGGAAGCCCGTGGTTTGCGATTCCGCCATGCCGGCGATCGCCATCGCGTTCTTAGGGTCGGCGAAATATTTCTCCGCGTCCAATTCCGCCTGCAGCCAAGCCTTGACCACGTCCGGGCGTTGAGCGATCAGCGCCTGCGGCATAACCATGAAGCCGCCATCGCGTTCATTGACAGAGGCACCGGTGGCGACCTTGCGCGCAAGCTTCTCTAGCACGAGACGAGAGGCTGTCGGTTCCCAGATCACTGCTGCGTCGAGCTTGTTCGCGCGAAAGCCGCTGGTGATGACCTCAATGCTCTGATTGAGATATTCGGATGGCGCAATATCGAAGCGTTTGAACACCGCTTGAGCGAACCGGTCCGTGCAGCTACCCTTAGGGACGGCGACCGTCTTGCCGTTCAGCCATTTGATGGCTTCCTCGGGCGATTTGAAGTCGGGAGCGTCGTTGCGCACCAAGAACACGTTGCATTGGTCGTAGCCGATGCCGAGCACGGAGACGATCCTCAGGTCGCGCACGTCCGCGTGGCTGGTGGAGACGATACCCGGCATGTCGCCGACGTAACCGATATCGACTTTGCCCGCGAGCATACCGTTGACGATGATCGCGCCTTGCAGGCCGACCTGAAAATTGACCGTCGATCCTTTCGGCAAATATTTTTCGTAGAATTTCTGGTCCCGCATGATCAGCCCGGACCACGACTCGGTGTAATACGGCTGATAGCCGACGACGAGATCGATCGGATCGCCGGGTTTGCCGTAATCCTTTTCGGCAGCGGCTCTGGCCGTATCGGCGATTGTGAGACCTGCAGCGAAAATCACCGCCGCCGAGAGTCCGGCCAAGCTAACCACCAAGCGTGAACGTGCGATATTGACCGCACTTATCAGCGGCGCACCGCGGCGACTCTTTGCCGCGCAACTCTTATCGATCCGTTTCATCGTCGCCTCCCCTTATTCAATGACAGCTTCTTGGCCGAAGTTTTAAACCTTAACCCAACTTGCACTATACCGGTGTGCCGCTATTGGGAGAACCGCCCACGGTGTCACGGAGGGCGGCGCGTTTGGTCCCGTGAGCATTTTGGGAAGGCGACAGGCCGGACGAACGCATCGCAACGGCTTAGGACGCCGCTGTAAAATAGTTACCGCAAATGGTATGATAGATAGGTTTAATTGCGCCGAAGCAGCACCATGGCGAGTGTCCGCTACGAGGCCGCAGTAAAAGCAAAACTGGTCGTCGCTGATATGTTATTGCTGAATCTATCGTTAGATAAGAAAATTCGATTATCACCCTCTGGGTTTTGTGGCTTACGGACCCATTTTAGCCTATAGAACGTTTAATATTCGTTCGTAGACATTGATCCGGTCACGACCTTCGCAGGAGCAGACGCCGTGGCAGCGAAAAATCACCGGCAATGGGTGGCCGAGCCGCACCTTAAGCCGACGGAATGGGTCGATAGCCGCATCTATTCCGACCCAGACATCTTCGAGGAAGAGCTCGATAAGATTTTCAAGAAGACCTGGATTCCAGTCTGCCACGAATCGGAGCTCTCCAACGCTTACGATTTCCGGACCGTAAGCATCGCCCGCGAGCCCGTCATCGTGTGCCGCGGCCCCGACAACGAAGTCCGCGCATTTCTCAACGTCTGCCCGCACCGCGGCATGATCATCGAGCGGCGGCCTTCCGGAAGCTTCCTGGAGGGAAGCCCTTCCGGCAATCCCAAGCGCATGACCTGCATGTTCCACGCCTGGCAATACGACATGCGTGGCAATTGCGTTTACATCAGCCGCGAGAAGGAAGGCTTCCAGGAGCGGCTGTGCAAAGAGGACGTCGGATTGCGCCGCCTGCGATGCGAGGTGAAGTTCGGCGGATTCGTCTGGGTCAATCTTGAGGACAACCCGGCGGTATCACTCGAGGATTGGGCGGCGCCGGCCTTTACCTGCCTGCGTAAAACATTAGACGCCGAGCCGCTTGAGGTCTTTCACTATCACAAAGCGATCGTGAACGCGAACTACAAGCTGTGGCACGACACCAACTGCGAGTTCTATCACGACTTCATGCACTACCATAACCGCGTGACCGGATTTAACGACGCTTATTTCGCGCGCAAGAACGAAGCGTTCGACCACGGCCACGTGGTGGTCGGGACGTTCGAAGTCAATTACGAGAATTACGAAGGCTTTCAGAGTCGCGCCGCGCTGTCGTTCCCACATTTGCCGCCGAACCAGTGGTTCATGATCGACCTGTTCCCCGGCATGAACTTCAATCTGCGCGGTTCGGCTTTGCGCTGCGATATCGTCACTCCGCTCGCGCCGGACAAGGTGATGATCGAGTTCCGTGGCTTGGGGCTAAAACGCGACACAGCGGAAGAGCGCCAGACTCGCGTCAATCATCACAATTCGATCTGGGGACCTTTCGGCCGCAACCTGCATGAGGATCTCATCGGCGTGCAAGGCCAAGGCACGACGATGTTGACCGGTTCGGAGCCGCGCCGGATCCTTCATGGACGCCACGAAAATCAGACGATCCATGACGAGAACGGCATGCGCCACTACTATCAAGAGTGGGGCCGGTGGATGAACCGGCAGCCGAACAAGCCCGATCTGCCTTACGCAGAACCGATTCCGGTTGCCGCGGAATAACGAACGATCTCGCAGCGCGGATCGATCCGGCTGCCGAGCTTTTGATTTCGGCAAACGGCGTCGCTTGGGGCGACCTCGCGGCGCATCGAACCGCCAAATGGGGAGCATCCGTGGACGCCGCCGCACTTGTCCGTGACACGATCTATCGCTCGACCATCCTGCTCGATCGCCAGGACTGGGACGAATGGCTCGCGCATTGCGACGATGCGTTTCAATATGCCATTCGCGCGTGGAGCCCCGAGATCAACAGGGACGTGACCTATCTCGCGCTCGATCGTCAGGGGCTTGCCAGCATGATCAAGCTCCTGCCCAAGCACAACACCGATCACTCGCCGCTGACCCGGCACACTTCGGTTTATACCGTCGATGTCGATGACAATGCGCATTCGGCGAAAGCGGTAAGCTCGGTGATCGTCTATCAAAATCTCTTGGACGGCATTAACTCGCACATCGATGCGGGCGAAAGCCGGCTTTTCATCGTCGGCAAATATCTCGACACTTTCAAGATCGAGAACAACAAGGCAAAGTTTGTCAGCCGCGAGGTGCGCATCGAGAACCGGCGGCTCGACAAGGGATCGCATTGGCCGATTTAACCGAGACGGAGCCTAGTGTGGTGGATTTGAAGTTCCTACAGTTCTGCGGCGCATCCGTATAGGAACCTCAAATCCAAAAGCCACACTAGAACTAGTGTCCTTTCGATCCCGAAGTTCGCTAAGAGCGTGCCGCAAGGTATGGCGAACGTCGGAATCGGGACACTAGGTCGGCCGGGACGGTTTCTTTCGCGTCCGCACCGGGAAGAATCAACCATGACGTGGAAGCGTATATGCGACACCGCCGAGATCCCGGACAACTCGGTCAAGCAATTCGACGTCGACGGAATTCCGATCCTCGTGGTGAACTATGGGGAAGGCTTCCGCGCCATCCCGCCGATTTGTCCCCATATGGAGGAGCCGTTGGCGGAATCCGGCGTCGTGGCGCGTTGCATTCTTACCTGCACCAAGCATCTCTGGGCTTGGGATCTGCGAACGCTCGAAATGCAGGGCGAAACCGAGAGGCCGCTCAAGACCTACGAGACCAAGCAGGAAAACGGCGCGATTCTCGCCAATATCGAGAGCGAGTTGACCTACGACTTCGACGGCGCCGGGGACGACGACAGCGACGACGATTTTTTCAAGTAGGCGCCGGTTTGGCTCACGCCAATGAAGATCACGGTCCAGAACAAAAACGGCGAACTTGCCTTTGACTGCGGCGACCACGAAACCATTCTCTATGCGGGGTTGCGGCAAGGCATCAATCTTCCTTTCGAATGCGCAACCGGCACCTGCGGGACCTGCCGCGCGCGGGTCGCGTCCGGCGATGTCGAAGTCAGGTGGAAGGACGCGCCAGGCGGGAAACGGCTCAAGCCGGAAAAGGGCGATATTCTGATGTGTCAGGCGTACGCGCAGTCCGATTGCGCGTTGCGCGTCCCTTCTGAGCTCGTCGTCTCCCACAAATCCGCCCCTGCAATGCAGCGCGGCGTGATCCGCGGCCTTCGCCGGCTGACCAAAGACGTCATGCATTTCGATTTGCACTTAAGCGCGCCGATGCGCTTTCGGCCCGGCCAATTCGTGGTGCTTGAGGTCGCCGGCATTGCCGGCGGCCGAGCCTATTCGATGGTCAATTTCGACAGCGAGGTCAGCCGGCTTGAGCTCGTGGTCAAACGCAAGCCTGACGGCCGTTTCGGCGACTGGCTGTTCGACGCATCCGCCGACGAGTCGGAGGTCGAGCTGTTCGGACCGCTCGGCCGCGCGACATTCCATCCCGGCGAAGATCGCAATTTCGTTTGTATTGCCGGCGGCTCCGGAATTGCCGGCATGATGTCAATTCTCGAATGTGCGACGCGCGCCGACTATTTTCGCGATCACCGGGCGGCGGTTTTTTTCGGCGTGCGAACGCTCGCCGACGCGTTCTATCTCGAAACCCTATCGCGCTACGCCGCGTCCTCCCGCGGCAATCTCGACGTCACGATCGCTTTGTCCGACGAAGCCGTCGCCGCGCCGCTCCATGCGCAATATCCGAACCTCAAGCTCGCCCAAGGCATGGTCCATGAAGTCGCCGGCAAAGGCATGGCCGAGCGGGATTGCAACGTGATCGCGTATGTCGCCGGTCCGCCGGTCATGGTGGACGCCGCACTGCGATCGCTGATTGCCGGCGGCGTGCCGATCAAAGACATCCGCTATGACAAATTCTCCTGACCCGCACGGCCCTCCGGCAGCAAGGGCCGCAGCGTGGCGTCCGCTGGCGGTGGGCGATCGCGAGGAATTGGCGCGCGCCCGAAGCGAAACGTTCAATCTGGCGCAGTGGCTCGCCCGCATCGCGCACAGTTACGTGACCGGCACCGATCCCGGACGGCGCACCGATCTCGACTTCGACGCCGCCCGCGCCTCCTTCACCACGCAACCGTTTGCCGACAGCGTCTCGCTGCAAATGTGCCTGCCGGACTTGCAATTGCAATTTCTCGCCCACGGCAAGCCGGTCCCGCATATCTTCGAACCGGACGGGCGTTCTCCGGCCGAGGTCGAAGCGTGGATACTGGTCGAACTTCTGCATCGCGGCATCGATCGGGAGAGATTCTCGAAAAAGCTGCCGTATGCGATTGCGGGCCTGATGACCGGCGATGCCGTCGACCATGACACGCAGGCCTGCCGGGAAGGCTTGATGCAACTCACGGCCTGGTTCGGCAATGCCGCGACACTGATTGAGGCCGTTGCGCGCGCCACCGGCTCCACGAACGCTCGCATCATCTGCCTGCCGCAGACGTTTGCTCTGATGCTTGCGCCGGATTCCGGCGCGCCGCGCATCAGTCTCGGCTTTTCTCCGGGCAATCGGGAAAATCCCGAGCCATATTTCTATGCCGGCGGCTTCGCTGGTGATGGAGCGCAACGATCGGCGGCGCGGATCGAAGCGGCGGCGCTGCTGACCCAAGACGATCCGGCGCGTGCCGCCGCGACACTGTTGAAAATGACGGCCGGCTGACCGAGCAAAATCAGGCGTGCTCCAGGCGCTTTCGCCGACCGGCTGCTCCATCGTGAGCGGTGGCATTGTCGCCTTCCAGGCGCTTTTTGATGTCGCCTGTTTTGCTCAGCTTCTGGACGATCGAGACGAATGCATTGGCCATCGGTAGGACAATCTCGCCCTCCGCCCAGAACAGTCCGACTTCCTGGGTCACAATCGGATCGACCAAGGCTAAAGCGCGAGTGCCGCGGTGAAGCCCGGGGGCATGTGCGAAATGCGACGGGATGATGGTGCAGAGCTCGGTGAACTGGACCTGAAACATAAGATGCAGGATTGATTCGGATTCGACTTTGGCCACGGGAGAGGATCCGACGCTCTTGAAGACCTGATCGACGAACCGGCGCTCGTGCATCGACGGCCGCAACATCGCCAATGGCAGCCGAGCGGCTTCTCTCCACGTGATTTTACTGCAGCCGCGGAATTCCTCCCGGTCGGGGACCAATAGGCTTAACTGCTCAGTATAGATCGGCAACGTGTTCTTGCGGCCGAGATCCGCCTTGTCGAGATAAGTGAGTGCGACATCGAGGGAAAAATTGTTTAGACCGAGTTTCATCGCCTCGTTGCCGATGAATTGCACATCGACGCGCAGACCCGGATATTTCTTGCGCACCTGTTCGATGAGAAACGGCAGCACCGGAGACATCGACGGCATGGCGCCGAGCCGCAGGTGTCCGGTGAGATCGTTCTGCATCATCGCGACTTCCTTGCGCATCGCGTCGCAATAGGCGAGCACTGCACGTGACCAGGCAGCCACGCGTTCGCCTTCCGCTGTCAAGCCGTGAAAACGCTGGCCGCGCCCCCGCAGGAAAATCGGCACGCCGAGTTCAAGCTCGAGTTGTTTGATCCCGCTCGAAAGGCTCGGTTGGGTGACGTTGCACCGCTGCGCGGCGCGGCCGAAGTGGCGTTCTTCCGCGACGGCGACGAGGTAGCGGAACTGTCTGATGAACATTTCACTTCACTCGCGCTGACGGTGGGAAGGACGTGGGCACCTATCCTAGCGCCAAAATAGATGGTGCTTAAGGAAAATCTCAAATTCTCCATCATACCTTCAGGTCGCGACATTGATGCGGCGCACAAGATCTTTGAGTTTTATGGTTTTCGGCCATGTCTGACTGCAAACACGGCGACTCTGCCCTGCTATGAATCGACCCGCGAGACTTAGTGGGCACACTCGAGTCGCATTGGCGAGATTACCGTCGGATGGGACGAAGAGAGCTAGGGCGTTCCGCGTCCGCCCTTCGCAGATAAAATCTTTCTGGCGCCGCCGGTCTCACACCGGCATCATGCGGCGCGCCGGCGCATACCAGGTCGCCGCAGCGGACGATTCCCCGTGGCACTATCGGAAGTGGTCTGGATTGCGCTCCTTGGAACCGTGTCCGGTCTCATGATCGGATGCATCGGCATCGGCGGCGTCATTCTGGTGCCGGCGCTTGTTTTCCTTGTCGGCATTCCGATCCAGATTGCCATCCCCGCAGCGATGTTCGCTTACATCGTCTCCGGCGTCGTGGCGATGGTCGTCTATGCCCGCAACAAGTCGATCGCTTGGCCGATGGCGACTTGGCTCTGTCTCGGCGGCACGCCGGCGGCATTTGCCGGCGCGTGGGCCGTCAGCATTTTCGATTCGCGGCTGCTCGCGGGTTGCTTGGGCCTTCTAACTTTTCTGTCCGGCATCAACTCGCTGCGGCGGCAAAATATCGCCGACGTGGACGCCAACGCGGAAACCAAAGTGTCGAACGCCGTCCTCTTGATCATCGGGCTGGTAACCGGATTCCTGTCGTCGCTGACCGGCACAGGGGGACCTCTCGTCCTTGTGCCGATCCTGATCACGATGCGGCTCGCTATCTTGACCAGCGTCGGATTAAGCCAGGTGTTCCAGCTTCCGGTCGCCCTCGCCGCAACGGCCGGCAATATCGTCTACGGCAAGCTCGACTTGACTCTGGGCGCGGTTCTCGCCGCGAGCTTGAGCGGCGGCTCCTGGTACGGGGCAAAGCTTGCCCATAGCGTGCCCCGCGGCATCCTTCGCGGTATCGTTTCCGCCACCCTGGTGCTCATCGGCGCATCTATTCTCGGCAATGTCGGCTGGCACCTGATGAAATGAGCAGTTGTGATGGCGCTTCCCGACCTCAACCCGATTGCCCATTTCGGCGATCCCGCGGCCGAAGCGAGGGCATGCCGCACCGCTTGCGCCTTGTTTGACTTCTCGTTCCTCGAATGCGCGCGCGTTGAAGGCAGCAGCGCGCGGCAAATTCTCGAAACGTTCGCGGGGCGGTCCTTGGCGGCGCTCGACATCGGCAAAATAAGCTACGCGTTGCGCCTCAACCCGGACGGCGAAGCCGTAGCGGATTTGACGATTTGGCGCGTCGTCGCCAACTGCTACGAGGTCATGAGCGGGCGGCGTGAAGATATCGCAGACTTAGTTGCCTTCGCGGAACCTACGATCGCCGTGAACGACGTGGCAGACCGGGCGACCTTCGCGTTGCAGGGCCCCGATTCGCTCGACGTCTTGCGCCACCTCGGCCGTATCGATGCGATCGAGCCCCTGCCCTATTTCGGATTCACCGACGCGAGGATTGACGGGACCGTCTGCAGGATTGGCCGGCTCGGCTACACCGGAGAAGCCGGGTTCGAAATCATTTGTGCCCGCAGGGAAGGCGCCGCGCTTTGGCAGGCTCTAGGATCCTACGCGCGACCTGCAGGATTCGTTGCCATGGACATGCTTCGGATCGAGGCCGGCTTTATTCTCTTCAGCAACGAATTCTGCCTGCCGGTCACATCGGAAGAAGCGGGTCTTGGCAAGTTTCATCGCTCGTCGTCTTCGACGCCCCCGCGCATTGCGCTCGTAAGCTTTTGCGCCGACGCCGATCGCCTCGACTGGCCGTGGCGGCCGGGCGAAACGCCGCGGCGACCGGCCGCGCCCGGCGAAGTCGTCGTGACATCGGCCTGCGATAGCGTCGTCGCTGGCGGTATTCTTGGCCTTGGCTATGCGCTCTGGCCCAGTGAGCCGGGCGCGCGATTGCACGACCCGAGCGGGACATTCCACAACATCCGGCAAACGTCGATGCCCTATTACGACCCGCGCAAGGTCCGGCCACGCGCACCCTGGCGCAGGGCTCGCGCGCAAGATCCCGACGCCCCGCGATCCGCCGCGAGTTGACGCGATTGGGTCGCCAGCCGCGCACGACGCCGGCTGATAGGCGACAGCGAATATAAGATAGCTGGTGCATATTTGACTGTCCGTGGTACAGAGCGCCCCATGCAACCGAGAGCGGCTAACGGCTCACGCCGTCGCCGATCATTCCTTCATTTTTCGTTCATCCTCCGTATGCGAAGGGATCAGTCATGGCAGACGCGCCGGCGCGAAAAAAAGTTACCATCAACACCCTAAACGCCAAGATGAAGAAGGGCGAGCCGATCACGCAGCTCGCCGCCTATGACTATCGCACCGCCGTTATCGCCGACCGGCTCGGCATCGATATCCTTTGCGTTTCCGATACCGGCGGCATGATTCTGTTCGGACACAAGAGCACCGTCACGGTCAGCTTCGACGAAGTCATGATGATGTCGAAGGCGATCGACCGCGGATCGAAATATGGGCTGCGCATGGTCGACATGCCCTATTGGAGCTTCCACGTTTCGCCGGAACAAGCCGTCGAAAATGCCGGACGTTTCGTGCACGAAGCCAATGCCGAAGTGATGAAGTGCGAAGGCAACAAATATCACGCCAGGAACATCGAAGCGATCGTACGCGCCGGCATTCCGGTGCAAGGGCATATCGGCATCACGCCGATGCGCATGCCGCAGCTCGGCGGATTCGCCGCCCAAGGCAAGACTGCCAAGCGGGCGAAGGAAATGGTCGAAGATGCGCGCGCGATGGTCGATGCCGGTTGTTTCTCGATCCTGTGTGAAGTGACGACGTCGGAAGTTGCCGAATATCTGGCCCAGACTCTCCCTGTTCCGGTGATCAGTCTTGGCGCCGGCAATTGCGCCCACGGGGTGCACATCATCTCCTCGGACCTCTTCCACCTCTGGGAAGAGCACGTGCCGCGCCACTCGCGCATCTACACCGACTTGATCCCGATCATGGAAGACGTCATCACTCGCTATATGAAAGATGTCGTCAGCCGCTCCTATCCGGCCGAAGAAGAAACTGTCTTCATGTCCCCCGAGGAATGCAAGGCGTTTGCAACCGAAATGAAGTGGGACCGCAAACTGGAGGAGCTGGAATCGCGGCCGAGAAAAACGGCCTGATTTTCTTCCGGGCGCCCCGGCCGGTGGTCCGCTTGGCCGCTGATCCCGGGTGCTGAGAATCGCAACTGGAAACGGAGGCGATTGCGAGATAACAGCATTGCGAGTTATCGGCGGGAATCGAGGCACCCGCCCAATAATGTCAAAACCCGCTTGATTAGCTGGTGCGCGCCAATGATGTTTAACTGCACTGCCTTGAGGGACCAACAACGACCGCGTGGTTCGCGGTGATTGCTTTGGTTGCCAGAGTCGCGAATCCCCTGGAGATCCCGCGGCGGCTCCGCGCCGTGGTGCGGGCGCGTGAATC
>Ga0187783_10003918_pt1 | contig 10988 bp, 12 predicted proteins | sample 1015_SJ02_MP02_2_FD_132471 | JGI IMG/M metagenome (GOLD analysis project Ga0187783, IMG submission 132471) | Tropical peat soil microbial communities from peatlands in Department of Meta, Colombia - 1015_SJ02_MP02_20_MG | ecosystem: Environmental > Terrestrial > Soil > Wetlands > Peat | place...
GTTGAACCGATTCGGCGGCCCGAGTTGAGGGCCGCAGTGGAGCGAGATCGCGTCGATGCCTTTTGAACGCATCGCAAGGTGCTTTCGGGATGTGCTCGACGCGATCAGCCTCATTGAGACTTGGGTTGAGGACTCTGGTGGGGCTGACCAAGCAATCTCACAGGATGTAAAGACGCGCAGTGCGATCGAGCGTCAGCTGCTGGTCATCAGCGAGGCCGCCATCCGACTTGACAAGCTGGATCCGACGGTGGCTCCCCGACTGGCGCCAATCGTGGATTGGGCTGGCATTAGAGGCATCGGGAATTTCATCCGACACAAGTACGATGATCTCGATACATCGATTCTGGTTGACGTAGTTCGCAATCGACTGACCGGGTTCCGTAATGCGTGCGCGCACGCCATTGAAACGTTGGACGCAGCGTGATCGCTTCAGGATACGCATTTCGGCTGCAAGTACTCATTGTCCAAAAACAATTCGGTCGACCGCGGCCTCGCTGATTTTAACCAAGTCCCGTTCTGGTTCGGAAGTTCAAACTCGAACACACAGGCGGCGCAGCCGTCAAGGATTGGCCCGGCGAGCGGGCGCCCTTCGGGGCAGACCTCAAGCGGAACTACTCATTTCCAAACGCAGGTCTGACAATTGGCATAATAGTATTATTGCTGTCAAACCACTCTTTTAGCTATCTTTCTTACAAACTCTGATGGATCCTTCGGCAAACCAATTTCGGATAGAATGGTACTACTAGATTGCAGCATTTTCAGTAACGCTGCTTCACTGTAGACATAAATTGATGCAAATCTCCTCCGGTAGGAAAATGATCGCTCTTAGGCCTTTTGATTCTGCCATTCTCACGTACCGATCAACAGGCATGCCAATCACTGTTCGAGGGCGCGAATTGGAAGGCAGCTAACTGACTCATCCTCCCCAACATTTAAGTGTTCCCCAAGAATTGTTGCTGATTCATCGGCATCAAACACGGATCGCCCCATCTTCCAGAGACTAATTGTTATTGTTTGACACTGCCTTAATATAGAGGCGCTAGTCGCTGACCTACGGCAACTTCCATAGACACCTTCCCGTCCGACGATAGCCAACAGGTAATTCTGTTGACCAAAGTTGAAACATTTCCACCATGCATCGTAAAGTCGACACGCAGGACAAGGCCCCACTTGTCTTCCTTTGTTAGCACAGGCTGGTGCAGTTCCACGTTCTTCTCAGATATGAATTTATTGATCAGAGAAAGGCATCTCGCACTAAACGACGGATCATCAGCAACTGTCGCGTCTGCGCCAGGAATTAGCGGTGGAGACTCTGCGGGTTTAGCATACGGATTCATCGGAACTCCAAAGATGCCGATGGTAGCGAGAGACCCTGAAAAGGATGACACGCAAAGTCAAGAGCCGCAACGATTAAAGCAGTCTTGGGCCAAAGTGAAGATGTGTCTTGATTCTCGAGATTGCCCGGAAGGAAGGTCACGTGCCACTTGCCACGTTCGACAGAAATCTGGTGAAACTGATGGGTAATTCGGCCCTAGACATCCCAATAGGTTAGCACCCAATTCGGAATGAATATCGCGCTGATTTGGATCTTCCGATCGGGTGTAACCTGCAGAAATCCGTTCTTTGCGGGACGTGCTTCTCCCGCGGTTGGTGCCGTAGTTGCAGCCGCGGGGTGCACGGCATGTCTCCGCAACAGCAGTGAGAATGAATAGACGCGTCACCAAGGTATGGTCGGCCGTTACGTCCTGGATCGTGTCGCGCGCGGTAGAGACGTTCTGAAAGTGGTATAAGTCGGGTTCGAGATGAGCTGCAGATTTCGAATAGGCATTGGCCGATGCCTCTTAATCAGGGCTACGACGTTGACGACCTCGGTTGCATGATGCGACACGCTATCTCATCACCAAAATGCCTAAACAGGCCCTGCACAGGCCAGGCGACTGAGTCGCCCATGGCACAAATCGTGTGACCTTCGATGCGACTTATTATGTCGAGCAACATATCGATGTCGCGTCGCTCTGCCGGACCCTCCGCCATCCGCGAGAGGACGCGCCAGACCCAACCTGAACCCTCTCGGCATGGCGTGCATTGGCCACAGCTTTCGTGCATGTAGAAGCGGCTGATGCGGGCTAAAGCACGCAACAGGTCGGTCGACTTGTCGAACACGATGACGCCGCCGGTGCCGAGCACGGACTTCAGGCTCAGCATCGAGTCGAAATCAAGCGGGGCGTCCATGATCTCCCGAGCTGGAACGAGCGGCGCAGTGGCGCCGCCCGGTATGACCGCCAGCAGGTTGTCCCACCCGCCGCGCACACCTCCGCAGTGCCGTTCGATCAATTCGCGAAAAGTGACGCCCAGCGTCTCCTCGACGCAACACGGCGCGTTGACGTGCCCGGAAACACAAAAAATCTTTGTGCCAGAGTTGTTCGGTCGACCGAGGCCGGCGAACCACGCGCCACCGCGTCGTAGAATTGTCCCTAAAACGGCAATCGATTCCACGTTGTTTACGACCGTCGGGCAGCCATAAAGGCCACACTCGGTTGGAAACGGCGGCTTGACGCGCGGCAGGGCCTTCTTGCCTTCCAAGCTTTCGAGCAGTGCCGTTTCGTCCCCGGCCACATAGGCGCCGGCGCCGCGGTGGATGTAGACATCCAGCGGCCAGTCATGCAAATTGTTTGGGCCGACCAGCCTGGTTTCGTATGCCTCGTCGATTGCACGTTGCAGAATGCGGGACTCCTGGGCAAATTCACCGCGGATGTAGACATAGCAAACGTTGGCGCCAATTGCGAAGGACGCGAGCAGGCTCCCCTCGATCAAAAGATGAGGTTCGTGTCTCAATATGTCCCGATCCTTGCATGTCCCTGGTTCTCCCTCGTCGGCATTCACGACCAGATAGCGCGGTCTCCCGTCGAATTCTTTCGGCATAAAGGACCACTTGAGTCCGGTCGGAAAACCGGCACCGCCGCGTCCACGCAAACCCGATTTGTTGATTTCATTGCGGATCCAGTCGGCGCCCCTCTGAATGATTCGTCCGGTGTCGTTCCAGGCACCGCGCCGCTCGGCCGCCCGCAGGCTCGGAGGTTGAAGGCCATACAGATTGGTGAAGATTCGATCGCGGTCGTGGAGCACCGCTTTCAACTCCGGATTTACCAGTAGCCTCCGCGCACCCTCCTTGCCGACGCCCTAGGCAGCCTGCTCAAGGCCAAAATCGGACCATATCGTTGTAAGAGCGGACGCGAGATGATCGATATCGGCATCGGTGTGCAGTGGCGACGGCGTGATGCGCAATCGCTCCGTGCCGCGCGGCACAGTTGGATAGTTGATTGACTGCACGTAAATGCCGAAATGATCGAGCAGACGATCACTGACCATCTTGCAGACAGTTGGGTCCCCCACCATGACCGGCACGATATGGCTCAGATTGTTCATGTGGGGCAGTCCGACGGCGTCGAACTGCCGGCGGACGGTTGCAACCCGATCTTGGTGGGCCTTGCGCTCGACGGCGCTCGATTTGAGATGCCGGACGGCGGCGAGCGCGCCGGCAGCGACGGCTGGTGGCAGTGCGGTCGTGAAGATGAAGCCGGACGCAAAACTACGCACGAAGTCACACATTGCCCCCGAAGCGGCGATGTAACCGCCGACCACGCCGAAGCCTTTCGCGAGTGTACCCTCGATCACGGACAGCCGGTGGCTCAAACCGTCGCGTTCAGCGATGCCGCCGCCGCGAGGGCCGTACACCCCGACCGCGTGCACTTCATCAAGATACGTCATGGCGCCGTGGAGTTCGGCCACATCGCACAACTCAGCAATAGGCGCTATGTCGCCATCCATTGAATAGACCGACTCGAATGCGACAAGTTTGGGGACGCCGGGTGTGGCTTCGGAAAGCTTGCGATCGAGGTCGCTAGGGTCATTGTGAGCGAATATGCGGACCGGTGCCCGGCTGTGCCGCATGCCCTCAATCATCGACGCGTGGTTGAGCGCGTCGGAGAAGATAATGCAGCCTGGCATCTTTGACGCTAGCGTGCTCAAGGTCGCCCAGTTGGACACATAGCCGGATGTGAATAGCAAGGCAGCCTCCTTGCCATGCAGATCGGCGAGCTCCTTCTCGAGCAGTACGTGATAGTGATTGGTCCCCGAAATATTACGCGTGCCGCCGGCACCGGCGCCGCAGCGTTCGAGCGCCTCATGCATGGCCGTCAGCACGGCCGGATGCTGGCCCATACCAAGATAGTCATTTGAGCACCAAACCGTGACGTCGGCCGAACCACGCTCACACCGATATGCGGCGCGGGGAAATGCACCAGCGCAGCGCTCTAGGTCGGCAAACACGCGGTAGCGACCCTCCGTACGCAGATCGCGGAGCTGCTTCCGGAAAAATTCTTCGTAATTCATTGCATCCTCCAATGCGCGGCCGATGCCGAAATAGAAGCCGACTGCCCGCCGACGGGCCCCTTGCCGTACTCAGCTCGATGCGCCGTACAAATCCTTTCGAAGGCCCTCCTGCGGCGGCTCACATTCCAAATCCGCACCGCTCGGCAGCGGCCAAGCACCACGCGCGACGGCATAGCCGGACGAGTCGAGTGCCAGCGCTTGGCTGCGCGACGCCGACACCTTGAGTGCGAATCTCGGCGGTTCAGCGTTCGCGTGACCGGGCTGTTTCGGTCCAAGGCGCAACCACCAACGCCACAGCATCACGACAGGGAACGGCAGCACCAAGAACCAGTGCTCAAGGATCGCCAGCACAAGAAGCGTAACCAGCAGCGTACAGCCGATGACAGTGAGTGGGTGAGCGGTGCCATCGGAGGTCCACAACTGTGTGGCGATTATTGTCGCAGCGGCCGTCGCGCCGGTTACGGACACCATGAACAGAAAGTTGATGGGTCGGTCCGCAGCAAAACTCTTCAAATACCGCAAGTGGTCAGGAAGCAGCTCGTCGTTGAAAAATCGCACTCCTAGGAAAAGATTCAGCTTGGCGCTCAGCCGCATCACCCAGAGGACGGCAAATGTCCAGCTCCCGACCTGGTTTGGCGCACCCCACGTAAGACCCAATACTGCAGCACCGGCGCCTGCCAACGCGAACTCATGATAAAGGATCGCCCGAATGGCGCATGAGATGCGCCGCCAACCACGGCTGTGGGGCGGACACGGGTGTCGCCAGGGCCCGGTCAACCAACCGGTAAGTAGCGCCATTTCCGGCCACGCCCAAACTAAGATCGCGCAGGTGAAGGCGACATACGCACCCGTCGCACTCATGTTGGCGCTCGTCGCCGCGAGCCCATACAGCGCGAGGGCGAGCACCGCCGTGCTACCTGCAACGCTCAGGAAATAGGTGCGTGGATGTAATCGGACGAGCCAGAGCAGAAGGCCAGTACCGATCCACCAGACCACAAGGGCGTACAGGACCGACAAGCCGCAAGTGATCCCCACAGTGATGCCTCCATTTTACCAAGCCGGAGCCAAACGGACTTGGGCCGGCAATGCATGGGATTTTGTCGGCAGCAGAAACAGCCTGATAAAGGTTGCAGCTGCGGCAAGCGTGAGACCGCTGCGCTTGAGACCCCCCGCGAGCCCGCCCTGCCGACGCGCTGCGGCGCTTGCCTCGGCAATGCGCCACAGTCGATCGAGACCGGTCCGGAACAACGGATTGTCGAGATCGAGGGTAAACGGGAAGACCTGTCGGGATATCTCGGATGTGATGCCAAACACCTTGAAGTCGTAGTCGGTGGGGTCGAGCCCGAGCGCAGCGTGGAAAGCCGGGCGCATATGGTCACGCACGTACATGGTGGCAAAGACAGCGAGCAGAAAAAAGCGGATCCACAGCCGGTTGCCGCCGCGCAGCAGCTTTGGATCGGCACGCATGAGAAGCGCGAAGGCTTCCCCGTGTCGAAACTCGTCGTTGCACCACTTCTCAAACCACCGAAAGATCGGGTGGAACTGACGATCCGGATGACGCTCAAGCTGGCGATAGATTGTAATGTAGCGCGCGTAGCCGATCTTCTCCGACAGATAAGTGGCGTAGAAGATGAACTTCGGCTTGAAGTACGTGTACCTCTTCGCCTTGGTAAGAAAGCTCAGGTCGACGCCGATGCCGAAATCCTTGAGCGTTTCATTTATGAAACCGGCGTGGCGCGACTCGTCGCGGCTCATGAACGAGAACAGTTCGGCGATGTCGGGATTCCTGATTCGCTTTTTGATCTCTGCGTAGAGCACGCAACCGGAAAATTCCGCGGTGAGCGAGCTGACCAGGAAGTCGACGAACTCCTTGCGCAAGTCTTCCGATAGGGCGCTCAGATCGACATCGAAGGCTTCGGTTCGGCGGAAATGGCCGCGATTATGGTCGCTGCGCAGCTCGGCAATAATGTCGTCCCACTCAACTCGGATACGGGCGACATCTAGCCGGTCCATCGCGGCGAAATCGGTCGTGTAGAACCGCGGACTGAGTATGGTGTCTTCCTGTGCGTTGCGTGTTGTCGCGTTGGCGCCGCCTTCCAATGCGATCATGAGACCCTCCCATCCGAGAAACTCACCTCATAGAGTTCCGTGAGCTCGAAATAGCCAGCGAGTCGCGCCTGTAGATTCTGCAGCCAACCAGCGTAAACGATGGTTGCGCAGCATCGGACGACGCGCCGATCGCCGAATTCCACCTGCGTCGGCGCGTCGTGAACGATCACCTCGTCGCCGGGGCCGACCTCGACGCCGTCAAGTTCGACGTAGGCGTGCAGGCTTTCCGTGGTCTGCTCGAGATCGACGATGCAGCGCACTTCGACGCGACGTGCCGCGAACCGCATGAGACTCATGGTGCTGCTCCAGGCGCGGCGAGGAGATGTGCGAACACTGCGGCATTGGTCATTCCGAAGGCTTCAAGACTGACCCGTTGCCCAGTTGAAGAGTCCTCGAGCGACAGACGACCGTCGGACCAGCGGATCAAGGTGAAGGGGATGTCGGCGCCGATGGCCTCGCGCTTGCGCGCGCGGACGATCCCGCGGATGACGCCGCGTAAGAAGCCGTTTGTGCCGGGCGCCACCACCTCCACCACCTGGGCGGTGCGCCCCTCATAGACCACTACCGCTCCGTCGGTGCGGTCCTCGAAGCGCAGTTGACGCTCGATAACCGGCGTGGCATTCGGCATGCGAGTGGTCCCGACGCCAGTGACGCGTGCTGTCGAGGCCGACACAATGGCGATGCCAATGAGCCCCGCGGCGCCAAAGAGCGCCCCGCGCGGGAATGGCCGATACCGAACAGCTTCGCTCATGCTGGTCTCCATCAGGCGGCTGCGACCTCAACCGCAGCAGTCGTGCCCGATCGACCCACTACCGGGTCGGCTGGGCCCTGCGCCGGGGTCGCAGCCCGGACTGCTTCAGTCAGAACTTCGGCGGCACGGGCTACGTCCGCCACGGCGCGTAACATCGGTTCGGCGCGCCCGAACCGCCAGGGCCGAACATTCGGCCACAGCAGCAGATAAGCGATACGATCGTCGCCGGTCGTCGAGAGTGGAATGTCGCCGCTCCCGTCGGGGTAAGTTCTGAACGCGGCAGCGCCGATGAGCCGGAACGGGATGTTGAAGGTCATCGGCAATGCTACGCCGAACTGCATAACCACGCGCCGACTGGTGATGGTGTAGAGAGTGCTCCGAGCATAGAGCCAGGCCAGCAACGACAGCACGCCGACGGCTATGAGCGCCGGTAGCATCATCCATGCGGCTGAGATCGCGGCCCGGGCTGCGGAGCCGCTGTGTATCAGCGTGTCGGCACCACGCCAAACCATCAGTGCCGCGAAGTAGATTGCGACCTTTCTGACGTGAAAGGCCCGCAGCGCAAGGGCGCGCCAGCACGGCCTGCCCTGCCAGAGAATTGTTTCACCCGCAGGCAGCGGCTCCGGCAAGCCCTGCAGCCTTGCCGCACCGGCGCTCATATCAGGGCCTCCCGTCGCAGTGGTGTGGCATAAAGCGTGCCGCCGGCGTAAAAGGCACAGATACGGTCTTCCTCGCGCTTGGTTACCTGATCCGAATTTCTGGTGACCGGCACATCAGCAAATTGCGCTGCCAGGATCGACCTAACCTTGACGTAACGTCGCCATCCGGTGGCGCGCACTCGCGCCATTGTCATCGGTAACAGTACGCGCCGTGCGCCGTCAGCGGCGGGCACCGCGACTTCGAGATAACGGATCAGCCCTTCCGCCCGATCAACCCACACGTCGCTCACTTTGCCGGCGACGACGCCGTCCGCAGCGAACACCTCCAACCCGCGCGGATCCGGATCTTCCGGATCGATAGAGATTTCGGCGGCGAGCCGCATCGGCACGATGCTCGGAGCTCCCTCGTAAGTGAGCTCGGGCTCATCCTCGCGTTCCGCAAAAGCAGCGGGACCGACGGCGTCGCGCATTGGGTCGCCGATCGGTTCGAGCGGCGCGCCTGGCCAAGGCGCCACCGGCTCGGCACGGACCTCACGGGTATCCGGTTTCAGGCTTGGCACCGTGACGGTTTTGCCAGATCGCAGGTGAAATGTTTTAGGACCGGGAAGTGCCGGGAAGCCCTGGACGATTATACGTCCTGGACGTTCCGTTTCGAGCGGATAGCCCTCGCGTTTATCCTCGCGCCTAAGATAGAAGACCAAGCCAGCGAAGAAGATCCAGAACGCATAAAGTGTAATCTGCGCCACATCGATGTAGCTGGTGATGGCGACGTTGACCATAGGACGACCTCCGCGGATGCGTCTCTAGCCGGGAAATTCGGCCAAACCGAATCTGGACGACGGCCGCTGTCGGCGTTCGCTCGCAGGACGCACGAGTGGGCCGATCGCGGCCAGGGTGGCAAACAGCAAGACTATTTCGATGTTATAGACGACCCCATATCCAGTGGACGGACCGGTCAGTGTCGGACCGAGCAGACCTTGCGCCGCGACGACCGACACCGCGTCGCGAATCACACCTCCGAGCGCAATCGCACCGCCGGCCGCGGTCGCCTGTACGGCCCCCCACGCTCCCAGCGCAAGGCCGCTTTGCCCCTCTTCGGCGAGCGTCATGGCGGCCGTCAGCGTGCCGACAGCGAACAGTCCGCCGCCGAATCCGATCAACGTGGTGCCGAAACGAAATAGCAGGGGAGACAATAGCGGAGCAGACAAGATCACTGCCGCGAAGGCAGCAAGGCCGGCGACTGCGCCCCAAGCCGCCAGACGGTACGGGTCGTGGCCGCCCGCAAGCGAACGCGCCGCCAAGGCAAACCCGACCAGTGTGCCGACTGCGAACAACGCAGTCAGCGCGGTCGTTTCGCCGACTGTCAGATGCAGGATTTCGCCGCCATAGGGTTCGAGCAAGATGTCCTGCATGGCAAAGGCAGCAGTGCCGAGGCCGACCGCGACGAATATCCGCGTCGATCGTCGCTCGCGACGAAAGCTCCGCCATGATGCGCGGAACCCCGGTCGCGACTGGTGGAGGGCTGTACGGGACGGATCGCGGGCCTCCTGCTTCCACAACGCTGTGAGATTCAGGATCATCGAGGCGAGCGCGGCCCCCTGGATGACCTGGATCAACCGCACTTCCGCGAAGTCGACTAGAAGCTTGCCGAACACGAGCGCGCTCGTCACCATGCCGATCAGCAGCATTACATAGAGGAACGCAACCACGCGCGGCCGCGAATCGGCTGGTGCAAGATCGGTGGCGAGCGCCAGCCCGGCGGTCTGCGTGGTGTGTAGGCCGGCACCAACGAGCAGGAATGCGAGTGCGGCGCCCAATTGACCAACCCACACCGGTCCGTTGCCCTCGCCTGAGAGAACAAGAAGTGCAAATGGCATGATGGCAAGCCCACCGAATTGCAGGAGCGTGCCCATCCAGATATACGGCACGCGCCGCCAACCAAGCGCAGAACGGTGGGTGTCGGACCGGAAACCGACCAGCGCGCGGAACGGGGCGAATACCAGCGGCAGGGACACCATCACGGCGACAAGCCAGCTCGGCACGCCAAGTTCGACGATCATCACCCGGTTGAGCGTTCCGTTGAGCAGGACGACGGCGATTCCGACTGAGACCTGAAAGAGCGACAAACGCATCAACCGTCCGAGCGGGAGTTCCACAGTCGCGGCGTCGGCGAACGGCAAGAAGCGGATGCCAAGCTGCATCCAATGTTGAACGACCGTATCGCTAATTTTGATCATGCCGGCACCAGCTCCATCGCTTGGGAGACGTAAAAGCCGTTTGTGATCCGCGCGATCCGACCAGGGTGCCACGCCCGCAGCCTAGGCTCGGCCGCGAGCAAATTGCGGATCGTATGTTCGCTGACGGGCTCGATCGCTGGCGCGCGATCTTCACATGGAAATAGTCGGCCAATGCCATGCATAATCGCAAGGACCGGAGTGCGCGGGGCAAAGGTAAAGAGCAACGTGCCGGCGGTCTGTGTTGCCAGTCTGGCCAGGACACCAACCGCATCGCCACGAGGGTAGTGGATGAGCGAGTCCATCGACACTACGTGGTCGTAGCGGCCGCCTGAAATTTCGAGCATGTCGCCGACGTGAAACTCAACCCGGCCGGGGCCGAGATCGGGCGGAACGCGCTGGCGTGCGAGGTTGATCAAGGTCGGCGACAGGTCGATCGCGACCACGCTGGCGCCACGCGTGGCCGCGGCGACCGCAAGCGCACCGGTACCACAGCCGGCGTCCAGCAGTCGCACGCCACGCAAGTCGTCGGGCAGCCATCCGAGCAGGGTCTGCCGCATGCGGTCGCGGCCGGCCCGGACCGTTGCGCGGACGCGTCCAACCGGCGCATCGGAGGTGAGTCGTGACCACACGTCGGCGGCGGTGCGGTCAAAATATTCTGCCACTTGCAGCCGGCGCTGCTGATACGAGGCGGTTGGCATCAGTCGAATCCCAGAAGGTCGAAGATTTCGCGATCCTTGAGCGGGCCCGCAGCGAGCGGCTCGGCGCCTTGCCACAGCACTTCAGCGAGGCGCAGGTACTCGGCTTGGATCTGCAGCAGCTCGGGCGACGGCTCCATCTCGA
>Ga0187783_10003919_pt1 | contig 10987 bp, 10 predicted proteins | sample 1015_SJ02_MP02_2_FD_132471 | JGI IMG/M metagenome (GOLD analysis project Ga0187783, IMG submission 132471) | Tropical peat soil microbial communities from peatlands in Department of Meta, Colombia - 1015_SJ02_MP02_20_MG | ecosystem: Environmental > Terrestrial > Soil > Wetlands > Peat | place...
AATTCATGGTCAATCAGATGGTCCTGCGCGGCTCGTCGCTGGCGACGCCCGCCGGCCATTCGCGCGTTTCCTACCGTAATTTCTTTTACCCGCCGGCGCGCTGGCAGTTTTCCGGCTTGCGGCTTGCCGAATACGAGCATTGAGAAGAGCCATGACAATCGCCGGGCAAACCGCGTTGCGCGCGGCGCCGTCCGTCGAGACGACGGATGTCTTTGCCGCCGACATCATCGCCGGCCTGACCGCGAAAACGAAACGCCTGCCGGCGAAATATTTTTACGACGCCGCGGGCTCGGCGCTGTTCGAGCGCATCACGCAATTGCCAGAATATTATCCGACGCGCTGTGAGCTTGCGCTGTTGCGCGAGCATGCGCCGGCGATTGCCTCGCTGTTTCCGCCGAATTGCGCCCTGATCGAATTCGGCAGCGGCGGCAGCAAAAAAGCGCGCCTTGTTCTCGGCGCAGCGGCCACCGTCGAGGCCTATGTGCCGGTCGATATTTCCGGCGACTATTTGCAGCAGGATGTGCCGGCGCTGCGCCGCGATTTTCCCCATCTTGCAGTGCACCCTGTGGTCGCCGACTTCACGCAAAGTTTCGCCATTCCGGCAGCGATTTCGCCTCTGCCGCGGGTCGGATTTTTTCCCGGCTCGACCATCGGCAACTTCGAGCCCGATGAGGCGGTAAACTTTCTGCGCCATGCCGGCGCCATGCTCGGTCGCGGCGCGGTGCTGGTCATCGGCGTCGATCTGGTCAAAGACGCGAACGTCCTGTGGCCGGCCTATAACGACGCCGAGGGGGTGACGGCGAAATTCAATCTCAATCTCTTGACGCGCATCAATCGCGAGCTCGGCGCCGATTTCGATCTCGCGACGTTCCATCACCGCGCCTTTTACAATCGCCGGCGCAGCCGCATCGAAATGCACCTTGTCAGCGCCAGGCACCAAGAAATCAGGGTCAACGGCACGACCGTACATTTCCGCGCCGGCGAGACCATCCATACCGAGAACAGCTACAAGTATACGCCGGCTACGTTCGCGGCGCTGGCCAAGCGCGCCGGCTGGTCGCGGCTGCGAGTCTTCACCGACGGCATGTTCTGCGTACAGACGATCAGGTATCAGTAGTCAGTAATCAGCAGGGCCGAGTTTAGTGCATAATCTGATTACTGATTACTGACTACTGGTTCCTGACATGCCTGTCTGCGAAGCCGATCCGTGGCGGCTGCAATATTTCGCCCACGTCAACACCGGCGCCAAGATCCCGACCGAGGACAGCGACGCCTGGCAGTGGTTTCCCGCGCACCGCTTCGTCTATGACAAAGTTGCCTTGGCGCTGTCGCAAAACCTAAACGCCGCGCCGCACGGCGTGCCGCCGCCGGCTTATCCGGTGTTTTCCAAGCCCATCGTCAATCTCAGGGGCATGGGGGTCGGCAGCCGGGTGCTCGATTCGCGCGCCGATTACGAGGCGCACTACACGCCAGGCCATTTCTGGATGCCGCTGCTCGACGGCCGCCATGTCTCCTCCGACGTCGCCGTGGTCGACGGCGCGCCGCGCTGGTGGCGGCACGTCACCGGCATACCCGCGGGCGAAGGCACCTTCGACTACTGGGTCGTGCATGCCGAACCGGACGCCGGCATCGAGACGCGCTGCGGCGCCTGGATCGAAAAGCATCTTGCCGGCTACACTGGCATGCTCAATCTGGAAACTATCGGCGAAACCATCATCGAAGCGCATTTGCGCTTTGCCGACCAATGGCCCGATCTCTACGGGCCGGGCTGGGTCGACGCCGTGGTCGGTCTTTATGAAAACGGCGAATGGGATTTCCCCGACGACGATCGCAGCGAGGGTTACAGCGTCGTTCTCTTCGGTCCGAATGGCCGCCGCTACCGCCATCCGCCGAGTCCGCTGGTCGAGGAGATCAAGGCCGCGCCCGGCGTCAGCAGCGTCCAGATCACTTTTCACGAGGACCGCGCGCCGGAAAGCCACGCCATGCCGCCGGGCGGGTTCCGCCTCGCCATCGTCAACGGCTTCGATCTGTACGCGACGATGGCGGCGCGCGAGCGGCTGCGGGCGTTTTTTCTTTAACCTTCCGCCCCAACGGAGAGTGTGTTCTATAGTCCGGCCGCGCCGCAATTCGCCGCGAAGGCGATCGAGGCAAGAACGGGTGAAAATCGTTGCGAACGTGTTGCGTAGTCTGATTGCGCCGCTATTGCTCTTCATCACGCTGACGCCGGCCTGCGCGCAGGAGACGCTTCGGATCGGCGTCGGCTATGGGCTGGCTTTTCTGCCGATCTATGTTTGCGAAGATCTGAAGCTGATCGAGAAATACGCCAAGGCCGCGCATCTCGACGTCAAGCCGAGCTTCCAGCGCTTCACAGGCGCAGCAGCGGTGCACGACGCGGTCGCGTCCGGCATCGTCGACGTCGGGCCGTTCGGCGTGGCGCCGCTGCTTGCGGCATGGCAGAAAGCCAAGGACACACCGAACCAAATCCTTGCCGTGTCCGGCATGACGTCATTGCCGCTCGTGCTTCTGAGCAGTCAGCCGGACGCGCAGTCGATCGCCGATTTCAAGCCGGCCGACCGCATCGCAGTACCGACGCTGACTTCGCCGCAGATGTATGTGCTGGAGCTGCAGTCGGAAAAAATTTTCGGCCAGTACGACCGATTGCGCGATCAGGTCGTCGTCCTGTCGCATGCCGATGCCATCGCTAGCCTGGTCGAGGGCAAGGTCGCGGGCTATTTCGCCTCGCCGCCGTTCACGCAGCTGGCGCTGCGGGCCGTCAATGTCCATCGGCTGTTGACCTCGACCGCGGTGATGGGCGGCAAATTCTCGTTCCTCGTTCTCGGCGCAACCAAAGCCACTATCGACAACGCGCCGCAAATGCCCGAGGTGATCGACAAGGCGATCGACGAAGCGGCCCGGCTCATTCACGACGATCCGCGCCGCGCGGCGCAGATCTATCTGACCCATGAGCCGTCCGGGACGCTCAGCGGCGCCGCCACGGAGGCGGTGATCCGCGAGGCGCGCGATGAGTTCGGCAGCGCCGTTTTCGGCGTAAAAACGATCGCCGATTTCATGGGTCGGCACCGCGAACTTGTAACCCCGCCGCGCAGTTGGAAGGACATCGTCGCGCCGTCGCTGTTGAGTTCGCCGAGCAGCTGAAAGCCGTATAGCTGCCCCAATGGAACCGCGCTTGACGCTGCGCCGGCCGACGGCGAGAATCTGTTAAATACGATCGATTTTGCCGCGTTAATGCGGTTGTCGATCTCCTTGGGAGGACGCCATGTCGAAACGCCGTCAGCCGGCTGATGCCAGCCGCCGCAAATTCCTCAAAGGCGCCGGCCTTGTCGGCGCCGCCGCAGTTTCCTCGCCGGTCGCCGCCAATGCGGCTCCGGCTGTTCCGCTTGAGCCAGCCAAGGCCGCGCTTCCCGGGCCGTTGCAGACCGCCGTCGAGACCATGCCGCCGGCGAAAGATCCGGCGAATCAGACCACCAGCGGCGGCGACTTCATGACCGATGTTATCAAGTCGCTTGGCATGGAATATCTGATGATCAACTGCGCCTCGAGCTATCGCGGCCTGCACGAGGCCGTGGTCAATCACGGCAACAACAAACCGGAAATCATCACCTGCGTGCATGAGGACATTGCCGTTCACATGGCGCAGGGCTACGCCAAGATCGCCGGCAAGCCCGCGGCCATGGCCTGCCATGGCGTGGTCGGTCTGCAGCACGCCGCGATGGCGATGTACAACGCCTGGTGCGATCGCGTGCCGCTGATCGTGTTCGGCGGCAACATCATGGAGGCCGACAAGCGGGGCCCGGGCGCGGAATGGGCGCATTCGGCCGTCGATATCGGGCAATTGGTCCGCGAGTTCACCAAATGGGACGACCAGCCAGCCTCGCTGCAGCATTTCGCCGAGTCGCTGGTGCGCGCCTACAAGATCGCGACCACGCCGCCGATGGGGCCGGTGTTCATCGCGCTCGACGCCGAACTGCAGGAGAATCCGATCCGCGACGCGGAAAGCCTGCGCATCCCGAAATTCGCACCGGTGGTTGCGCCGCAGGGCGATCCCGGTGCCATCGCCGAAGCGGCCAAGCTTCTGTTCGAAGCGCAGAACCCGCTGATCGTCTGCGATCGAATGGCGCGCACGCCGGCCGGCATGGCCAATCTCGTCGCGCTCGCCGAGACGCTGCAGTGCGGCGTCATCGACAATGCCGGCCGCATGAATTTCCCGTCGCGGCATCCACTCAACCAGAGCTTCCGCCGGGTCATGATCGGGCAAGCCGACGTCATCCTGGCGATCGAGATGAACGATCTGTGGGGAACGCTGACGCATTTCAGCGATCGCATCGAGCGCCGTTCGGCGCCGGCCACCAAGCCGGGCGCGAAAGTCATCACGCTCGGCGTGCGCGATCTGTATCTGAAAGCCAACTATCAGGATTTCGGGCGTTGGCAGGACGTCGACCTCGACATTGCCGGCGACGGAGAGGCGTCACTGCCGGCGCTCACCGAGGCGGTCAAGCGCCTGATCGACGACGGCCGCAAATCGGCTTATGCCGCCCGCGGCGAAAAACTCGCCGCGGCGCATCTGGCGATGGTCGAGCGGTCGAAGACGGACGCGACCATCGGCTGGGACTCAAGTCCGATCACCACTGCCCGCATGTGCGCCGAAGTCTACGACAAGATCAAAGGCGAAGACTGGGCGCTGGTCGGAACCACGATCCGCCTGTCGTGGCCGCATCGGCTTTGGGATTTCAACAAGCCGAACCAGTGGAACGGCGTCTCCGGCGGCGGCGGGGTCGGCTATAACCTGCCGGCCTCGCTTGGCGCGGCGCTCGCCAATAAGAAAACCGGCCGCTTCACCGTCGCCTTCGGCGGTGACGGCGATTTCATGTTCAATCCCGGCGCCTTGTGGACGGCGGCGCACCACAAAATTCCCATGCTGTATGTGGTGCAGAACAATCGCGCCTATCATCAGGAATACATGTATCTCGTCGCCATGGCGGCGCGGCACGGCCGCGGCGTCGACAGGATGGACATCGGTACCACGATCAAGGACCCGAATGTCGACTACGCCACCGTCGCCCGCGGCATGGGCGTGCACGGCGAGGGCCCGATTACCGATCCCAAAGATCTGGCGCCGGCGCTGTCGCGCGCCGTTGCCGCGGTCAAGAACGGCGAAACGGCGGTGGTCGACGTCGTGACCGATCCGCGTTGAGGATTTTGCGATGAACCGATTCAAGCGTAGTGCATTTGCGGCATTGGCCGCCGCTGTCGGCCTGATTGCAGCGGCGGTGGCGCAGGCGCAGGACGCGCCGCAAGGCGATGCAAGTCGCGGCAAGCAACTCTACCTCGCCGACGGCTGCTTCACCTGTCACGGCCGCTCCGGTCAGGGCGGCGCCTATAACGCTCCGGTGCCGCTCCTCGCCCGCACCGCGATGCCGTTTGACGGCTTCAAGGCCGAACTGCGCAATCCCACAGACAACATGCCGGCCTATTCCGACGCGGTGCTGTCGGACAAGGACATCGCCGACATTTACGCGTTCGTGGAATCGCTGCCGGGCCCGCGCCCGGCGAAGGATATTGGAATTCTCAATAATTGAGGTCGCGTTCTACACGACCGTCGCCGGGCATTACTGCGAGCGGGCCGGTGCCCTAATTTACGATCGATTGTCGGGTAACGAGCGAGAAATGTCGCATGGCCGACACGACACTCAACGTCATCTGCATTTGCGGCAGCCTGCGCAAGGGCTCCTACAACCGCATGGTCATGAACCTGTTGCCTGGCTGGGCGCCGGCAAACATGAAGATCGCCGAGGCGCCGCCGTTTTCCGAATTTCCGCTCTATAACGCCGACGCGCAGAACACGACCGGCTTTCCGGCGCCGGTGCAGAAGCTTGCCGACGCCGTCCGCGCCGCTGACGGCGTGATCTTCGTCAGCCCGGAATACAACTACTCGATCCCGGGCGGGCTGAAGAACGCGATCGACTGGGTGTCGCGGCTGCCGAACCAGCCGTTCGCTGGCAAGCCGGTCGCACTCATTTCGGCCTCGGGAGGGATTCTCGGCGGCGGCCGCATGCAATACGATCTGCGCCGCTGCATGATCTTCCTCGACGCGCTGACCATGAACAAGCCGGAGATTTTCATCGGCAGTGTCTCGCAGCGCATCGACGAGAAGACCGGGCAGATCAAGGACGAGCAGACAATCGGTTTCATCAAGCAACAGCTTGCGGCCTTCGCCAAGTTCATCGAGCGGCACGGCGGCAAAAGCTAGGGCAAAGCAAATAAGGGGAGGGGACGATGGCCCGTCTTGACGGCCGCGTGGCGATCCTGACCGGCGGCGCCAAGGGCATTGGCTGGTACTATGCGCGGGCGCTCGCCGCCGAGGGCGCTCGGCTAATGATCGTCGACATTGCCGACGGCAAGGAGGTCGCCGCTGAGCTCTCCCGCCAGTATGGCGCTAATTCGGCAGCAAGCTCGGTCACCGACGTCAGCGACGAGGCCGCGGTCAAGGCGCTGGTCGCCAAAACCCTGGAGCGTTTCGGCAAGATCGACATTCTGGTCAACAACGCCGCTTTGTTCGCGCCGCTGCAGGAGCAGAAGTTCACCGCGATCGACGTGGCGTTGTGGGATCGCGTCATGGCGATCAACGTGCGCGGCGTTTTTCTGATGGCCAAGCACGTCGCGCCGCACATGATCGCGCAAAAATACGGCAAGATCATCAATATCAGCTCGGGCACGGTCGCCCGCGGCATCCCGCTGTTCTCGCATTATGTAAGCTCCAAGGGCGCGGTCACGGCGTTTACGCGGGCGATTTCGCGCGAACTCGGCGAGTACAATATCTGTGTCAACAACCTGGCGCCGGGATTTACGCTGAGCGACAGCGTGATCAACGAAAATCCGCAGCACCTGGAGCATTCGCGGGCGCCGTCGATCGTGCGCCGGGCGCTCAAGCGCGACGAATTTCCGGAGGACCTTTTGGGGGCGCTGGTGTTTCTCGCCTCCGCGGAGAGCGATTTCGTCACCGGCCAGACCATCGCGGTCGACGGCGGCGCCACCAATAATTGAACGTCGGATTTAAACGTTTAGGCCCGTCAATAACAGGTCAGGACCGCTAGGGAGATTCCATGAAACGGCTCACGATCGGCGACGTCACCATCGAAAGCATTATCGAACGCGACGGGCCGTGGCGCACGCCGCAGGAAATGTTCCCCGCGTATAACGCCGAAATCGCCAAGCGCCACCTCGCCACACTCGACCGCGAAGTGTTCGATCCGGCATCCGGCAAGATGGTCATCACCTATCAGACCTTCATCGTGCGCACGCCCAAGCACACGGTGCTGGTCGACACCTGCACTGGCGAGGACAAGGGCTACCCGCCGCCGATGGATTTTCCCAAACAGCCGTGGCTCGACGGCTTCAAGGCGGCCGGCCTGCGCTTCGAGGACATCGACTATGTTTTCTGCACCCATCTGCACATCGATCACACCGGCTGGAACACCATGCTGCGCAACGGCAAATGGGTGCCGACCTTCCCGAATGCCAAATACATCTTTCACAAACGCGAATATGCGGCTTGGGAAGAATCCAATAAACGCGGCGAGAACCGGCCCGGCGGCGGCGGCAATGTCTGGGGCTACAATTGCGCGCCGGTGGTCAAGGCCGGCCAGGCATTGTTGGTCGACGACGACTATGCGCTCGACGACACGTTTTGGCTCACGCCGGCGCCGGGGCACTCGCCGTGCCATTGCTGCGTCAATATCCGCTCGCGCGGCCAACACGCGGTCGTGGTCGGCGATTTGATGCATCACGCCTTGCAAGTGCGCGAGCCGGATTGGTCGACGATCTTCGATTGGGATCCGGCGCAGGCGGCGCAGTCGCGGCGCAAATTCTTCAATGACACCGCCGGCACCGGCCGCTTCGTGCTGCCGATCCATTTCCCGCATCCGGCCACCGGGCTGATCGAGGCGGACGGCGAGCGCTTTCGCTATAAATTCGTTCGCTAGCGTCCAGGCAAGGCTCATGACGACCCACCCGGAGCGGACGAAGGCCGATGCCGCCGACGCCGCGGTCCTGATCGTCGGCGGCGGGCTGATCGGGCCGAGCATGGCGATGTTTCTTGCCCAGCACGGTATTTCCTCGATCACGGTCGAGCGCATGCGCAGCGGCTCGCCGCTGGCGCGGGCCGGGCACTTTCATTTACGCACCATCGAGTTGTTTCGGTCAGCCGGCATCGAGGACGAGGTGCGGCGCCAGTCGAGGGAGGATTTCGTCCCCGAGGGCGCACTCATTGCAATGGACAGCCTGTCGGGACGCAAGCTGTTCGACATCATCCCGAGCCTCAACGTCAGCGTCGACGACGCGCTCACGCCTTGCCGCCGGCTGTTCGTCAATCAGCCCGGTCTCGAGCGCATCCTGCGCAAGCGCACCCGCGAGGTCGGCGCCACCGTACGGATCGGCTGCGAGCTGATCGGCTTCCGCGAGTATGCCAACGGCGTCACCGCGACGGTGCGCGACGTCGACAGCAATGCGCAAGACGAGATCAGGTGCCAATATCTGGTCGGCGCGGACGGCGCGCACTCCAAGGTGCGCGAGCTCCTTGGCATTCCCTTCGACGGACGCGGCGTCTTCTCGAACAGCATCACCATCTACTTTCATGCCGATCTGTGGCCGCAGCTCGGCGACAAGCCGATCAGCCTCGTCTACATCAACAATCCGCTGTTGGGCGGCTTCTTCCGGCTGCAGAAGGATTGCCAGTCCGGCTTCCTCGGCGTGAATACCGTCGGCGATCCCAAGGTCGATCCGGTGAAGGCCGCCGACGCCGCCGCCGACATCAGCGAGGCGCGCTTGATCGAACTGGTGCGCGCCGGCGCCGGCGTTCCCGACCTGCCGGTGAAGATCGACGGCGTCGCGCGCTGGCGCGCCGTGTCCGACGTGGCGCGAAAGTTCCAGCATGGCCGCGCCTTTCTGGTGGGCGATGCCGCGCACCTGATGCCGCCCAATGGCGGCTTCGGCGGCAATACCGGCATTCAGGACGCCCACAATCTCGCCTGGAAGCTGGCGCTGGTGCTCAAAGGCATCGCCGGCCCCGGCTTGCTCGACAGCTACGAGCCCGAGCGCAAGCCGGTGGCGAAATTCACCGTCGAGCAGGCGTACAGCCGCTACGTCACCCGCACCGCGACCTATCTCGGCGCCAAGGATTACGAGCCACTAGCGCACGACTTCAACGTCGAGCTCGGTTACATCTATCATTCGCGCGCGATCATCGCCGAGGACGGCGACGCCAAGCTCCACGACGATCCGCGGCAAACCCGCGGCCGGCCCGGGGCGCGGGCGCCGCATCTCTTCGTCGAGCGCGACGGTGAGCGCATATCGCTGCTTGACCTGTTCGGCCGCGGCTTCGTGTTGTTGGGCGGCCGCGAGGGCGAGCCGTGGTGCGACGCCGCCCGTGCCGTTGCCGGCCGGTTCAAGGGCTTGGCGCTCGACGCCTACCGGATCGGCGACCCGGCGTTTCGCGATCCGGACGATCGGTTTTGCGAGGCTTACGGATTGTTGCCGGCGGGCGCTTGCCTGGTCCGGCCCGACGGTTTCGTCGCCTGGCGCGCCAACGCCGCCACGCCGGACGCGGCGGCGACGTTGTCGCGCACGCTGCAAACGTTATTGTTTTTGCCTTGACCGAACGCGGCCGGAGGAAACCATGCCCGATAAGAAACTCACCGGCCGGGTCGCGGCCGACCGCATCCGCATGCAATCGACGCCGAAGCCGCCTGCCGGCGCAGTAGAGCGTTTTCTCGCGCTCGGTGAATGCACCAGCCTGATCTCCGACGTGATGGACGAACTCGGCGTTCCTTCAGGCACGATCGGCGCCTCAACGCTCAAGCCGACGCTGCCCGGCAAGCTCGTCGTCGGCCCGGCGCTGACGGTGCGCAATATCAGGCAGCGCTCCGATCCCTTGCGGGCGGAAACGCACGTCAACCGCATGGCCGAGTTCGAGGCGCATAATCTCGCCGAAGACGGCGACGTGCTGGTGATTTCCGGAATCTCCGGCATATCGAACATGGGCGGCATCTCGTCCTATACCGGCCAGCGGCAGGGCGAACGCGGCGCCATCGTCATGGGCGGGGTGCGCGACGTGCGCCACTCCCGTTCGATCGGCTATCCGATCTGGGCCAGCGAGATCACGCCGGTCACGGGCAAGTGGCGGCTCGAAACCGTCGAGATCAACGGCGAAATCCAGATGGCCGACGTGCGCGTCAATCCCGGCGACCTAGTGGTGGCCGACGATACCGGCGTCTGCTTCATCCCGCGCGCCGACATCATGCGGGTGCTGGAATTGTGCGAGAAGAAAAAGAAAGCCGAGGACAAACGCATCGAGGTGATCACGCAGGGCGTGCCGGTGCCGGTGTTCTACGGCAAGGGATGATCATCCGCCGCGCTATCGCGGTGCGGGAGGAAGCGGCCTTTTACTGCCCGCCGATGTGGTTGGCGCGCACCACCTCGCCCCATAGTGCGATTTCGCTGTTCAGTAGCGCGCCGGCGGCCTCTGGCGTTTCCTCCGCGATCGGATATTCGTCCATGCCGCCGTCCTCATAAGTCTTTTTCACTTTCGGATCGGCAAGCGCGGTGCGCAGGGCGGCGTTGAGCTTGCCGATGATCGGCCGCGGCGTAGCGGCGGGCGCCAGCAGCATATGCCAGAAATCGACCTCGGCTTTCCTGTAACCGAGTTCGCCAAAGGTCGGGACATTCGGCAGGCCGGCAAAACGCTTTTTCGCCATCACGGCATAGGTTTTGAGCTTGCCGGCATCGACCAGCGGCTTGGCGACCACTGCCGAGATCGGGCCGAGATCGACTTGGCTCGCCAACAGGTCGACCAGTGCCGGACCGGCGCCGCGATAGGGCACCTGGGTGACCTTGATGCCGAGCTCCTGGAAGATCAGCACTTCGGCGAGATGACCGAACGAGCCGACGCCGGGATGGCCGATCCGGATGCTCT
>Ga0187783_10003920_pt1 | contig 10987 bp, 11 predicted proteins | sample 1015_SJ02_MP02_2_FD_132471 | JGI IMG/M metagenome (GOLD analysis project Ga0187783, IMG submission 132471) | Tropical peat soil microbial communities from peatlands in Department of Meta, Colombia - 1015_SJ02_MP02_20_MG | ecosystem: Environmental > Terrestrial > Soil > Wetlands > Peat | place...
ACCCGCCCGATCATCCCGCCGCACCGCACCAGTTCCTGGAGCGCAACGGCGTCGTCGCCGCGCTGGCTGACGCCGTGGTCGTGATTGAGGCGCCGGCGAGAAGCGGCGCTTTGAATACGGCCGGCTGGGCCGCCGGCCGTATTCCGGTGCTGGCGGTGCCCGGCGACGTCGATCGCAAGCACGTACAAGGCTGTCTCGCGCTCATACGCGACGGTGCAACGCTCGCACGCGGACCGCACGACGTTCTCGAAGCGCTCGGGCGGCCGAGCCTCTTTCCGCTACCCGCCTCCCGCTGCGGACCGCGAGACCCGATCTCCGAAACGTTGCTTGCGGCACTCGACGCCGGAGTCCGTGATTTCGACGAAATCGTTGCCGCCAGCGGCGTGCCGGCTTCGGCCGCGCTTGCAGCGCTCACCATGCTCGAGCTGTGCGGAGCGATCGAATCGTGCGGCACGTTGAGCTATGCGCGGGTCACAACAACGTCCTACGGCGAAGATTATATAAAATGAACCGCGTCTCCGAAGCGGGCTGCGCAGCGCTCGACGATGCGCTGCGTGCCTTTGCCGATGCCGCCGCACAAGCGATCGCCGCAAAATACGCAGCGTCGGTGCCGGTCATGTTCGAGTCGCCGCGCCGGCCCGAGTTCGGAGACTTTGCGACGAACGTGGCGTTTTCGCTCGCAAAGCCGGCTCGACGTTCGCCGCAGGAGATTGCGTCGGAGCTGGTCGTGCAGTTAACCGCGAGCAATCCCGAGCTCGTTCGCCACTTCACTCGCATCGAGCCTGTAGCAGGATTCATCAACCTTCGTCTCGCGCCGACGGTTTGGCACGCTGCCCTTACGCGTATGCTGCGCGAAGGCGATCGATTCGGGGAAGCGCCGCGCAACGGTTTGCGCGTATCGCTCGAGTTCGGCAGCGCGAATCCGACCGGTCCTCTCGTCGTCGTCCAGGGGCGCTCGATGTCGATCGGCGGCACCCTCGCTGATGCACTGCGCTTTTGCGGCTACGAGGTCTTCGTCGAGTGGATCATCAACGACGCCGGCGGCCAGCTCGACGCTCTTGGGCGTTCGATCTACGCGCGCTATCGCCGGCTCTTTGACGCGGAGTATCCGTTTCCCGAAGATGGTTATCCCGGCGATTACCTCATCTCCGTCGCGCGCCAGATTCGCGCCCGCGACGGCGACCGATGGATCTCGGCTCCGACAACGCAATGGCTTCCCTACTTTTCGAAGCTTGGACGCGACGAGTTCGTCGCACAGCAAAAAGCGACGGCGCAGCGCTTCCGCGTGCGGTACGATCATTGGCAAAGCGAAGCCGAGCTGCATGAAACCGGGAAGGTCGATGAAGGCGTGGAGCGCCTGCGCGAACTAGGCCTTACCTACGAGCAGGACGGGGCGCTCTTCTTTCGCGCATCGCAGTTTGGTGACGACAAAGATCGCGTGCTCCTACGCAGCGACGGCCGCCCAACGTATTTCTGCATGGACGTGGCGTATCATTACCAAAAGCTTAAAAGCAGCGACCGGGTCGTCGACATTCTGGGCCCCGACCATCACGGTTACATCGATCGTCTCAAGGGAATGGCTGCCGCCCTCGGTTATCCGGGCCGGCTCGAGGTCGCGATCGTTCAGCAAGTGACGCTGATGCGGGGGAAAGAGCAAGTCAGCATGAGCAAACGCGCCGGAGAGATCGTCACGCTCGACGAGATCATCGACGAAGTCGGCGTCGATGCGGCGCGCTTTTTTTTCATCATGCTCGCGATGGAGTCGCCGCTCGCGTTCGATCTGAAGCTTGCCGTCGAAAAGGAAAACGAAAACCCAGTCTATTACGTGCAATACGGTCACGCACGGATCGCTTCGGTGTTGCGCCGTGCGCTCGCGGATGACGTCGAAGCGGCTGCTTCGGCTGCGCTTTCGTCGCTCGTTCACCCCTCCGAGCTGGCCCTAGCGCGCCGGCTTGCGGAGTTCCCCAACGTCGTAGCCGGTGTCGCCGAGCAGCTCGCGCCGCACCGTCTGGCTCGCTACGCCCGCGACGTCGCCGCCGACTTTCATCAGTTCTATACCGAATGCAAGATCTTGACGGAAGAGCGTGAGCTGCGTCTTGCGCGGCTTGCGCTCTGTCTCGTCGCGAAAAACGTTTTGGCACGCACGCTGATGCTTGCGGGCGTCGGCGCACCGGATTCCATGTAGCGAACGTCAGTGCCGCCTTTCGCCGCCGCGTTTTGGCTGCTCGGCCTCTTCGCTGCCGCGCCCGCGCTGCGCTCGAGCGGTCCATATGGCTTCGTCGATCGGCTGCGCGACGCGCTGTTCCTCGGCATGGCAATACCCTTGGTGCTCGGGCTCGTCCACGTGCTTTATGCCGGTGCATGCTGGGCGCTCCTTGCGATTTGTTTGGGAATCGCCTACGTCCGGCGCTTCGACGCCCGCTCCGAACGAGGCCCGACGTCACCGCCCTACCTCATGATAGGCGCGCTGATCGCGGTCGCCTGGCCGCAGCTGATGCGCCCGTTGCTCGACGGCGATTCACTCTCCTATCATCTTCCCAATGCGGCGTCGTGGGTACAAGCGCACTCGGTATGGAGCGTGGCAACGCGATATTGGTGGTATCCACCAACCTCCGAGCTCTTCACCAGCGCTCTGTACGCCGTAGCCGGTCCATTCCCGTTGCCGTGGAGCGGTTTCGCCGCGCTGGCGCTGCTCGGTTTTCGCGTTGTCGCGTGGGCCCGCCGCGCTTACGCGGCACCGCCGTTTCTCGCCGATGCGCTCGGCGCGGCAACGATAACAGCATACCCACTTGCAATTCAGGGCGGCACGTTGCAAAACGACGTTTGGCTGGCGGCCTTCTGGCTCGAAAGCTTGTGGTTATTGCGTGCGGCGAACTCCGCCGCGATACGAACCGTCGCCGTGACCGCACTTATGAAGCCGCAGGGCTGGATTCTGGCTTCGATCGCGTTGATTTGCGGCAAGGCGCGCGGTCTGGTCTGGCTCACGACCACCGGCGCGGTGGGTCTTTGGCTGATCCGCGACGCCATCTTGTGGCCACAGGCATTGGTGGAGCCCGCGCGGACCGTCATGGGCAATGTTGCCGGATCCAGCATCCTCGCACACGGTGTCGCGGCACTCATCTTGCTGGCGCGCGTTATGCTGGCTGCATCGCCATTCGCATTGCTCGCACTCCTGGCGGCGCTTTTTGCTCCCTCGATCGCGCGCCGCGAAGGAGGCCTCGCGTGGGCGGCGTGCGCTGCGGCGCTGCTCTTCTTCGTGCTGCCCTTCGGCTACTCAACCTCGGTCGCGCAGCTCGCGACCGGAGCATCGCTACGATTCGCGGCGCCCGCCATTGCAATCGGTGCGGTGATCCTTGCCGGACCGGCTTGCCGGATCGTTCCGATTGCGGCTGCGCTGCTCGTAGCGTCGACGCTCTTCGGAGCCTGGTATGTCTTGCAGATCTTTTGGAACGACGGCGGCACCCACTCCGCAATACTCTTCGCACTCCTCGCAGCCGCGATTGCGACGGCCGCACATCGGTCGCGCGTGGCTTGGCCTAACGCGGTGGCCTTCGGATTTGCCGTCATCGCTGCAACGCATTTGGCATCACGCCATGCACTCGACTATTACAACGATTCACTGCGCGTCGGCGGCAGGTCGCCGGGAGTCTATCGCTGGATCGAAACAGCGCATCCCGCCGCCATCGGCGGATGGGGCTTGCGCCTGGGCGTGGTCAACGTCCTGTCGCCGCAGACGCGGACGCTCGATCTGCCGGACGACGCCGCTTGCGCGCAAGCCCGCCGGGAAAACGTCTTATTGGTAGCCGTTGCCGAAGGGGACCATAGCGCCGCGGCCGATGCGGCTCGCTTGCGCAGCGCGCTGGGCTGCGGCCGGGTATTATATCACGATGCGATCGCGGTGGTTACGCAGCCCTCATCGCGCTAACTACTCTTTTCCAGCTGCGCGGTGATCCACGGCGCCGCGAAGTAGCGCCAAAGTATTTTGATCAGAGCCGCGGCCGGAATACCGAGGATTAGTCCCGGAATTCCGAAGAGCTCGCCTCCGGCGAAGACTGCAAACATCGCCCCGATCGGCGAGACGCCGACCGATTGGCCCATGATCTTCGGAACGAGGACGTTGTCGCTGATGCGCGCCATTCCAAACATGATCACCTGCACCCAGATCACCATCCAAAGACCTTGCGGCGCGCACATCGGAACGGCAATGAGCTCGGCGATCAGCATTCCGAGGATTGGTATGGCGTAGGCTACCGCCGAGATGATGCCGATGATCAGCGAAAATTTGAATCCGATCACCGCCGTGGCGCCGGCGATGACCGCTCCCGTAATCGCGCTGACGATGACTTGGCCGGAGATGTAGCTGCCGAAGACGCCGGTCACCTCGACGACCAGCTTTCGCGCCGTCTGGCGCTTACGTGACGGAAACATCGAGATGAATCCCTCGGCGATCTGCCGGTCGTTCAGCAGAAAGAAGACCGAAAGAATGATCGCCGAAAAAGCGATGAAGATACCGGTCGCGGTGTTGACGGCGATCGCGCCGATTGAGGCGACGGCGCCGCTGATAAAACCGGAGAGCTGGGATGTGCCGATCTTCCCAACGCTGACTCCGTAGTTCGGCAGCTTGAGCATCGGAAAGTGCTGTTCGAGCGATCTCTCTAGCGCCGCTACCCAGTTTTGAGCCGTGCCGGCGTAGCCGGGAACGTTCGCGGCCAGTAGCTGCGTCTGGTTGATCGTGAGCGGCACGACGATCACGAGAAAGATCGCGACCAGCACGAGCAACCCGAAAAAGACCAGCAGAACGGCGAGGGACTTCGGCATTCGCCGCTGCAAGCGCGCCGAAAGCGGATGCACGCCGAACGCAATGAATGCGGCGGTAACGAAAACCGCGATCGTGCGCGGTATGTGGGCGGCAAACCAAAGCAGCAAGGCCGCGACGGCGAGCGTACCGGCGATCCATCCGGCCCGTCGCCAAAGATCCGCGCTCAGAGTGCTTTGCACAAGAGGCGCCGTTCGGTCACATAGCCGCGGTGCTGGTAGAGATGGCGGGCAGCATCGTTCTCCTCGGTAACCATCAATGCCATATACGCTACGCCTCGCCGTCTGGCCTCATCCTCGGCGGCGGCCAGCAAAGCCGTGCCGATTCCGGCTCGCCGCGTGTCCGGCTCGACGGCCATGTACGCAATGAAGCCTTGAGGCGATAACGTCACTTCGTCGGGAAGTTCGTCGAGCAAGAGCAGGAAGCCGACGCGTTCGCCGTCTCGCTCGGCGATGAGCGTCACATGCGACTGCATCTCGATGATCTCGCAGAGGCGGTCGAAGGCTTCGCGCACCGTCGCTTCGCTCGCCGGGCGCATCGAAGCGACGCTGGTCGTAGCGCAACGGCGGCCGAGCGACTGGACGAACGCGCGATCCGCACTCGCTTTCGCATCGACGTCATCGACGCGTCTGACGTTGACGCTCACGAACGGCGCGAGCCGGGATCGGTAATCGGATCGCCCGCGTCGCACAACGGGCACTCCCGCTCGTCGTACGAAACGAGCGGCAAATCGAGTAAGACGTGCGTGGGAACGTTGTCGAGCTCGACCGGCGGCTCACCGCGGGTAATGATGATTCCAAGGCCGGCGACCTGCGCACCGTTGCGGCGTACCACATCGATGGTTTCGCGCACCGAAAGGCCGGTCGTGAGAACGTCTTCGACGATGAGCGCACGATCCTGCGGCGAAAGCCCGAAGCCGCGCCGCAGCACCGGCACGCCGTGCTCCTTCTCGACGAATATCGCCGTGGTTCCGAGTTGCCGCGCCACTTCATAGGCGAGGAGAATCCCTCCGACGGCCGCACCGACGACGACCGTTGGTTCGAGCGAACGAAACCGCCGCGCGAGCGCGCGAGCGACTTGCTCGAGCAGCGCGGGATCCTCCATGATTCGAAACTTTTGTACGAAACGATCGCTGTGGCGCCCGGAGCTCAATCGAAAGTGCCCCTGGAGAAGTGCGCCGCGCTGCGCGAGCGCGCTTCTCAGGTCGAGCACCGCGTCGCTCATGCGCGTACGGACATCTCCTCGAGAATCATCCGAGCGGCCGCGGCCGGATCCGACGCTTCGACGATCGGGCGGCCGACCACGAGATAATCCGCGCCCGCGGCAACGGCCTGCGCCGGCGTCGTGACACGCTTCTGGTCGGCATGCACGCTGCCGACGGGGCGTATTCCCGGCGTCAGCGTTAAAAAATCATCACCGAAGAAGCGCTTGAGATCGGCGACCTCTCGAGCGCTGCAGACGACACCGGAACAGCCGGCGTCGCGTGCCAGTGCGGCGAGACGAATCGCGTTCTCGGCGGGGCCGCCCCCAAATCCAAGTTCGTTGAGGTCCTCGGGGGCGATGCTGGTGAGCAGCGTTACGGCAAAGACGCGGGGCGGCTCGATGCCGAGTTCGGCCGCGCGTTCGCCCGCCGCTTCGACGGCGGCCCGCATCATCTCCAAGCCGCCGAGTGCGTGAACCGTCAGTAGGTGCACGTTGGCACGCACGAGCTTCGCCGTCGCCGCCCCGACGGTCCGCGGAATGTCGTGCAGCTTTGAATCGACGAAAATTCGCACGTCGCGTGCTTCGCAATACGAGAGAATTCGCTCGGGGTAGCCGCAGAGCGCTTCGAGCCCGACCTTGACGATGATGTCGAGCTCGTAAAGCTCGTCGACAAGACCTTCGGCCCGCTCGGCGCTGGGCACGTCGAGAGCAACGATCAGCTGAGCCATCGAACTCCTTTAACCTTCATCTCCTTCATATTGATGGGGCGTTGCAAAACCGACGTTTGCCCTTCCGACGACCGCCTCGACTCCGGCCAGGTTGCGCTGCGCGAGATACGCTTCCAGTTCGGCTACGATGCGCTGTGGAATCCGCGGATCGGTGAAGTTGGCGGTCCCGATCGAGATCGCGGTCGCGCCGGCCAAGAAGAATTCCAGCGCGTCGGAGAGCGTTTCAATTCCACCCTGGCCCACGATTGGTATCTTGACGGCCCGCGCAACCTCATAAACCGCGAGCACGGCGATCGGCCGGATCGCGGGGCCGGAAAGACCGCCGGCGACGTTGCCGAGCCGCGGCCGCCAAGTCTCGACGTCGATCGCCGTGCCGCGCACCGTATTGATGACCGCTAGCGCATCGGCTCCGGCCGCTTCCGCCTCGCGTGCGACTTCGCAAATGTCGGTGACGTTCGGCGAGAGTTTGACGATTAGAGGCTTGTCCGTCGTCGAGCGCGCGGCGTGAACGACGTTCGCGGTGAGCGTCGGATCGCAGCCAAAGGTCTCGCCCTCGCTGGCGACGTTCGGACACGAGACGTTCAGCTCAACCGCAGCGATTTCGTCGCGCCCCGCTAGCCGTTCGCAAACGTACGCGTAATCGTCGACCGAAAAACCTGCGACGCTTCCAACGATTTTGCATGGGCGATCGGCGTACTTGTGCAGCTCGTGCGAGAGATACCAGTCAAGGCCGGGATTCTGCAGTCCGATCGCATTGAGCATACCGGCCGGTGTGTGAACGATCCGCGGCATGGGATTTCCGAGTCGCGGCTGACGCGTGACGCTCTTGAGCACGATCGCGCCGATCCTCGAAAGATCGGCGAAGGCGGCAAACTCCTCGCCCGATCCGTAGCAGCCGCTGCCCATGAGGGTGGGAAAGGCCAGCTTCAGCCTTCCAAGCTCGACCGCAAGGCGCGGGCGTCCATTCACCATCGCAGCTCGTCCGCCCAAAAGACCGGGCCTTCCTTGCAGATGCGCGCGTAAACGACGTCGCTTCCACCCAGCGATGCCGGAGGAAAACTCGGCGCCTGCGCGCTCGCCGCGACGACGGGCACGACGCATCCCCAGCAGCCCCCCACACCGCAACCGAATGTCTCTTCGAGCGCCAGCTGCGCGCGTACGCCCATTGCGTTTGCGATCCGTGCGACGCCTCGCAGCATCGGCGTCGGCCCGCACGCATAGATCATCTCTGGTTTGGCCGCGCGCTCGAGGGCCGTGGTGATGAAACCGCGCTCGCCGACCGATCCGTCATCGGTCGTCACGATCAGCTCGCATCCAGCTTGCGCAAACCGCTGAGCGTCGACGAGCAACTCTGCCGTTCGCGCTCCATAAAAAAGCCGCACGCGCGCTCCCATTTCGAGCAACGCACGCGCGCACAACAGTACTGATGCGATCCCGACGCCGCCGGCAACGATCGCAGCATCGCGCCCTGCGTTCGAAAGATCGAAACCATTTCCAAGCGGCCCTACGACATCGAGCCGATCGCCCGGCCGTAACTGCGCGAGCTCGCGCGTACGCTTCCCGGTTATAAAGAAGAGAAGGCTTGCGAGCTTGCCTTCTGCTTCATAGACGGCGAGCGCGGTTGCTGCCGTTCCGCCGCTTGGCGGAATCGCCATCACGTATTGCCCCGGCCGCGTGGCACTTGCCAGCACAGCCGCATCGAGTGACAAGGATACGACGCCGTTTGCGAGCTCACGACGTTCGATAACCGTGGTCGCATGCACGCCCGCGTTGCGGTCACGCGTTGCCATACACGTGCCGATTTTCTGCAAATTCTTAGAAAAATCTCCAGAAATCAGTGGAGTCTCTTGCTACCGAAGCCGTTATACTGTATAGAGAGCTTGAATAATCGAGAAAGGAGGGTCCCGGGATGGCAGGTCTCATCGTGTTCAAATCGCTAGCCGACGCACTCAGAGCGGGCTATCAGGTTTACGATCGGACTGCAGATGGTTATCTGGTCAGGACTCGCACGGCCGCCGGCTGGGCCATGGCCTTGGTCTCCTGCAAATAACGTTGTCTTTATTGGAAACCTAAATGTCGCCGGCCAACCGACCGGCGGCATTGCTTTATGGCGATGGGTTACGCTCAGCTGTGATAATCCGGCGGGGATGCGGGCTTCTCGATCTCCGGCGTCGAGCCCGGCCGCCAGCCGCCGTAGGTCGGTCCAGGCGGCATCGTTTGTCCGGAGCTTTGGCCGGGGGAGGTCGAACCGGGCGCCGAGCTAGGGCCAAAGCGCTGGCGCGCGGCGGGCGGTCCAAGGCTCGCACCGCTCAAAACGGCGCCGATGATCTGCGCGATCCCGACGAAAAGCGGGATGAGGCCGCCCAACAGCCATGGTCCCGGATAAAACGTACCGTCGCCACGATATCCGATGAAGCCCAGCCCGATGAGCAGCGCCAATCCAACGAAAGCTACCGACATGCCTTTGCGCAGCTGTTGCTGCGCCGCGAAATCGGTCTGATAGTACGCGTACGGATTCGGCACGCTTTGCTGCGCGGTGTCCGGTCTCCAACCGTACTTCATCGCGCGCCGTATGTCACGGTCGTTTGGCGGCGGCACGATCCCCATACGCATCATCTCCATGCGCTCGCGGTGGGCGAGCACGCGTGAGACCAGCCAAACGGCGCACGGCGCCCCAAAGATTATCAGCACTGCGGTAAAGGCAAAGAAATCGCTAGAATCCATGATCGTACGGTTCTCCGTTGGTAAGAATGTGAATCGATCCGTCGTCGGTAGAGAGCGTCATCCTAGCCGCTCCGCCGCCCAATCGAATCGTGCGTTGTGCGACGTCGTCGCGATCGAGCGAGTTGCCGTCGACGGAGATTCTTCCGTCGCGGGTTGAAGCGTCAATCGTGACGTCGGCGTCGCGCACAAGTGCGACGCGAATCGGTCCATCGGCGGTTTGCAGCGTTGCATCTCCGCCGACGTTCAATCCGCTCGCCTCGATGCGCCCGTCGCGCGTATCGGCGATCAGTGACGTCGCCGCAACGTTTTCCAGCTGGATGCGGCCGTCGTCGCTGCGCGCCTCGACCGAGCCGCGTACGTCGGCGAGCGTCACGTGACCGTCCACCGAATGAACGCTCACGCCGCCGGTAATGCCCTGGACGTCCGCGCCCGAACAGCGTGCGATCTCGAGGCGCGCGTTCTCCGGCACGTCGACCTGGATACGCTGTATCGAGAAGCCGAAGATGCCAAGGGAAACGTTTCCGAGTTGCGGTCGCTCGATGCGGACGCCGTCGGAGATCCGCCCGACCGTTAGCTGCGAATATTTGGCGCTCGAAAGGAAGGCGCCGTGAAATTGCGTGAGATCGCGTACGTGAACGAGCCCATCGTTCGAAGCGTTCACCTCGACGCGGGACTCGACGTCGTCGATCACGACGTGCGGCGCCGAGCCTGCTGCAATCGGCGCAAGCGGCGCCGCGGCAAAGTCGACGCTGTGGATGCCGCCGGCAAAGGTCCTTCCGTGACCTGCAACCGTGTAGATTGCCAATCCGGCGATCAATATTTCGGCGGCGATCAGCATGCCGACGATCGAAGCGCGAGACATTAGCGACCTCTAAAGTCGAGGGCCCCAGCCTTCGAACGTAGGGCGCAACGATTGCGCGGGGTTTCGCTCCTCGTTCGGCAAGGCCGGTAATGCCGGGCCGCACCGGCCACCCGGAAGGGTTTTGTTTGGGATCGTGGTCATCTGCAACTTGTGCCTCCGTTAAACTTCCTGCCCTAGCTACGGCCGGCGCGACGCCATGTTTCGATTGCACGAACGAAACAATCCGCTCGGCTCGCGCGTAGCAGGGGCGTGTCGGCACTTCTGGCCGCGTGTCACCCTGAGCCGGCGCCGCAGGGATGTCATCCTGAGGAGCGCACGCTGTGCGCGTCTCGAAGGACGCCGTATCGAAGGGCGCCCGCCCGGGTGAGAGCGGAGCCGGACGACGGCGACTTGGTGGCGATGACGCTCCGCGGCGAGTCGGAGGCTTTTGCCATGCTCGTCGAGCGGTACGACCGCGCCGTTTACCATCTAGCCTACCGCACGCTTCACGACGTTGAGGAGGCCCGCGACGCCGCGCAAGAGGCTTTTTTCAAAGCCTTTCGCAGCCTCCGAACCTTCAAGCCGGGTGCCAAGTTCTCGACCTGGATCTTTGCGATCACGTACCATGCCTGCTGCGATCGGCTCAGCCGGCGAAAGCGCTATAGCAGCGAGGAG
>Ga0187783_10003921_pt1 | contig 10986 bp, 12 predicted proteins | sample 1015_SJ02_MP02_2_FD_132471 | JGI IMG/M metagenome (GOLD analysis project Ga0187783, IMG submission 132471) | Tropical peat soil microbial communities from peatlands in Department of Meta, Colombia - 1015_SJ02_MP02_20_MG | ecosystem: Environmental > Terrestrial > Soil > Wetlands > Peat | place...
AGGTCCAGACCGCCGCCGCGCTGGCTACCAGCGGATGCGGGTCGGACACCAAATCGGCGGCAGCTCGTGCCGCCGTGTCGATGTCGCAGCCGAGTACGTCGGTCAGCGCCGCGCGTTCCGCTCCACTGCTAGCCGGGCCGACCAGGGCCAGCAGCAGCCACGCGCCAAGCGGCGACGCCACCTGGTGGCCGGTGCCGATAACGGCATGCAGGCGCGCCGCGTAGCGCGAAACACAGCCAGCAACCAGCCCAGTGTCGGTCGTCATGAGCTAACTGTCCCGCACCCGCTGGCGCGCCGCGGGAATCGGGCCGAACGAACGCCGGTCTGCTAGGCGGGCGGGCTCTCCGGGTCGGCCGCGGGGCTAGCCCGGCGCCGCCGTGGCTCAAGCACGATGAAGCTGAAGACGCCCGCGGCCAGCACCAAGATCGCCGCGAGGTAGAGCGCGGCGTGCAACCCCGACTGGAAGGCGCCGTAAGCAGCCTGAATGACGTCCTGTACTTCCTTGGAGTTGTAACCCGTGCTCGGGGCCTTGCTGGTGTTGGCCGGTACCGTGCCGGTCTCGACCGCATTGATCACCACGGTCCAGTAGATCTTGGGCACGCCTATCGCGGTCATCCTGCTGATCAGGTCCGCCTCCAGCCGCGACGCGACGAGCGCCCCGAGCACCGCGACTCCGGTGACCGCGCCAACTTCACGGCTTGTGTTCGCCGCTGAGGCGGCCATGCCCGACCGCTCTGGCGGCACTGCTGCCAGCGCCGATGAGGTAGTCGGCACCACGCTGCTGCCCACGCCGATGCCGGCCAGCGACAGTGCAGCCGCAAGCGGCCAGTAGGCAGGGTGCGGGTCGATGGTCAGCGAGGTCAGCAGCAGGCCGGTGCTGAAGAGCAGGCAGCCGATGAAGAACGACCAGCGCGGTCCGGCCGCGGTAACCCACCGGCCAGCCAGCAGTGAGGCGAGCACCATCAGCACCGTCATCGGCAGGAAGACCTCGGCGATCTGATAGCCGGAGTCGCCAGCCACTTCCACCAGGTACAGAGCGGTAAAGAAGAAAACGGCAAACGTGGCGAAGTAGGCGCAGAACGCTACGACATTGGCGGTCAGGAACCGAGGCACCCGGAAGAACCGCAGGTCAAGCAGCGGATGCGGAGCCCGCCCCTCCCACCAGAAGAACGCGCCGACCGACGCCGCGACCAGGCACAGCAGCCCGATCACCACCGGCGCGTCGAAGCCCGAGCTCTCGGCGGTTATCACGGCGAAGGCCAGGGCCGAGATGGCTGCCGAGATGAGCAGGGTGCCAGCGATATCTACCCGGCCGGCATCCGGATCTGAGTTCTCCGGCAAGAAAGCCAGGATGCCGGCCAGCGCCAGCAGCCCGAAGATGACGTTGAACCAGAAGATCGCCCGCCAGTCCCAGATCCCGACCAGCGCACCGCCGACCACCGGGCCGAGCGCGAGCGCCAGTCCCGACACTGCCGTCCACACTCCGAGGGCCCGGTTCCGGCTGCGCTCATCCGAATAGATGTGCCTGATCATGGACAAGGTGCCTGGCTCGCTCGCCGCCGCGCCGAAGCCCATGACTGCCCGGCCGGCGATCAGCACGGCTGGATTGGGGGCCAGGGCCGACAGCACCGAACCGCAGCAGAAGATCACAACTCCGATGATCATGACCCGTTTGCGACCGAACTCGTCGCCGACCATCCCGAATGCCAGCATCGCTCCGGCAAAGGTCAGCGCATACGCGCCGACGATCCATTGCAGCGCCGTGACGCCTCCGTGCAGCTGGCTCTGCACGTTGCCGAGCACGATGCTGACGATGGTGTTGTCGAGGAAGGTCAGGAAAAGGACCGTGCACAGGACCGCCAGCGCCAGCGAGCGCCCGCCATAGCGGACCGGCGCTGCCTTCCCCTCCGAGACATCAACCGGACTGACCACGGCGCCACCTAATGTCGAGGTTCAGGACGATGGACTAGTGGACGGGGAACTGCTGCTGCAGGCCGACGGCAGATTCTTGCCCCCAGTCTCCAGCGAGAGCAAACCGCAGAAGCTGCCGACGCCGACCTTCCACGTGCCGTCCTCATATACGGCGGTCCCTACCTTATTGGTGAGGGCCGGAGTCGGGCCGAGCAGCACGTCGTAGGTCACGGTGGCCTGGGTTGCCGTCACATTCGTTACCTTTAGTACCTTCGCACTCGCTTCTGCCGCGAGCCCGGTTGCCGCTAGCGCCGCTGACGGGAACTGCGAGCCGTACTGGAGCAGGCTCATTCGGGTTGCGACCGGCGTCTTAGCGCTGAAGAACTCCTCCCAGTTCGCGGTGATCGCGGCGATGGCCGCGGTCGTGCTCATTCCGGACGACGTCGATTTAGTCGGCGTCGTCGTGCTCGGGCTGCTGCTACCGCAGGCCGCGACCGTAACGGCCAGCCCCAGCAGCGCCCACCCCGCGAACAATCGCGGGAGAAGCCGACAACCGTCCATACAGTTATCCTCCAACTATCTCTCAGCCGGCGGAATTCCACCCCGCCTGATTTTCTCGCACTTGTCGGCCGGCCAGTTAGTCCCTAGGTGACGGCCGTGTCATGCTGACGAGGTGTCCGACCTCGAGGCCCTCAGGGACCGTTTGCGCGAATTCAGCGCTGAGCGGGGCTGGAGCGGCTTCCATGATCCCAAGTCGGTGCTGCTTGCGCTGGTCGGTGAGGTAGGGGAACTGGCTGAGCTATTCCAGTGGCTGCCAGCTAGCAAGGCCGCGGAACTGGCTAGGTCCGAGCCACTGCGCACCAGGGCCAGCGAGGAACTGTCCGACGTGCTGCTCTACCTGATCCTGCTGGCCGACGTGCTCGGCATCGATCTGCCCGCTGCGGCGCACGCGAAACTGACCGACAGCGCCAGCCGGTATCCGCCCGGCGCAGCGCCCAGCTAGCCGGCCCCCCACAGCGATTGAAGCTCGCGGTCGATGCTGGCCGCCAGCGAACCCAGTGGCGTCAGCGCCGGCCGAAGCGGAGCCGCCTGGGTCACCTCGCACTGGTCCAGCGCCGCGGCATCGAGGAATCTGGTGAGCTGCGCGTAGCTGTGCCGGTCGTCCGCGGCCATCCGGTGATGGTGCATCCGTAGCGGCGCGTACAGGTAGAGCCGGTCGCGTGCTCTGGTGACCGCCACGTAGAACAGCCGCTGCTCTTCGGCGAGCCCGGCCTGCGTCGTGAGGGCCATGTCGCTCGGCACGGCGCCATCGACGAGCTGGGGCAGGTGCACGACCGGCCACTCCAGGCCCTTGGCGGAGTGCACGGTCGAGATGACCAGGAAGTCGTCATCAAGCCGGGGCCTGCCCGCCAGGTCTGATGCCGACACTGGCGGGTCGAGCGCCAGTTGTACCAGCGCGTCGTGCAGCGATGGGCTGGCCGCCGCGGCGTCAGCCAGGCGCTCAAGGTCGGCTAGCCGCGCCGCGGCATCGGCGTAGCGCGCCTGTACCGGCGCTCGCAGGGCAGCCAGGATGGTCGCCGCGCGGTCCGCAGTCCGCTCAGTTCCGGCCGCGTCAGCCAGCAGCCGCACGGTACCCGCCACCGCCGGGACTGACCGCTGCGGCAGCGCGCGCTCCGCGTCCGGCCAGCGGCTGAACGGCTCGGGCTCGCTGATCATCAGCGCCTCGATCACCCGCCTGGCCAGCACCGGCCCGATCCCCTCATGCAGCCTGAGCAGCCGGAACCAGGCGAGATCATCGGCCGGGTTGGCGACGACCCTGGCCGCCGCGATGAAATCCTTGACGTGCGCGGCTTCGGTGAAGCGCAGGCCGCCGTACTTGACGTACGGGATGCCGCGCGCCGACAACTCCACCTCGAGCAGGTCGCTATGGTGCGCGGACCGTACCAGCACGGCCTGCTCTTGCAGCCCGACCCCGGCCTCATGGTCGGCGAGCACCCGGGCGCAGATCTCCCTGGCCTGGGTTGCCTCATCGTGGCAGCGGATCAGCAGCGGACGCTGGCCGCAGCCGCGTTCGGAAGTCAGTGCCAGCTCGAGGCCGTCGGACTGCGGGCGCACCACATTCGCCAACTGGAGCACGGCCTGATGCGACCGGTAGCTCCGGGACAGCCGGATGATCGCAAGGTCGGCATAGGTGCGGCGCAGCGCCCTTAAGTGGTCGGGGTCCGCGCCACGGAACGCGTAAATCGCCTGGGCGTCGTCACCAACGCAGGTCAGTCCGCCGCCGTCCGGCCGCAGCAGCCGCACGATGTCCGCCTGAACGGCATTCACGTCTTGGTATTCGTCGACGAGCACCGCGTCGTAGAGCCCACGCAACGCGGGCCCAGCACCCTCGTCGGCGAGCGCCGCCCGCCACATCAGCAGCAGGTCGTCGAAGTCGACCAGGCCGTGCCGCCGTTTGTACCGGACGTAGTCGGTGAAAAGCCCGGCTAGCTGGGCCGTCAACGGCTCACACCACGGGTAACTGGCGGCGGCGACCGCGCCGAGCAAGGCACCGGTGCTGACGCACCTGGTGTAGATGTCAGCGCAGATAGCGGCACGCGGAGTGCGGCGGCCGGCCGCGGTGCCGACCAGCCCGTTGGCATCGCGCAGCGTGTCCATGACATCGGCTACATCTGCCGGGTCGAGCACGGTGAACTCCGGCGGCAAGGCAAACGCCTCGGCGTGGGCCCTGATGATGCGATGCGCTATGGCGTGGAACGTGCCGCCAAAGATCCGCTCGGCCGGGCTGGCATCCGGCGGCTGCGCTCTGGCGAGCATGTCGTCGGCTGCCCGGCGGGTGAACGTGAGCAGCAGAATTCTGCTCGGCTGCATGCCCTGGTCGCGTAGCCAAGCCGCGCGCGCCACCAGCGTGCCAGTCTTGCCTGTGCCGGCTCCGGCGAGTATCAGCAGCGGACCGCCCTGGTAGGTGGCAGCCCAGCGCTGTTCTTCATTCAGCGCATCGAGAACACCAGCGTGCACGGTCATGGACCCTGAATGTAACGAGGGCTACCGACAGCCCGTTCGCGCCGACGCACCGCACCGAATCGAGTTACCGTCCCTCTTCATCGTCGCCGCCGCGACCAACGGAGCTCTGAGAGGTCAGCCGACCACGTTCCCGTTTTGGTGTGGCATTTCTTTATTTACTGGCTAGTTGTCGGCATGCTGGTGCTGAACACATCAACGCATACCCCCTGTTAGCACCCTCCTAGCGGAGAGTCCCATGTCGGAATCCGCGCTTGCGGCGGCCTTAGACCGGATTGGCAAAGTGCAGGCGCACCTGTCCGGCCCGAATGCCGTGCTGCTCGCGATCCTCGCGGTCGCTGCCGCAGTAATACCGGAGTTGTGGCTGGTGACCAGGCACATCACGGTGATGGCGCATGAGGGCGCGCACGCAACCATGGGCTCGGCGCTGGGCCACCGGGTGACCGGCATCAGGTTCAGGCGCAACGCTGACGGGGAGACCGCGCTGAGCGGGGGAGGCTTCCTCGGCACCGTCACGACGACAGTCGTCGGCTACCTGGGGCCCAGCGTCTTCGGCATTGGCGCAGCGGAGCTGATCAGGATCGGCCACATCGTCGCCGTGCTCTGGGCCGGACTGGGCGGGCTGGTCGCGATCCTGGCCACCCTCCGGTGGAGCTTCGGCGTGCTGACTGTGATTCTCACCTTGGCCCTGCTGTTCCTCGTCGCGGGCTTCGCAACCGTCGGCGTGCAGGTGCTGACCGCCTACGTGATCGCGTGGTTCCTGCTGGTGTCGAGCGTGCGGATCATCAGGATGCGGGGCAAGGAGGCCGCGGACGCGGCCAAGCTCCGCGCGCTGACGAAGATCCCGTCAGGCTTCTGGTCGAACCTGTGGCTACTTGGATCGGTCGGCGCCCTGGTCTACGGCGCCACGCTGCTCGTCTGAAATCAGGCCGACGGCAGGCGTTGCCGCCGGCACTCACCAGCCAAGCTCCCGCAGCCGCTGGTCTGAGATGCCGAAGTGATGCCCGACCTCATGAATCACTGTGCGCCGTACCTGCTCGACCACTTCAATCTCGGTGCTGCAGATCGCGCAGATGGCGCGCTGATAGATCGTGATCCGGTCTGGCAGCACACCGGCGTAGTTCGTCGTCCGGCTGGTTAGCGGGATGCCTTGGTACAGCCCAAGCAGGCCACGCGGGCCCGGACCGTGCTCGACGAGGACGGCCACGTTCTTCATCATGTCGCCGAGTTCTTCCGGCAGCGAGTCAAGTGCCGTCGCCACCATGTGCTCGAACCGGTCCGGGTCGACGATGATCACGGGTCCATTGTGTACGGGCAGCTGTGCGTGCTAGGCCTGCCTACCCGACGGGGATGCCCACGCTGTGCCTGTGGACTGCGCATAGCACAGCCGGCAGGCCGGCCTCAACGCGCACTGGAGCGCCGCCGCGCTGGCTGACGAGTTCGGCCGGCTTCGGATCTGGATCCGATGACGACAGTCGCGGCCAGCTCCTCGGCACTGACGACATCCGCGACCAGGCCAGCTTCGGTCATCGCCGCCGCGGTGAGCGGCGCTTGACGCTCGCTGGTCTCGATCAGCAGGCGGCCTTCAGGCGCCAGCCAGCGCGGCGCGGCCGCCGCGATCCTGCGGTGGATGTCTGCGCCATCAAGCCCTCCGTCCAAGGCTACGAGGGGCTCGTGCAGCCGGGCTTCGGACGGCATCAGCTCGATCTCGCCGGTTGGCACGTAAGGCGCGTTGGCGAGTACCAGATCCACAGCTCCGCTCAGGCTGGCTGGCAGCGGCTCGAAGAGATCGCCTTCATAGACGTGGCCGCCGCGAGGCTCGAGGTTGTCGCAGGCGCATCGCACTGCGACCGGATCAATATCGACCGCGTGCAGTTCGGCTTCGGCCAGCGCCGACATGACGGCAACGCCGACCGCCCCCGAACCGCAGCACAGGTCGAGGATCACCGGGCACCTGGCATCGCGCGCCTGCTGCAGTCGGCTCCGGGCGATGGCTACCGCCTGGCCCACGAGGAACTCGCTGCGCCGCCTCGGCACGAAAACGCCAGGCGCGACCGATATCCGCAGGCCGCAGAATTCGGCCCAGCCGATGACCTGCTCAAGGGGCAGGCCAGCGGCCCGGCGATCGACGAAGTTCGCCAGTTCTTCCTGCGTGCCGGCCGCGGCGATCAGCAGCGCGGCCTCGTCTTCGGCGAATACGCAACCTGCCGCTCGCAGCCTGCCGACAACGGCCTCATGAGACTCAGCCCGCGTCGCCGGGCTCAACGGGACATGACGATCTATAACCGCGCTCGCCATCTCTTGCGCCGTTCGCCCGTGTTCTTGCTCCACGACGCGAGGCTCTGCCTGGCGGCAACCGTGTCCGGATGGTCGGGACCCAGAACGCGCTCGCAGGTGGGGAGCAGATCGGCATACTGGTCGCGGGCAGCGGCTGTATCGCCCGCCTCCCCGGTCCAGGTTGCGAGGTTGGCGCGGGTGTTCAGCGTCTCTGGATGCTTGGGCCCGAAGACCTCCTCGTAGATGGGCACCAACGCGGCGAACTGGTCGCGAGCCCATTCTGCGTCACCTGCGCGGCCGGCCCAGTACGCCAGGTTGTTCCTCGCGGCCAGTGTGCGCGGATGGCGGGGCCCGAGCAGCCGCGCGCGAATGGGCAGCAGGGCGGCGAACTGGTCCCGCGCCGAGACCGGGTCGCCGGCTAGCCCAGTCCACAGAGCAAGGTCACTCCGGGTGGTGAGGGTATCGGGGTGGTCGGGGCCTAGCACCCTGGCGCGGAGTGGGAGCAGGGCCGCGAACTGATCCCGCGCCGAAACCGCATCTCCGGCCTGGCCGGTGAACCGGGCAAGGTCGCTCCGGGTGGTCAGGGTGTCTGGGTGCTCACGGCCGAGCAGCCGCTCCATCACCGGCAGCAGAGCCGCGCACTCGTCCCGCGCGGCGGCTGGCCCCTCCGCCAAGGACAAATCACGCTCCTCTCATCTGCCTCCACCGCCGCACGTAGGTGCACGCAGTTAGCCGGGCCTAGGCGTGATAGTGACACGTAGCTAGCTTTGCGTGCCTCAGGGTTAAGCCTAGGCCCGCCCGTCTTTGGACACCAAGAATCGGCGCAGGCACCGGTTAGGTAGGCAGCCGCGTTCGACCACGGGTGCTTGCGAGCGCAGCTAGCTCCGGCATGCCCACCACCGCACGTTGGTGCGTGCCTTCCCAGCCCCGCCGCCCGCCGATGCGTGCCTTCCCAGCCCGCCGCCGCCAGGAATATGGCTGGTCTCGCTTAGCTGTGGTTCAGTACCGGCCGTACTGCTGCTGCCAGAGGTGGTCAGCCTGCTGCCGGGCCTGGAACCTGGCCTGCTCACGGTCTAGGTGCCCAAAGCGTCCGCTGTCGAAGTGCTTGTCAACTTCTGCCACGGCAAAGCCGGCCAGCATCTCCTTGCCGAGCGCATGATGCTCGATGATGCCTTCCCGCTCGCGGTGATGCTCGTACATGCGCACCGCCTCGAAGCCGGCCGCGCCGGCTATTAATTCGTGCGTGACGTCGTGGTGTGCGATCCCGCCGCCGTAAACCTGGTCATAGGCACCCTGGGCGCCCATCCTGTCAAAGAGTCCCATGATTCTGAAAATAGCCCACAGCGGTGGTGGCTGCGGCGACTGTGTGAGGATGATGGAATCTGTGAGCGAGGAGACTGATCTTGTAGAGATCCCGGCAGATGACCCGCTGGCCATCGAGCTCGTGCTTGCCGTGCACGGCGGCGATGTCGAAACGATCCGGCGGCTCCTGGCGCAAGACTCCTGGCTGGCCCGGGCTGCGATCAGGGACCGCAAAGGTGGTCTCAGAACCCTGCTGCACCTGGTCGCGGACTGGCCAGGCTACTTCCCCAACGGCCCGCAAATCGTGCGCCTGTTGATTGAGGCTGGGACGGATCCCAGCTTTCGCCACCCAACCCGGCGCAATGAGACGCCGCTGCACTGGGCGGCCAGTAGCGACGACGTCGATGTGGCTGCTGCCCTGATCGATGGCGGCGCCGACATCGAAGTTCCCGGCGGTTCGATCGGGACTCCGCTGGCCAATGCTGTCGGCTACGGGTGCTGGCATGTCGCCCGGCTGCTTGTCGCCAGGGGCGCGCGCATCGGCAGCCTGTGGGAAGCGGCCGGGCTAGGGGACCGGGCTGCGGTGGATGATTTTCTGGCTGCGGACCCGGCACCAGCAAGCAGCGACATCGACGCGGCATTCTGGCAGGCCTGCCACGGCGGCCAGCGCCGGATGGCCGAGTATCTCCTGGCTCAGGGCGCCGACATTAACGCCAGCCCTGACTATGCGCATCACCAGACGGCACTCCAGGTCGCTGGCGCGACCGACACCATGCGCCAGAGCCTGGTTGACTGGCTGAAGGATCGCGGCGCTGCCGGAGGCTAACGCAGCCGGGTGCGCCTGCGGTACGGGTTGCGAACCGATGTCCGTCTTGTCGACCCTGGCTCACCAGGAGAAACGAGGTCTGGACAAGCTCCAAGTGCGCAGCAGGTCAGGATTTCCGGCGTCGAGCCGTCGATTTCCTGCCTCGTCGTTCGTCTTAGGCGGCCTATCTGGTAGTGGCGAGGAGGATGCGATGAAGTACGTCATGCTGATTTACCAGGGCACCGCGCTAGAGCGACAGGCCGCGCTGCCCGAGCAGGAGCAGAAGCAGGTCTACGCCGATTACCAAGGGATCAATGACACGCTGGGCGTCACCCCCGGGTTGCCGATGGGGTTGCCCGAGAACGCGACCACCGTGCGGGTCGAAGGCGGCAAGACCGTAACATCGGACGGCCCGTTCGCCGGGATGAAAGGGGCCGTCGGCGGCTGGTTCATCCTCGAGGCTGACGACCTCGACGCGGCCATCGAGGTGGCCTCCAGGGTCCCTGCCGCACGCTATGGTGGCGCCGTCGAGATCCGTCCCTCGGAGGTTTATTGGTAGCGGACATCTATCAGGAGTCCATCAGCGGCGAACTCGGCACGGCCGAGAAGTAGGCGCCTCGGCCACGTGGATGTGCCCGTCGGTGAACCAGAGGGGTGGGTTTGCTGGGCTAAGTCGCTCAAACGGATAACCGCTCTTCGCTGCCACGCGGCACGACGCAGGGTTGTCCAAGTCGTGAACCAGCATGATGCGAGGCAGACGGTCGGCACCAAAGTGGTCGAAAGCCCAGTCCGTCACGGCCCGTACGGCGGCCGGCGCGATGCCACGACCGCGGGAGTCAGCCGCAGTCCAGTAGCCGATCTCACCCTGCTGGCCACTGCCAACCTGGCCGCCATCGCGGTTCCACAGCCCAACGTGACCGACCACCTTGCCCCGCGACGCATTCGTCACAGCAAAGGTCAGCCAGTCGCCATGCTCCCAGCCCCGCTGTTGACCCGATAGCCACAGCTCGGCTTCCACGGCGGTACGGGGACCGCTCCAGCGGTGCTGAAACAGGTGGGCAAGGTCGGGATGCGACCCGAGACCTGGGTTGGGATATTCAGCCGCCGTCGCGGCTAGCAGATCCGGCATGTCCGCACGGAGCCATGGCCTAAGGCAGAGCACTGGCTGGTCTTCGTCTGCGGCGACATCCAGCACGATGGTCATGCGCCGCACTTTTGCTCCAGGTTCCGCGCCTTCGCAACCTGATTTCGGCCCGGCGTGCCATGGCGGCCGTGCTGGGCCAGGCTGCGACGAAACACCTGGAAGAGCGAGTGGGCCTGATTTACGCTCTTCGTCATGCCAAGCTCCGGTCCGCAGAGCGGTCTGATCATCGAAGTTCCAGAGGCTGAGCCAGCCGTTCGTCAGCACCGCGAACGCTTCGACCCCAGCGCACCGCTCGGCGTCCCGGCTCACATAACAATCCTCTTCCCGTTCATGCCACCTGAGACGATTGCTGAGGCGGCCCTCTCCAAACTCGGGGAGCTATTCGCGGACATCAGCCGGTTCCGGTTCACACTGGACCACACGGCCTGGTTCGGTGACGACGTGCTATGGCTCGGCCCTGGTGATCCTCGCCCCTTCCGTGCCTTGACCCAGCGCGTCTGCCGTGCTTACCCGGCCTTCCCGCCAT
>Ga0187783_10003922_pt1 | contig 10986 bp, 8 predicted proteins | sample 1015_SJ02_MP02_2_FD_132471 | JGI IMG/M metagenome (GOLD analysis project Ga0187783, IMG submission 132471) | Tropical peat soil microbial communities from peatlands in Department of Meta, Colombia - 1015_SJ02_MP02_20_MG | ecosystem: Environmental > Terrestrial > Soil > Wetlands > Peat | place...
CATCAAATAATTGTTTTGGTCACCCCTTGAGCCGTTCGCGCTCACGTCCTCGGTCCCATTTCCGATGGAAGACGCGGTCGTAGCGTTGGCGACTACGCCGGGCGATAGATTGATGATCTGGGTGTAGTTCCTTGAAACCAGGGGTAGCGACGTCACTTCTTGAGAGCCCACCACGCCGCCATTCGTTGCGTTTTGCGTCTGAATGGTTTCGACGTTCGACTCAACGGTGACTTGCTCCGACTGCGCACCGACTTCGAGTGAGCGGTTCAGCACAGGCGTTTCGGTGACGTTCACCGTCACTGACGGAACCTCGGAAGTCTTGAATCCTGCAGCCGAGAACTTCGCAGAGTACGCGCCAGGTGGCAGCAGCGAGAACTTATACGAACCACTTGAGTCCGTGACAGCCGTACGGGTCTGACCGGTCGCCGTATTTGTAATTGTCACCGTGGCTCCCACGATGACCGCACCGGAAGGATCGGTGACTGTACCTGTCAGCGCGCCCGTTTCTGCTGTCTGCGCAAACGACGCTCGAGCACAAGCAAAGACCAAAACTAAGGCAGCAAACAATGTGCACAGCGCCACCGTAGGTTTCCGTTTCATCTTGAATGTCCTCCCAAAGTGTTTGGCTCGCCAGGGAACGTGCGAAAGGGCCGCTCAGCGCACACCCCCACCTACAGGCCGGGACACAGAAAACGGGGACGCGCCGCCCTGTCCGAACTTCCATTATTGTTGCTATGTTCCAGGCTTGCTCGGACACACCCCCGTGCGTCTTTACCCGGAACCCAGGCCGAAAAAAGGAACGCGACCGCCCACTCAGTCGCGCGGGGTGCATAAATCAAATCAGCACAAAAGTCCATTGCTTATTTTGTCTAGTTCTGTTACGACCGTTGCAACAGCAACCAGTTCTTCGGGTGTGTGATCGACCTCAATCCAAGACAGGCGGGAGACCATTCCAATGGAACTTCGCCAACTTGATTTTTTCCTAGCTGTCGCAGAGCGACTCAGCTATTCGAAAGCAGCCAAGGAGCTTGGCGTGTCGGCGGCCTCCGTGAGTCGACAAATAAGACAGTTAGAAGAAGAGTTTGATCTAAGCCTTTTCGTTCGCGATCGACGGCACGTGGAACTCACGGACACAGGAAAGCTTTTTTTGGAAGACGCTAAGGCGCTGGTCAATCAAACCGCCTCACTATTTGATCATTTGCGCCAGGCCAAAAGGGGCGAAACAGGCACAGTGAGAATCGGTATCGGTATGCATTTGGCAGAAAACGTGAGCAGAGTTGTGTTCGAACACTTGAGACGATACCCGGCGGTCGACGTCGAAGGCACTTTAATCTTTTCGACCTTACAGAATGCGGCTTTACTTGAAGGGCGAATCGATATCGGATTTCTGCGAGGTCCGGTTGACACCGTTCGTCTGAATTCAGAGGTCCTGTACAAAGAAAAACTGTTGGTCATGGTTAGCAAAGCAAATCCGCTCTCGAGGAACCGATGGGTACAAGTAAGAGATCTCGCCAACGAGACTTTGTTCTTGCCCGATTGGAATTTCAGCCGAGGCTTGCATGACCTCACGCTCGCGCTCTATAAGAAAAAGGGCATTAGTCCCAAGGTTTCGCCGCTTAAAGCGGAGCCGAACTTCGCGGGGGAAATTCACAAGGTTCTGCTGGCCGCGAACAAAGGAATTTTCATCATTACTGACGAAATTGCAAAGCGGACCGAGAATGGCAGCGCCGCAGTGACTATTCCTATCAAAGACCCCGAGGCAAAGCTCGACGTGCGGATGGCCTGGAGGAACGACGAAGTCCGTCGAACAGTCACTGCCGTTCTAGAGACAGCTCGTAAGGTAATCGGCAAAGGCTCGTCGCTTGAAACTGAAGCTTCACTCGCCGCCCTTCGCACGATCAATTGTGCGGGACGCATTCTCAAGACACGGAGGCGAGCGATAGCGCGCGTTTCCAGCTGAAAAGAGGCGTTGCCGAGGTGACCTACCGTTTAGAACCGTCATAGCTGCACATACGGTGTTCCTCATCGACGCGCGTGCATCAGCGTGCGAAGTTTTCTCGGACAAAAGCCGCGGGTTTCGATAACGCTCATCGCTATCGGCGGTGTTCTCAGCAATCGGAATTGTCGCCAGGATGTGTAGTGCCGCCTTCATCTTCGATAGGCTCGGGCGTCCCCAACCGCGCGGAACTCGTCTTCTATGCGGTCAGCATCCGAGACGAGACCTTTGAGTTCACTGTGTTGTTTCGGACCTTATTACTTACCGACGGAGGAAGAAGCCGGCATCGGATGAGCGCTAAAAAATTTCCACATCACTTCGTCGGTGTCCAGGTCTGTGCTAGTTTTGCCCACCTCTTTTTCAGGCAAGATCTTGTCACCACTTGGCCAGGTATTGCCGCCTCCTTCGATCGTATATAACGCTACCTCCGCTCCGTCGCGACAATCGCCATATGTGTTCAAAATCGTCTTCAGTCCTTCCTTGTTGTGAGGTGGCAGCTCCGTTTGTGTCGGTTTCAAAGCGCATCGGTCCAATTCCGCCCATTTCTCAGCGGTAGTTTTCACGGGCAAGATGGTCAAGGTAGTTTCCCTTAGCCGGCCTCCGCCAAAGTGAACCACCGGGTCGGAAGTGCCATTGATCATCAGAAGCGGAATCGCACGAGAGGGTTCACAGTGAAGCGACATTTCCTTTGGCATGGCGGCTGCGACGGGCGCGATAGCTGCTATCCGACTGCTCATCGAACAACCGAGCCGAAAGTCCATGATTCCGCCGTCGGAATAGCCCGTTGCGAAGATTCGATTCGGATCCACGGAATAAGTCTGTGCCAGCTTGTCGAGCATCTGGTCGAGGAACTTCACGTCACCCAACGGGTTTTTATCCTGGTTGCCATTTTTTTCCGCGCCTTCGCCATCCGGCAGAGGGAACGGGATGCGTGGCCCCATGTTTCCGAGTCCGCCTTTACGACCGCTAGGGCGGTTCGCTGCTGCGGGGGCTCCCCCAACGTCCCAACGAGTGCCATTCGAATTCGGGTAAAATGCGATGAATCCATAGCGGTCCGCCACAAAATCAAAGTGCGATAATCTCTCAATATCCTCTGCTGTCTCACCACTGCCGTGCAGCAGTACGACGACAGGATATTTACGCCTCGAATCGTAATCGATAGGAAGGTGCACGGCGAACGAACGCAGGCTTCCATCTACGTTTAGCCATTCCAGGGAAGCTTGTGCGCTCGCAATCTTCGTAGTGGAGAGGTAAAAAGCGAACAAAATCACGATTGATATCGAAAGGGACTGCGAGGGTTTCACACTGATCCGCGATCTGAGACGCCACACAGCAGATCCAGATGCTCGCGCTGCACTCTGCGTTGCCGCCCGAAGCGCTATCGATTCTGAGTAATCGACCATTGGTGGGCAGCGGAGGCAACAAACGTCATTGGGAACGGCACGCACAGCCAACAGCACGTGTTTTGCACTAGATGTGGCTCCGCTTGCAAGTCGGACGCACGATTCGTGATGCGATTTTTTGGAAGCCCCAAGCAATTCATAAATTCATCCGCTTGAGCGCAGTTCGACGCCCTTCCTTCAGGGGCGGCGCATTGCCGGAGAGCTCTCGCGTATGAAGTAGTTCATCTTGTCAAGGTCTGCGCGCACCGCGACATCGAAGAAGCCCACCATCATTTCGTCGTAGGTCTGATCGCCCCAATAGACGGCTGCGTTCGGGTCCGGATTGTGCGGATTGTTTTTCGAGTTGTCGAACAATGCGACCGCTTGCAGAATGGTACCGGCCTTCAGCATCCTCGGCTGGGCCAGACGATAGCTCAACTGCCAGTAAAAATTGTAGTGCACTCGCAAGAGTGTTTCGATCGATCCATCCGGATGGAGAATGTTGTAGTCGAATTGTTTTCCTCGCAGATGCAGGTGAGGAAAAAAACTGAGCAACAGCGCGTCATTGGGAAGAGAGCCGTGAACTTCGACGCGATAGTTGTCGACGCCTGGCGGAATCACAAAACCATCGTTCGTGAGCTGCAGAGTCAGGACGCGTTGCTTCGGCTGAGTTTTGGCGAAGACGATCCCAATGCTCGTCTGGTCGATCTTTGCGCGTCCGTGCGTCGTGTAATGCATTTGGAAAACGAGGTCCGATCCGGCTCGAATGAATTTCGCCATTCCGTCAGGCCAGTTGTCAGGCGAGCTGCCGGGCGCGTACACGAGGAGGATATCGGCCGTTGTCATATGCGTATCGCGACGGTCCTGCTCGTCGGTCATGTCCGATGCCGTGAACGGAACTCCGATGGGCGCGTTCTTCAGCCAGGAGGAGCCGGCCGGTCGAATGTAAACGACGGCGTGATGGACGTTTTCGGGGCTGGACGGTCGAATCTCGCACTGTTGCACCCACTTTCCTTCCGCAAAGCCGGTGTGGACAATTTCGTAGGTGTATTCAACGTCGCCGCGAGGAGGGATCGACACCGGTTTCGTCATCCGAAAAACAACATCAGGCTGCGAAATTTTCCAGCCCTCGGCCCAGTGCGGCGCGGGCGGTGCATCCGCCGGATTTCCAGGGGGAGCCTTCGAATTCGCCCAAGCCTGAAGAATTCCGATCTCGCGCGGCGTGAGCGACGGGTCGTTTGCAAATCGGCCAAATTGCTGATCGGCAAACCAGGGCGGCATCGTCCTCTGGCTGGTGACGCCGGCGATGAGGCGCGCCATCGCTCCCGCCTGCGGGTAGGTAACAAGAGGTGACGGACCGATTTCACCAGGCCGGTGGCAGACCTGGCAATGATCCTCGAGAATGGGGAGGACATCTCGATAGTAGGTCGGTGTGGATTCTTCTCCAGCCGGCGCCTGCGGGGTCTGTATGGGGATCAGAATCAGTAGGAAGGCGGCAAGCGGGGCTGCGCAGAGGACCTCGGGCAGAGACCGGCGAGTGTGCGCGGGTCTGGAGGTCATCACCGCGCCTCGCAGCCAGTACAACACACCACGCGTTTCCGAGGTTTATCCATGCGTTTGATTATAGAACGGGCTGAATCTGCTTTAGTTGGAAGAGGGAGACCCGGCGGAGTTTATTGCCGCGCAAAGTTTGTCACGAGGCGTCTTGCTCTGGTCCATACGGGCGTCCGCGGCTATGTGCCTCGACGTGGGCACGAATTACCTGGGACCGGGAGGCGCCGAGTTACTAGAAGGAGTTCCAGCGCCACGGGCCGGTCGTGGCGGCAAGGTTCCGCCTTCGGCAAGAATCTTCATGTTGTTGAGCCCATTCATGAAAAGAGCCCTTCTCCTCGCAATGTCCGCATCCCTCGCCGCGTCATCAGCGAGCATCGAATTATCGAATAGCAAGATGTACACAAGCTTGCAAGTCGTCGCCGTGATCGGCCTCGCTTCAAGAGTGCCGTGATAGAGGTTGTAAGGTTGACCCTCGCGAACCGGCTGAGTGTAGGTGTAGGAAAGGTCCGTTTTGCCGACCATCACCTCGTTGCCGATCGATCGAACGACTCCGACCTCTCCGTCCGTCCCCGCGAGAATCGTGCATGGAAACTGAAACCATTCACCGATGTCGCAAAACTTGCCTACGCGCTTCCACACCTCCGGCGCCGGCCGATCAACGTCGACCTCCATCTCGATCGATACATAGTGCGGATTCGGAATCGCGAGCGGCGCTGGCGCCGGGCGAGTTCCAGCCGCAGCCTGCGGTGAGGCTTGATTTGCGGCTTGAGGCTGCGTTTGAGCCAAAGCCTGTCCCTGCACGGCTAACGAAAACCAAAGCAACAGGGCAGCAGATGCTACGACCAGTCGGTTCATGAGTGGCTCCTTGCGGCGCAAGATGGTTGCATACCCTGTTCGGCCAATCAAGACGTGCGAGCAGTCCGACAAAGGGAATGCTTCCGGTGGTCCGCCCATGTTTCGGAAAGGACTCTGCGAAGCAGCCTGCAAGTTGTTGACTTAGCCAGGCGCAGTCCGAGCTATTTGTATGCTGCGAAAACAACTGATCTTGACAGCTCAAGAGGTTCGGTCGAATGTGTCTTCGTAGCCAGCGCACGTCCCCGCTGGTGGATATCCCGTCAAGTAGGTGATCGGGAATAAACCCGACGTGCTCTGACACTCGCCTGTTTCCCACTGGTATCCAGCCCCGGCAAGTTCTTCGATCAATTCTTCTAGCTCCCGTGGCCGATAAGTGCGAAAGCAAGAAACGATGCCATCAAATAGCAAGACAAAAGGAATTAGCGGAATCACGTAGGTCCAAAGCAAGCGAGACCAGCGGAACGGATTGATAAAAGGAGCGAACAGGAACGGCATCAGGGCCCAAACAAACATTAAGCCGACGGTTGAAGGAGTGCGCCGCGTAATCTCGAATATGCCGATGCCTTGCCCGGCGTTAACGGAGCCTCGAAGTATTGTCTGAGCTTCCCCTTTCGAAAAATGATGAAATGAAGTGAACATCGTGCGGAAGCCCTTCAGTTCAAGCGGAACCTTCGTCGCGTCAACCGATTCGGGATGGAAAGAAATATCCTCCGAAATGGCTTTAGCGTTTTCAAATGCCTTCAGATTTGGGTATTTATCCGTCAAGCAGACGCGAACCGACTGCCCATTTGCCTTCAGCTTTATTAGGAGGCTTAGCCAAGGGCCCCCGCCACCGGAACAGAGATCAATAATGCCGTGGTCCCGCGTTGAGTGAAGGGCCTTCCGAAGTAGAGGGACCGTCGCAGAGTAGGCATTTGAAGCATTCAACGCAAACTCGAGCATGTTCGTGATTTCGTCTCGAATCGAGGTAGGAAACCATGATTGTTCGTGTATCTCGAGCAACTGTAATCGACGCATAGCAGGGACTTTATGACGGTCTCCCGCATTTCAAGGAAGCTCACGAGCAAACCGTCGCCAGGGCAACGCTCTGTCGGTTATCCGCCCATGGATCGGCGCAACATACTTGGATCTAAATATATATCGGTATATGAACAGGTGCCCCGATATGCTAGCTGATACCCTGGCGGGTGGGCAACCTGTGGGTCGTCCTTCCGGGTAGTCAAACGCGACCTGCATTGGAGGGGAATCCGCATGGCATTCCACTTCGAGTTTGACCCCATCCATCGAATCATCCGAATCAGGTTTTCGGACAGCGTTACTGACGACGATTTAACGTATTTCTACCAGATGTCAGCGCTCCTTGTTGGTTCTCTTGATCCTTTGTCGGCCGTCGTCGATTTCTCAGCCGTCGATTCGTTCGAGAGTAGTGCCGAGTTCATAAGAAAGCAGGCGGAGTTGCCGCCTGTTATGCCACAGAGGGAACGCCCTCGCATCGTCGTTGCACCCAGGGATGACGTTTTTGCGTTAGCGCGAGTTTTCGCAGCGGAGGGGGAAGCTACGCGCCCAAACTTCCACGTCGTTCGCTCCGCACAGCAAGCATGGGCAATACTCGGCGTCATGGAACCCGAGTTCCAAACGATATCGCAAGCCTTGGATGAAACGTGCCGTCGCTGAAGTGCCTGCCACGCTCCGACTCCTGCCTTACCGGTAACTTCCAAGGCCTCCCGATTTGTCGGCCGCTTTCTGTCCGAAGCATTTCCGATCAGCCGACTCAACCCGTATTGTGCAGCCCCGCCGCAATCCCATTAATGGTTGCACCAATGGCGTAGTTCAGCGCTTCCGTATTCTCCCCGGCGCGCTTGCGGCGCAGCAAATCCACCTGGATCAGGCTCATCGGATCCACATAGGGATTCCGCAGTCGAATCGAATGCTGCAGAACCGGGTTGCTTTCCAACAACTCGCGTTGGCCCGTCACCCATAAAATCATTTTGCGGGTGCGCTCGAATTCCTCCACTAGCATGGTCCACACGCGGTCACGCAGCGCCTCGTTTGGCACCAGCGACGCATACATCCGGGCAATGGTCAGGTCGGCTTTCGCCATCGCCAGTTCCACGTTGTGGACCAAATCCGAGAACCAGGGGAAATGCTCCATCATGGCCTTCAGCTTCTGTTCGTTCTCCGAGCCGGACTTCGCAAACCGTTCCAGCGCGTATCCAATCCCGAACCATGCCGGAAGCGCATGCCGACTCTGCATCCACCCAAATACCCATGGGATGGCCCGCAGGTCTTCCAGGCGTCGACTGGAACTCCGGCGCGGCGGCCGCGACCCCATCCGCGCATGCTCCAGTTCATTCACCGGTGTGGCGAGTTCGAAATACTCCAGCACGTCCTCGTTCTCGGCGATGCACTGGCGGTAGACCGCGAAGGCGTCGGCCGACATTTGCTCTATGGCCTGTTCCCATTGCTGATCGTCGCCGGGCTTCGGACCATTGGGGCGCGTCAACGCCTCAAGGGATGCGGCGATCATCAATTCCAGGTTCCACTCGGCCAAAACCGGGTCAGCGTACTTCCAGTTCAGCACTTCGCCCTGCTCGGTGACGCGGATGGCGCCGAAAAAGTCTCCGACTGGTTGCGCCAGAATCGCCCGATGTGTCGGGCCTCCGCCCCGGCCGACGGTGCCGCCGCGCCCATGAAACAGGCGCAAACGAATATTGTGCCTTCGAGCGACCCGGTGCAGCTCCCGCTGCGCTTTGTACAGCTCCCATGCGCTGGTGAGCATGCCACCATCTTTATTGGAATCGGAGTAGCCGAGCATGATCTCTTGCCAACCCTCCCACGAGGCGAGGAGACGCTTGTAGACCTCGGTACTCCAGACGCGATCCATGATGCCTGCAGCGGCCCGCAGCGATTCGATGGATTCGAACAACGGGACCGGCATCAGCCCGGAATCATCGCCCGAGGCACCGACTTGCACACCGCAGAGCGTTGCCAGCCGTACAACGGCGAAAATATCATCTTCGGACTCGGCTCCGCTGATGATGTATTCCCGAATCGCAGTGTGCGGATAAGCCTTCTTAAGCTCGGCGATTTTTTTGAACGTATCGAGCAGGTCAGCGCTCTCGCGCGACAGCCCCGATACCAGGCTCTGCGACAGATCGCGGGAAAGGTGTGCATCGACTTCTTTCAGCACCTGTGAGTGCACACGCGCGTGCTGCCGCACATCGATACGGTGCACGTGAAATCCGTACGTACCCACCTGCCGAAGCACTGGATCGATCAACCACTCGGCCAGCCGGTCCCCCCTGTTGGCATGCAGGCTCTCTCGCACGAGTGTGAGGTCGCTCTCGAATTCGCCTGCGCATGCATAACCGGTCGTGTCTTTTCGTTCGCGTGTGCGCCGCAGGCGGACAATCATCGCGTTGATGAAATGCCGGTAAACCTCGGTGCTGGGAATTCGCACTGCGCGGGACTGATCGTCCGATAGATGGACATACTCGGCCAGTCGCTCGCGCAGCGCTTCCGACACAGGAACCTGCCGATCGGAAGAGCTGATTTGAAATAAGGCCTGCTCCAGTCGCTCTATGTAGTGGCCCAGAATGGCATTGCGTGCCCGCTCCAGCGCCTCCTCGGTGGATTCAGGCGTGACGAATGGGTTCCCGTCACGATCACCGCCTATCCAAGATCCGAAGCTCACCAGTTTTGGCACGTCCCGAAGCTTTAGCGCCAGTCCATACACTTCGCCGAATGAATCCGCGATTTCCTCATACACTGCGGGCAGAGCGGCAAATAACGACATGGAGTAATGATCCAGCCCCATGCGGATTTCGTCGGTCACAAGTGGTTTCTCGATGCGGACTTCGTCGGTCTGCCAGAGAGCGGTGATTTCCGAGTGTATCGCGCGTTCGTATTCCGCAGCCGCAGACCGTGATAGCGGGAGCGCGTCGACCCGCTCCAGCAGTTGCGCAATGCGCTGCCTTTTGAAGAGCACGGTGCGCCGAGCCACCTGCGTGGGATGGGCCGTGAATACCGGAATCACCCGCACTTTGGAGAGAGCCGAGAGCGCCTCTTCCGCACTAATCCCTGCGGCGCGCATCCGCCGCAACGTCCCACGGAATGCCCCCGGTAGCGGGCCCTGCTCAGGGTGCAATTTCCCCGCGCGACGCCGGCGCTTCCGGTGATTCGTCTCGGCTAGATTAGTCAGTTCAAAGTAAGCTGCAAAAGCTTTCGTGACCCGGTAGGCATCTTCTATCTTCAAGCCTGCGACGGTCCGGCTGGCATCTCTTAGCATCGAATCGTCAGACTTACTGCTCGCGGCCTGATTTTCTCGATGCTGGATGAGCGAGCGGCGGAGCTGTTCCACAACATTGAATAGCCGCTCCCCTGATTGTTCCGCGATTACACGGCCGAGCAGCGCGCCCAGCGAACGCACGTCGCGGCGCAGAGGAATGTCTTTGGCAGAATCCTTCGTGCCCGCAATCAGTTCCTCGAGCCGGGCCCGCTGGTCGTCAGGACTCCATAGCGGCGCGTTACCCATGCGAGACATGATAGCAAGCGGAACAGACCGTCGAGGTTCGGTTGATCGAGGCGCCGAGCAAAGACACGGAAGCTGTCGTGGCCGCCTTGGGCCGACACATTCGCAGACTGCCGGCCACCCTGCGACGCTCGTTGACGTCGGACGAGGGCTGGAGACGGATGGAAACGGATGCCGGAGGTATCGCGAGCGGAGGCGAATGGCGTATATTTGGTTCGGAGCCGAAAAGCAAAACGGAAACCCCGCTCCAAACGCATTGAGGAGGATTCATGGCAAAGGTTCTCGCCCTTGTTTTCGCGACTTTCAGCGTGGCGTTGTTGTGTCGTGCGCCTGCGGCGTCAGCTCAGGTCTCCATCAACATCGGAGTGGCCCCCGTCTGCCCCTATGGGTACTTCTCATACCCTCCATACAACTGTGCGCCTTACGGCTACTACGGGCCCGATTGGTTCATTGGCGGCGTTTTCACAGGAGCTGGCCCCTGGTTCCACGGCCCTGCCCACTTCTCCGGCCATGTCGACAACCGTTTCGATCCTCGTCACGGTTACAGAGGACCGATGCCTGTGCGCGGAGATCAGCCCAACTACAACTTCCACGGCAACGAGGCGAGAGATGGGAAAGGCCACGTAGTCAAAGGCGATCATGACGCCAGCAATGAACATGCGCTACCC
>Ga0187783_10003923_pt1 | contig 10983 bp, 2 predicted proteins | sample 1015_SJ02_MP02_2_FD_132471 | JGI IMG/M metagenome (GOLD analysis project Ga0187783, IMG submission 132471) | Tropical peat soil microbial communities from peatlands in Department of Meta, Colombia - 1015_SJ02_MP02_20_MG | ecosystem: Environmental > Terrestrial > Soil > Wetlands > Peat | place...
AAAGTCTGCGGTCACCGCTTGATTGGAGTTCATCGTAACGGAACAGGCTCCGGTCCCGGTGCAGGCGCCAGTCCACCCACCAAAAGTCGACGGCGACGTAGGAGAAGCCGTCAGCGCGACCACCGTTCCAGCAGGGTAGCTCGCCGAGCACGTCATTTCGCCCACGACTGGCTGCCCCCCCGACTCGCCGCAATAGATCTCGCCCATATTGTCGGTGACGTCGCCCGTGCCTGTTCCGAGTTCGGTGCATGTCAGAGGCATGTTGGCGCCGCAATTTAGCGTAAGCGTGTAGTTAGTCACTACTGCGGTATTGAAAGTAGCCGTGACGCTCGAGTCAGTGTCCACCGTGGTCAAGGTGCAAGGTGAGGTCGTCTCAAAGCTGGCACAAGCACCGCCCCAGCCAGCAAAAGTCGAGCCGTCACCGGCGCTCGCGTACAACGTTACCGAACTCCCGACGTCAATTGTCAGGGAGCAGGTCCCCGAGGTTATCCCTGCAGTGGAGTTGCAATCGTAATCGTCGCCATACGCGATGGTTCCGTTTCCGGTACCGCTCGCGGTGATCGAGAGTAGCCAAGTGCTGTTACCGGAGAGACTCACGGTCTGTAGAGAATTGAAGGCGTTATCACTGACCGTGAGCGTGCCAGTGATCGGATCTCCCCCGGTTGTCGGCGCAAACTCGACATCCACGTCACACGTGGCGCCCACCGCGAGCGAGCTCGAGCACGGGTTGTCTCCTCCTACCGTCCCGAAATTTGTTGAAGCGACAATCGAAGTGAAATCGAGTGCCGAGTTGCCGACATCCGACAAGGCAACGTACTGCGGGCTACTGTAGTCGTCGATCGCAACCGGGCCGAAGGATAGCGCGGAGGTAACTACGTTCACACCGCGGATGCGCGAGTTGTACTGGGTGTCGGCAATATAGAGGTTGCCCGCGTCGTCGACTGCCACGCCATTTGTGTAGCTGAGCTTTGCGTTCGTGGCTGGGCCTCCATCTCCGCTGTAGCCATAAGTGCCATTCCCTGCAACCGTCGTGATGATGCCGCTGGTGCTCACCTCGCTGATTTGGGAACAGAAGTTGGCGATGTAGACGTCGCCCGCGCTGTCGACCGCCACGCCATTAGGTTCGACCTCGGCACTGGTTGTGGGGCCCCCATTCCCGCTGCAACCTACGGTTCCATTCCCTGCAACGGCCGTGATGATTCCGTTGGTGCCCACCTTGCGGACGAGATAGTCACCAGAATCCGCTATGTAGACATTGCCCGCAATGTCTACTGCCACACCGTCAGGATTCACAAGCACGGCGCTTGTGGCCGGGCAGCCATCTCCTACAGAGTCAGTTTGTCCAGCGCAACCGCTTCCATATCCCGCAACGGTTGTGATAATTCCGTTGATGTCCACCTTTTCGACGCGCCCGTCATCATCATTCGCGACGTAGACGTTGTCCAAACTATCAACTGCCACTGCAACCGGATCGTCGAGCTCTGCGCTGGTCGCAGGGCCTCCGTTCCCGCTGTATCCCGCGGTTCCATTCCCTGCTACGGTTGTGATAATTCCGTTGGTGCTCACCTTGCGGACGCGGTTGTTGGAATAGTCCGCGATGTACAGGTTTCCTGCGCTGTCCACTGCCACGCCTTCGGGACTGTTGAGTTCGGCGCTGGTGGCCGCGCTGCCGTCGCCAGAATACCCGGCCTTACCAGTTCCCGCCACCGTCGCGATGTCGCCAGCGGGGATGGTGACTCCCGCAATCGTGATGCTGCTCGACTGCACATTTACGACACGAATACGTTGGTTGCCGGAATCCGCGATGTAGATGTCGCCGAAACTGTCAACAGCCACGCCGTTAGGATAGTCGAGCTCCGCGCTAGTGGCCGGACCGCCATCGCCTTTGTAGCCAGTTGTCCCATTCCCGGCCAATGTGCTTATGATCCCAGGAGTAAACGCAAGAGCAGAGCCCACGCCCACGCCTTCGAGGCCAAACGTGTACTGATTGGAGTTACTGTCCGTAACCGAGAGTTGGAACCAACGCTGGCCCGGCTTGGTGGGACTGAATTGCGCTTGGAGCGTGCAGAACGTTCCCGCAGTCATCGCGCCATTGCAGGCCGACGCATTCGTCAGAGCGAAATCGCCATTGACCTGCGAGCTTGCTACGGTCAGATTCGAGTTGATGGAGAGGATTACCGGCTGCGATGTGCCGGTCTGTCCGACGTTAAGCTGCCCGAAGATTACTGGTGCTTGCCCCCCAGCCGTTACCTTCCGAACACGATAATTGGTGTAGTCACCGATGTAAAGATTGTCAGCGCCATCAAGCGCCACGCCCCAGGGATTGAATGCCCCACCAGTGGCCGCGCCACCATCACCGCTGTAGGACGCGTTTCCATCCCCAGCAATGGTTGTAATAATGCCGTTCGTGCCCACTTCGCGAATGCGATAATTTGCTTCATCCCCGAAGTACACGTCGCCAGCACTGTCTAGGGCTAAGCCGAATGGACCATCGAGTTCGGCGCTGGTGGCCGGATTCCCATCACCGCTGAAACCAGCCGTGCCATTGCCTGCAATGCTCGCGATATATCCGGAAGCGATCGAAACTCCCGCGATCGTGACGCTACTCGATTGCACATTTACGACACGAACCCGTGCGTCGCCGTTGTCGGCGATGTAGATGTTGCCAGCGCTGTCCACGGCCACGCCATAGGGGCCGGAGAATTCCGCGTCGATGGCCGGACAGCCATCTCCCACAGAGTCAGCCTGCCCCTCGCAGCCGCTGCCGCCCCCTGTGACCGTTGCGATATCGCCTGCTGGGATCGAAACTCCCGCGATCGTGATGCTGCTCGACTGTACGTTAACCACACGAACCCTGTTGTTGGCCGTGTCTGTGATGTAAATATTTCCGACCTTGTCGACCGCTACGAAGTAAGGATTGGCAAAACTTGCGCTTGTAGCGGGACAACCGTCTCCCCACTCGTCAGCTTCCCCATCGCAGCCCTCGCCATCGCCAGCGACCGTTGCGATGTCCCCCGACGGGATCGAAACTCCGGCGATCGTGATGCTGCTCGACTGTACGTTGACAACACGAACCACCGCGTTCTGCTCGTCGACAATGTAAATGTCACCCTGTCCATCGAGTGCGACATCTGAGGGATAGTCGAGTTCAGCGCTTGTGGCTGGACCACCATCGCCACTGTACCCGAAGGTTCCATTTCCCGCGACGGTAGCAATATCCCCCGCCGGAATCGAGACGCCCGCAATTGTGATACTACTCGACTGCACATTCACGACACGGATTCGATCGCTGACGCTGTCGGCGATGTAGATATTTCCCCACCTGTCCGTTGCTATTCCTCCCGGGAGGCCTAACTCGGCGCTCGTCGCTGGGCCGCCGTCCCCGCTCGACCCGTTCGTACCGTTCCCCGCAGCTGTAGAGATGACTCTCGCCAGCGTGACATTCTGCGCGTCGACTGATCGGGGACCAATCAAGAGCGAGGCGCACAAAAAGACTGCGGTCCCCCCAATGCGAATTGACTTCACCGCCGCTCGCCAGAATTCATCCTTCATGCGGGTTGCATCCTCCGAATCACCTGAACAGAAAATCGAGCGTATCCTTGTCATCGGAGTGTACCTCGCACTTTTTGAATTAACGCCTTGGACAAACCCCTCGGTTGCGCGGAGCATAGCACAAACTCGTTGAAGTCCGCGCGCATCGGACTTGATTTCGTCGATGCTGATTACCTGGAGATACTCGGTCATCTACCCTGCCATGGTTCTTACTTTTTGAAATGAGAGGCCCCGCGTTTCACACCGGATTCCATCAGGGTTCGCCACGGGCTGTCACCACTTGTTCAGGTAGTTTCAGAGCATCTCGAGACGCGGAACGGGCGAGCGAATCGGGCCCGGCACGAGGAAAGGTTTTGCTACAACCTCGGACCTAGCAATTGTTTAGACTGAGGCGGACAAGCTGAAAGTACTCAAACCGTGGAATGCCTTTCCCGGTACGACCATTACCTCAAATGGGTCGAAGAGTGACGTGGACCTCCATCTCCTTATTATGACACTGAGGGCTACACCCTACGTCGGTGAGCGTCTCACAAACAACCTGAACTAGCTTGATTTCATTTCGCGGAAGCCATAGTGTTCTTGTTATTTAACTCTCACCACCGAGCGCAAAGTCTATGGAGTGCCCGCAGTGCCACACGATCAACCCGCAGACGGCGGCTAGTTGCTCGAAGTGCGGAACCGCGTTTAATTTCAATGCCGCCACGATGGCGGCGGTCGACGCGGCCATCCTGCCGGTCAGCGAAGTTGGAAAGGGCTGGTCCGTCCCTGGCAGCCTGGCCGCGATCGATGCGCCGCTCGCCCACGGTACTATCTTCGGTAGGCGCTACGAAATCATTCAATTATTGGGGCAGGGTGGGATGGGAGCGGTTTACAAGGCGAAGGACCGCGAGCTCGAACGCTTCGTCGCGCTGAAAGTGATCCGACCAGAGCTGGCTGTGGACCCCGAAATTCTCGCGCGCTTCAAGCAGGAACTCGTCCTCGCACGGCAAGTCACACACAAAAATGTGATTCGAATTTTTGATCTCGGCGAAGCAGACGGGATCAAGTTCATCACGATGGAATTCATCGAGGGGCAACAGCTCAAGTCGCTCATTACTGAAAAAGGACGGCTCAGCGAGGATGAAATCGTGCACGTGATGGAGCAAGTGTGCATGGCGCTCGAAGCCGCGCACGGCGAAGGTGTGGTTCACCGCGACCTGAAGCCACAGAACATCATGATCGACACGGAAGGCAAAGTCTCGGTGATGGACTTTGGAATAGCGCGCTCGACCGAAATGGGGGGAATGACGCGAACCGGCACGCTGCTCGGCACACCCGAGTATATGTCTCCTGAACAAGTGATGGGCGAGCAAGTCGATACGCGCTCTGACCTCTTCACCTTCGGCGTTATTTTTTATCAACTCCTGGTTGGAGAGGTGCCGTACAAGGCGGACACGGTGCAGGCCGCGATATTTAAACGGATTCGCGAGCGGCCAAAGCCGCCGATCGAGGTGAACCCTGCGGTTCCGAAAATGTTGAGCGACATCACCGCGAAGTGTCTCGAGATGGATCCAACTGCACGCTATCAGTCGGCGTCGGAGATTCTGACGGACCTCGAGATTTGGAAGAGTGGCGGGACGAAAGTCTTTCCGACGGCAATCCAGGTAGAAGTCCAGCCGCCGCTTGCGGCCGCGAAGAGGTGGATCGCAGGGGGCGTTGGCGCTTTGGTTTTGATTTTGGCAGTAAGCGTCTGGGTATTTCGCGAACGACTTTACTCTGGTTCATCGGGGGCGACCCCGACCGCTCCGGCAATGTCGCTTGCAATCCTTCCATTTCGAAATGCCTCGAACGACCAATCTCTGGACTGGCTCGGATCGAGCATCGCGGAAATTTTAAGCACGGGAGTAGGCCAATCGGCGCGGCTTCGCACTGTTTCTCCTGACCGTGTCGGCCAGATCTTTAGAGATTTGCGAATCGGGCCGGAAGCGACGCTTGATGCTCCTACGATCCAACGTGTGGCGCAGCTCGGCAACGCCAACACGATTGTCTGGGGGCAGTACGCAAAATTCGGCGAAAAAATTACGATTGACGCGACGATTGAGGATTTAAGACGAGGCCACACGACCGAGCTCAAGGCCGAAGCGGCACGAGATAGAGATGTCCTCGCAACCATGGATCGCCTTGCTGCCGAAATTCGCCAGAATCTCAATCTGTCAGGCAGCGAGATGAAGGAACTTCAGGCACGGTCATTCAAGCCTTCTTCCATGTCGCTGCCAGCTCTGCACGATTACAACAAGGGGCTCCAGCTCGAACGCCAGGGAAAAGATCTCGAGTCAGTGAAACAATTCGAAGCCTCCACAATCGAAGATCCGAATTTTGCTCTGGCGTATTCGCAACTCGCGGATGTCTATGAGGATATGGGACAGGACAACGAGGCGGAGCAGTATTCTCAAAAGGCCGTCGAGCTGAGCAAGAACCTGCCGGATGTGGAAAAAAAATTGATTGTCGCGCGAAACGACCAAATCTTAAACAATTATCCGAAAGCGATCGAAGAGTATCAGAACATCGTAAAGTTCATTCCGGACAACGCCGATGTGCTTTTTGATTTCGCACGGCTCGAGGAACTCTCAGGTGATTTCGCCAAAGCACATGACACCTTCGCGAAGGTGCTGACACTGGATCCGAAACGAGTTGATGGTCTGCTTGCGATGGGACGCATCGAAATCGAATCGGGGCGCGATCAGTCTGGCTTAGATTATCTGAACCGCGCCCGAAGCGTTGCAAACGAGATCGGCAGCGACGAGATGAAAGCGCTGATCCTGCAAGCCATCGGCATCGCGTACTCGGATTTGAATCAGCCACAGGATGCAATTCGAAACTTCGAGCAGTCCTTAGAAATCAAGCGGCGGCTCGGTCTGAAGCGGGGCATTGCCGACAGCCTTCAAATGATCGGGCAGATGGAGGCGATACTTGGCAAGAACGATGCGGCGTTGAAGGACCTGAGTGAAGCCTTGGAAGTCCGTCGGGAGATCGGAGACAAGTCCGGAACCGGTGACGTATTGAACGATATAGCGTTCTTCTACAACGACCACAGCCAATTCGACAAGGCACTGCCGCTTCTAAAACAGGCCTTACAGATTCAGATGGACGTCGGAAATGAAAGTGCTCAGGCGCTGGCACTGAAGAATATCGGGAACACGTATTTCTTTAAAGACGACTACGAGGACGCAAAGACATACTTCGCACGGACCCTTTCGATCTACGAAAAAATAAATGTACCCAGCGAGGTTGGAGACGCGCTGCACAACCTTGCTGATACGTCGATGATGCTCGGGCAATATGATCAGGCCATCGAGCAATACTTGCGCGCACTGGATATTCGCCGCACCGGGAACGACAAGAGAGGCGCGGCGATCGAATCGGCGAGCCTGGGCGTGATTTTCGGATATCAAGGACGCTATAGCGCGGCGCTCGGCTCGGAACAGGATGCGCTTAAGACTTTGCGCGAGATGAATGAAACTGACAAGTGGCTCGCCGAAGTACTGACCTATGTGGGACGCGCGCTGGCGCAATTAGGCAACAGCGATGACGCGCGCAAGTATCTGGACGAAGCCATCAAGGACGCGCGAGAAACGAAGAACGAAATTCAAGTGACCCAGGCGCTGAACGATGAAGGCGACACATATTTTTATCAGGGAGATTACAAATCCGCCGGCGTGCTCTATCAACAGGCTCTGGAATCGGCTACGAAGACCTCGAATCGTCAACTTCCTGTGCTCTCGAAAGTCAATTTGGCGAAGTTAGCCATCAAGCAAAGCAATGCTGCATCGGCGGTGTCTGCGCTGCGAGGCCTTTCGAACGAAACAGAGAACTTCGGAATGAAATATCTTTCCGTCGAATGTTCCGTATATCTCGGCGAGGCTCTCATTGACACAAAGAATTTTCCGAAAGCCATAAACGAACTGAGCAGGGCGCTTAACCGCAGCGAAAAACTCGGTCTGCGCGAACTGGCGGTGCAAAGCCAATACTTGCTCGGCCGCGCTCTCCTGCTATCGGGTGACTCCAAAGAAGCAGCCAGACATTTCGACGAAGCCCGCCGTGGCTTGAGCGAAATTCAAACGGAAGCCAAGACGGATGCCGTCGTCAAGCGTAGCGATCTTAGCCCAATCTTAAACTCTACCAAGTAACGTAAGTGGAGCACCACGCGAATACATACAACCTCCGCCACGTTACTCCCGGCTCGAGATACGGTCCGCTCCGCATTACTACACGACGCGGGCACCGCGGCTGGCAAGACGCCCAGCGCACTCTCAGCATATTGGGCGCATTCCTCTCGGCCAGCATTCGGTTACCGCAGCTAACGTCGATGAAGCTCAATGTGTTGTATGCCGGTCGCCCGAGTTCAGTTTACAACATCTATAGCCCAATGAACCTTCAGCGCCGTATCCAACTGCGCGCCGCGCTCAGTCACGCCGGCAGGATGTGGCGAAGCTCGATTCGCGAATGCCGAATACGAAAAGCTGAAATAACGAAGTTCATTTGTCCGTTTCGTTGACTTGCTCTCAGGCGGGGCCTAAGATTCGTTTCCAAGGACGTGGTTACCTGTGATCGGCAAGACTATCTCGCATTACCGTATCATCGAAAAGCTCGGCGGTGGTGGCATGGGAGTGGTGTATAAAGCCGAAGACACTCGGCTTCATCGCTTTGTTGCCCTCAAGTTTCTGCCTCAGGACATGGCGAATGACCCTAGCGCGCTCGAGCGGTTCCGGCGAGAAGCAGAGGCCGCCTCGTCATTGAACCATCCCAACATCTGCACGATTTATGACATTGGCACCGAGGACGGTCAGGCGTTCATCGCTATGGAGTACCTCGACGGCCAAACACTTAAGCACCGCATAACGAACAAGCCTCTGCCGGTTGATACGCTTCTCGATTTCGGAATTCAGATTTCCGAAGCGCTGGACGCTGCGCACGCGAGCGGTATCGTCCACCGGGACATCAAGCCGGCCAATATTTTTCTCACTAAGCGGGGGCTGGTGAAGATTCTCGACTTCGGTTTGGCAAAGCTGACCGCGGATCGCCGGCAAGCGGACCTCGGCAACTCCACGGCCGATACGGCTGAAACTGTCGCGCCAGATCGCGTCCTGCTCACGACACCCGGCGTGACCATCGGCACAGCCGCATACATGTCCCCGGAACAAGTGCGTGGTGAAGACCTCGACGCGCGCACGGATGTTTTCAGCTTCGGCGCAGTGCTCTACGAAATGGCGACCGGCAAACAGTCATTCGTCGGCAATACCTCCGGAATCGTTTTCGAAGCGATTCTCAATCGCGCGCCTGCGTCGCCAAGCAGCTTGAATCCCGCGCTGTCAACGAAGCTTGTCGAAATCATCGATACTGCGCTCGAGAAGGATCGCGCGCTGCGATACCAAACCGCCGCGGAACTCGGCGCGAGCCTGAAACGCTTGAAGCGGGAAACGGGAACGGCGCGCGCGTTGACAGCCTCCGGCAGTATGACGGCCGCTGGAAGCTCCGCGCAAGTCCCCATTGCAAAGTCCGCCGTATCTGCAAACGCTGTCGGAGTCCCCAAGCCGCAATCGCGACTCGCTCCACTCTACGCTGCCGCAGGTCTGCTGGTCCTGGGAGCTCTTTTTTTTCTCGCCGGCTATACCATCGCTGCGCGACACGCGGCAACCTCGCTGCCGATCTATCATCAACTCACGTTTCGGCGTGGCACTATCCGCGCTGCGCGTTTCAGCCCGGATGGCGAAACAATCGTTTACAGCGCCGCGTGGGAAGGTACTCCAGTCGAAATTTTCACGACGCGTTCGGAGAGCCCACAATCCAGGTCGCTCGGGATTGGCGACGCCGAAATTCTCGGTGTTTCCCCGACGGGAGAAATGGCCGTGATGCTCGATAGTCACCCGGCAGCTGGATTCACGGACATGGGCACGCTCGCACGCGTTCCGCTGACAGGAGGAGCGCCGCGGTCCGTCGTTGAGCGCGTGACTTGGGCTGATTGGTCGCCCGACGGCTCAGAACTCGCTGTCGTTCGCTTTGAACAAGGGCGCTATCGCCTCGAATACCCCGTGGGAAAGGTTCTCTACGATGCCGACGGCTGGATCAGCCATCCACGAGTGTCGCCGAAAGGTGACGTCGTTGCATTCCTGGATCATCCGCTCCTCGGCGACGATGCGGGATCTGTGGCAATCGTTGACGCCGCAGGCCACAAGAGAACCCTTACGAAGCATTGGGGTGGAAGCGTCCAGGGGCTAGCTTGGGCACCGGACGGAAAAGAAGTATGGTTCACAGGCACTGAAATCGGGTTTGCTCGGTACCTCAGCGCGGTTGATCTTTCCGGCCACGGGCGTTTAGTCGCGCGAGTTCCCGGGATGCTGACGCTCCACGACATCTGGCGCGATGGACGAGCGTTGCTCGGCCGTGATTCACCGCGTGAAGGAATTATTAGTCTTCCAGCAAATGGCGAGAAAGAGCGCGATCTCTCGTGGTTTGATTTCTCAACCTTATTTGATTTCTCCGCCGATGGCAAAACGGCTCTTTTCACAGAAACTGGTGAAGGCGGCGGAGGCACATATGGCGTCTACATGCGCGATACGGACGGCTCGCCTGCAGTTCGCCTCGGAGACGGCTATGCGTTGGCGCTTTCGCCCGATAAGAAGTGGGTGATTTCGGTTAGTCTTGGCGACCAACAGCCGCTGGTGATACTTCCGACTGGGCCCGGACAGCTCAAGCGACTTCCTTCCGACGGCATGACACACGTGAGCGCGGTGTGGTTTCCAGACGGAAGGCGCTTCGTCTTTTCGGGCTTTGAACCGAACCACGCGGTGCGCTTGTTCGTCCAGGACATGTCGGGTAGCAAACCCCGGCCGATAACGCCGGAGGGAGTGCTGGAATTTGGCTTTGCGATAACCCCGGACGAAAAATCGCTGGCCAACGTCGGGCCCGACCAGTTGGGATATATCTATCCGATTGAAGGAGGCGATCCGCGACCCATAGCAGGTTGGACGAAGGGTGACCGCCCCATAGCTTGGGACAGTGACAATCGCTCGCTGTTCATGTACAACTACCACGAATTGCCTGCGCGAGTTTTCCGGTTGGACACCGTTACCGGCAAAAAGACACTTTGGAAGCAGCTCATGCCCGGAGACGCTGCCGGAATAGATCATATCGCGCCAATCCTCATGGCGGCCGACAAGAAAAGTTACGTTTACGGCTACGGTCGTTTCCTCTCCGATTTATATCTGGTCGACGAATTGAAGTAGAACGCAGTACCAAACAGCACATGCGCGGGGCCCGAGGACGCAGCATTTTGATAGCACATCGCATAGCTCTGAGCGTAAAAGCGATAAATTAGCTTGTCCTCTGTTTCGACCGACGAACGACCGTTGATCAAAAATCGATCAAGGTATCGTGTCGAATCGTACGTAAAAT
>Ga0187783_10003924_pt1 | contig 10983 bp, 9 predicted proteins | sample 1015_SJ02_MP02_2_FD_132471 | JGI IMG/M metagenome (GOLD analysis project Ga0187783, IMG submission 132471) | Tropical peat soil microbial communities from peatlands in Department of Meta, Colombia - 1015_SJ02_MP02_20_MG | ecosystem: Environmental > Terrestrial > Soil > Wetlands > Peat | place...
AAAACGTTGCGCGGTTCGGGCATTGATGGTAATGGACGGGTGTGCCATCCGTAGGCCAGTTTGACGATTGCAGGCTCCTGGATCAGTGGGCGTACGATCTTTTGACCGGTGACTTCCCCCGCGCTCAAAACCGCCGTCGCATAGCGGACCTTGCCAACGGTTATCCGCCGTACTCGGATGATGAAGTGACCAAGAACGGAATTGTGGTCAATATCAACGACCTTTCGATGACCCGCATCCAGCACGACGCCCGGGCGCAGTTTTACAACGGGATAATGAAGCCGGGGAGGTTCTTCACCGCAACCCTGCATTCAGGGATCAAGCACAAGCGCAAGGAATGGGGGGCGATTGTGACGGCGGAAATAGCACGGGCGATGAAGCGGAACATCGGCTATTTCGAGAGCTTGCGGAGCAAGTTCGGGTTGTTGACGTTGCACGGGATCGCTCCGGCGGTATGGGAAACGCGGGATAAATGGTGCCCGAGAGCGATAGGGGTAGAGGACGCCTTGATACCGAGCGGGACGCTGTTGGGATTCGAGAACCTGCCGTTTTTCATGCTCAGGCGGAGTTTCACCGGAATGGAACTGGCCCGGTACGCATTCGGCGACAACCGGAGGAACCCGGGCTGGAACAAGCCCATGGTCGAGCGTTGTATGGAATGGCTCGATGACCAGATGGTGCAGCTTTACAACAGCAATTGGCCGGACATATGGAGTCCCGAGAAATGGGCGGAACGGTACAAGCAGGACGGCGCTTTTTATTCGAGCGACCAATGCCCGACGATTGAATGCTTCGATGTTTACGGGTATGTGGACGACGGCAAGGACTCGGGGTGGGTGCGCCGGATCATCCTTGATTCATGGAGCACACCGGAGAGCCAGATTGCCAAAGGTGGATTGCGCAAGACGGTGGTTCAACGCAAGCACGAGAGCGGCGGGAGGTACGAGGGCTACCCGAAGATCGAGTACGACAACGATTTCCTTTTCAGCAGCCGGGACCGCCGTTGGGCAAGGAACTGGCAGCAATTGGTGAGTTTCCAGTTCGCGGACCTTAGCTGCGTGGCCCCGTTCAGGTATCACTCGGTCAGGAGCCTTGGATTCCTCCTGTATTCGGTGTGCCAGCTGCAGAACAGGTTGCGCTGCCGGTTCAACGAGAGCGTTTTCGAGGCGCTGACGTTGCTGATGCGGGTCAAGACGCAGGAGGATATTCAACGCGCCTTGGAGGTCCAGATTGGCAACAAGAAATTTGTGGATGAAAGCGTCCAGTTCATTCCGGCAAACGAACGATGGGCTGTTCCTCACCAACTGGTGGAATTGGGTTTGAAGGAGAACACCGATTTGATGCAGAGCAACGCGAGCAGTTGGGTGCAGAACCAGAATTTCAGCCAGGACAAGACCCACAAGACGAAGTTTCAGGTGATGGCCGAGGTCAACAACGCGAGCGCAATGGTGGGCGCGGCGTTGAACCAGGCGTACCGCTACATGGAAGTCGAGTACGAGGAAGTTTTCAGGCGGTTTTTGATGGACCGGAGCACCGATCCCGACGTGCGCAGGGTTAGGGAAAACGTATTGCGGCAGGGTGTGCCAGAGAAACATCTGCAACCTGAGCAATGGGAGATTGCAGCAAGCCGGGTTGTCGGTGCCGGGAACAAGACGATGGAGATGGCGATTTCCGAGGCGCTGATGCAATACCGGAATTTGTTCGACCCGGAGCCGCAACGCGACATTCTGCGCCTCTTTACCACCAACATCACCGACGATCCCGACCTAGCGCAGAGCCTCGTGCCAGACCAGCCGCAGAAGGTCAACCAATCCACCCACGACGCCGATCTAACATTTGCCACACTGATGCAGGGTATCCAAGTCGGGATGGTCACAGGAGAAAACCACATTGAGATCGTCGAGGAATTGCTTCGTCAAATGGCCGGTCAGATACAGAAGTTTCAAAAGACCGGAATGGCACCACCCGACAAGATTCAAGGCTTCCAGATGGTGGCGCAGTACATCGCGCAACACATCAGGATCATCGCCCAAGACCCGCAGGAGAAGCCTAGGGTGAAGAAATATCAGGATGCGCTTGGGAAGCTGATGAACCTGGTCAAGGCGTTTGCGCAACGGTTGCAGAAGATGATGGAGGCGAGACAGAAAGCCGCGCAGCAGAACGGCAATGGCCAGATGGACCCCAAAGACAAGGCCAAGATCGCCGCCACTCAAGCGCAGAGCCAGGCCAAGATTGCCAACATGCGCGAATCCCACGCCGCCCGGACGGCACAGCGTCAGATTCAATTCGAGCAACAGCAGAAACAGGACGCCGAGAAGCACAAGGCGGATTTGGACGCCAAGGATTTGGAAACGGCTTCCGAAATTCGGCGCTCCCGGTTTAACTCAATGGAGGAAGAATGAACATCAACGTAAAAACAATTCCGCATAACGATCACCGTTACCCAACTTTGGGTGATTACTGGTTTACCGGAGACGACAAACAAAAGAACGGGGGCGATCTTGAGGTCCGCGTTTCCGACACCGGCGACTGGCGCATGGACTTTCTAATTGCCGTGCATGAAATGGTTGAAGTCGTTTTGCTCAAGAACAAGGGCGTCGCAGAACCGGACATCATGGCTTTTGACCAGATGTTTGAAAAGGAGCGCGAGCAAGGGTTGCACACTCAGGATGATGAGCCGGGCGACGACCCTAGGGCACCGTATCTGAGCGAGCATCGTTTTGCCGAAAATATTGAGCGCCAGATCGCGCTGGCGTTGGGAATTACTTGGGATCAGTATGCAGACGCTATTGCCGAACTCGAAGGCGATTGAAGGTTTGCGCCGCGACCTTCCGCCCTGCCGCTGTTGCAAGGCTGTGGCCCGACTGGTTCAAAGCTCCGTGACAGGGCACGTCACCATCGCCTGCTCGCGCGCCGGTTGCATTCTGGTTGACGCGTCGACCGAGGCCGACGCCATCAAACTTTGGAAGGAAAGGGATTTCAGGGATGGATGAAGACATTAACCTCTCGAAAAAAAGCTGCGTGTGCCTCGACCACGGGGTCTTTGTGGAAGTGGCGCTTCGTCTGGCTGAACCCGGCGGTTTTGGAAAAGTCTATTACGTTGACCCAAGTTGGGAGGAAGCGTTCTCAAAAACCGACCATGCGGTAATCGGGGATGGGTTTCGGGAAATAACCCGAGTGCCGGAAATATGGGATGTCATTGAGGAAGTGGACTGCGCGGTTTTTTGCGACGTTCACCACGGCGCGATGCAGGAATACCTCGAACGGCAGGGAGTTCCTGTGTGGGGAGCGCGGCGGGCCGACAAGATGGAGTTGAAGAAACTGTACTTTCGAGAACTCCAAAAAACACTTGGCATGGAAGTCCCCAAGTACGACGTGGTGGAGGGCTTGGATGCGCTTCGAGAGCATTGCCGGGCGGAAACGGACCGCTGGATCAAGGTGACGCCCCAGTACCGGGGAATGAGGGAAACCTTCCATCACAAGAATTATCGGAGCAGCCGTCAGAAAATTGATGAGATGGCGGTTATTTTTGGTGGAATGCAAGACCATTTGAAATTCCTCAGCGAGAAGCCGATTAAAGGCAAATTCGAGGGTGGCTTCGATAGTTATTCGGTTGATTCCCGTCTGCCCAAAACCGTGATCTCTGGTTTCGAGCGGAAAGACGAGTGTTATTTGGCCGCTGTGCTGGCTTATTTGGATTTGCCGGAAGCTCTCAAGTTGCCGCAAGCATTCCTTGACGAGTTGGGCAAGCACCGTTACCGGCAGATGCTTTCCACTGAAGTCAAAATGCAGGCGACCGACAAGGGGGTGCTGTTGGAGCCGACGTGCCGGTTTCCTTCCCCGGCAGGCGAAGAACAGATGGTTTGTTATGAAAATTTCCCGCAGATTGTGTGGGCCGGGGCGCATGGGCAACTGCTCGAACCACGCAGCCGTTGCCGGTACATGTGCGAATGTATGTTGGAGCACAACGACGATGAAGAATTTCCGCGCGAAATCACCGTGCCGAAGACCGTCCGGGAATACGTCAAGCTGTACAACATCACAGCGTTGGATGGAGACCGCTACCAGATCGCTCCGGGCGGCAAAATCATCGGCGCGATTGTTGGGATCGGTGATAGCCCGAGGGAGTCGGTTACGATGCTCAAGCACATCAAAGAGGCATTGAAAGACGAGCCGGTTACGATTAAGATGGAGTCGTTGGGCCACTTGATAAAAGAAATTGACAAGTCGCAAGAAGCCGGGATTTACTTCACTGACCGGGAAATGCCGACGTTCGACGATCTGTTTTGAATCATGCCAGACGACTTCATAGAGTTTTACCCGACGCCGCCTCCTGGGAGAACGCATGTACTTGACGATCCACGGCAGGCCAAGCCCCTGATGAAGCTCATCAGCCGCATGATGAAGTCAAAAACAACCCGGCGCACTGTGCGCCAAAAGAAAAAAGTGAAGGTGATGTAACCCTATGGCAAACCGACCCACATTGCTCATGTCGCCAGCGGAGAAATTCCGCATCTCCGGTGTCCGCATCAAGAACCACCAAACAATGGTGGACAGCGAACCGTTCCAAACCGGGCTTGATGCGGCGCTGGCCCAGTTTGCTTTCGAGCAGGCTCGTGGCGTCACCCAAAAGCTAGACGATTTTGCGATGGTTGGGATTGCCAATGCCGCCCTCCAACGATTCATCGTCATCCTGAAAACCATCAGCGAGGAACCGCCACCAAAACCCGCGCCGCCAGCCGCCGCCCCGGCGCTTGACCAGAAAGCCTGATTATGGCCGTAGAAGCACCACCCGCCCCGCCGCCCGCCGCCACACCGGCTCCTGCTGCGCCGCCAGCGGCTCCACAACGCGAGATTAACGTCGCGGACATCCCGCGCACCCACGACCCATTGTCGAGCGCCCCAAGGCCCGGCAGCGCGCGGGAAAAGGCGTTCACCAAACTTCGGGAAAAGACGCTTGAACAGGCAGGCAAGAATCCGGCAACGAAGGATTACCACCAGCAGGCGCAACCGCAGCAGGAACAGCGACCGGGAGCGCCGGATAAACCAGCCGAAGCTCCCAAACCACCTGAAAAACCGGCGGAGCAACCGCCAGAGAAGCCAGCCGAAGCGCCAACAAAACCAGCGGAGGCATCGCCGCCCACCAAACCAGAGGACCGGGCGAAGGTATCCCCATGGAAACTTGTGGATTCGTACAAGGCGCAGAACACTAAATTGCAGGCTGAGATTGCCGAATTGCGCCAGACCTCAGCCAACCCGGAGGAAGTCACGCGGTTGACTGACCGCGCCACAAAAGCCGAGGCCCGGGTCAAGGAGCTTGAGGATTCCATGCGGTTTGTGGATTACCAGCAGTCATCCGAGTTCAAGACGAAATATCAGGAGCCGTACCAGAAGCAATGGGACAGGACAATGGGCGAGCTTGCCGAGTTCAGCGTCCGCGATGACTCTGGCAACGAGCGCCCGTTCACTGCCCAGGACATGCTGCAAATCGTCCAGATGCCTGTCGGTCAGGCCCGCAAACTCTGTGAAGAACTGTTTGGCTCAGGGGCCAACGACGTGATGGCTCACCGGCTCGAAATCAAGCGGTTGTTCGACCAGATGAACACCGCCCTTGAAGACGCCAAGAAGAATGGCGGGGAGCGGATCAAACAAGCTGGCGAACAGGTCAAAGCCGCCAATGCGACCATTGAAAAGCTCGTTAAAGACACTTGGACGGCGGAAATGGAGGCCATCTCCAATCACGAAACCAACAAGCAATGGTTCAACCCAAGGGAAGGCGACACCGAATTCAATGCCCGGCTCGACAAGGGCGATAAATTGTTTGTTGAAGCCGTCAACGCGGCGCAGAACACCAGCCCGAAACAGACCACCGAACAGCGCAAGGCTGCCATCCGAAAGATGGCGGTTGTCCGGTGCCGCAACAAGGCGTTCGGACCGCTCAAGCTGGAAGTGTCCAGATTGCAAACGAAATTGCAGGCAGCAGAGAAGGAGTTGGCCGAGTACAAGAAGGGCGAACCGCCAGCAACCGGACAGGAGCAGCGCACAACCAACGGCACGGAGACGGGCACGACCCGCTCACGATTTTTCAGCACACTTCACAAAAACCTTGTTGACAAGGCGCGGTAAACAGTTACGGTAGGCGCGTCATTGGTGAGGGGTACTCATGGCCCGGCGGTTTCCTTGTCCCGCCGGGCCTTTTTGTTGACTTCCAACAGAATCCGAGTAGATTCTTGATGTGCGACTCAACCGCATTACCAAAACCTGAATTTGCCCCCGCCTGATTGCACCCTTGCGCCAGCTTGGGTGGTTGAGCTTTCAGGCCGGGGGCGCTCTGTTTTTATGATTGGCGAATTGTGCATCCAGTGCGGACTGAGGCCGCAGTATCCGAATATGGGCAGGTATTGCCGGGATTGCAGGAGGCAGATTGATTACGACCGGATGGCCAAGGAGCCTCTCTGCCGAGATTGCGGGAAGAATTTTCACCTGAAAACGTCTCCGTATTGCAGCCAGTGTCACCGCAAAAGATATTGGAAGACGTATCCAAAAGGGTGGCGGCCTAAAAGTCCTGCGGCAAAAGGAAAGCTAAAAGCTCGACGGAAAATTCAGTACGCGATTTTGCGTGGGCGTATAAAGCGGCTGCCTTGTGCTGTTTGCGGTGATCCGAACACCGAGGCCCATCACCACAATGGCTATGATGAAGCCCACTGGTACGACGTGATTTTCTTGTGCGACAAACATCACCACGAGGAAGAAGAACGACTCAAACAACCGGCGTTAGATTTTTCCATTTGACAAGTTTTAGAGAATGTGTTAGCCCTCCAATAATTGGACTTTTTAGAGCCGGTGTTGGTCCTCCGGCAGCGGTTAAACCCGACACCGCTTAAAATCGGAAGGCCATCGGTGGCCCATAGCTGAAGTTCTTCTTCGCAAACCGTAATACCCGGAAGTACCGCGCCCGCATTGGCGGCAGCGCATCAGACTTCCGAACCAGAATTGCGGTTTAACGAAAGAGAATTTTGTGGCGTGCCCGAGTCCTAGCGGTCAAATAGTGGCGTCTTGTGATTTCCTTCAACAGTTGGTCGATCAAACGCCTGTCTTCGATGAAATAATTATGGAAGATATTAGACCAACTGATGGTTGGATCCTCAATGTCGGCACCGACACAGTTGATCCCGGCACACCCATCGAGGTCACTCAGGACCGTTTCCGAAGTGTGTTTGCCAACACCACAAAGACGTGGACTCGCGCCGTCGGCAATGGTGTGGGCTGTTCCTCGACGCCGCCGTGCGACCCCACCGAGCATCAGATCGGCTGGGGCGCGGACCGGATTACGTGGTACGAAGAAACGCAATCGTGGGGGACGCCGCTCATGTGCTTCGACCAGATGCTCTCGATCACGCACGCCGAGGAACACGTGGCGCAAATCATTGACGAAATTCTGCGCCCGAACACCATCAACATCACGTCCAATTTCCTGCGCAAACGGCACCTGCTTTGGAGCAAGAACCGTTGGGTGGCAAATTCCACGTTTGGTTCGGCATCCAACCCATTCACCTACCAGTGGACAAACCCGATCACCGGGCTTTTGGGCGGGCCGAACAACGACGAGGAATCGTCCTTTTACTGCTCCGTCAACCCCAACAACGTGTACCATCTTGTGCCGCAGATGTTGCAACAGCGGTTTTCGCCGTTGATGCGCACGGGTTACGCCGGCAAGAACCCTTACAAGGAAACCACACCATTCATCGAGATTGTGTCCGATGAAGATACGATGTGGTACTTGGACAAACTGGGTGGGCAGTTGGGCGTCGGCGGCGGCGATCTGCCGAACACGGCGTCCAACTGGCGCTTCACGTCGTGGGGTGCCGCCAACGAATACTGGCGCTACGGGTTCTCCGGGCAAATCGGCAACTACATGCTCCGGTACGACCCGTTCCAGTTGCGGTTCGACTTCGTTCAGGCGCTAGGATCATCGGCGGGAGCCAACCAGTACCAGTATCAGGTCGTGTTGCCTTACGTGAACCAGGTGACGACGGGCGCTGGCGGGGCAGCCGGTCTTGGAAGCGCCCCGAACCCGGCCTACGACACTGCGCAATTCTGCATCAGCCAGATTCACCACAAGAAAGGCATGATGCTGCTCACACGCGGATCGAAGTCCATCAACCCGGAGATGCCGTTTGGCCACCGGGATTTCGGCGGCAAATGGCAGTTCGTGATGGACAACCTTGGCGGCGATGCCAGCGGGGTTGCCATCAACAACTCGCGCCGGAACAAAGGCAAGTTCATTGCCGATTTCCGGCTGTTCATCCGGCCTTTGCACTACGAATTCATGGAAACCATCTTCCATTGCCGCGAACAAATGTGCATCCCGCAAATATCACCGTGCAACCCGTCGCCCGGGTATCCGTCGCAGAGCTACGACTCCGCACCGCCGTATTGCCCAATACCGTCGGCTTTCCAGCCGCTTTACGGGTCATTCCCTTTCGGCGTGCCCACCGGCACTCAGGACGGCCCAATCGAGGGCACCTTCCCGAGCACAACCCCGAGCGGGGCTGTTTTGGGAGCGCCACCCGCCGGGTCGGTTTCGGATCAATAACGATGTGGGTTGTGGTCCGGGTGGTTTGGTTTGTGTTCCACCCGGACCCGGCCTGCAACTGAAAGGCGAGCCATGGCAGATAATTATGGGGATATGCTTGATGACGGGCCACCATCGCAAGCGGCGACCGAGCAGCGGCCAGAGGGTAAGGAGGGTGACGAGCAACAGGGCGTGCTGGTCAACAAAGAACTGGCTCCAAATGCCGAGGTCGGCCAGACGTTCATGGTCCGAGTTGTTGGCGTCCACGACAACGAACTGAGCATTGTGATGGAGGAACAGGAGAACGAGGAAAAACCACCGACCGAAAGCGGCAACGAGGAAATGGCACCAAGCGGCGGTGACGAGTATGCGTCAATGATGGAGTGACATGAATGGCCGCTACCCCATCCACCCTTATTTCGCAGGCGAACTGTTATCTGCGTTACGCCAATGGCCCGAACGACCTCTTGGCGATGTTGATCGCCTTGCTCAACACCAATAACGTGAGCGCGCAAAGCCTTATATCGCAGGCTCAATGCTACATCTGCAACGGAGCCAACACCAACATGCTCTTGGCGCAGTTGCTCGTTCTGCTCTCTCCGGGCGGTGCTGGCGGTCAGGGTGGCGGCGTGTTTTCAGGCAACTACGGCGGTGGTCAGCCCAACTTCACTCCGTTGACGAGTGCGGCAATCGCCATAGACACCAGCAACGGGACAGAGTGGACCTGGTTCAACAATCAGTGGCAGTAAATTTATGAAAACAATTCTGGCAGCACTGGCGCTGCTTCTATTGCCGGTGTTCGCCGGGATGGGGCAGGGGACAACTTATCGGGGTAAATTTTTCGGGCAAACCGGGAACTCCTTCATCACCGTCAACAGCAACACACCTTCCAGCACGACGATGGGGGCGCAGGAGGCCATCAACATGCTGTCAGTTGCGCAGGCGGCCACACAGCCCGGAGGCGGCACGATTTACGTTCCGCCCGGAGTTTATTACATCACCAACACGCTTATCTTCTCCAATTTGTGCAATGGCTCCCTGAACATCATCGGCGCTGGAATACAGGCGTCCTGTCTGGTTTACGGAGGCAGCGGGCTTGCCCCGGTTCTTCGCATCATCGGAGCCTCGCCATACACAAACAAATTCACATTCCACTTCTCGGACGTTTTATTTGCCACCGTGACCAACGGGCCGACGAACATTGTCGAGATTTCCAATTGGGGAGAGGGTTTGATAGACCATTGCGCATTCGGATGCTGGCCGGGCATGACCAACAATCGGGATGTGGAGGGGTTGATAGGGTTGGGATTTACTTCCACCGGCAACGGAATCACAAATTTCAACACCATCGGGCTTCGTGTTTATACCCCGGGGAGCTTTGGGCAGGACTTGCTCCGCGTGCGGGACAGCGTGTTCACATACAATGCCTGTGGCATGTACCTGACGCACGTTGACCATGGCGAGATTCAGCACAACATGTTCACCCAAAACGGCGCTGTTGGGCAGACCAACCAGTGGCCGCAATCCTCGCGCATGTATTGGTGCCCGGCGGTGTGGTTGGAGAACAGCGCCGCCAACGATAACGTCACGTTGTTCGACAACTACTATTACAACTGCTTTTGCGGTCCGCTCGTCACGACAACGACACTGGGTTACGGATACGCCAACGTTCCGACCACCAACATTTATTTCATTCGTGAAGGTTTTGAGGGAGGTTCTTATCAATATGTTGTGGCGAACGGATGCGGCCCTATTCATGTGGAAGGCAAATATTCATTGGCTGTGAGCAGCGAGATCAGTGTCTCGAACGGTTTGATGAGCGCCCAACCTCCATATACAATCTATCCAAACATTGAGACAAACCGCTTTCTCGTCTCAACGCCTGATTTTACCGGGGGGCCGTTTCAAGCGGCTGCCGGGGCTTTTACGGTGTCCAACAATTGGAACCCGACGAACATCATCAGCGCGGTTGTGACCAACGGCTCAAATTCCACCGCTTGCGCGACCTACACAAACCTGACGGCAGCCGCCGCCGGATATTTTTACCTGACGAACGCAGCCACACATTACTGTCTCGTGATAGACCCTGGCTCCATCGTCAACAACGACGATTATGTGGAGGTTTGGAGCGGTCAGGCAGGCGTGGCGACGGAGATATATTCCTTCGCCGCATTGCCGCCGAGCTTCGCTGGTGCCGGGTATCCAACGGGGTATCCGTACTTCAATGGTGAAGAATGGTTTGTTGAAGATGGTAATTTGTCCAGTGGCGACTGGCCGGACTTGCAGCTTTTTCTTGCAACCAACGGAACAGTCGCCGCATTGTCGGGGAGCCTGATTGTGACCGGCAATATCACAGCGGGGGGCACGCTTGCCAACTTCGCCACAATTACGACAAACACCATCGGCCC
>Ga0187783_10003925_pt1 | contig 10982 bp, 11 predicted proteins | sample 1015_SJ02_MP02_2_FD_132471 | JGI IMG/M metagenome (GOLD analysis project Ga0187783, IMG submission 132471) | Tropical peat soil microbial communities from peatlands in Department of Meta, Colombia - 1015_SJ02_MP02_20_MG | ecosystem: Environmental > Terrestrial > Soil > Wetlands > Peat | place...
GCCTGCGCCCTGGCGGGCCTTGAGCTGGGGGTGCTGGCGCTGGGCGGGACCGCCACCGCCATCGCCGTGCTGGCGCTCGGCAGCAGCGTGCCGCCACCCTCTTTCACGGTGCCCTGGGCGGTCATACCAGTGCCTGGTTTCCTGATCGCGTTCTGGCTCGCGCGACGGTACCGGTTCCGGTTCCAAGGCCGGCCGGGCTGGCGCGGATCCGTCGGCACCTTCCTGGAATCGATCTATCTCATCCGAGTGATGTTCGCCAGCCCCCGACGTTACGGGCTAGCGGTCGCGGGCATGGCACTGTTCTGGGCAGCCGACGCCTTCGCCGTGTGGGCGGGCATGGCGGCATTCGGCTTCCAGATGGAAGCCGCAGCGCTGTTCGTCGGTTACGCGACCGGAATGGTGTTCACCCGCCGCACCGGACCGCTGGGTGGCTCCGGCGTACTGATCCTCTGCCTGCCGCTGACCCTCTGGGGCAGCGGTGCGCCGCTCGCGGTCGCCGTAGTCGGGGTGTTCGCCTACCGGACGCTGGCCATGTGGCTGCCGATGCCGGCCTGCCTTGCCCTGCTGCCGGAAGTTCGCGAAATTGGTCAGCGGCACGCACGACTCGCTGAGGGAATGCCCGAGACCATTGACGAGCCAAGCCTGCATCGCAATGCCTGATCCCCGGACCGCCGTCGCCGGCCTTGCCCGGGTGGCTGGAGGGCTTAGCGCGCAGCGAGCGGCACTCAGTTCGGCGGCAGCGGGAAGCGCAGCGCTGCGGCCACGGTGTACTCCGCCAGGGGAGTGTCGGACTCGACGTGCTCGATCGACCCGCCCTCGTCGATCACGGCCTGCACCAGCTCGTCGACCACATCTGCGGTGTGCCGCGTCGGCTTGCCGCAGAGCGGACACGTGTCACCAGCAACGGCCAGCCATCTGGAGTCATCACACACCACGCCGGCGACTGCCACGCCTTCCTGCACGAGGAGGGTCTGGACCGCGGCGACACTGCCCGCCCACAGACACGCTGGGACACCGACCGCGGCAAGGCCGCCGGCCGCGGCTCGGTCCAGGATCTCGGCCACGGCCTTCTGCTCCTGATCGTCCTCGTACCGCTGGAGGATGGCGTCAGCACCGGCGCGGATCTCGGCCGCCGTCGCTGTCGGGGGATCGATGCTGAACGACCCGGCGAACCGGTCCTGCAGATCGCGGTTAAGGAACCCTAGGAATGCCGGGATCTCGAAGTCGTGACCTCCGACGATCAGCAGCTCGTAGCGCTCGGTCCTGAATAGCTCGCCCAGAACCTGGGCCGTTCGCCGGTAGTGTCGCTTGGTCAGCTCCTCGCGGATCCTGTCCAGGTTCCCGCCGGCGTAGTCGTCGAACTTGCCTAGCCGGTCTTTGAACCGGGTGAGCTCGCGCATCTCGTCCTGGTACAACTCCCAGGCGGCGGCCCACTCCTTGTCAATGATCACGACACAGGTGCGGTGGTACTCATCGAGCACGGCGAGCATGGGAAGTACGAAAGGTGCGTCGGCGACCACGATCCGGTCCCGGACTGCCCTAGAGAGCGTGACCTCCTCGTACAGGCCTCGCCCGCTGCAGGAGAAGACCGCAAGTCCCTTCGGCTGCCAGGCCTCCTCGGCCATCCGCTCCCTGATCCGCGCGATGTCGCCACGCAGGGACAGCCGCGGCTCGTGCGGAAGATCGCGCTCCTGAGCGAGGCCGTCGATCTGGTCCACCAGGCTCGTGACCCGCGAGTGGACTCCGCTCTGGCTCATCCCAGGGTCAATCGGGACGTAGAGCGAGACGACCGGAAGGCCGTCGGCCTGGAACTGGACGATGCGATTGACCGTCTCGGCTGTGATCATCGGCTCCCCCTTGCCGCTCAGTTCCCATTCTCTCCGGTGCCGGGAACGGGGCCTGTTTCTGGGGTCTCATCAGGGCCCCAGACCGCCCTGGCAGAAATGCGGTACTGCGCGCGTCAGGCTCTGGCCGTTAGCCTGACATCGGGCAGTACTACGCGCCTGGTGCCGCGGGCCCGCCGATGAGGGCATGCCGGGAGGAGCCGATGTTCGAGCGTTTTGATCCAGATGCCCGAGCGGCCGTGATGCATGCCAGAGACGAGGCTAGCCGCGCCGGGAAGCGGGAAATCGGTACCGAGCATCTGCTGCTTGGCCTCCTCTCCCGGCCTGGCCACGCCTCCGCCGCGCTGACGGCCGCGGGGGCCGATGCCGGCGACCTTCGCGAGCAGATCGCGCCCGACAATGAAGGGCCGCCGGCTTCTTCCGCGGCTGGCCAGCCCGGCCCGGAACAGCCCGGTACGCAGCACCCCGCCGACGACCTGCCGATGACTCACCGCGCCAGGCACGCGATGCAGCTAGCGCTTCAGGCGACGCAACGCCTCAGGCACCGCCACATCTCTTCGGGGCATCTTCTGCTCGGCATCATCGAGCAGCCTGACAGCGGCGCTGTGCGAGCACTGAGCGTGGCCGGAATCCAAGTCGGCGCGTTGCGCGCTGATGTACTGCAGCGCATGACGAGCGGGTCCGGCCCCTCCCGAGCTCGAATCTAGCCTCCGCCACGCTGACCTGCGTTTAGGGATGGTCGCGGCGAAGTCGGCGCAGTTCAAGTTCGAGGAGACGAGCGTCATCCCAGTCCACGGCACCGGACCGTTCTAGCAGCGCCTCGAGCGCCGCGATCTCGACCTCACGGCCGCGACGGTGACCGGGCTCGACCGAGAGCAGCATGTCGGTGAAGTGCAGGGCCTGTTCCGGCTCGCCGCGAGCGACGTGCGAGGCGGCATGCTCGGCGAGCACGCCGGGGCCGCCGGCCAGCTCGGTGAGCTCGCCCCACACTGAGCTTGGCGGCACGCCATAGAGCTCGGTCATGGACTCGCAGCGGAACCAGCCGACGTACTCCTCCCAGATCGCCCGCACGCACCAGCGCGCAGGCCCACGGCTGTGCGCCGGAGCGAGGCTAGGAGGCAGCTCGATCTCGCGCATCAGCGTAAAGAGGTCCTTGCCTTCGTTCATCCCCTTGATCGTTTCGTCATGGAGGTACTGCGTCGCGTCACGGACCTTGGTCAACGCTGCGCGCACCGCACTTGCGCCGGAGAAGTGCGGCCCGTGCCCGTTGCACCAGACCTCCGGTTCGAGCGCGATGACACGGTCCAGGCAGGCGAGGAACGTGACGACGCTTCGCATCCTGTCGCCGCGGATCGTCGTCAGGTGCGGTAGCCCGCCCGGAACGGCGAAGGTCATGTTGCCGGTGAACGCGGTCCGCTCCTCGGGCAGCCACACGGCCAGGCTGTCGAGCGTCTCTCCGCCCGGCACTGCGAGCAGCTCGAAACGCCGGCCGCCCACCTCAAAGCAAAAGCCGTCGTGTACCAGCGTGTGGACGTCGGGAAGCTGCCCCTGCTGCCAGCCCGGAGCGGGCTGGGTTACTGGCTCGCCCTCGAGCGTCCGCCGGCTGAACATTGCTGCTGTCCGACGGGAGCTCAGGTATTTCGCGACCCGCGACCGCTCCTCCAGCGCGCTGAAGATCCGCTCCTGGGCAATGCGCTCGACGCCGGCGTCGTCGAAAGCCTGCCATCCACCGAAGTGGTCAGGGTGGCTCTGAGTGAAGATCACTTTCTGCACGCGCAGCGGCCGGCCGACCGCCTGCTCGAAGCGCTCTCGGTGCCGGGGGCCTTGATATGGGGTGCCAGTGTTGATCACGACATCGCCGTCGCCGCTCGCAACCAGGTGTGCGTTGGAGTTGCTCCGCGACCGCCAGATGTGGTCGTTGACCTGCTCTGCCGGCTGCGACGGGAGCCAAAGCGTAACGTCGACGAGCGGATGCTCAAGTTCGGTGTCGTAAATGTGCATCAGGCAACAGTTCCATTCTCGCTGGAAGGCGATGATCTAACGCTGCTCGTGGGCGCCCCGTGCTACCGCAATGCGACAGAGAGACCTCCGTCCACGGTGACCAGGTCGCCGGTGTGGTAGGACGCCGCGTCACTGAGCAGGTAGACGACGATGCCGGCGCAGTCCTCAGGCGTGCCGATCCGCGGAATCGGTATGACCCGGCCGCGCTCCGGATCCGGCGGCGGATCGTCCGGCTGACGGTTGCCGATGTTGGTTGCGATCCGGCCGGGAAGAACCATATTCGCCCGGATCCCGTAGCGACCCAGTTCGACAGCGAGCGACCGCGTGACTGCTGCCAGCGCGCCCTTGGCTGCGGCGTAATGCTCGAGGCGCGCCACGCCGTGAGTCACACTGAGGCTGCCGCAGGTAATCAGCGAGCCGCCACTGTCACCCGCCTCGCCGCGGGCCAGCATGTGCCGCACCACCTCGCGTAGCGTGTAGTAGGCGCCATGGAGGTTGACGTCGAGCAGACCGTGCCAGAGGTCGGACGTAAGCTCGCCGAAGCCCGACGCCACGGTGCTGATGCCGGCGTTGGCAACGGCACCGTCGATACGCCCCATCGCCTCGACAGCTTCCTCGACCGCGCGTACCACCTGCTTCTCGTCGCTGACGTCAACGGTCTGCGCGAGCACGCGCCCGCCATGCTCGCGCAACGACTCCGCGGCCCGCTCGTTCGCCTGGGCACGCCGACCCCAGATGACGACATCGCCGCCGGCGTTTGCGATGCCCTCGGCCCAGCCGAGCCCGAGTCCGCTGTTGGCTCCGGTCACGAGCGTGACCTTGCCACTGAGGTCGAACGGGTTCGTTCTCGTCATGCTCGCCTGGCCTCAGGCGCCGCGCGGCGAGCGAGCCTTCAGGTGGTCGAGCACACTCGCTGGGAGCAACTCGACCCGTGCTCCGGTGTGCGGACCGCGGTAGTACGTGAACGTCCGCTTCTTGCCGACGTGGGTCGGATCGAAGTCGACCTCGAAACCGCTGAGGAGCAGCCGAGCGCCGTCGGCTTCGGGATCGTCACATCCGTATCCGAAGTGGTCAAGCCGCGGGCCGCCGGCGTTCGACCAGGGACCGTCTGGCCCGCCCTGGATCAGCTCGATGTAGGGCGGTCCTTCCATCGACATCACGACATCGATGTCCCAGTCGCCGTACGTGCTGTGATGCGGTTCCTCCCAGGTGATGCCGACCGCGGCGCTCAGCTCGGACATGGCAGCCCGAAGATCGGTAACAACGAGGCCGATGTGGTAGTACAGCGCGGTCATCGGGCTTCGACCCTGACAGGAATCGCTTCGGTGTAGTCGCGGTAGCGCGCGCGGATGGCCGCGGGGTCAATCCCGAAGTCGCCGCGCAGATCGAAGACATACTGGCCATGGGCGCCGCGCTGGTGCCCGGACATGTAGCTCGTCAGCTCGGCGCGCGCCTGATCAGTCATCTTCAGGCCCGCGGTGGCGTAGATCCGCTCGACCGTTGCGACGTCGTCGCCGACAAACTCGTGAAAGAGAACGTCGAACTGCTGCGCCCGCGGCAGCAGCTGAGAGTCGCGCAGGTACGCGTCGAGAAGGTGACCGTAACGTTCGATCCAGTACTCGAGATCTCGCCGGGTCTCACGGGTGCGCTCCCGCATCAGCGCGCCGGCGATGCGTCCGGTCACGATCGACTGCAGCGAGGCGACAGGGTCGCGATGAGTGAACAGCACGATCGCGTCCGGAAAGACGTTCATGATCGGCACCAGCTGCTCGAAGTGCTGCGGCGCCTTGACGATCCAGCGCTTGCGCTCGCCGCCGCGTTGCCATTGAAGGATCTTCAAGAGCGTCTTCTCGAACTCGTAGTGCGGCGTCTGGTCGTGGGCGTAGTAGTAGTCGCGCCAGTCCGGTGCGTACAGCGAGAACTCCCATACATAGCTCGAGAAGTCCTGCATCTGCAGCTCGCCGTCCTCGGAGATGTGATCGGCGTTGAACGGGTGCGAGGCTTCGGCATGCGGGTTGCGCCGGAGCATCTCCTGCCACGCCTGCTCGCACCGCAGCCAGCGTGGGTCTACGCCGTCCGGGCCGATCTCGTCCTCGGGAAGAAGCGGCACCGGACGCAGTACCTCCCAGTACGGAGTCGACTGGAACCGCGAGTCGGCAGCGATCAGATTAAGTAAATGGGTGGTGCCCGAGCGGGGCAGGCCGGCGACGATAAGCGGCGCTTCGATCTTCTGCTGGTGGATCTCGGGATGGCGCTTGAGCAGATCAATGGTCAGCAGGCGGTTGACCGCCTTGTTGACGATTCGGCGGTGGGCGTTGACCTGGGTCAGCTTGGTATGACCCTCCCAGGCGATAACGTCGAGCAGCACGCCCAGCCGCTCCACGAAGTCGTCCGGTCCGAAGTCGTCAAGTCCCGCTTCGCTGCTCGCCTGGGCAAGCACGGCATCGACCCTCAGCTCCAGCGGCACCGATTCGGCTGCCGCGAGCGCAAGATGCTGCTCGTCGCTCAACTCCGCCCGCACATCGTGACGCAGCTCGACTCGCGCGGAACCCACGCCGCGCTGATCTGCTGTGGCCTCGGCACGTCGGACGATAGACTCCGATTTTCCGGCCATATTGACGAAAGTACCGGACAGTTGTCGGCTCTTCAATGCCGCCTGGCTTGCCTCCGAGTTCGCTGATCGTCCGGGCGCGTCACGATCAATCCTTAAGATTTTGACGGGCGACATCTTCGGAAGTGGTGAACAGCGCGAGATGAGCAAGACCGAGCGGGCGCTTCTCGTGCTCGAGCGCATCACGTCAGGACAGCCACGACCTACTCATGCCGACCTCGTTCGCGAGCTCGGGATGCAGCGCAGCACGCTCACCGATGTACTCGCCGAGCTGAGGACATTGCGCCTGATCGAGCTGCAGGGACGGCAGTACGTTCCCGGCCTGCGGTTGATCAGCCTGGTCAATCAGGGCTTGCGCGCTGATCTGAGTGATAGTGTCCGTGCCTCGCTCGGCCGGCTGAGTGCGGCAACGGGTGAGACCGCGGTGTGGGTCATCGATCGGGTCGCGAGCGATGAGGTAGTTGCGATAGCACAGGTCGAGAGCGCCCACGGGATCCGTTTCGTGGCCGACATCGGCGTGCCCTGGTCGATCTGGACCACGGCGGCGGGTCATGCCTTTCTCGCGTTTTCGTGTCGCCCGGCTCCAGCCGAAATGGACGAGCGGCTAGCTGAGATCAGGGCGAGAGGCTACGCCGTGCTGAGCGGTGACGCGGGCGGAGTCGCGGTCGCCGCGCCCGTCATCGATCCGCGAACCGGGATCGTCCTTGGCGCGTTCAGCGTGGTCGGTCCCAGCGACCGGCTGACCGACCCTCACCGGCAGGTGTGGCCTGCGCTGGCCGAGGAGGTTCGAATGCTGGCCTCGCCCGGCACCGCGCCAATTCCCAGGCCAGGCACGCAGTGAATGCGTCGGCCCGGCTCGCCAAGGGTCGCGAATCGGTCAAGCCTGTGCCCCCGCCTGCGGTCGGGGGACGTTAGTCGCTGCCATCACGGGCCAAGGGCCCTGCACAACGGGCTGCTGGCATCTGATCATGGCAAGGCGCGTGAGATGGGGTGATGACCATGCCCGTGGAGTCGGCCTGGCCGAACGTACCGATTTCTGATGTCCAGGCTGGCTACCTGGTCGCGACCGCGGCACGCGCGCCGTCGATCCAGAATTCGCAGCCGTGGCGGTTCCGGATCAGACCCTGCCTGCTGGAACTTCATGCCGACCCCGCGCGCAGGCTCCGAGTCGACCGGCAGGGACGAGAGATGCTGATCAGTTGCGGGGCAGCGCTATTCGGACTGCGCCTCGGGATCCGGTCGCTGGGGCTCATGCCGGTCGTCGAGCTGCTGCCGGACCGATCACGGCCGACGCTGCTCGCACGAGTGGGCCTTGGCGAGCCCAGGTCGATGGACCGATCCGAGCGCCAGATGCTCGAAGCGCTGCCTCACCGGCACACGCATCGCGGCGCGTTCGGCCCCGAGCCGCTGCCGGGCGGACTGCTGGCCGACCTGCAGCACGCCGCGGCCGCCGAAGGCGCGGCGCTGGCGCTGATCGACCGTAGTCGCGGCTACGAGCGACTAGCCGACATCATGGCGGAGGCCGCCCGAAGGCTGGACCTTGACCCCGGTGCGCGAGCTGACATGCAGGAGTGGACTCGTGCACCGGGATCGCACGCCCGAGACGGCGTGCCTGCGAGTGCGTTCTCCGCCACGGTCGATCCTCACCGCGGCCGCCTGCCGCAGCGAGACTTCGACCTAGGCCGAGGTCTGGGACAGCTGGACCCGGACGGGGTCGCGCCCGCCGCCACTGCCGTGCTGGTCACGCCCAGCGATAGCACCGGCGACTGGCTGTGCGCCGGCCAGGCGCTGCACCGGATCCTGGCATACGCAGCGGCCCAGTGGGTATTCGCCAGCCTGCACACGCGGCCGCTGGAGGACACCGAAGTCCGCTCGCTGATCCGGGACCGGCTGGCGCTGCCGGGAGCCCCGCAGATGATCCTTCAGCTGGGGCGGGCTCGATCCACGCACGTTACAGCCCGTAGGCCGCCGCCAGAGGTAATCGATGGCTGAGCCCGCGCGCTGGTACCGGCTGGGCAGACGCCCCCGAGCAGGCCGTTCGTAGGGTAGCTCAGCTTGGCTGGATGGTCCGCCCGCTGATGTGAGTCGGCGCGATGCGCACGTATACATCGCGGGCGCCCGGCGCCCACGGCTCGAGATGCGTTACGTCCTCAAGGTGCTTCACTTCAGGCTCGTCCGTGACCTGATGCGCGTGTCCGTGCACGAGTACGCTCCAGCCCGCACGGAGCGCCTCGTCGAAGTGGTCGACTTCGAAGCTGAGGTGGGCATCGGCATGAAGAGCCAGCAGCGTGTCCGGTGCTGTGCGGAAGATGATGGCCTTTCCACATACGGCAAAGTTGACTGGCAGCATCATGACACCGTCTGCGGCTGTGAACCCGACGCGGCCGACGCCGCCCGCTTCCAGCAGGTCGCTGCATTCTGCGGGACTGAGCGCCCGGAAGACGCGGTCATGAGCGGCGGCTCCGGACGATGCGCGCTTCTGGTCGGAAGATGGCCCGCCTGAGCCGTGAACTGATTCCTCGTACGAAGCCATACATCTCACCTCCGTAATTCATACTGCCGCTTTCTTTTCCCAGCCTCGTCTTCCGGCATCAGTGGACGCCTGGGCCCAAAGTCCCGTGTGGGCCGGCCCTTTGGCCTGGGCCGTCGTCGTGCACGGAATGCCCGTCACTGTCCCGGCTGAGGCTGGCCGTGGTACTCGGCGTCGGTGACATGCGGCCCCCAGAGCGGGGAACCTACGGTGATGGACAGGTGGGTCATGAAGTGGTCGGGCCGCGCGCCATGCCAGTGTTCCTCGCCATCGGGCGCGAAGACGACGTCGCCGGGGTTGAGTTCAACAATGTGCTGTCCGCGAGCCTGGACCAGGCCCCGGCCTTCGGTGACGTAGAGGGTTTGCCCGCCATCATGGGAGTGCCAGGCGCTCCGCGCACCAGGCGTGAAGCGGACGGCCGCCACGTTCAGGCCCGACGGCGGCAGTCCTCGCGTTATCGGGTCGATCCATACCTCGCCGGTGAAGGTCTCGGCCGGGCCCCTGGCTGTGGGTGCTTCGCGGGATATCTCCATGTGACTCTCCGTGCGTTCGCTTGGCGGTCTGCGGCGTCTGCGGCCGCCACTAGACGGATCCGACCCGGATGAGGGACTTGATGGCCCGGCGCTCGTCCATGGCCGCGTAGGCTTCCCCGACGTGTTCCAGGTCGGTCTCGTAGTCCAGGACGACACCCGGGTTGATGGCGCCGCTGAGGACATCGCTGAGTAGCTCCGGGATGTAGAGGCGGGCTGGTGCCGGGCCGCCCCGCCAGCCGACGTTGCGGAAGAACGCCTGCGGAACCGGCACTTCGCCGTGGGGCACGCCGACCATGCCGACCGTCGAACCCGGCCGGGCGACGGCGAACGCCGTCGCGATGGCCTGGGCCGTTCCGGCGCACTCGAGCGAGGCGTCGGCGCCGATCCCGTCCGTCAGGTCCATGACGGCGGCGGTTGCCTCGTCGCCGCGGGCCTCCACGATGTCGGTGGCGCCGAACTCCTTGGCGATCGCCTGGCGACCAGGATGACGGCTGAGCGCGATGATGCGGCTCGCTCCGATCCGCCGCGCAGCAAGGACCGCGCACAAACCCACGGCGCCGTCACCGACGACGGCCACGACGTCGCCGGGCCGGACGCCCGCGCTGACCACCGCGTGGTGGCCGGTGGCCATCACGTCGGACAGCGTCAGGAGCGACCGGAGCGTCTGGTCGCAGTGGCCAGTGCCGGGCACCCGGACCAGCGTGCCCTGCGCCTGCGGCACGCGGACGGCCTCGCCCTGCCCGCCGTCGATGATGCCGTTGCCGAAATTCCCGCCGACCGGGCAAGAGATCGTCGAGCCGTGCCGGCAGTGCGGACAGGTCATATCGCTGTAGATGAACGGGGCTACCACCAGGTCTCCCGGTGAAACGGCCGAAACGTCGGTCCCGGTTTCTTCGACGACGCCGATGAACTCGTGGCCGATCGACCCGACGGCATGCGGGCTCTCGCCCCGGTAGTACCAGAGGTCGGATCCGCATACACAGGCCAGCACGACCCGGACGACGGCGTCTGTGGGCTCCTGAATCACCGGATCCGGACGCTCGCCTAGCCCGATGCTCCGCGTTCCGCCGAAAATCGCAGCTCGCATGACTGTTCTAGCCCTTCTCTCTCAAGTCGTAGACGGCCGGGGTGAGCCTCAGGTGGCCCGGCAGAATCAGGATGAGCACGGTCAGCAGGCATGCGCCAAGCAGGCAGCTACCCGCGGCCAGGGCCGCCTGAACGTGCGCGGTCAGCATGGCGTGCGGCGTGAGCCCGCGTCCGGCCGCCGCTGACACGGCAACGAGTACGCCGAGCCCGAGCGCCGACCCGAGCTGGTGGAAGGTGTTCACCAGCCCTGACGCCGCCCCCGCATCGGCACGGTCCACGCCGGCGATCCCGGCAGAGGTCAGCGGAGCGAAGGCCAGGCCCTGGCCCGCGCCGATCAGGACCATCGGGAGGGCGACCGCAGTCCAGTAGGAGCAGGC
>Ga0187783_10003926_pt1 | contig 10981 bp, 8 predicted proteins | sample 1015_SJ02_MP02_2_FD_132471 | JGI IMG/M metagenome (GOLD analysis project Ga0187783, IMG submission 132471) | Tropical peat soil microbial communities from peatlands in Department of Meta, Colombia - 1015_SJ02_MP02_20_MG | ecosystem: Environmental > Terrestrial > Soil > Wetlands > Peat | place...
AAGATTTGGTTGGCCGAAAACCAGTCCCCGCTTAATCGGACGGCGGCCGAGGAGGTAATGGAGCGACGGCGTGATATCGGTGAGCGTCAGGCGATTCTCACCATACAAGACCATCGCGCATACCATGCGGCGAATGCACCATCAGCGGAACCCGCATGACCTCGGGAAAGAGTATTTTGGAGTGCTCCTTCCGAATTCGCGGCCCTATGGTCAATGCGGCGCGCTCAAGGCCCCTCTTGCAGGAACGTTCAGATTCCGCGGAAGGGGGTGGGATCCTGGGCAACCACGACAGAGCAGTGCATCGAAGCTCCAGTCTGAAAAAGCGCACCAGAGGCCGGCTCAGTGCCCAATGAGATCTTGTGGTAAGTGCTTGGATTTCGGGCAAATAGATGGATTTTTAGGTGGATGGGCGATTCATCCGCCGAAAAGGGAGTTGGAATACTTACTTCAGCCATAAGCGACACGAGAGTAGGCGAGAAAAGGCAAGGACGCCGGGAAAAGGGCTTGAGAGAGTCCATTTTCCAGGTGAGGAGCAGCTAAGAAACGGCCACTTCCTCCGCGTCGGGCATCTTAAGCCGCTGTGCTGCGCCGGTAGGCGTCCGTCCGGAATCCGTCAAGTCGTGCGAAATCCAGTGCCGTAGCCAAAGGGTCGTCGCAACCGTGGCTAGCAATGGCGTCCAGGGAATGGCTGGTGATTTGAGCGCCAAGCCCACACCAAAACGCACCAGCGCAAGCCAGCTGAATGTGAGTGCGAGACCAGCGAGGATAGCGATCGTCAGCCGCGACTTGCTAGCGACCGATTGATCGCGGAATTTAAGGAATGCCGCCGCCTGAACCGTGAGCGCAAACGGCAGGCTGCCCACCAGATCAACCAGATAATGCTGGCCGCTTCCGAGCGTGGCGAACACAGTGAACATCAGGAACACCAGCAGGGCCGAACGCAGCGCGACGGGAAATGTTCTGCTGTTCCAGCACAGCAGAACGGTCCATCCTACATGCAACGAGGGCATGGCGTTGCGGGGGATGGTGGTGGGAATCGTCATTTTTCCGAGCAGGAAGCGAGGCAGATCTCTGTAGGGAAGAGGCTTCCAGGGGAAGTCCTGCCCAAAGGCGTAGATCGGGCCCGTGCCGGGGACAATGTTAAAAAGCAGCCAGCCACCGACTCCGGCTAGCAAGAGAACGGTCAGAATGTACCAGGAGGTACGCCGCGCTCCCGCGGGAATTTGCCACGCGCATACCACCGCCATGGCGAAAGGCAGCGCCAGGTAGGTCAGAAGCGAGGCGCGCGTCAGGAACGTGCTGTCATACATGATCTGGCCGATGCAGAAGCTCGGCTGAAATCCCAGGCTGCCATCGAAGGCGTAAAGCCAGGCATCGTCGGTCTGAGGGCTGATGCCGCTGGTGATGCTGAGCACGCGCGCACAGCCGAGAATAAACATGATCAGAATCAAAGCTGGCGCGAGCAGGGCAACGGCGTTCTCGCGGCCCTCGCGCTCCGACCAGATCGCTCGCAATCCGAGCAGCAAGGCCGCGCCGAAGCCGAGCAGCGCCATCGATGCCGCCACCCGTAAAACCCAGAACGGGACCTGCGGCAGATGGATGATTTTTACCAGAAGCGCCGAACTCAACAGCCAGGCGTAGATTTCCCAGCGCGACAGCTTGGTTCGCAGGAAAAAGACAGACATTCCGGCGATGGCGAAGGGCAGATACGGCTCATCGAAATTCGTGAATCGCGCGCCGACAATCACGAGCGCGATCCAGACTGCGGAAAGGCAAACGAGAGGGAGATTGGTGTGCCGCCGCGAAAAGTTTTCCCACGCCATAGTTGCGAGTCCGGGTGACTCGCCGCAGCTCGACGGCGAGTTCGAGCTCATTGTATGTCTCGAGTTACGAGAACCCTGAGTTACGAAAGTGAGTCAGAGCAGCGTAACGATGCTGGCGTGATCGATTTCGGCGGCAGTTCAGGGAACTCGGCTGAGGTCGTTCATTCGCCTCACATCAATGCAGATTTGCGCGCCGAACCTAAGAAAAAGACCCATGCTGCGGCATCAAGATCGAAGCATAAAGCGCGGATACAAGGCCCCACGACTCGTAGTCAAAAGAAAATCCGCGTGGCCGTCATCCGCTGCTGGCCTGCCAAACACGTCGTAGAAATCTCCCGCCAACGTGTTTGGGGGGCCGACTGGCAAACGCAGTAGCCAGTCCTGGCACCTGGGGCGGCGTCGCCGGCAGAAGCCGTGAAAGCGACGAAAACATTTCCCGCCGCCATCGTGACCGGACCCTTGAGGAGACGGTCAGGAGAACTGGTCTTACCAGGTTGTTTCGCAGACGCCTGGGGGAGAAAGCACGAATAGATACTTCGAAGTCAGCTCACAAAGACGAACGCCGGGGAAGCGGCGGCCTCTCCAATTGCAGACTCGCTTCAGAGTTTCAAGCCAAGCGGGCTAATTGTGTGCCGCAAACGCTGAGCGCTCGTCCTCAGCGACAAGGCTTGAAGAGGACTGGTTCGCCTGTACCTGCGGCTGAGTGGTTTGTGAAGTGAACCACGAACACATCTTCCACACGGCACCGCATGTCAGCACCGATAGTCCCCATGGCACTACCGGCGAAATTAGCATCATCTTTATGCCATATCGCAGCAGCAAGAGCCAGGCAAGGCACAGCCCAAGCCCAGAACTCGCGGCAAGGAGGCGCGGCAATAACCGTGGTGTGCACCCCGGTGAAACTACTGCCTGAACCATAAGCGCGAACGGCACTGCGGTAAGCAGATCCACAAAGTAATGCTCTCCCGTTCCCAGTGTTGCGAGCACAGTCAGCCCAACGTAGATGGCTAGAAATAGCCGCAAGCTGCGCGACAATGCCTTGGTATTCCAAAAGAGCAGTAATACCCAGGCCATGTGCAGCGATGGAATTGCATTGCGCGGCGCGTTGCCCGGTACGGGAATTCTCTCCAAGAGGAGTTTCGGGAGAGAGTGATAAGGAAGCGTCTGCCATGGGAAGCTTGCGGGGAAGGCGTAGATCGGACCGGTTGCCGGGGCCACATTATAGAGTGCCCATCCGCCTATTCCCGCCAGCATGAATACCGAGATGATGTCCCAGGACGGCCGTTTTTCTTTCCTCGGCAACAGCGCATAAGCCAATGCCATCACGAATGGTAGCGACAAATACGCGAGCAGGCATGCGATTTGCAGCGCGTGCAATCTTGCCATCACGCGACCGCAAACGAAGCTGGGTTGAAACCCGAAGGCCCCATCTGCCGCATACAAGTACAAATCGTAGGTTTGAGCTTGGCCAATTTGCTTTATCCCAAAAGCACGCTGGGCGGAAAAGACAAAGAATATCAATGCGCAAGCGGGCGCAAGTAGGGCCGTCGTTTCCCGGCGCGCCGGCTGCTCAGACCAGATCCATCGCAATCCGAACATCAGGAAAGCGCCGAATCCCAGCATGGCAAGCATGCTCGATCCTGCAATGATCCAGTTCTTTGTGTGCGGAAAGGGAACCATCAATGCGAATCCGACCGAACAAGCCAGGCAGAGAATTTGCTCCCAAGCTTTAGGCTGGGCACGGAGATAAAATATCAATCCGCCGGCAATCGCGAATGGCAGATACGGTTCATTCAGATCTAGAGCGCGCGCTGCCGCGATCAGAACAACATACATGGCCAGGCTCGCAATAATCAGGAGCAGCGTTCGCTTTAGACCTGCAGTCCTTCGGATCTCCCACGCCATATCAAGAGGTTCGGGTCGGGTCAGATGGAACCCTGAACGATACTCCTGCAGATTACACGGTCGAACACGAAATAACAGTGAGGTAAGGCGTCTCGCGTTCCTTTGGTAACTGAATATCATTCACGCACCTCATCCTCAGAAACAGCTCTGACCCGAACCGCGGCCACAATGAACAATTTCCGCGTTTCTCCTCGTCACACGGGTGCCGTCCAATGCCCGCACCTGCGCCGTAAACGCTGCCCTGAAACGGCCATGTATCAATTCTGAGACTGCCGGTGTGGCCGTTCCGGTCCGCGTTACATCGACGCCGATGGGTTTGCGATACCAAGATCCACAACATTCGCTCGCTGCTGGCGGGTGGTCGGCCATCGTGATCAGCTGGCACAACCGCACGACTTTTGCTTAGGACGAACCCTTGCCGTTGGTTCGCAGCTCCCACCGTGAGTTGCGCGGCTGTGGATAATGGCAGGGAGGGCTCATGTGAGCGCGTTCCCGTTTATGGTCCGGTGCCCGTATGGTTCGTCTGAACCATCTGTGGTCAAGTGGCAGACCCCGGCGACAAGGACTTCAAGTGTGTCTGCTGGAAGTGTTTGGAATTGCGGTCGGGTTGACTATAGGCGACGCGGGCGAGCTTGGTGGTGAAACCGGAGCAAAATGCAGAAGGCTTTCCCTAAGTCTTGGGATCTGAGGATTTTCGGCGGGCGTTGCTTTCTTGGAATTTTAGGGTGTTCGCGATCTTGCCATCGCGAAATGAAGTTTACTAATCCGCCCGCCGGCAGTCATTGCTTCGGTTCCCAGCCCTTGGCACTAGAATCTTGAGCAAGCGTTTTCTTGGGGCTAGGAGTTCTCGTTGGGCGGTGTCACCAATGTCCCACCATTACTCCCGCCCAAGAGCCGCGAAGCCCGGGTCTCCGCCCCCAGTCATCGGGTCGTGGCACTCCGAGACATTTCGCGGCTGATAGTTCGGCCCCGCCGCAAGGTACCTCGCGCCGAGCGATTTCCAGATCGGCTTTTGACGCTGAGGCCGCATCTCACCGAGCGGCAGCTGCACTTCGCCGCCGTGTAGTGGCCGCGGTTTCACTTCGGGCACACACAGGCACGCGCGAGAACTGCTCCGCAGTGCGACAAGGCACATGGAAACCGCTTCCTGCATCGACCTGTGCCCGCCACCTCCGGCTATGGCAAAATCCGGCTTCAGATCTCAAAACAAGCTCAGTTGTCCCTCGATTTCCCGAGATGGAGGTGGATGGCTTCTCTTGCTGTCACCATCGTAGTTGCTGCGGATTCCGTACTTCCGGCGGAGCCGGCCCATTAATAGCGAGAGCCACTTGCGATACGAACTCGAAAGGAAGGCGCGCTCTTTGTAGCGCTGCCGGTAGCTATCTGCCAGGTGCGGGAATTGTTTTGCAAGGAACGGAAGGAAGACCGCCGCGGAGCACGGCTTCAAGAACAGGGAGTTGACGAAAATGTATTTTCCACCCGCTTCCGCTGTGGCGCGCACGAGCGCCTCAAGATCCTGGGGAGAATCAGTAATGTCCGGAAGCACGGGAGCGCAGATTACACCAGCGTCGACGCCAGCCTGGTTCAATGTGCGCACCGCTTCAAGCCGCAGATCGGGGCGTGGCGCACGCGGCTCGAGGAGACGGGCAAGATCCTCCTTCAAAGTGGTGATGGTGAGATTGACAAAAAGTTTGTTTCTCTTCGAAATTCGCCGCAGCAACTCTGTGTCGCGCAGCACTAGGTTGGATTTGGTGACGATCTCGATCTCATAACCTCTGTGCTTCGTGAATTCCTCCAGAATCGCCCGCGTAACTTCAAAACACCTCTCTGCCGGTTGATACGGATCGGTTGCGGTCCCAATCGCGATTTCTTCTCCCGGCTGCACCTGACGAAGCTCCTGTCGCAGCAAGTCGGCAGCGTGCTGCTTCACGAAGATTTTCTGCTCGAACTCCAGGCTGCCCCGCATCTCCATGAATTCGTGCGTGTAGCGCGCATAACAGTATTTGCAGGCGAACTCGCACCCACGGTATGGATTGATGGTCCATGTAAAGGGCATGCGATTAACAGAACAATGGTTCAGCAGAGACCGGACCGGCAAAGTGAAGTATTCCACCTTGTGGCCCTGACGAAGAGATTCCCCTTCGGACGCCAAACGTGCGATGCCCACCAGCATCGGCGCCAGATCAGGAAGAAGCGGAAGGTTAGCCATCATCAGCTTGTTCGCCTTTTGTTCGCTAACTGTATCTCATTGTGAGAGACCGGTCAAGTCGGTGACGCGATCGCAACGATGCCAAGTCGATCCAGCGCCACCAGGCTCGATCATGCGTCACAGTGATGCTGTCTAGATCCAACTCCGACATTTCCCACCCTCTCTAGTCTAGGAGCATGCCTGGCAATTCAGTTGAAACCGGTAGTCACTGGGCGATGGGGACCGATGGATCAAAATCCCAAGCAATCCAGGCATCATGAACAATTTCGTCAGCGACCCCCAATCTCGGCTGGACCACGGTCTTCATGGTGTTGGGCAAAAGAAACCGTCTTGCGGCATGAGCATATCGTGCCTTGTTACTTTCGTTTCGGTTTGTGTTTACATTGAAATTTGAGCAGAAGCGGTCGCGGGCTAGACTCGGACAGGACGTCTGGTTGAGGTCTCGCCAGGATTCGCACCGGCTGGCGTTCCCCTGGATGAAGGGACGAGAACATGACCGGCTTCGCCGCCGCAATCGCAACCCGAACTATTACTGACTCAAGCCTAAAGCGCACTTCATTCCTGAGATCGGTGCCATTGTGGTACGCGTTTTTCTTTGTTTCTGGATTCCCGGCACTTCTTTACCAGATTGTGTGGCAGCGGGCGCTTTTCACTCTCTATGGCGTGAATATCGAGTCTGTGACCATGATCGTCACGGGATTCATGTTGGGATTAGGCCTAGGCAGCCTACTGGGTGGAACGATTTCGCACTACACACGGTGGCCACTGCTGGGTGTCTTTGGTGTAGTGGAACTGCTAATCGCAACCTATGGAATTTTTTCGCTAAACGTTTTTCACTGGGCCGCGCATTTCACGGCAGGTTCTCGACCACTGGAAACGGGACTCGTCTCCTTCACCTTAATTGTGCTTCCCACGATGATGATGGGTTCGACGCTTCCCATACTAGTTTCCTACACAGTTTGTCTTTCTCGGAACGTGGGTCGGTCGGTCGGCGCCCTATACGCAGCCAATACGCTGGGCTCCGCCATAGCATGTTTTTGTGCAGGATTCTTTCTGATGCGCTGGCTGGGGGAATCGAAAACCGTGGCGTTGGCAGCGGGTTTGAACGCGCTGGTGGGTGCCACGGTGCTAGTCTGGCTTTTCGGAATTCGCGGATGGCAGCCCTCGCGCATTGACTCAGCATTCCTGCCCAGCGAGAATTTTGCAACACGCGATTCCGACCGCCCCAATCGCAGCACCGAAATCAGTTTCGCTTCGGCAGTCATAGCCGCCGGTATCGCAGGATTCGTTGCGCTCGGTAACGAAATCATCTGGTATCGCCTGTTCTCATTTGCAACGGCGGGATTGGCGAAGAGTTTCGCTTTTCTTCTCGGAGCCTATCTCGCCGGAATCGGCACCGGATCGCTGGTCAGCAACCGTATTTGTAAGCTGGTCTCAAAACCGCACGCCCTTCCACGCTTCCTTGTGGGCGCTGTGCTCGGTGCCAACCTGCTCGGCTTCCTGGTCGGTCCGATCCTTTTCAATCTGGTTGTACACTTTTCCTATCTGTGGACACTCGTCCCCATTGGTTTCGCTGCATCATGTCTCGGCGTCGTGTTTCCCTTGCTTTGTCATGTTGCCATCCCTCCCGAGGAGCACGTCGGCGCACGTATGAGCTACTTGTATTTGAGTAACATTTTAGGTTCAGCGGCGGGCAGCTATCTGACGGGTTTCGTGCTCATGGATATCCTTTCATTACGCGATGTCAGCATGGCGTTGACTTTGCTCGGTCTTGGGCTGGGTGTGGCATTAATGCCGATGGCAAGGTTGGGAAGGACCAGGTGTATCTTCGCTGTACTCGGGGCCTTGGTTGCGGCTTTGATCGTGGTACAGGGCTCCGAGTCTCTTTTCCATAGCATGTATGAAAAGATGCTGCTGAAAGGAAGCTACGTAGCCGGTGCGCAGTTTGCTGCCATAGTTGAGAACAGGAGTGGCGTTATTACGGTTACCCAAGGCGGGACCGTTTTTGGCGGGGGCATCTACGATGGACGCTTCAACGTGAGCCTCATGAGCGATACGAACGGAATTCAACGTGCGTTTGCGCTAAGCTTCTACCATCCCAATCCGAGAGAAGTCCTCATGATCGGACTGTCGTCGGGGTCGTGGGCGCAGGTTATTGCCAACCATCCGCAGACAGAACACCTGACCATTGTCGAAATAAATCCTGGATATCTGCGCCTCATCCAGCGGGTTCCTGAGGTGGCTAGCCTCCTGCAAAACCCTAAAGTGCGTATTGAAATCGATGATGGCCGTCGCTGGCTTGTACGGAACGCCACGCGCAAGTTTGACGTCATTGTGATGAATACTTCCTTCCACTGGCGCTCCAACGCGTCCAACGTCCTGTCCACAGAATTTCTGCAACTTGTTCGTCAGCATTTGAATCCGGGTGGCGTGGACTTCTACAACACAACTGACTCCAACGAAGTCATGGCAACTGGCGTCAGAGTTTTTCCGTTCGGGATGCGGTTGGCAAATTTTATGGTGGTAAGCGACTCGCCATTGCAGCTCGATCGAAGGCGCTGGCTGGACGTCCTGTCGCACTACACGATCGATGGTAAACCCATCTTTGACTTGTCGCAGGAACGAGATCGACGCCGACTGCTCGAAGTGACGTCGATGGCTGAAACGATGGACCTCGATGTCCCTGGATTCTACACCTTGGAATCTGCAGACCACATCCGTGCTCGTACAGCAGGTCTTCGCCTTATTACCGATGACAACATGGGCACCGAATGGCTGCAGTAGGGCGTCGTCGGGCCCCTGCTCACAGAGGCAAGTTTTGCCCACCTTTGCTTCGCCCAACACGTCGTGCTCTCAGGATCAGCCAGCTACGGGTTCGACTTGGCTAGGATTCCACGGCCCTCGAAGCGCGGATGGCTACAGGGAGTTTTCTGGGGAAAGTGAAACCAGTCAGTAGCTCAGCTCAGGACAGAAGGTTGGATTCGCGCGGGATGCTCGATGTTCCAATACTAAGGTAATGAGGAACCCGGCGGCGGCGATTGCACAGATACGACGGCGTGGGCAAAATGCAAAGTAGCCCATGAGTCCCGAAGCCGCATTTCTTGCAGAGTCAGCCTGCGCGCCTGCCGAAAAGCAATCTGCACACCCGTGGCTTTGGATTGTGATTCTTGCCACGGCCGCGGCAGTTCCCTACCTTGCCACGCTTGGCTACGGCTTCGTTTACGATGACGGACCACAAATCGTCGACAACCGCGACCTGCTCTCGCTGCAGAGCGTTCCCCGCTACTTTATCCTACCCATCTCAAAAACAGTCGGCTTCCACGACGCGAGCCAGCCAGTTTTCTATCGTCCCTTGTTTTCCTTGCAACTCGTCCTCATGCGGAAGCTGTTCGGGCCGGCACCATTCGGCTTTCATCTGTTCTCGCTGCTGCTCCACATCGGGAACACCCTGCTGCTCTCTGTCATCGCGGTTCGTCTTAGGGTGCAGCCGGGCGTCGCGTATCTTGCAGGATTGCTCTTCGCAGTTCATCCCGTGCATGTCGAGAGTGTGGTCTGGCCCTCAGCTTCACCGGAAGTGATGGTGCTGGCGGCAATGTTGTGCTCACTGCTCGCGTTCCTTCAGGGCCTGAGGACGTCCGTCGGCGAAGGGCGATATGCCTGGCTTGTGCTCTCGCTGACCGCATTCTTAGCCGCATTGTTGGTAAAGGAAACCGCTCTGGCTATTGTGCCGCTGGTTGCCGCAATCACTCTTCTCGAACCTCATCGCGGGTGTTCCGCGGGTCGCTGCCTGGCAACAAACCTCGCTCCCTACCTCGGTCTCACGCTCATCTACATTCTTCTGCGAATGAACGTTCTCCATGGTTTAGCGTCCACCATAACCGCCACCTCATTGCAGGATATGGCGAGAACGTGGCCGCGTGTTTTGTGGTTCTACGAGCGCCACCTGGTGATGCCCACGCATCCCAGCTTGCTCTACGACTACGATATTGTCGAACACGCCACCCTCGGGGCATTTTGGATTCCACTGGCAGCCGTGCTGACTAGTCTGGCGCTAGCAGCGTTCTGTCTGTGGCGGCGGCACTCTCCTGCGGTCGTGTTCGCAATGCTCCTGGTTGTGCTACCCATCCTCTTGGTGCTCGATTTTCGAGTTTTCAATTGGCGAGACCTGGTTCACGACCGTTATTTATACACACCCTCTGCGGGCTATTGCATTCTGGCTGCCATGGCATTGGTTAGTTTGGGCCGTTGGTGCGCCCGAGAAATTGGTCCTGCCGTGCAGCGATTCCTGGCCGCGGGACTGTTGTGCTTCATGGCTTTGACAACCGTGACCCAAGCTCTCCCCTGGAAGAACAACCTGTTGCTGCTGCGAAATGCCGTCGAGATGGCACCGGGAAACATCTCGGCGCAAATGCTGCTGGGCAGCGAACTCGAATCCCGGGGTAATTTCCCGGAAGCCAAGATCTGCTATGCGCACGCCCTGCAGTTAACTCCGGCTTGGGGGCCAGCGTGGTTTGCCTACGGTCGGATCCTCCTGCTGACCCGAGATCCAGAGAACGCAATCCGCAGCTTGCGGCGCGCCGTTGAACTGGATGAACGTCCAATCGTGCTGGTTTGGCTCGTACTGGCCATGGATGAGATAGGCCGGCAGCAGGAGGCGCAGTCGCTGCTGGTCCGGGCCGCGAGTGAGGATCGATCGATGCTCCAGGTGTACGAGGGTTTGCAACGGAAACTCAATGCCACAGGGAATTAATCCACAACCCCAGGGAATCACAAATTGTAGGGCTGCGGCCTGCGGCACGAAAGCTCTAAAAATGCGGAGCAGACTCCCGATCGGAATCGCTTCGACGGCAGCGAGCGAGGCAGACACGATCTGCCGAAGCCGTCGAGCCCCTTTGGTGATCAGGCTCGGGCCCGGCTTGGATTAAACTGTGGCACGTCGATAAGCTTCGACCAGCCTCAAATCAGAGGGGGGCAACTGGTTGGAGGTTTACACACCCACTCACTGCGCTCGGCCAAGCCTGCCGGACTACCTCAGGGCCGATCT
>Ga0187783_10003927_pt1 | contig 10979 bp, 12 predicted proteins | sample 1015_SJ02_MP02_2_FD_132471 | JGI IMG/M metagenome (GOLD analysis project Ga0187783, IMG submission 132471) | Tropical peat soil microbial communities from peatlands in Department of Meta, Colombia - 1015_SJ02_MP02_20_MG | ecosystem: Environmental > Terrestrial > Soil > Wetlands > Peat | place...
CAGTTCTTCCTCGGTGCCCCCGCGATAGCCGCCGCCGTGGCCGAGCAGCTCGATGTTGGGGTGGGTGTCGGCGACGGCGAGGGCGACATCGATGGGGACGGTGTAGGGGTGGACCGGCTTGGCGTGGCCGACGAGCCGATACCGGCGGTAGGAGTTGTCGTCGGCGATCCGGTCGAGCCTGGTCTCGGCGCCGCGGATGGTGCCGACCCAGGGCTTCCCTCCGGCGGCTGGATGCTGATTCCTTTCGCGTCGAAGTCGTACAGCCCGAGGTGGAGGGAGTAGTGGAACGGCACTCCGATCCCTAGCACGCTGACCCGGCCGCTGCCCTGGATGCCGAGCCGGTAGAGCACCAGATTGGCCTGGCTCACGTCGACCACCACGGTCCAGTGGCTCACCTGCTCAGGGAGGCTCCCGAATGCGTGGAAGGAGTTGCCGGGAATGGTTAGCTGAATCTGGCGCATCCGTGTCCCGTCGACCGTGGTCGTGCCGAGGGCGCGATAGCCGGATCCGACCCTGGTGAGAGCGTTCAGAGCTTGAGCCGGGTTCGCCAGCGCCTGGTCGATCGGGCTCGTGTGATCCGCCGGGACCGGCACAGCCACCCACTGACCGCCGTTGACCCGGCTCCAGGTCCTGTTGCCCACGCTGACGATGTCTTGCGTCAGCGGCGTCCCGAGAATCGTGGCGACCTCAGTCAGCTCGCCCCTATCAGGGAACACTGTGGCGCCGGTGCCGCTGATGGCCGTGGTCACCTGCTGTCCGTGCACGGAAAAGCCCACGGTGCCGCTGAGGTCGAACCGGCCGGACTTTTTCGCGACGGTGTGGACCGCGGCCTCGTGCAGGATGGCGGCGTAAGCCGACGGGGTGCTAGCAGGCCCGAGCACGACAACGAGCGCCACCACCAAGGCGACCGCGGCGGCCACCCCAGCGGACACGCCCACCGGGGTGCGCCACCGGCGACCGCGGGACCGGCTGCTGTGGCGTGGCCGCGCTTCCGGCGCCCGCGACAGAGGAGCCGTCCCCGCCAACGGCGACGGCGAAGGCATCAGCGGCCCGGTAGCAGGCGGCGACTCGGCAGCCGGAGACGCGCCATGTGGCGCTGCGCCTGGCGAGCCGTGGGCAGCCAGCTCCGCGTGGAACCGGGCAATCGCCCGGTCGGCTGCCCCGGCCGGCGGCTCCGGCCGCGGCAGTCGCGCGAGCCGCGCCTCCAGTTCGACCAGACCGGCGGCGAATTCCGAACAGGCCTCGCAGTCGGCCAGGTGGTGCAGCAGCTCGGTACTCGCGTCACCCTCGGCTAGGCGCCGCCGCACCTCGGCGCACTCGGTAGGCAGGGGCTCGCTGGTCATACCGGCTCCCCTTCCTGCGCGGTGACAGGCCAGCCGGTGTCGTGCGACGTGACCCGCTCCACGCTGAGCGCGGCAGCCAGCCGCTGCCTGGCCCGGCCCGCGCGTGACCGCACCGTGGACGCGGGAACGCCCAGCAAGGCGGCGGTCTCGAAACTGCTGTAGCCGTAATGGTGGACAAGCAGGAATGCGTCCCGGTCATCGGCTGGCAGTCGGTCGAGGGCGCTTTGCAGGTCGAATCGGTCGGCGAGCGCCTCCGTATCCAATGTGCTGCCCGCGACGGCCTCGAACTCCGGCGGGGTTACGGTCTCCAGCTGCTTCAATCTGGCTCTGTCAATGCACAGCCTGCGGCAGATGGTGGCCAGCCAGGTCCGCAGCGAGGCTTCGCCGCGCCACCCGGCAAGCGCGCCGTAGGCGCGCAGGAACGTGTCCTGCGCCAGCTCCTCCGCGGCTGTCTCCTCCCGTACGGATAGGAATGCGACCCGCCACACCGCGGCGTAGTGACGGCGCATGATCATCTCGAAAGCCCCCGTATCGCCGCTGACCGCGCTGGCGGCCAGAGCGGCGTCAGAGGGCTCGGCCACAACAGCCGGCCTGACGGCGCGATGGCCAACGGCACCGCGGGTGCGCGCTGGAGGGGCGGACGCTCCGCCCACACAGATGTAGACGGGCGAAAGCACCGACACTGACGGCACGATGATCATGCCCGCTGCCCGCTAGCAATGAGATCGCCTCGTCAGCCTGACGCCTAGCCCTCGTCTACAGGGGCATGGAGCATACAACCCGAAGCGCCCGCCGGCGTCCATTGCTGGCCACCTCGCTGGTAGCTGCCGCCGCGGCTCTGGTGCTGTCGGCTTGCGGCAGCTCAGCCCCGAACGGCGGCTCATCCTCAAGCGGCAGCCCGGCCTTAAACGGCTCTTCGCCATCGAGCGACGCCTCCGCGACGGCGTTCTGCGGAATCTGGCAGCAATTCCGGACGACTCTAGCCGAGATAACACCCATCCTGGATTACGTCCCGACCTCCGGCCCGTCCACCACCCCGGCCTCGGAACTTCTGCCGACGATGCAGGCCATCAACGGCGTCTTCACCCGCCTGGACCAGGTGGCGCCCCCAGCCGTGAGCACCGACATGGACGCCCTGACGAGCTACTGGAGCCAGGTCGTAGCCGACTTCCAGCCAGGGGACACCGTCGCCCAGGTCGAGGCGTACATCAAGGCGCACCCACCGACCAATGCCGCGACGGTCACGGCCAGTACGCAGCAACTGTCCGCCTATCTCACCACGACGTGTCACGTCACCATGAGTTCCTGACGGACTCGCTCTGCGCTCTGACCAGGCGGGACCCGTGCAATGGCCAGCGAGGGGCGGCCGTTGCACGGGACCCAGGTGCGTTTACAGGTCCAGATCGAGCCGATACCAGGTGCCCGGACGGCCGCCGAGCGTGGCCGGGCCAACAGGAACGAACCCCGCCTTGGTCAGGACCTTCTGGGACGCTATGTTGTCGTGGTTGGTCCCAGCCCGGAGCGCGCGCAGGCCGTACCGAGCTGACGCGAGGTCGCACAACTCCCGTACGGTGGCGGTGGCCACGCCGTGGCCAGCTACGTGCTCTGCGACCCGGTAGCCGAGCGTCGCCGTGCCGTCCTCAAGATCAACCAGATTGAACCTGCCGAGCACCGCGCCGTCCTCGTCGACGAGCACGTGGAAGATGCAGGAGCCGGACTCTTGCTCCTCGAGGAGGGCATTGTGCCGCTCGGCGAAATGCTCGAAGTACTCATCGCCGCGGTCCGTGATCGATAGAGCGAAGTAGGCGCGATTCGCCAGCTCGAAGGCCAGCACCGCCTGGGCATGGTCGGCGCGGAGGCGCTGGAGCTCGGGCACTGGCCAACTCTACTCAGCTGGCCCGCACCCACCCTCTGAGCAGGCGCATCACACGCACAGTCACCTCCGGTCGTCAAAGGCCAGCGTCCCTGCCCTTTCGAAGTGTTGAACGACTGGCGATCTGTACCATGGCGGCCATGTCGCTGAAAGTCCAGTCTGCTAGAGCGTTGCGTGCCGTCGCGTGGCGCATTGAACGCCCTCAGACGAGCCTGCGCCGGAGAGTTCCGCAACGGCCCCTGGACGTCGCCGCTCTTAGCACCGATTCGGAACCCGGGTCTCGGTCGGCCTCGTGGTTCTTCGAGCAGTATCCGCGGTTTTATCAGACGAGCGGCACCGGTCTGACTGCTGCCCGGCTGAACCTGCGCTACGAAGCGATATTCGGCGAGAACCGGGACATCTTTGCGGGCGCATCGGTGATCGATATCGCGAGTCACGACGGCCGTTGGTCGCTCGCCGCGCTCGCGACCGGGGCCCGGTCGGTTGTCGGCGTCGAGCCACGGCCAGAGCTGGTGGACGCCGCGACCGAGAACCTGGCCCAGTACGGCTACGGGGCAGACCGCGCCCGCTTCATTAGCGGTGACGCGCACGAGGTGCTGAGAACGCAGAGTCTCGAGGCCGACGTCGTGTTGTGCCTCGGCTTCCTCTATCACACGCTGCGCTACAACGAGTTGCTGGCCGGAATCCGCCGGACCGGCGCCCGGCACCTGATCATCGACACCTTCAGCCCATTCATGATGCAGCCCGCGCCAAACGTGAACGTCGTGACCGAGTATGCCGACGAGGAGGGCAAAGCCGTGGCCGACGCCTATTCCCACGGCCCGAAGGTCCTCGTCGGACGGCCGAACCTCGCAGCGATCCACACCATGGTGAAGGCGTACGACTACGAGCTCGAGCGGCTCTCGGACTGGGCAGGGCTCATCCGCGACAACACCGGAGCGGTGGACTGCGACGACTACGCCAACCGCCAGCGGATCACCGCCCGCTGCGTCGACGTAACGGCCCAAGGCGCCCAGGGCGCCTGACCCGGTCCCCCAGTTTGCGCCGCGGGCCGGCTCACAATGCTCTAGTACCGCAGCTCAGCGACCAGCCCATAGTGGTCGGATATCTGCGGGTCGGCGGGAGAGCGGACGCCAAGTAGCGCGCAACTCAGGGGATGGCCCACGCCGCCGCGCCGAGGCCACGCCGAGAACACGTAGTCGAAGCGCCGGTCGGGATAGAGGCCAATGGCCGCGAGCGGGTTGTGGTTGGACCAGGTATAGCCGGGAGAGCCGTCTCCGCCCAGCTCCCAGCTGTCGTAGAACACCATGCCCGGACTGGCCGCAGCTGACCGGCCGGTGAGCATCCTGATCTCATCGGAGTCCGGGCCGGCGTTGAAATCCCCGCAGACGATGATCGGATCGCGCCGGGAACCGACTTCCTCGATGAACTGAACGAGGTGTCGCACTTGCCCTTGCCGGATGGCGCTGGCGTGCAGCGGATAGTCAAGCGTCACCGCGAAGAGCTGGATGGGCCCGCGGTCACCGTTGACGGTCACGTGCACGGCCTGGCCCTCGCCTGCGCCGGCCTCGGAAGTGAGCAGGCGGCGTCGCGGCTCGCTCATGGGCCATCGGCAGACCAGACCGATCCCCGAGACCCAGTCTTCCTGCTCCCAGTCACCGACGAAGTGGTGATACGGCAGGCTGAGCCGGTCGGCGATCAGGCCAGGCTGCGTTGACTCGCCAGACCGCCAGGACTCAACCAGGCAGATCACATCCGGCGACGCCTCGGCGAGCTCGGCTTCCAGGGCGACCTGCCGTTGTTGCCAGTCGCGCCCGTATCGTCCCCAGACATTCCACGTGACCACTCGGACCGTTGTCTCAACCAGCCGACCGTAGGGCGCGTAGGGATCGAAGCTCACGCGGGCAGTATCGGGCAGGCCGAGACTGACCAGGTGGAGTGGGGAGATGGCGTCAGCCTGCGGGCCCGGCAGACGCCTTGCTGACCACCAATGAGCAAGCGGTCAGTCAGCACCGATCTGAAGCTGCCAGGCCGCCTCCAGGGCGTCTTCGATCGCACCGGCGTCTCCGGTCACCAGGTCAGCGACAACCATCATGTGCTTGGCGTACCGGGTCGGGACGCTGAAGGTTCCGGGAGACTGCCGCAGCATAGAGTCGCGGTAGTCGAAATCGGCGCGAATCACCACGTGGGTGTCATCAAGCTGCCGCGCAACGAGTCTGCCGTGGTACCGCCACTCGGCCAGTCCTTCCGGCGCCGTGGCGCGCACGCCGGCCAGTTCCGCGGCTAGCCGGGCGACGTCGCTCATCTGCACGAAGAGGCCCCAATGTGGTTCATCGTGGTCTCAGACTCAGTCAGCCAAGAAGGTCGTGACGGCCGCGACGAACCCAGTGGCATCATCGAGCCACGGGTAGTGGCCCGCATCGGGCTGCACGAGGAATCGGGCGGCGGGGAAGAGCCCCGCGAACTCGGCCAGCACCGCTGGCGGCCACTGCAGGTCTACGCCACCGGCCAGCACCAGGACCGGCGAGCCGAACTCAGCCAGCGCCGCACGCAACGCCGGCGGGTCGAACGCGCCGTCACTGCCGAAGGCAGCCGCCGCGTCCTCATTGACCTGGGTCTCGCAGGCCGCGCTGTGAGCCCGGGCGATGGCGTCCCAGCGTCCGTAGAAGAACGGCGCGATCGCGTCCTCGTCCTCGTCGGTCCCCGCGCCAGCGTCAAGCCGTTCGAAGGCGGCCGCAGCGTCGCCAAACCACGGCTCACCTCGGCGAAGGGTGATCACGGCTTGTCTCGCGCCCTGGTCTGGCGCCAGACCGGCGGCCCGACCGCTCGGGGTGATCAGGGCAAGCTTGCCAATCCGCTCCGGATATCGAGTGGCGTACTGCACCGCGATGTTCGCGCCCGCCGAGTGCGCGAGCAGGTCCACATTGCCGACGCCCAGCTGATCGAGCATGGCGCCGACGTCATCCGTCAGGCGGTCGCAGCGGTAGCTAGCCGGATCGGCTGGCAGCCCCGATCGCCCGGTGCCGCGCAGATCAAGCATGATCAGCTGCCGGGACGCGGATAGCCCGCCGAGGGTGCCCAGGTAGGCGGACGCGCGCATCGGGCCGCCGGGCACGCAAACGAGCGGGGCGCCTTCGCCGTGGACGGCGTAGGCCAGCTCGGTACCGTCCCGGGCCCGAAACGTCGGCATGGCTGCGATGCTGGCAGCGCCCGCGGACCCCCGCAACCGAATAGATCGGCGTCAGTTGCCGTCCTCGGACAGCCCCTGCGCGATCTCCCAGAAGTGCCCGGCCGGATCGGCGAAGGTCACGGTTCGCATGCCCCACGGACGATCCGCTGGGCCGGTGATCACCTCCACGCCCCGCGCGGTCAGCTCCGCGCACACGGCGTCCACGTCATCGACGATGATCGCGAACTGCCCAACCCCCTTCTCGGCTTCCGCCCGCACCTCGGGCACCGTGACCTGTTCCGTCGCCGCCTGGTGCAAGAACACGAACACGTTCTTGAACCGGAACATCGAGGTCTCGGCGTCCATGCCGTTGGCCGGAAGACCGAAAACCTCCTGGTAAAACGCCGTGGCGCGATCCAGATCCGGCACGAACAGCGTGATCGCCCCGATCTCTCGTTCCCAGTCGCTCATCACTTCGTCCCTCTCCTCGGGTTCGGCCGCTCGCTGCCCAGACGACGAACGGGATTGCCGCGCATGGACACCCGAAGGCACCGTTGGCAGGATCGAGGACATGGCTGAGGTATCCGTGTACCGCCCTGGGAGCGTGTCGTACCTTCGGATCGCCGCCCCGGACCGAGCGCGCTCGGCGCGCTACTATCGCGACGTCTTCGGCTGGCAGACGGACGAGAGCGGCGGCCGTTTCCAGGACGCAACCGGTCACATCATCGGACACTTCATGGCCGACCTGCCGGTCGCTGGCGAGGCCGGCGTCGTGCCGTACGTGTACGTGCACGACGTCGACGCGACGCTGGCCGACGCCGAGCGTGCTGGCGGGCAGGTCACAGTGCCGCCGTATCCCGAAGGTGAGTTGTGGGTCGCGATGACCCGCGATCCGGCGGGCAACGCCGTCGGCGTCTGGCAGCGCGGCCCGAGGCACGAGACGCCCGAGCCCTAGCCTCGAGCATTCAGAGCCCCTGCGGGATGAGGCCGGCGAACCGCCTGCCATGCTCGGGCGCTACAGGTTGGCCAGCCACTGGTGGCCGGGGTCGAGCCGCCGCAGCACAGCCGCCAGCCACTCTCGCTCCTCCGGCGTCAGCAGCGGTAGCACACCGACGAAGTCGGCCTGATCTTTCGGACGGTTCGCTCGCGCCTTGAACAGCAGCACGATTTGCGGCGCGAGATAAGGGATGCCATGCCGGTCGTGCCGGACGATCTGGTAGTAGGGCAGCACGATGCTCTCGTCGCGACGGCACACCCAGCGCCCGTTGCGGTGCGGCTCGCGGAACACGTCGAGCCGGTAGACGCTAACCGCCTGCCCGTCGGGTCCCGGCAGTCCGGACTCGCTTACCCACGTCTGGTGCATGACTTCCAACGCCGGGCTGTCGACCGGCCAGAACATGCCGCTCCCTACCACCTCGAACTCACAGCCCGCGAGCGCCGCACGGACCTGTCCGAACGCGTCGGCCGAGTTCGGCAGCCCGACCTCAATGTCCTCGTGCTCGCGCGTCTGCTCCCCACGGAACAAGTCGAGCGCCCAGCCCGCTGCGATGTACCACGGTGCGGTCACACCGCCCAGCCTCGCCTGGACGTCCGCCGGTGACCACGGCTCCCACCGCGGATCTGCTACGCGGTATCCGCCCGGCGGCAGCCTCTCATCTGCGGTCACTCACCGTGCCTATCAGATCCGCTGCAGGTATGCGCCAGGGAAAACTGCGAGACACTGCCGCAATGGCAGCTTCGGCACCGCGGGTCGCCGACTCAGCCGACGTTGTGGTCGTCGGTGGCGGCAACGCGGGATACTGTGCGGCGCATGCCGCGGCGCTGCGCGGCCAGCGGGTCGTGCTCATCGAGCGCGCGCCGGCCGCCGAGGCAGGCGGCAACAGCTTTTTCACCGCGGGCGCGATCCGGATCGCGCACGACGGTCGGGACGATCTGCTGGACCTGGTCGAGCCTGACGTGCGGCTGCCGCGCACCGAGGTGCCGCCCTACCCGGCGGCGCAGTTCCGGGCGGACATGGAGCGGACGACGTCGGGCCGGTGCGATCCGCAGCTCACCGGTGTGCTCGTCGCGGAGTCCGCCCCGGCGATCCGCTGGCTCAAGTCGCTCGGCATGTCGTTCCGGCTGATGTACGAGCGGCAGGCCTACCAGCGGCCGGACGACAGCTACCTGTTCTGGGGCGGCCTGGCCGTCGGCTCGGCCGGCGGCGGCAAGGGTCTCATGGCGAGCCACCAGCAAGTCGCCGCGCGGCTCGGCGTCGACGTGCGGCACGAGCAGTGTGCGGTCGCACTCCGCCGTGACGACAACGGCGTCACCGGCGTGCACTGGGCGGGATCGGGTGGCACAAGCGGTCTACTGGAAGCGAACGCCATCGTGCTGGCGGCGGGCGGGTTCGAGGCAGACCCGAGCCTGCGGCGAGAGTACCTCGGCGAGGGCTGGCAGCGCGCGAAGGTGCGCGGCACCCCGCTCAACGACGGGCGCATGCTCCGCGCCGCCATCGAGGTCGGGGCGGCGCGCGCCGGTGACTGGTCCACTGCGCACAGCGTGGCCTGGGACGCCGGCGCGCCGCCGACCGGCGACCGGGCGCTGACCAACCAGCTGACCCGGCAGAGCTATCCGCTCGGCATCGTGGTTAACCGGTGCGGTCTCAGGTTCGTCGACGAGGGCGCGGACTTCCGCAACTACACCTACGCCCGGTACGGCGCGGACATCCTTCGCCAGCCTGACTCGGTCGCCTTCCAGATCTTCGACGCGGCGATCCGGCCGTTGCTGCGCCCGGAGGAGTACGACAGCCCCGGCGTCAGCGAGCACATCGCCGGCACGATCGCGGAACTCGCCGTCGCGTGCGACATCGATGCGGACGCCTTCGGCCGGACCGTCGCTGACTTCAACGCGGCGGTCCGCCGCGATGTCCCCTTCGATCCGACCGTCCGCGACGGCCGGTCAGCCGTGCTGGTGCTGCCCAAGAGCAACTGGGCAAACCCGATCGAGACGCCGCCGTTCTATGCCTACCCGGTGACCTGCGGTATCACGTTCACGTTCGGCGGCCTGCGCGCGGATGCGAGCGCCCGGGTACTCGACGAGTCCGGCGCTGTCATCCCCGGCCTGTATGTCTGCGGCGAGATGCTAGGCGGGTTGTTCAGCGGCAACTACCCGGGCGGCTCGGGCCTGACTGCCGGGCTGGTGTTCGGCCGCCGGGCCGGGGAGGTCGCCTAGCAGCTAGCCGCGGCTGTCAGCGCTGAACCGCTCGGCCACCTGAGCGGCCGTCAGCCCGAAGTCCGCAAGCGCATACCGGTGCGCGGGCCGCGTCGGCCCGGCCGCCGCCGCCCCGTGCAGCGCACGGATGGCGTCCGCAGCCGCGCCGGAGTACGGCAGCCCGAAGCGCGCGTACACCGACTCCACGGTGCCGACCGGATCCGCGGTGAAGTCTGCGTAGTCCACGTCGAGGAACAGCGCCGGATCATGGCGCGCCCGGGCGGCCGCGAACTCACTCAGCCCGCGCGCCCAGAGCTCCAGCTGGTCAGCTCCGATCACTTCATTCCGGAACGCGGTCGACCAACCCTCGGTTGCCTGTGCCGCCAGGCTGCACATGGAGGCGACGACGGCGCTCGGCTCTCTATGTGTCTGGACGATCAGCGCGTCTGGATAGACCGCCAGCAGGGCGTCGAGGGCGAACAGGTGACTGGGGTTCTTCAGCACCCAGCGGCGCCCGGCGTCGTGCAGCCCGATCAGCTGCAGCGTGCGCCGGTGCCGCCGGTACGGCCCGGTCCAGTCCTGGCCGCCTAGCCAGGATGAGTAGGTGGGCAGGTGAGCCAGGCACTCGAACGCGACGGATCGCATCGTCTGCCGGAGCAGCTGCCAGCACTCCTCCACCGTGTCGGCGGCGATGTAGTGCACACCCATGAACTCCGGATGCTCGACGTGATGGCGGGCATAGCCGGCCTGGATGCCCTGAAACACCGGGTTCGCCGCCCAGGTCTCGCGCGGCGGTCGCGGCTGCGGCACCTCGGCGAGCCACAGCTCGAGCCCCTGGTGCGCCGGATCGGCGGTGAGCAGCCGGTGCAGCGCGGTCGTGCCGCTGCGCGGCAGCCCGGTCACGAAGATCGGCCGCTCGATCCGCACCGCAGCGTGGTCGGGATGTGCCGCCCAGCCGGCCTCGGTGACCAGCCGGGCCGCGAGCGCGCCGCGCAGCCCGACCCGCGCCGCCTTCCGGCCGAGCGCGGTCAGCCCGGCATCACCGGCGTAGGACTCCAGCAGCACGGCCAGCCCGTCGCTGTAGTCGTCAACGCCAAACCCGCGGAGGCCGGTGAGCCGCGTGGCGGACTCGTGCAGGTCTGCGACCGTTCCAACACTGTCGCGTTCGATTGTCGCCATAGCTGGCTCAGTGGTGGTACTCGCCACAGTTGACGTCCAGGCACTGCCCAGTGATCGCGCGCGCCAGCGGCGACGCGAGGAACAGCACCGCGTCAGCGATCTCGTCCGGCTCCGGCAGTCGGCCCAGGTCGGTCGCCGCGGCGGTCTCGGCGTAGATGTCCTCGACGGTCACGCCGCGCTTGCCGGCGAGGTAGCCGAAGTACCAGCGCAGCGACTCGCCCCA
>Ga0187783_10003928_pt1 | contig 10979 bp, 9 predicted proteins | sample 1015_SJ02_MP02_2_FD_132471 | JGI IMG/M metagenome (GOLD analysis project Ga0187783, IMG submission 132471) | Tropical peat soil microbial communities from peatlands in Department of Meta, Colombia - 1015_SJ02_MP02_20_MG | ecosystem: Environmental > Terrestrial > Soil > Wetlands > Peat | place...
GGGTACCAGTAGTCCTCCGAATCAATCGTTGCGGCAAATCCGGTTACCAATCTCTGCACTTTGGCCTGCGTGGCCGCATCGCCGGAAGTGCTGTAGAACCTCGCCAGGCCGGAGATGATCTGCCCCAGTACCTGGCCGGGCCCGAACCCGTCCGCGTCGTACCATCCGCCCATGTCTTCGCCAGCGGCCGGCAGACCGGCGCGCTGCCGGTATACCTTCAGCAGCCTATCCTCATCGAGTTGCATATACGACGCGTGGATGCGATCCCACTGCGCTTTCAGCGGACCGCCCGTCAGCTTCACGTCAGAATAGGCAAAGACGGAGAGCTTCTCCCGGGGGGAATTCGAATTTGGCTCTTCGGAAAGTAAATAACGTGCCCCGTGCCCGACGGCCGCAGCCGCGGCTATTCCCTGCAAGAAGTTTCGGCGGCGAATAACCCGTGGGAAGTCCATTTGACGTATTCTCCGTTTGTTATCGCCGGGAATTATACCTCAGACAGCAGGGGGTGGTTCAAAGTTCGCTCATTGATCTGGCACTTGGTTTCGTGCCGGAAACGGTCCCCAGGAGTCCATTCCAGGCCGGGACTTTCCGCAATTTACACGCGGCGCCGGCCGGGGTGCGAGTGCGATGGGGGATATGAAAATCGAGAGCCTGGAAACCGGGCTTTCCTACCCCTAGGAAAGGGAGAGCCTATTTTGTTAAATTTTTTCCTACCGGTAGGAAAGGGGCCGATTTTTTTCTTGACAAAATACTTGCCTACGTGATAGGCTAATGAGTGTGGGGTGCGCGGCGGTGGCGGGTAACCACCTCCGGCGCTGGTGCGCCGAGCTTCCCGGGATTAGCTGGTAACCACCCCCGGCGCGACTGCGCAGCACCTCCTGAATCAGGAGGGGAGCTTTGGAAGCATGGCTTCACCCCCTGAAGATGCCGTCTAGGCCACGATGTGTTTGAAAACGCAAGGACTTATGGGAGATTCCGGTGATTTGTCATAAAACGTATGTAACTGACGATAAAAGGCTTATATGAAAACCCCGAATGCGGCTACGGGATCCAGGGGGAATTAAAAATGGGGGCTACTCCCACGATGTTAATGAAAACAAATGTAGAAAATATGTCCTCCTTAAGCGACCCCACGATGTTGATGAAAACAAGCAACTTAGGTTTTATAGGCCACGATGTATATGAAAAGAAACGTGGATAGCTCAAACTGCAGGTCGAAAACAAGTATGGACGTGTACGTCCCAAGACCGCTCGGGTGGTATTCCCCTCGCGGTCTCCTCATCCTCCTGCAGTCGGCCAGGCGGGCCCATCTCGGCATTGCAGGCTTGTTGGTCGGGGGACAGGCAACAACCCACGCGTCGACACTGAGGACGAAAAGTCACGCGAGGGGTTACCAGACCCATAAAGATGTTAAATATGAAGATCGATCCGGAAATGTGTATGAAAACAAAGGACCGTAAGACAATTTGCCCGACAGAAAACACGACATTTGTGCCTGGTCGCACGCTATTTTACACAAAAATACACGTATTTTGCAGAAACCGTCAGCTCTTTTGCCACTTTTCGAGCGTTGGAAGGCCAATCCCTCGCTTCAAAATGTAGAAATTCGAGACACGGGCACGTTGCCCGTGCCACCGCCCGCGGGACACCCGCGATTGTATTCGGAGGGCGGCAGATATATATTCCCGGTCGGTTGAAATCTGTAGATGGAATTGGCCGTTAAAATCCTTTCGAAATGCTGACGCTGCTTATGGGGTATGCACTCGCTTGCTGTTCCACATTGGGGGCCGACAATGAATCGTAGCGCGATTTTGGGGATGGGGGGCCTGAGAGGGACGGCAGGAAGGTCAAGAAACATTCAACGCATCCGCCTTGTTGTACTGATGCTTACGGTGCTGGCTGCAATCGCCTTGGCGGCGCCAGCGCGTCATTCTGCGGCTGAATCGCCGCAGACGATTGCCGCGGCCTTGCAGCCGTTCGTGGCGAACCACACGCTGGCCGGCGCCGTGACTCTCGTAGCGTCGCCGGACCGGGTGCTCAGCCTGGAGGCGGTCGGCTACATGGATATTGCCGCAAATAAGCCGATGCGGACGGACGCTCTCTTCTGGATCGCATCTCAGTCCAAAGCGATGACCGCTGCCGCCTTGATGATGTTGGTGGATGCGGGCAAGGTGAACGTGGACGATCCGGTAGAGAAATATCTGCCGGAGTTCAAAGGCCAGTGCGTGAAGGCGGAGCAAGACTCGAACCATATATTGCTAAAGAAGCCAGTACACCCCATCACCGTCAAGAACGTGCTGAGCCACACCAGCGGACTGCCCTTCAGGTCACCGCTGGAGCAACCGACCCTTGACCTGTTGCCCCTCGCCGCGCGCGTGCGGAGCTACGCCATGCTGCCGCTGGAATTCGAGCCGGATAGCCAATATGCGTATTCCAACGCCGGGATCAATACCGCCGGCCGCATCATCGAAGTAGTGAGCGGGATGCCCTACGCACAGTTCATGGAGCAGCGCCTGTTCCAACCACTGGGAATGAAGGACACCACGTTCTGGCCCAGCACCCGACAAATCCGGCGACTCGCGAAGTCGTACAAAACGAACGCGGCCAAGACCGGCCTTGAAGAGACGACGATTACGCAGCTTCGCTACCCGCTTACCGACCGGACCCGCGAGCCGATGCCTGCCGGTGGCCTATTTTCAACCGCGTCGGACGTCGCCCGGTTTTGCCAGATGATCCTGAATGGCGGCGTGCTGGACGGCCAGCGCTACCTCCCCGACGCGGCTGTAAAGCAAATGACCAGCCGGCAAACTCCTAAGGCCCTCCCCACCAGCTACGGCTTCGGTTGGATGGTGGGGAATGGAGAGTTTGGCCACGGCGGCGCTTACGCTACTTCCATGATCATCGATACCCGTCGCCGCTTGGTTCTCATCTGGATGGTTCAGCACGCGGACTTTCCCGGCGATGGAGCCAAGAGCCGGGAGGCGTTCATGCAGGCGGCTAGGGCGGCATTTGCGAAACCCTGACACCCGGCGCCGGATTCCGTGCAGCCTGCGCTTAAGTATGTTTAGCAACGTACAGGAGCACGCCGAAGATGACGATGGGGATCAGCGCCAGCATGATGTAGAAGAGGACTTGGCGGAAGAGGGGAGAACGCCGCACCTCCCAGTTGCTGAGTTCCGGGCGTTCGGCCACGCCTACCTCATCCTGGTGGTGAAGGTCGTGGGCAAACTCCGCGGCTGTCTGATAGCGATTGGCCGGATTGCGTTCGAGAGCGCGGTAGATAATTTCCTGAAGTTGCGGACTGATGGCCGGGTCGATCTCGCGCGGGGGAATGGGGTTGTTGAGCAAGCGGTCGTTCATAATGGCAAAGGGATTCTCTCCCCGGAACGGCAGCTTGCCCGTCAGCATTTCGTAGAGCATGACGCCCATCGCATAAAGGTCGCTGCGCGCATCTCCCCGTTTTCCTTTCACCTGTTCTGGAGAAATATAATCGGGTGTGCCCATAGTGTTGCTGAGTTTGGCAAACGTAATACGCCGGGCCCCGGCATTGGCGGCAATGCCGAAGTCAATTAACTTGATATTATCGTCGGCGTCAACCATGATGTTTTCGGGTTTCAGATCGCGGTGAACCACGCCCTGGCTGTGGATGTAGCCCAACACGTCGAGGATCCGCAGGGTAATCTTTACGGCGCGTTCAGGAGGAAACTTTCGTCCACTCATCAACCGGCGCAGCAACTGCCCATCCACCCACTCCATTACCATGTAGACGCGGGAGCGATCTTCGTCGACGAACACCTTCATCACGCCGGGGTGGTCCAGCCTGGCGCCGATATCGGTTTCACGTTTGAAGCGCTCAAAGAAGATGGGATCACACTCCATCTCGGGGTGCGGGATCTTGATGGCCACCGGTTTCCCTGTGCGCGTATCGGTGCCCTTGTAAATGGAGGCCATGCCGCTGCGGGCGATGAGTTGATCGATCTGGTAGTGATCGAGTTGATCACCGGCGTGGATAGGAGTCATGCAATAAGCGGTTGCTCAGGCCGCGGGAGTTATAAGCGCTGAATAGTGCGCAGTGAACAGCTCTGCCAAGCGGCGTTAGCGAAGCTTATAAGGCCTCCCCCGGTACATTCCCACACGTTCGACGCTCTTGATGCGAATGAGCTGGACGCTGATATTATCGCTGCCATCCCGTTCATTGGCAAGCGCTACCAACTGGTGCGCGGCATGATTCAAATCCTTGTTTTGAGTGACAATGCGCGCCATGTCCGCCTCTGCCAAGGCCCCATGCAGGCCATCACAGCAAAGCAACAACACGTCACCGGGAATCACTTGCGTTTGATTGACGTCGACATTTACGAAGAGGTCGTTTCCCACCGAGCGCAGCAGCCTATGGCGATTGGGCGATTGTGCCACTTCCTCCGCGGAGATCAGTCCAAGCCGCACATGCTCATTGGCCACGGTGTGGTCGCGGGTAAGCAGTGTGATGCGGTTTCGCCGGATCAAGTAGCAGCGCGAATCGCCCAGATGGGCAATGACGGCGCGGTCGTGACGCAGCGCGCAAGCAACCACGGTTGTGGCCATTCGCGTCCCGCCCGGCGCGGCGGCACGGCCTGCTTCATAAACCTGAATGTTGGCCTTCTTCACCAACTGCGGCAGGAGCGCGGTGTGGGGTTCGCTGGCGCGGGATTGGCGGAACCCTTCAACCAGGGTATCTACCGCGATGCGGGAAGCAACCTCGCCCCGCTCATGTCCCCCCACCCCATCCGCCAGCACGAACAACCAACCCTGCGAGCGCGCTTGCGCCGGATTGGCAGGAGCGACGTGCCCGTGCGAGTCCTCGTTCGCATCGCGGACCTTTCCAATGTCGCTATGTTCGCCAAAATCGATGTCCAACATGGAAGCCCGCGCGGCACGCTCTTCTGGGTTTAAGGATGCCTGACGAATCGGAAAAACTCCCGCCGTGTTCTCAATCATAACATCTCCTAGGCTGCCCAGGGGCCGCTGGGGTGGGCTGCATTTTTTCGCAGCCTCTAAATCCTCGCTTAATTCGCAGTGCGAAGTTTGCGCTGAGACGCTCCCGCGATTCCAGACTTTCGGAGGCGTGCCACGATTCGGGTCAGTTTCGCAGGGTAATTTGTAATGATCCCATCCGCGCCTTCCAGGATCGTACGGCGCATTTGGCGCAGGCTATCCACCGTCCACGGAATGACCAGCATTGAAGCGCGGTGTGCCTGGCGAATGAAGGACGGCGAGACCCTCTTCCAATGGGGCAGCAACACTTCTGCACCGACCGCCTTCACCTCGCGGATTGCCGGGGGGCGGCCTGCAATGTGCAAACCCAGGTTGATCTTCGGGTCCAGTTGCCGAAGGCGCCGCAGCGCCGATAAGTTGTAAGCAATCACCCGCGTAAGGTTGCGCACTTTGGCTCGGTCGATCTCGTTCAGTACCTTGATTTCGGTGTCCGGTGAGGGATGGTTGATGGCGACCAGCGCCATGCACTTCCGGGCCCTAACCCAATGGAGAACTTCGAAGAGCAAGGGGACGGGCTCTTGGGCGTAGTGGGGCCGGGCGCGGGAAGGAAACCGGTGATTGAACCATGAGCCTGCATCAAGTTGGATCAACGCGTGTGCTTGCTTCTCCCGGACCCGGCCGCGGCCGGAAGTCGTGCGGCTTAACCGGGCGTCACTGATGACCACAGGAACGCCGTCGGCGGAAAGTTGGGCGTTAAGGACGATTCCCTCCGCGCCCTCCCGCAAGGCCAACTCGAACGCTGCAAGGGTGTTTTCCGGGGCTTTCCCCGCTGCTCCCCGCTGGCCGATCTTGAGGGGAGGCCAAATGAGCGCTTCCTCCCGGTGGTTGGGGACGCGCTTTAAGGAATCGGAAAGGACGGCCATGTGAATTCGCTGAGGTGTTGGCGTTCTCGGAAAGACATATTCAACTCGACTCATTAATTTGGACGGGCGGCGTGGTGTGGGCCGCCCCGCCCGTCCAAAGTTCGGGGGAGTGAAGTTTTGGAAGGGTCCCCCGCGAACTAGGAAGCTGCGGCTGCTGCCTTGCTTTCAATGAACGTGGTTCGCTTCGTGCGCCTACTGTTCCGCGTGAAGTAGATACCTCCGAAGATGGCCCAGACCATGGCGACACCGAAGGCCAACAAGGGTTCCATCTTGGTGCCATAACCCAGGAAGGGACCAATCAGGTAAAACGCCATACACGCTATGTTAGCCAAGGCACCGAATACCGGCACCGCCATGTGGCGTATGAACTTGAAGTTGGGGTGGTTGTGGTATGCCACGATGCAGGTGACGCAACTCATCCCGTAGAGCAGGAAGGTGCCGAAATTCGAGGCCAGGGTGATGAACAGTAGTGAATTGGGCAGGGCCGCCAATTTATCGTGGCTCATGTATCCAAAGCTCGACCAGAAACCGTGCGGCAAAGCCTGGATCGCGGCGTCAGTGGGAGCGGAGGCGTCGCCAAATACCGCGATAAGGGAAATGCAACCTATCACTGCCGAAATCGCTGCCAAAGTCCAAATTGCGCGGTGAGGTGTCAATTTCTCTCCATGCAACATGCCGAAGTGCTCCGGTACCTCCTCATCTTTGCCCATGGCGTAGGTGACCCGGGCTCCGGTGTTGATGCACGAGAGCGTGGTGCCAATGAGTGCCAGGAACACCGTGACTGCCTCGCACAGCATAAAGATTCGCCCATGGCCTTGGCCGAACAGGGCGTCCCCCACCGTAACCATCATGTCGCCGATGGGCGCGGCGGAGGTGACGGCATTTTGCATGGTATAGCCGCTATTGAGGAAATAGTTGGCGCAAAAGTATTCCACCAGGTAGCAGAATGCCCCCTGCACCAAGAGTGAAGTGATCACCGCAATGGGGATGTGACGCTTGGGATCCTTGGCCTCACCGCCCAGGGAGGTGCACGATTCAAATCCCACCAGAATCAGGATCGCGACCGTCGCTTGGACAAATACCCACCCCCACTTGTGGGGTTTGATGACCGACAAGGCGCTGTCATGGGCCAAGAAATTTCCGGTCGCGTCATTTGTGGTGTAATCGATGTGATAGGGCACGGGCTTGCCGGATGCATCCAGCATGGGCTGGGGCACTCCTGCCGCGTCGCGCACGACGGTGTCCGTCGTTTGCCCATTCGCCGTGGTCTTCTGGGTGGCGAACTGGTAATTGTATGCTTCGCCTGAAGTCGAGTCGAACTGCCAGGCAACGCTCCCCGGCGCATGGTTTATGCGGTAGCTCAAGGCCATCACCGAAAACACCAGCAGGGCGCTGATCTGAATGACGTTGATGGCGATGTTGACCGCTGTCGAGCCCACCACGCCACGATAGGCGATGTAGGACACGGCAAAAGAGAACAAGATGGCAACCAACATCATAAACGCCGGGCCCGGGTTCGAGGCGTTCATGAAAGTCGGCCAGAGGGTCCCCACGACATAGCCGACGAAAATGCCGGTGACCGCCACCATGACGCCTGGATAGATCCAGTAGTAAAGGTGGGACGCCCAGCCGATGACGAACTTCGAAAGGCGGGCATAGGGCCACGCTTTGTCGTGATTGAGGAAAGCCTGCTCGGCAAAGAAATACGAGCTTCCAGGACCCGGGTACAACTTCGCAAGCTCAGCGTAGGAAACCGCCGTGGCCAGACACAAGAGCAGGGCCAAGAAGATGCCGAGCCACATAGCCGGTGCGGTCGTGCCCTCGGTAGCCTGGGGTAGAAAGGTCAGCCACAGAAACGCTCCCGGCGCGATGAGCGCCATTGCATTCATGGTCAATCCCGTTAAGCCCAAAGTGGGTTTCATTTCACCTGTAGTCTTCTCCGCCATCTAAATCCTCCTAGTTTAGATTTATGTAAAGTCCTGGTCTTCCGAACCGCGAGCGGTCGAGAAAATCCCCCAAGCGAAACCAATTCTGTAATGCCTGTCGCCTTTCTTCGCCCGCCGAAACAAGCCCGAAAGGATTTCTACGGTGGGGGTAACCAAACCTTTTTGTGTGCTTATTGCCTCGCGCTTGTTAGCTTACTCCACAACCATATGCAATCGCTTGGGAGGAGGTCAAAGTAATAGATTTTCTGCTGATAATAAAAATAGGTTGGCCAAAGATAAATTTGTCGAGCCATAAATAATTCTTTGCTCCGCTGCTTTTTCAAGTCACTGGGTCTAAAACGAAAAAAAGGCGGCGAGTGCTGGAAGTCGATGAAACGTAAGCCCCGACGCACAGCTTCATGGGAAATCTGGCTCATTTCATCAGAAAATCATCTCAACGGAGACCGGGAGTAAAATCGAAGGACTTCTGTATTTGGTTCTAGGTGCGATAAAAATAATCGATTGGACGAGCCCCCAGGCGGACACTAGGCTTTCCGTTTTCCCCTCGCTTATTCTGATAAACTTGAAGGGGTGGAAGAATGAAAATTACCGGACTCCTCATGATGCCTGCGGGATGGTTCCTGGTATTAGCGGCTTTAGTATTGCTCCGAACCTACGTGGCGCAAGTCTCGTTTATCGCGGCCGGCATCGGCGTGGAAATCTTGGGATTGGTTCTCTTTACGCGTGCTCATTGGGTGGCCAAAGGGGGCAGTGAGTGATCCCCCAGCCGCTTTCGACGATGTCTGAAAATTCCGAGGCCCTGTGCATTCTCTTTATACTTCTGCTCCCGCTTGCTCTGGCAGGACTCGCCCTCATTAATACCGGCCTCAGCCGATCGCGCAGTGCGGCGCATTCCATGATGGCGGCCTTGTGCGTCGTGGGCGCCGCGGCTACCGCTTACTTTGTTACGGGTTTCGCCTGGCAGGGCTATCCCGGTCTCGTGTCCCACAGCATGATCATTTTCGGAAAAGAATGGAGCTGGCTGGGAGCTGGGCACTTCTTTTTGCGTGGTGTGCCCCTGGACGGCTCGCGCGTCTCGCTTGCGGCGTTGGCGCAGTTAATAAGCGTGGGACTGGCCGCGCTGATTCCACTGGGTGCAGCCGCGGAGCGCTGGCGTTTGCGCGCCTGCTGCCTTTCCACGGCGCTCCTCGCCGCCATTACCTATCCTCTGTTTGCCCATTGGGTTTGGGGAGGAGGGTGGCTCGAGCGCCTGGGCTCGAACTATGGTCTTGGGTTGGGCTTTCTGGACGCCGGCGGCAGCGCCACGATTCAGGTAGTGGGGGGGCTTACGGCGTTGACCATGGTTTGGCTACTCGGTCCCCGCCGGGGGAAATACAGCCCGGAAGGGATGCCCGGCGCGCTGCCCGGCCATAACACGGTATATGTGCTTTTCGGTTGTCTTCTCGCTCTGCCGGGTTGGATGGGATTGAACGCCGCCGGTTCGCTTCTTTTTGCCGGTGTACCGCCGGGGCGGACCGTCCTCGTGGCGGTTAACACATTGCTTGCAGCGGCCGGTGCGGTGCTTGCGGCCGCCTCGATTACCCGCTACCGCTTTGGGAAGCCCGATGCCTCGCTCAGCGCTAATGGCTGGGTAAGCGGATTGGCGGCTTCCAGCGCTGGCTGTGCATTTGTTCCGCCCGCTGCGGCACTCTTGATCGGACTTGTCGCGGGCGCGCTGGTGACTTACACCGTCGCCTGGATGGAAGCCCGCCTGGGACTGGATGATCCCGCCGGAGCGGTTTCCGTCCATGCCGTCGGCGGGATTTGGGGAATCCTGGCGGTGGGCCTTTTCCCCCGCGCGGCGGCTACGGCCCTCACCAGCGCCGCTATTTCTGCCCCGATGCAAGGGGGGCAGATGCTTGCGCAAATCGTGGGCGTTGCCACCCTGCTGGGTTTCGTGCTGCCCTTCACCTATTCCCTTAACTGGATCCTCAACCGCTTTTTCCCGCAGCGTATTCCCCCGGAGGAAGAGCGTCACGGGGCCGATCTCTATGAACTGGGTGCCGGCGCTTACCCCGAATTCGTGACCCACACCGACGAATTTTCGCAATGGTAGGACGGAAATGGTAGGTGGCAGGTCGTAGGTGGAAGGTGGGTAGGGCAAGACCTCCAGGGTGTGATTCCCCGCACAGCACCTCGATAATCCTGTAAACTACGCCTCTGATAACATCATGTCCAAAAAACACAAAGACGCTGTCCAGAAGCAATTTACCAAGACTGCGGAAGCCTTCTCGACGTTTGCGATGCGCGATACTCCGGAGGTCTTGAAGGAGAAGGTGGAATTTGCCAAACCCCAGTCCACCGACGCCGTGCTCGATATCGCCTGCGGACCGGGGGCGTTTGCCTTGGCAATCGCGCCGCGCGTGCACTTGGTCCGGGGCGTCGATTTGACTCCCGAGATGTTGCGACGGGCCCGCGCCTATCAAGCTGAAAAGCAGATTTTGAATGCTGCCTTCGTGCGCGGTGACGCTGAGCATCTTCCTTTTCCCGCGGGCACGTTCGATCTGGTGTCGTGTCAATGCTCGTTTCACCACCTGCCCAAGCCGCAACTCGTGCTACGAGAGATGGTCCGCGTGGCCAAACCCGAAGGGCGGCTGCTGATCATCGACCCACTCGCACCGGAGAGCGACTCAAAATTCGAAATCTACAATCGCATCGAACAACTTCGCGACCCCTCACATACGCTCACACTGCGCCTAACTGAATTCCTGCGCCGGTTTGATGAAGAGGGACTGGAGATACTTCGCCAGTCGCTCCGCCGGCGGCAGCGATCATTCGACAACTGGATGCTGCGCGGCGGCCACCCTACCGGAACCAAACGCTACCTCGAAACGCGCAAGCTCTTGGAAGATTCCATGTCCGGCGATAAAGCCGGCTTCTCCGCCCACATCCAAGGCGAGGACATTCAAATTGTGCATAACGAGGGGATGTTTTTGGTGGCCCCGAAGGCGGGAGGTACGGGCGAGTAGTAGACGATAGAAGGAATGCTGGGGCCCGCGGCCAGCGAGGTAGGCGGCCAATTGACCGTCTGGCAGGCGCGGTTCTAACGCAACTTTTGGAACCCTTCGAGCGCCAATCCGAGTTGGCGCAGAATTTTGAA
>Ga0187783_10003929_pt1 | contig 10978 bp, 9 predicted proteins | sample 1015_SJ02_MP02_2_FD_132471 | JGI IMG/M metagenome (GOLD analysis project Ga0187783, IMG submission 132471) | Tropical peat soil microbial communities from peatlands in Department of Meta, Colombia - 1015_SJ02_MP02_20_MG | ecosystem: Environmental > Terrestrial > Soil > Wetlands > Peat | place...
ACCAGAAGCTGATCGATACGCTCGGGACCACCGACATCCGGCCGGCCCAGCCGGACGAGATCCGGGCCGCGCTCGGCGCGCTGCCCGGCAGCCTCGGTGCGGTTGGCGTCACTGACCTGCCTGTCATCGCCGACTTCGCGCTGCGCGGCCGCCGCGACATGGCCACCGGTGCGAACACGGACGACGTGCACCTCACCGGTGTCGACGTGGCGCGTGATATCGAGGTCGGCACGTGGGCGGACCTGCGCGAGGTCACCGCCGGCGAGCCATGCCCCCGGTGCGGCACGCCGCTGCGCCTCACCCGCGTGATCGAGGTTGGTCACATCTTCAAGCTCGGCCGTAAGTTCACCACGGCCCTGGGCGTCACCGTGCTCGGCCCGGACGGATCGGCGATCATCCCCATCATGGGCAGCTACGGCATCGGCGTGGAACGCGCCATGGCCGTGATTGCCGAGGTGCACCACGACGACGCAGGCTTGGTGTGGCCCGTCCAGGTGGCACCCTTCGAGGTCACCGTGATCACGGTGTCGGCCAAGGACCACGCGGTCGTGACCACCGCGGAGTCGATCTACGCAGAGCTGCGCGCCGCCGGCCTGGACGTCGTGATCGACGATCGCGATGAGCGGCCAGGCGTGAAGTTCAAGGATGCCGAGCTGACCGGGATACCGGTCCGGGTCAGCGTCGGGAGCCGCGACCTGGCGGACGGCGTCGTCGAGGTGGTCAGCCGGGCAACGGGGCAGAAGGACCGCGTGCCACTGGACCAGGTGGTCCCGCACGTGCGGGACCTGCTCACGAAGCCATCCGGACGCTAGCAGGCCGCCGGGTCGCTGACGCTACGCGGCGCCCGCCACAAGGCGCATGCCCGCCGGGCCGTGATAGGCCTGATCGCGGCGGAACATCGGGTCAGCCACATCGACGACGCGCTCACGCTGGCTTGCCAGGTCGTCCCAGCCGGAACGGGCCACGACCGCGAACGGCGAGTCGTGTTCCGCCTCACCAGGCGTGGCGACTCGCTCGTTGTGGCTTGACAGTTCCGCCCATCTGTCAGCACCGCTCGGCATCGTTCCTCCCGTAAGGCCCGAGCCCGGCGATCGCCCCTGCTGCACCGCCCGACCCTTCACTACTAAGACACGCCTAAAGGGCACTCTGGTTAGCTGCAAGGCGGTTACAACTGCATAACTTCCGTGACACTGAGCTAGATCTTGGTCCAGGCCGCTGTCAGCACGTGCCGGAGGATCTGCTCCATCTCGTCAAAGTGCTCCTGCGTGCAGATCAGCGGGGGCGACAGCTGGATGACCGGGTCGCCGCGGTCGTCCGCGCGGCAGACCAGGCCGGCGTCGAACAGCGCGTGCGACAGGAAGCCGCGCAGCAGTCGCTCGGACTCGTCGTCGTCGAACGTCTCCCGGCTCGCCTTGTCCTTGACAAGCTCGATGCCGTAGAAGAAGCCGTCGCCGCGCACGTCGCCGACGATGGGCAGGTCAGTCAGCTTCTCCAGGGTGGCGCGGAACGCGCCCTCGCGCGCCCGGACGTTGCCGAGCAGGTCTTCTTTCTCGAACACGTCGAGGTTGGCCATGGCTACCGCGCACGACACGGGGTGCCCGGCGAAGGTCACCCCGTGCAAGAACGTGTGCTGCCCGTCCGCAGCGGTTTCCGCGCCATGGAACTGCCGATGGTGCTCGTGCCCGCCGGCCGCGCGATCGCGGAACGAGAACGGCTCCATCAGCCGGTCGGAAACCAGCATGCCGCCAAGCGGCGCGTAGCCGGACGTCACGCCCTTGGCGAAAGTGATGATGTCGGGCTGATATCCGTACCGCTCGCAGCCGAAGTAGTAACCGAGCCGGCCGAATGCGCAGATGACCTCGTCGGACACCAGCAGCACGCCGTAGCGGTCGCAGATCTCGCGAACCCGCGGGAAGTAGCCGGGCGGCGGCGGGAAGCAGCCGCCGGAGTTCTGGCACGGCTCCAGGAAAACGGCCGCGACCGACTCGGGTCCCTCGCGCAGGATCGCCCGCTCGATCTCGTCCGCGGCCCACACTCCGAACGCAGTGATGTCGGCCGAGACAAATTCCGGCGCCCGGTAGAAATTCGTGTTGGGCACCCGCACGCCGCCGGCCGGCAGCGGTTCGAAGGGTTCTTTGATGCCGGGCAGGCCGGTGATGGCGAGCGCGCCCATCGAGGTGCCGTGGTAGGCGATGGACCTGCTGAGCACCTTGTACTTTGTCGGCTGACCAATGGTGCGGAAGAACTGCTTGGCCAGCTTCCAGGCCGACTCGACCGCCTCGGAGCCGCTCGTGGTGAAGAAGACCCGGTTGAGGTCGCCTGGAGCCAGCGAGGCCAGCCGGTCGGCCAGCGCGATCGCCTGCGGATGTGCGTACGACCAGAGCGGGAAGTAGGCCAGCTCGCTGGCCTGTCGCGCGGCCGCCTCGGCCACCTCGGTCCGGCCGTGCCCTATCTGACTGACAAACAAGCCCGCTAGCCCGTCCAGGTAGCGCTTGCCGTGCTGGTCGTAGACGTATGGGCCCTCGCCCCGGACGATGACCGGAACGTCGGCCTCGGCGTACGACGACATTCTGGTGAAGTGCAGCCACAGGTGGCGCTTCGCCTTCTCCTGCAGCGCGGCGATCTCGTCCGGTCCGTAAGGCGTGGTCATCTGGTCCCCCAGCTGTAGGTCTGCTTGCACAGTTTGAGATACACGAAGGTCTCGGTGGCCGTCACGCTCGGGATCGATCGCACCCGGCTGAGGATCTCCAGCAGCTGATCGTCGTTCTCGCAGACCACCTCGATGAGCAGGTCGAAGGAGCCCGCGGTAATGACGACGTAGTCGATCTCATCCATGCCAGCCAGGTGCTCGGCGACGCGCTCCAGATCGCCGCCGCAGCGGACGCCGACCATGGTCTGGCGCAGGAATCCGAGTGTCAGCGGGTCCGTCACGGCGACGATCTGCATGGCGCCTACGTCGATGAGGCGCTGGACACGCTGCCGGACCGCAGCCTCAGAGAGGCCCACGGCCTGCCCGATCCTGGCGTAGGAGCGGCGGCCGTCCTGCTGGAGCTGCTCGATGATCCGCTTGGACAGATCGTCCAGGACGACCCGCATGTCGGCATCCCGGCTCACCCGGGTGCGGCCTCGGCCAGCCGGGACCAGCGAAACCGCTGGCGTGTGCGCCATGCCGCAGCCTCCTCGCTCCCATGCTCGCCAATCGAACCCGGCAGTGTCAACCGATTCAGTTGGTAAAGACGCTGATTCGTGCGGATTCCCTCGCAGGATACCCGCTGGGATGTCAAGGTCGTGGCCGGGGTTCCCTGCCTGCCCGCCCCGGCGACGGCCGATGGCGTCCTGATATTCCCGCAGCACGCCGACGTGACAAGGGTCATATTCGCCGGCCGGATGGATGGCGCCGGCTTGCGGGCGGGGTTGTAGCTCAAAGCAGTCAGCGCCACGCTCTCCGTCACCTGTCCATGGCCATGCCTGGCGCGGCATGGCAGAGCGACGCCACGTCCAACACTGCTAGTCGCGCACGCCGCGAAGCGCTGAGGACGGGCGAAGGAAAGCAACGCTTCCCATGAAACTCACTCTCACTCCCTTCGCAGCAGCAGCGATCATCCCGTCACTGGTCGCGGGCATCGCGTGCAGCATCATGCCGTTCGCCAACGGGTCATCCGCGGCAGCGCTCACCGCGCACGCCACGGCGCGCCCCGCGCACACGGCGAGCCACCTACGGCCGTCCGCCCATCCTGCCAAGCGCACTACGGCGACCACCGCCGCGAAGTCTGCTCCGGCGCCGGTGCAGCCCGCCGCCACCGCGACGCAGTCGTCCACGGTTAGCCAGCCCGTAGCCACGAGCGGCCAGCCGCTGACCGCCGGCATGTCGGCGTTCGAGCAGTGCGTTGCATGGCGGGAAAGCGGCAACACCCCGACCGACCCTGACGGCCTGTTTGGCATCCTGCCGTCGGTGTGGGCGCAGCTCGGGTACTCGGGCACTGCCGGCCAGGCGTCCGTTGCGCAGCAGGAGGCCGCGTTCAACCAGCTGTACGCCCAGTACGGCGCGCAGCCGTGGGCCCCGTCCGACGGGTGCTGAGGCACTAGGGTTACGCCGTGGCAGCCGGACGGGTCGTCGTGGTCGGCTCGATCAACATCGACCTCGTGCTGCGGCTGCCACGGCTGCCGGTGCCCGGTGAGACCGTGCTCGGCGGTGCGCTCACGCGCCAGCACGGCGGCAAGGGCGCGAACCAGGCGGTCGCCGCGGCCCGGGCTGGCGGGCGCGCGTACCTCATCGGGGCGGTCGGCTCGGCCGACGGCCAGGACAGCGTCGACGAACTGGCGGCGTCGGGCGTCGACGTGAGCTGGGTCCGGCGTTCTCGCGAGCCAACCGGCCTCGCGATCGTGCAGGTTGCCGCCGAAACCGGCGAGAATCAGATCGCCGTGGCGTCCGGGGCGAACGCGGCGGTCTCGGCGGACGACGTCGACGCCGCGCTGCGAGCCCTCGAGCTCGGACCTGCCGACGTCGTGGTGCTGTCCTGCGAGCTGCCCGGCGCCCCGCTGCGGCTGGCAGCCGATGTCGCGCGAGGTAGGAAAGCGCGGCTCGTGGTCAACCCGGCGCCCGCCGATTCTGACCTAGTCGAGCTGCTGGCCAGCGCCGTCGCAACGCCGAACGAGCGTGAGCTCGCCGTGCTGACCGGAGTCGACCGGCCAGTCGGCGAGGCCGCGGCGGCGCTCTCGGACCGCACGGGTGGACCAGTTGTCGTAACGCTCGGCGCGCGCGGTGCGCTGCTGGCTGACTCCGGGCAGCTCGAGCACGTTGCGGCGCACCGGGTCGTGGCGCGCGATACCACCGGAGCGGGTGACACTCTCACCGGCGTGCTCGCGGCGAGCCTGGCGCAGGGCCACGAACTGCGCGTCGCGGTGCGGCGCGCAGTCGTCGCGGCTGGGCTGGCGGTCACGCACGAGGGTGCCCGGGCCGGCCTGCCCACTGCCGCCGAGATCGACGCGCTACTCGCCCGCTGCGGACTCGGGCAGTGAGAGTCGCGTCGCCGCCGCGACCCTGGCTTGGCGTCCGGTATGCAAGGAAGCCGTTCTTGGCGCATTCTTGCGCAGTAGCTTGAGCCAGCGTCTGGAGAAAGGGAGGGCGGCGATGACCGCTTGGCCGTCTGTTCCGCTCGCCGGGAGTGAGCGCCGGCCGCTGCCGGATGCGCAGCCAGCGGGCCCGGTTGATCCCGCCGAGCAGATCGAGGTGACCCTGGTCACCCGCCGCGCGGCACGCTTGCCGGCGGACGCCGCGGACGTGCCCATCCGGCAGTCGCGACATGAGCTCCGGCGCCGGTACGGCTCCGATCCCGCGGACCATCAGCTCGTCGCTGACGTTCTCGCCAGCGTGGGCCCGGCGATCCGGGTCACCGGGCGGGACCCGGCCAGCCGACGGCTGACCATCGCCGGTCCCGCCAGGGAGCTTGCGGCGGTTTTTGGCACCGACCTGACGCTGGTCAGCAGCAGTGGTCCGACCGGGGAGCAGGTCACCCACCGGTACCGAACTGGTGCACTGCAGGTTCCGGCCGAGCTCGACGGCGTGATCGTGGCGGTCCTCGGCCTCGACAACCGGCCGCAAGCCTCGACGCAGTACAGGTTCGCCCCGGCCGAGGTGCAGGTCTCCTACACACCACCGGAGGTGGCGAGCCTGTACCAGTTCCCGGCTGGTACCGACGGTACCGGCCAGACGGTGGCGATTGTCGAACTCGGCGGCGGGTTCGCCACCAGCGACCTGAACACCTACTTCGGCTCGCTGGGCATCGCCACTCCGTCGGTGACCGCCGTCGGCGTCGACGGCGCGACCAACGTGCCCGGCCAGGACCCCCAGGGCGCTGACCCCGAGGTTCTGGCGGACATCGAAATAATCGGATCGATCTCGCCCGGCGCCAACCAGGTGGTGTATTTCGCGCCCAACACCGATCAGGGCTTCCTGGACGCGGTGACGACGGCCGTGCACGCCGAGCCCACGCCCGTTGCCGTCAGCATCAGCTGGGGCGGACCGGAGAGCTCGTGGACAGCCCAGTCGATGACAGCGCTCGACGAGGCCATCGCCGACGGCGTCGCGCTCGGCGTCACCGTGACGATCGCCGCCGGCGACAACGGCAGCAGTGACGGCGTGAGCGGAACAGAGCCGCACGTCGACTTTCCCGCCTCCAGCCCGCACGCGCTCGCGTGCGGCGGGACGAGCCTGCACGCCGACGTGTCGACTGGTGTTATCAGCTCCGAGACGGTATGGAACGACGGCACCTCCGGCGGTGCCACCGGAGGGGGAGTGAGCGTCACGTTCCCGCTGCCTGCGTGGCAGGCGACGGCCGGCGTGCCCGCCAGCCCGGACGGAACCGCGGGCCGCGGCGTACCCGACATCGCCGGCAACGCCGATCCCTCGACCGGATATCAGTTGCTCGTCGACGGCAAGCAGGTGATCCTCGGCGGGACTAGTGTCGTCGCGCCGCTCTCGGCGGCGCTTGTCGCGCAGCTGGCGCAGGCACTGGGCACGCACCTCGGCCTCCTGCAGCAGTCGCTGTATGCGGGCGTCGAGCCCGGCAAGCCCGTTGCCGATGTGCGCGACATCACGGTTGGCAGTAACGGCGCCTACAGCGCCGGACCCGGCTGGGACGCGTGCAGCGGCCTGGGCGTGCCGATCGGCTCGGCAGTACTCGGGGCGCTGTCCGGCTAGGGCGCCCGGCCGAGGGCGGCTGGCTAGACAGCGCGGATGGCTGCCGGGGTCAGCGTGGTCATCGCCGCCAGCACCGGCTCGGGACCGGGCCGGGCCGTGATGATACGCACCACCGTCTCATCGAGGCCGGCGCTCAGCCGGGCGTACGCGGCCGCAGCGCCGGCCGCCGGGCCGTAGTACCCCACCGCGGTCAGCAGCTCGTCCGGGGCCGCGTCCACCAGCTCCGAAAGCGGGGTGCCCCGGTCGCGGCGGTCCTCCAGCTCGGTCAGTTCCGCGTCGAAGCCCATCTGGCCGAACATGCCCCGGTAACCCGCGGCCTTCGGTACGCCGACCGGCGCCATGGCGTAGCTGAGCACCTGGCCGCCGAGCGCCCGCCGCGCCGCGGCCACGTCGTCATCCACGCACACCCGCACGTACATGGTCAGCGGGACGCTGCCGGGCTCGCGTCCGGCGCGGCTGGTCCCGGCCGCGACCAGCTGCCTGCTGGCCTCGATGCGCTCCGGGGTCGCCCAGTTCAGCAGCGCCCCGTCGGCGACCTCGCCAGCGAGCCGCAGCATCTGCTGGCCGAGCGCGGCCAGGTAGACGGGCACCTGCGGCAGCCCGCCAGCCCGCAGCGCCGTGATACGCGGTCCCAGCGTGAGGCCATCGGAGTCGACGGTCTTGCCTGCGAGCAAGTCGCGCACTGCGGTGGCGTACTTGCGCATGACCGCGACCGGCCGATCCGGCAGACCGGACGCGGCCCAGAAGCCCGGACCGACGCCGCCGGTCCCGAGTCCGAGCACGAACTGTCCGGCGGACAGCTGGGCGACCGTCGCGGCCTGCACCGCCAGCGCCGAGGGGGTCCACATCAGCGCGGCGGGCACCACGGAGATGCCGGTCCGCAGCCCGGTGTCCTGCGCCCAGGCCGCGCAGACGTGGAACGCGTCGGGCACACCGCCGGCCGGGGTCCACAGGCTTTCGAAGCCGAGCCGGTTGGCTTCCTGGGCCATCTCGCGCAGCTGGCCGAAGGACAAGCCGAGCCGGGCGTCGAGGCCGACACCGATCATCATGGGCGGCATTATGCCAACCACGGCGCCGGGGCCGGGCGAGGCTGCGGCCATCGAGGCGGGCTGACGGCCAGGTCACGCCGTTCCCCGCAACGCGTAGCCTGGCGCCACCCGCACTCTGGCGACAGACTTGCAGGGGAGACCACGTGGGAGGCAGGCAGCGATGACGCATCGGACGCACTGGATCAATGGCAAGCCGTGGACGGGGGAGGCAGCTACCCGCGGCGATATCTATAACCCAGCGACTGGCCGGGTCAGCGGGACTGTCGACTACGCGACGGGGGCGGAGGTCGATGCGGCGGTGGCGGCGGCGAGCGCCGCGCTGCCGGGCTGGAGCGACACGTCGCTGGTGCGCCGGGCGGGGGTGATGTTTGCGTTCCGGGAGCTGGTGCGGAGCCGGCAGGCCGAGGTGGCGGCGCTGATCACGGCCGAGCACGGCAAGGTGGCCTCCGACGCGGCGGGGGAGGTGGCCCGCGGTCTTGAGGTGGTGGATTTTGCCTGCGGTATCCCGCACCTGCTGAAGGGCGGCTTCTCGGAGAACGTGTCCACGGGCGTTGACGCGTACTCGATCCGGCAGCCGGTTGGGGTGGTGGCCGGGATCACGCCGTTTAACTTCCCGGCGATGGTGCCGATGTGGATGTTCCCGATCGCGCTGGCGTGCGGGAACACGTTCGTGCTGAAGCCGTCGGAGAAGGACCCGTCGGCGTCGCTGCTGCTGGCCGAGCTGCTGGCGGAGGCGGGGCTGCCGGATGGGGCGTTCAACGTAGTGCACGGGGCGAAGGAGGCGGTCGACGCGCTACTGACCCACCCCGACGTGCGCGCGGTCAGCTTCGTCGGCTCCACGCCGATCGCCCGCTACATCTATGAGACCGGCACGGCGCACGGCAAGCGGGTGCAGGCGCTCGGCGGCGCGAAGAACCACATGGTCGTGCTGCCCGACGCCGACCTGGACCTGGCCGCCGACGCCGCGGTGAACGCTGGCTTCGGCTCGGCGGGTGAGCGGTGCATGGCGATCTCGGCGCTGGTGGCCGTCGATCCGATCGGCGATGAGCTGGTGGGCAAGATCCGGCAGCGGATGGCCGGGCTGACGGTGGGACCCGGCGATGTGGAGGGCTCAGAGATGGGCCCGCTGGTCACCAGGGCGCACCGGGACAAGGTGGCCGGCTACCTCGACTCGGGCGTCGCCGAGGGTGCGACCCTCGCGGTCGACGGCCGCGACCATCCGGTCACCGGTGCGGCGGGCGATGGGTTCTGGCTCGGGCCGACGCTGCTCGACCACGTCACGCCGCAGATGGGCTGCTACCGCGACGAGATCTTCGGCCCGGTGCTGTCGGTGGTCCGCGCGGGCAGCTACGACGAGGCGCTGGCGGTCATCAACGCCAACCCGTACGGCAACGGCACGGCGATCTTCACCAACGACGGCGGAGCGGCCCGCCGATTCACCCGCGAGGTCGAGGTCGGCATGGTGGGCGTCAACGTGCCGATCCCGGTGCCGATGGCGTTCTACTCTTTCGGCGGCTGGAAGAGCTCGCTGTTCGGTGACACGCACGTGTACGGCATGGACGGCGTGCACTTCTACACCCGGTCAAAAGCCGTCACATCCCGCTGGCTCGACCCGAGCCACGGTGGCGTGAACCTCGGCTTCCCCGTCAACCAGTAAAGGAAATCGGTCGGTTATGCACAGCTATCAGCCGGACCCGCAGCGGGGCGCCGAGGTCTTCGCGATGGACCGGGCGCACGTGTTCCACTCCTGGTCCGCGCAGCAGGCCGTCCAGCCGCTGCCGATCGCGGCGGCCGAGGGCTCGTACTTCTGGGACTACGACGGCAACAGGTACCTGGACTTCTCGAGCCAGCTGGTGAATACCAACATCGGCCATCAGCACCCGAGGGTGACGGCGGCCATCGCGGCACAGGCTGCGCGGCTCACCACGATCGCGCCGCAGCACGCCAACGACGTGCGCGGGGAGGCGGCGACGCGGCTCGCAGGGCTCGCGCCGGACGGGTTCGAGAAGGTGTTCTTCACGAACGGCGGCGCGGACGCGAACGAGAACGCGATCCGGATGGCCCGGCTGCACACCGGCCGGACCAAGGTGCTGAGCTTCTACCGGTCGTATCACGGCAACACCGGCGCGGCGATCACCTCGACCGGGGACCCGCGCCGGTGGCCGAACGAGTTCGCCGTCGGGCACGTGCACTTCTTCGGCCCGTATCTGTACCGGTCGTCCTTCTGGGCGAGCACGGAGGCGGCGGAGTGCGAGCGCGCGCTGGCACACCTCGAGCAGGTCATCCAGTTCGAGGGGCCGGAGACGATCGCGGCCGTGTTGCTGGAGTCGATTGTCGGCACGGCGGGGGTGCTCATCCCGCCGCCTGGATACCTGGCGGGCGTGCGCGCTCTCTGCGACCGGTACGGCATCGTCTACATCGCCGACGAGGTCATGTGCGGGTTCGGCCGGGCCGGGCGGTGGTTCGCGTTCACCGGCCACGACGTCGTACCCGATCTCATCACGTTCGCCAAGGGCGCGAACTCCGGCTACGTTCCGATCGGCGGCGTCATCATCTCCGATCCGATCGCGGCGACCTTCGACCAGCGGGTGTTCCCCGGCGGGCTGACGTATTCCGGCCACCCGCTGGCGTGCGCGTCGATCGTGGCGACCATCGACGCGATGAAGGACGAAGACATCGTGGGGAACGCGGCGCGCATCGGCTCGGCGGTGCTGGGACCGGGACTGCGCGAACTGGCGCAACGGCATCCCGTTGTCGGTGAGGTGCGCGGGACCGCGGTGTTCTGGGCGCTCGACCTGGTGTCGAACCGGGAAACCCGGGAGATGCTCGCGCCGTATGGCGGTTCGTCAGCGGCCATGACCGCACTGCTAGCCGAGTGCCGGCGGCGAGGCCTGATGCCGTTCACGAACTACAACCGGCTGCACGTGGTGCCGCCGTGCACGATCTCCGAGTCGGAGGCCAAAGAAGGCCTGGCGCTCCTGGACGAGGCGCTCGAGGTCGCGGACCGGTACTACACGGGATAGCCCGGCCTCCTGATTGTTGACAATCTTGTACCGTCGGCCACCGTGTGGGAAATTAGAACCGTCCGACGCTAACCGAGTCCCGCGGAGGTCGGCGTGCTGAGCAAGGAAGACAACGAGATCCTGACCCAGGTTGGTGCCGGGACGCCGATGGGGGAGTTGCTGCGGCGGTACTGGACGCCGGCGTGCCTGAGCGCGGAGATTGCGGA
>Ga0187783_10003930_pt1 | contig 10974 bp, 11 predicted proteins | sample 1015_SJ02_MP02_2_FD_132471 | JGI IMG/M metagenome (GOLD analysis project Ga0187783, IMG submission 132471) | Tropical peat soil microbial communities from peatlands in Department of Meta, Colombia - 1015_SJ02_MP02_20_MG | ecosystem: Environmental > Terrestrial > Soil > Wetlands > Peat | place...
CCTTCCACGCAGAAATCAACGCGCCATCGAAATTCAAATTGAGCACTAGCCCGCCGAGACGATCGTACGGTGTAGGGCGGCGGCTTTGCTTGTTAAATGGTGTGGTGGTGCGGTGGCGCGGCGGGTTCGGTGCAGGACCGCTAGCTATGGCGTCTACTCACAAATTCGGCCTGTTACGGGTGAGTAAATGTCCGCCTTGCTCCGAAAGCGACCGAGATTTTGAGTCACCCAAAACGACGCGATTGCCAACAGCAAAAGTCGGCCGATATTATTCGATCAGTGTGTCGACGCGCGCCAGTAAGGATTCCGATACTGTCAGCCCAAGGGCCTTAGCGGTTTTGAGATTCACGACAAGATAAAACTGAGTTGGTTGCTCAACGGGCAGGTCAGTCGGCTTTGCGCCGCGAAGCAGCTTGATGCATTGTCGAGCAAAAATGTCGCGATAAAGCTGGGCGAGCCGGGGACCGTAAGCAATGAGGCCGCCCTCCTCGCCCTCACTCGCAAACTCATAGATAGCTGGGAGGCGCAGCACGGCGGTGCGGTCAAAGATGATCTGTCGATTGTTATAGAGGAGCGCAGATGCCAGCACGTTGAGCGCTTCAGCACCGGAACTCTTTGCCCTCTCTATCGCTCCCGCGATCTCGTCACGTGTCGACACCGTATAGAGTGTAAGCTCCACGCCGTACCTATGCGCCGCATCCTGAAGCGCCTGTGCGCGTCGCGGCTTGGTGTACTCACTGTCGATAAGGGCGGCCATCCTACGTGCCCCAGGCACGGCTTGCATTAAGATCTCCTGCCGCTTGCCGTCGAGCTCATTGGACAGAAAGCTGAAACCTGTGATGTTGCCCTCGGGCTTGGAAAGGGAACGCACGAAGCCCTGAGCTAATAGGTCGGTCGCATTGGCGAGGATTGGAATGGTTTTTGTCGCCTGCTGCGCCGCACGGACTGGCGCATCGCCAGCGGCGATGATTACGTCCACCTGGCCCTTAACAACTTCCGCTGCGTGCTCTGCAAGGTCCTCTAGACGTAATCCATAACCGGATGCATCAGAAATGAGGTTTTGCCCCTCGATGAATCCGTGCCGCTGAAGTTCCTCGTAGAAGGCGATATGATGCGGGGCATTTCGCGGACTGTGATGCAGGCTGCCCAGACGATACGTGCGACCCTTCTCCTGCGCTTGAGCGGTCAGGGCAAATGTAACGACGCTGCCGAACAGAGAGATGAAGTCGCGTCGCCTCATTCGATCACCTCGTCGGCGGTGGAGAGGAGTTTGTCCGGGACGTTTAGGCCGAGCATCTTGGCGGTCTTGAGGTTGATCGCGAACTCGAACGTGGTCGGCTGCTCGATTGGCAACTCGGCTGGATTGGCGCCGCGGAAAATCTTATCGACGTAGGCGGCCAATCCCCCGAAAGCGACGGGGATACTCGGGCCGTAGGCCATAAGGCCGCCGGCCTCGACGAACCCCTTCTCCGCAAATAATGCGGGAAGATGCTCCGTTGCGGCGAATGCCACCAAGCGCAGGTACTCACTGGAAAACATCGCGTCCTGAAGCACGATCAACGCGCCGGTCCGCGCGGCACTGATCGCGGCGAACGCACTCTCAAACAGATCCGGTGCCCGCGCTTCCGCGACGTGAAGCTCGATCTTGAGCGATTGTGCCGCGGCTTGTGTCTGCTCGAGCGACGCGAAATGGCTCGGATTTATGGGATTCGACAAGACGCTGACGCGTGTGAGGCCAGGAACCATCTCGCTGAGCAGTTGCAGGCGCCTGCCGGCCAAGTCCGCCGACAAAAGACTGATGCCGGTGATGTTCCCGCCCGGCCGGCTGAGGCTTGAAACGAAACCACTCGCCACCGGATCAGCACTAAACGCTACGATAGGCACGGTCTGCGTGGCGTTTTTCAGAGCCTTGATTGCCGCAGAGCTGTCGGTCACGATGGCATCGACTCGCAGTCGCACCAATTCCGCAGCGAGCTTCGGCAAGATATCCTCTTTGCCGTCGGCAAAACGATACTCGATGGTGAGGTTCTGCCCCTCGATCCAGCCGCGTTCCTGTAATCCTTGAATTAAGGCCTCCAGCGCCCCCAGCGCCTTGGCTGCTTGCGCGCTAGTGCTAAGAAGGAGGCCGAGTCGGCGGCTTGTCTCCGTGCGCGCAACAAGCGGCCAGACCGCCGTCGCACCGGCGATGAGCGCGATGAATGCGCGCCGCCTCATCGACTTCCTCCCCACGCAGAGGACCAGTACCTAGCGTACCTCTATACCAATTTTCTGAACGAGGCGGGCTGTAAAGCTGTTTGCCGCGTCCATGTCGCCTACGGGTCAAAAACGGACCTATCGGATCTCCGGCCGACGTCTGTTAGACCCAAAGAACGGACATGCACTGTGCGCAGCGTCTGTCTACGTTGCAGCGTTAACAAGGTGGCAGCCTGTGGGACGTCCACCATGCGACTGTCCCCTCAATACCCTTGCGCTGCGACGGCAGTGCGGGGCGGCGCTGGCGCCAGCGTTGCCAGTAGATCGGCAGCCTGCGGCACCCTGGAACCGAGCGAGCGGGCGTGCGCGCAGCGCCCGCGCCGGGTGTGGAACCGTCAAACCTGCTTGCTGACCGCACATACCGTTGAACACTGAAACCGTGCTCGCCGCGCCGGGACCCGGAGTTGCGCCCGGAAGGTCGCTATGGAGCAGGTGGTAGTTGTCACGGCTCTTACCGTTTCAGGTCTTCGACAACCAAACTTACGATTTGCTGCAACTAATGCAGAAGACCCTCCACTTGCGCGATGTCCAAGCCAGCGCTCTCAACGAGGCGACGCAGACGGGCAAGTGCGATCGAGCCGAACCTATCGTTGGGGGTTTCCCGGACCCATCGGAGCCCGGCTGGTGGGTTTTCTTTGCAGTATTCGGCGAGGCGCTTTGCCGACGCAGAGCTTCTGGTGAAGATCAGTGTAGACCCGAAGTCCAGCACCAACATTTCATGAAAGTCGCCAAACCAGCGCTCGATCGTCCACCAGTCGTGCTTGTCACATTCTCGAACAATAAGACGATCGCCCCCGTGGGGCCATTCTCCGCCGGTGAGTTTTCGATAACAGTGGCCAATCTTGAGCCATCCGCGCGAGTATTTCCTGCCACGACTCGCCCTCTGCAGCAGAGCATCGCTGGCAATCGCGACACCGCCGCCAACGGTACAAACCACTCTGGGGCAATAAACGTCATCCCGGTCAATTACCTCGGCAACGACCGATTGCCGCGCAACCTCAGCGACTTTGAATGCCTGCCAATCTGTGAGCGTGACGTTGGGGTGATTAACATCATTGAACATGGCAAGCATCCTTCTGTTGAGCTGGTTCGTCTATTGAGCTGATAGAGTGCGACGGTTTAACCGTGACACCACGGCGGCCTGCCCCTCGAATGGGCCGCGCCCAACCGCGCGTGACAGAATCGCGCCAGCCGCCGGGTTCGAAACGACGTGACTTGATTTGGATGAATCCCAATGCGCGCATGGTCGGCGCGAGCCGCCGGCCGTTGCCGGTTGTCTTCGGCATGCCGAGCAGATCGAGAAGTGCGACCGTGCTGATCGCTTCCATTCCACGTACCACAGCCTCCACCTTCTTTCGAAGTGGGTCCGCTTCACCTTCAGCAAGTTCACTTTGTGCCTGACGTAGCTTTTCGAGAAAGGACATGGCCCCTCCTAAAGTAAAACGCTCTTCCGGCCGGCCGATCCGTTCACACGTATTGTTTCACGCCGTTGTCTAAAATTACTTAAGAAGTGGCGGATGCCAGCTCGCGACTCAAGGCCGCAACAAGAGTGCGACGCTTAAACGGTAAAAGGCTTGCACTGGGAGGGTCGCACGCCGAACCGTGTAACGGCACGCATGCCGCGCCCCACGTTCTTGCTTTTGAATTATTAGATCGCAACTCGCCACGCTGCGGCATGTGATTACATGTTTGTAATGTTTCAGCGCGCTTTCATAACCCCACTCGTGGACACGTTAGAGGGTAGGAGTCCAACACCGGGGAAAACGACAAATCGTTTAAGCGAAGCTCGTGCGACCGTTTTACCCTTGAATTATTCCTTCGCCGCCGGCACCAACCCATCGCCGCAGTGGCTCTGCAGATCACGCCTGTGCGTTCTTAGTCCGCTGGCCTTATCTTCGTACCGCAAGCCTAAAAACGAGCCTGCGGTCCTCTGTGAGCCAAATGTGCAGGCGACACGACGAGACCGGGCGCCTCGCCGGCCTGCCCCGCACTTCCCCCACACCCCCCATAGCGGTGCAGGGGACCGCTTAAGGGGTCCCTGCACCTATGTATACGAATATCCCGCAGTTCACGCCGCGGGACTCTGCGGGGACTGCGGAGGATTGCTCGCGACCTCGGTGTCTCGTTGCATAGCCGCTTTGCCGGCGAGCGTGAGCACTAACCCTTTGCGAGTATCTGCTCGGCTGCCAGCGCGCGATAGTTTGACGTTTTCAACTCGGACCAGGTTACAGCGAATGAGGTGATCGAGCACGTTCTTCGCTCCCATTTCGTCTGCTCGGCCGCCTCGGTGGGGCGCAATCGCTTTAGCTATCTCGGGTACGGCATAGCGTGTGCTCGCGCTCTTGGAGGGACTCAGCGGCGGGTCAGCGGAATCAAGCGCGCGCAGCGCGGCGCGGATCAATTCAGGCGGGAAAGTTGCCTCAGAGGAGCTTGGGTGGAACTCCTCGACGACCGCAACCTTATCGCCAGTAACGTACAGTGGTAGCTCTTGGTTCTCAATTTCAACGGTTTGGAGCCGAAACCACCTGTCACTTTCGTCCGGCCGGCTATAGTTTTGTTTTGTGCCAACAACTCGAAACACGGTGGTTTCCCAGCTCGGCAGGCCGATCAGCCCAGCGTCTTTCGGATCTAACCATTCGATCGCCAGTACAATTCTGCACAGATTGGTAAGGGTCGCGGCGCCCATTGCGCTTTCAGCCGATTTAAGGTCGCGCCCTTTAGACGCGTGATGAGCGATCATCACTGCAATGCGGCGCTTCGCCGCCAAAGCCGCCAATTCCCCCATCAACAAGCCGGCACCTGAGTTCTCGTTCACGGCGACGCCGCCCATTATGTTAATAAGAGGATCGATAATGAGCACATCAGGTTGGATCCGGTCCAACTCCGAGATCAAAGTACTCCAGCCGATTTGGTGAATTTTCGCCGCGCCGCCGGCCGGGCTGAGAAGTGGCAGTCCCCATTGATCTGCGCCAATGACATAGAGTTTCGCCACATCGACGTCGCCTAGGTTGTGACGGCGCATCGCGGCTCGAATACGCAGTGCAATTTCATTCGTCGAATCTTCGGCACTCAAATATAATGTGGTTAAAGGCCCTCCATACACCTTGGCGCCGAGAAGTGGACGCCCCGAGGCGCACGCCAAAGCGCAGGTAAGGAGCCACGTGGTCTTTGCACGGGCACCGGGAGCGACAATCATCGAGACTGCGCCGCGCATAAGATCGTTCCCGTGCAGCCACTTCCGCTTGGGCGGGATTGGTGGAAGACCCCCGATTGGAACGGCGCGGGGAGATGTTGCAGGCGATGCAATGGCGGCATTCGCAGGAGGTAAAGCTGCGGGATTGCCGGTGTTCGGCGCAGCTCGTTGCCCGGACTGTTTTTCCGAAGCGGCGTTCGCTCCCAGCACTTCGTTCTGTTGCTTCCGAACTGCAGATCGAGCCAGGAGTTCCTTGGTTTCCTCAGGGCTCATCTCGAAGCCGGTATTTACCAACTGCTGTTTCGCCACGCCCCCGGCGGCAGCATTGCCCTCATTCGGTGCGGGGCCGGTAGCGCCGGGCACGCTCATTGCACGTTCCTCCGACGCTCTTGCGCAGCGAGCCATATTTCAACGCTCGCGCGTTTGTAGTAAATTTTGCGCCCAATATTCGTCCGTGGCGGCCCAACACCAAGCACGTCCCAACGGTCGAGCGTACGCGGATTCCGCTGCAATTCCGCGGCGAGCTCTTCCTTGGTCAGAAATTTCGAGAGGATCGGTTCAAACTTAAACATGGCGATTATCTACGCACCCTAAGCGCGCGTCACATCGCCATTTCCGGGAGAGCAAGTCAGGATGGATAATTATCGCGAACTCGCAGTATTTCCTCCCCTACAGCGAATCATCTCGTCCCCATCGGCTGGTGGCCCGATGCTTCTCTTCTCGCTTCTTCGCGGCTTTGATCGCTTGAATCACGTTTTCGTCTGTGCACCCGCGCCCTAAGGCGCCTAGGAACTCCATTATGAATCGAGCAAACGGTCCGGAACCAGCCCCCGCATCGCTTTTCGTAATGTTTCGATACTCTCGTTCCAAAATAAGGATATAGTCGTGCGGTAGAATTGCCTTTCCACGCGGACGACCGCGCTTCATTCGAAGCGTCTCTGCAGCTTGGTAAGCCGCCTTTTCAAGAGACCTCAAACGCGAAACCGTTTTGTTAAATTCCTCCTCGTAGCGACAAAGACGTGGGTCCGTTAGGTCCGGATTTCCATTCAACTCCGCCCATTCCATGAACCAATGGCCACAAACTTTCTTCATCGCCTTATCAGCCTCGTGACGAGCCTTGCTTAACGCGTCTGCAAGCTGACGCAATAACTTGACGCGATCGGCATTAGACATCCCCGCTCTTTCTTGCCTTAGCTTGGCCTCTCTCTGGAGATATGACCACGCAACGATTTGGACTCTTTCCCAGGCATCGCGATCATCAAAAGCCTCCGTTTCGATACTACGCTCACGCGACTTAGCTTTGAGGCCCCGCCGATGTACTTTACGCAGTATATCGAGAAGCTCCCTTCTGTGCTCATTGAAGGCACTTAGGCGTTTCTCAATTTCCGCTTCGACAGCTTTCTCCCTCGTGTCGGGTGCCGTCTCTTCGGCGTCGCTCATGCCTGCGCCTTTGCACGGCGCCCGCCGAGCGTCTCGACATTCGATGGGAGCGGGTTGAGGATGCGTTCGATCGTCGCCGCCAACTTCTCGAGCGCGTCGCGTTTTTCGTCTATGTAAGAATGACGATCATAGGTCCCCTCGACGCCGGCAATAACGTGACCAAGCACGCGCTCTGAAATGTCCGGCCGCACGCCCGCGCGAACCATCAAGGTCTTTGCAGTGCGCCGTAGATCGTGAAGCGTCCAGTTTGGTAAAGAAGCGCTCTTCGCGTCCGATTTCATCTTCATGGCCGCGAGCACGGCCCTGTCGAGTGCAGCTTTGCTATTGGCGAAGCCCGAATAAGGTGTCTTGGCACGCGAGGGAAAAACAAGATCGCAATCGCTGATCTTCACCTGCGCCTGAACGAGCGCGAGCGCCGCCTGCGATAGCGGAACGAAATTCGGCCGCTTTGTTTTGTACCGCTCCGCCGGGATCATCCAAACTCCGTCTGCATCGATTTCGCTATGGCGCATGTGTGCGACTTCGTCACGCCGCTGCGCAGTCAACAGCAGCATCTTGAGCAAAGCCCCCAACGTGCCGGATTGGTCAAGCACGGGCCAGATGGTGCGAATTTCATCGTCTGTAAGGACGCGAGTGCGTGCGCGCTCTTGTTTGTTTGCTCGGGGTTTGACCCGCACGAAGGCTGCCGTCAGGTTGAACTGATCATCGCGTTCGGCGTACCAACTGAGCGCCCTCCTAGTGGAATTGCGGCACTTGTCGGCGATGACTGGACCGGCGTTGTCTTCGATCCAGTCCGTCATTTCCGCGATATGAGATCGCCGCAGTTCGTAGACGCCAAGTTTGCCGATCCGCGGCTTAACAAGCCGATCAAACGCGCTCTCGATTTCGTTCGCGCTCCGCAGCGGCTTTTCCTTGTTGCGGACATACCGGGCGACGAACTCGTCAAGGACGGCTGAGACAGTCTTTGTCGCAGGGGGTGGAGCTCGGTCTAAAAGCGGGTTCTCGCCGCGGTCGATCCGCTGCCGTAGGACCCGCGCTTCTCGGACCGCTTTGAGCACCGACCAGTCCGGCCATGCCCCAATGGTCAAGCGATGCTCTCGACCGCGGTGCCGATAATTCAGGACGAAGGCGCGAGCGCCGGCAGCCGTAACCCGGACCCCGAACCCGCGCGGCGCCTTCGCGCCTTGGATCGTGGCCCCGGCAAAATAGGTGATCCGGTTGCCGGCAGCGGGAGCCAGCAGCCGCTTGACTGTTTGTTCGTTGAGCCCCGCGCGCATCTCGAGCCCGTGTCCGCACCGTGTCCGTACTGCCGATATACCTGAATGTCCACTCGTATGCACCAGAAATCGCGCAGTGTCCTCCCTAAGCGGTTAATCCCAAGGCGAAAAACCAGCCGCCGCTGGAATTCACGTTTCCTGCCAAAAACTTGAACGCTCGCGCGGTCCGTAATCATCGACGACGTGCTCACCTCGGGCGCGACCGTCGAAGGTTGTGCGCGGGCGCTGCTGCGCGCCGGCGCCGCCAATGTCGACGTCCTGGTTTTCGCCAGGGTTGCCGATCCGGTGCGAACGTCCATATAAAGGTCTGATACAAATAAGCTTCTGATAGAATTAACGCATCGTTATGACTTCGGTCGAAATCTACACCCAGAAATACTGCCCTTATTGCCATTGGGCCAGGGAGCTCCTGACCCGTAAGGGAGTGGATTTCCGCGAGATCGACGTGACCGAGGATCGGCAGATGCGCGAACAGATGGCGGCGCGCGCCAACGGACGCAGCACAGTGCCGCAGATCTTCATCGGCGGGACGCATATTGGCGGCTGCGACGAGCTTTACGCGCTCGAGGAAGGCGGCAAGCTCGACGCGCTGCTCGGCTCGGGCGAAGGACTGCCGGCATGAGCGCGGCGGCTGGCTCGGCGTTCAAACTCGCTCTGGTGCAGATGCGGTCGGGAATGGCGCCGGAGGTCAACTGTGCCGCGGCGCTGGCGGCGATCGCCGAAGCCAAAAGCGCCGGCGCCGACTACGTGCTCACGCCGGAAATGACCAACATCGTCGAATCCAAGCGCGAACGCCTGATGGCGGCGATCGTCGATGAGGAGCGCGATCCGACGCTTGCGGCGCTGCGCGAAGCCGCGCGCAAGCATGCGATCTACGTCCATATTGGCTCGCTCGCGGTCAAGGCGTCGCCGGACAAGGCAGCGAACCGTTCGTTCCTGATCGACCGCAGCGGCGAGGTGGTTGCGCGTTACGACAAGATCCACATGTTCGACGTCGATCTCGCCGGCGGCGAAAGCTACCGCGAATCGCGCAGCTATCGGCCGGGCGATCTCGCCGTCGTCGCCGACCTGCCCTGGGGTCGCCTCGGCGTCACCATCTGCTACGATCTGCGGTTCCCGGCGCTCTACCGCGCGCTCGCCGAATCCGGGGCCTCGTTCTTCTCGATTCCCTCCGCCTTCACCAGGCCGACCGGCGAGGCGCACTGGCACGTGCTCCTGCGCGCACGGGCGATCGAGAATGGCTGCTTCGTGTTCGCGGCCGCGCAGGGCGGCAAGCACGAGAGCGGCCGCGAGACCTATGGCCATTCGCTCGCCGTCGATCCGTGGGGCAAGATCCTCGCCGAGGGCACGACCGAGCCGGGCGTCATCCTCGCCGAAATTGATCCGGCCGCCGTCGCGGCGGCGCGCTCGCGCATTCCCTCGCTGCATCACGGCCGGCGTTTCGAGATCATCGAGCCGATGGCGGAGCCGGCCCATCTGCACGCGGTGCGGGGGCCGCTATGATCCGCTACGCGCTTGAGTGCGAGCACGGCCATGCGTTCGAGAGCTGGTTCCAGAATTCCGGCGCCTTCGACAAGCAGGCGAAGCGCAACCTGGTGACGTGCCCGATCTGCGGCTCGGCCAAGGTTGAGAAGGCGATCATGGCGCCGCGCCTGTCTCGCGCCGACGCCGCCGATCCGGCGATCGTTGCGCCGGCGGTGCCGCCGCCTCCGCCCGCGCCTGCCGCGGCTGCGGCGCCGGCGAAACAGCCGCTCGCGATCATGTCGCCGCATGAGCGCGAGCTGCGCAAGAAGCTCAAGGAGCTGCGCGAGGCGCTTACCAGGAACGCCGACTATGTCGGCCCGCGCTTCCCCGAGCAGGCTCGCAAGATCCACTACGGCGAGACCGAGCAGCGCTCGATCTACGGCGAAGCCTCGCCGGACGAGGCGAAGGAATTACACGAGGAGGGCATCGAATTTCATCCGCTGCCCATCCTGCCGGACGACGTCAACTAAACGGCACCGAGTTCGACTGAACCGTCACTGCGCCCAGATCAACAGCGCGGCACCGGCGACGACAAGCACCATGCCCAGCGCTTCGCGGGCGCTGGTGCGCTGGCCGAAGGCGAAGCGGGCGATGATTTGGGCAAACAACACCTCGATCAGCGCCAGCGTGCGCACGCTTGCCGCGGTCGCGAGCGCGAAGGCGAGGAACCAGAACTGCGAGGCGAGCGCGCCCAGAAGCCCGGCTAGCAGCGAGGGCCGCCACGCCCGGATGATGGCCGCCAGCACCCCAGGATCGCGCAGCAGGAGATAGACCGACAGCGACGCGGCCTGCACCGCAAGCGCGATCGTCAGGGTGAAGGTCGCGGCGGTCCCGTAGTCGGTGAGGCCGAGCCGCAAAATCGCGCCGCGAAAGCCGATCGCGGAGAGCGCGAACATCGCCGCGGCGGCAAGACCGAGCAGCGTTGGCTTCATGCCGCCACGCCCCCACTCCTCGTGCTTGCGTGAGCGAACAACGCCGGACTTCGTCGACATGATCACGACACCCGCGGTCGCCACGATGATTGCCGTCAGCATCGGCCAAGTCACGGCGTCGCCGAGGAAGATAAGGCCGAAGATCGCGACCTGAATTGGTTCGGTCTTGAGGTAGGCGATGGTAACGACGAAGGAGCGCTGGCCCATTGCCGCAAGCATCAGCGCGGTGGCAGCGATCTGCGCGAAGGCGCCGCCGATGACCCAGGGCCAGAACGCGAGCGCCGGCCGCGGCAGCGGCGCGCCGGTCGCGATGAGGAACGCGGCGAGAATAACGAGCGCGAAGGGGAATCCGAAC
>Ga0187783_10003931_pt1 | contig 10974 bp, 7 predicted proteins | sample 1015_SJ02_MP02_2_FD_132471 | JGI IMG/M metagenome (GOLD analysis project Ga0187783, IMG submission 132471) | Tropical peat soil microbial communities from peatlands in Department of Meta, Colombia - 1015_SJ02_MP02_20_MG | ecosystem: Environmental > Terrestrial > Soil > Wetlands > Peat | place...
CGTCATGGCGATCCTCGCCGTGGCCGCGCTCGTGGGCTGTCTCGGCCTCGCCGCCTGCGGGGGGTCGAGTAGCAAGACGACCACCGCAACAGGCGCGGCCTCGGCGTCGGCCACCGGCGCCTCGGGCCCGACCGGCGCCTCGGGCGCGGCCGGCGGTCGCGCACGCTTCGGCGCGCTGCGCGAATGCCTCGAACGCAACGGGATCACCCTCCCCAAACGCACCCCTGGACAGCCGCGTCCCGGTGGCGGAGCGGGCGGTTTCTTCGGCGGTGGCGCGGGTGCGCAATTGCCCAAAGGCGTGACGCGCGCGCAGATGCAGGCGGCACTGAAAAAGTGCGGCGGCGGATTCAGCGCAGGGCTACGGCGCGTCAACACGCCCGCCTTCAAACAGGCGTTCGACAAGTTCGTGGCGTGCATGCGCGAAAACGGGATCAAGCTGCCGGAACCGAACACGTCGGGCAACGGGCCCGTGTTCAACACGAAGGGTCTCGACACCACGAGCGCCCAGTTCAGGACCGCCGAGGCAAAGTGCCGCGCCGACATCCCCTTTCAAGGGGGGCCCGCTGGCGGGCCGAGCGGCGCAGGCGGGGGTCCACCGCCGGGCGGCCCGCCGGGCGGCCCGCCGGGCGGTGGTTCGGAACCGGGATAGGTAGCCTCGGCTGGGCAGCCGCTAGCTGGCGGCCGTTGGGCCGCCGCTAGCGGCCGCTCGCCCCAGTCGGACCGCTCGCCCCGGTCGGGCCGGTGCCCTGCGGATCGGGGATTGCAGCCGCGCTCGGCTGGGTCGCAACCGTCGGAACGGGTAGCGCCGCGACGCGCGCGATCAGCTGTTCCCACTGAGTCGGGGTGAGTTCTTCGCCGGTCAGCGCCGACGGAGCCGGCGCGCTTGGACCAGTCGCGGCCGAGTGTGCTGAGCTAGCCGGCGTGGCGGCCGGCGCCGGCGCCCGCGCAAACACGATCTCGATGTAGTCGCTGTGGTCGGCGCGCGCGAGCGTGCTCGACTCGCCCGGGTAGTGCATCAGGCTGACGATGTTCTGCGGCACGAACCTGCCCTCGAGCGTGAGCAGCGTGCGGATCGTGGTGTCCGTGATCGACCCGGCACCCTGGTGGCCGGCGATCGGGACGCCGTTGATCTGCGTGATCGCGACCGCGTCGCCGTCGTGTCCGGCGCTCACGTAGCCCTCGGTGGCGTAGGCGCCGCCGGCGCAGCGAAGCGTGCCTACCGTCGGCTTCAACCCGCTTCGCGAGAGGAAGCCGAGCACCGCGAGCGCACGCATGTCGATCGCGCCCGAGGCGACTTCCCGCCGCGAGCAGGGCGACATCGAGATGCCCGGGTCGGCGAGGACCTCGCGCTCGAGCTGGCTCTTCGACAGCAGGAACACGTCGCTGGCGGTCGCGGCGATCAGGTTGACTTCCGCCCTGGCGCCCTGCGGGTGAAGCGCCCGCTCGAGCTCGGACCAGTTCGACAGGATCGCGCGCGGGTCTATCCCGTGCGGGTCGCCGGCCAGGCGGATGGCAAAGCGCAGGTGGCCGTACTTCGCATCCGCCGGCGCCCGCACGTGCCCCAGAACCGTGCCCTCGGCGACGACCGAGCCGCGCTTCAACGGCATCCTGCCGCGCGTTGGGCTCGCGTGCCGGGACCTGGCCTTCAGGGCGGCGGCGGCACGGGCATCGGGGTTGCCCGGATGGGCGAACAGGCGCACCTTGCCCATCCCCGCCGGCACGCCTTCTTCAGATCCTCCGGCGAAAGCGCCCGAGCCTTCGTCCGTGGCGCTCGCGCTCGCCGGCGAGGCAGCCGCGCCCTTGACGCTCAGGGTCACCGGTGACTGGCTTCCCGCGGTGGCCGGGCGCGACGGTTTTGGATCGTTCGCGCCGGCCAGCGCGCCCACGGCGACACCCGCGGGCAAGCTCGGGGCCGTTGGCAGCGTGTACGTCGGTGCGATGCTGCCCAGCCCGGCGTAGGTGAAGAGGTCGCCGAAGACGTCGCGCAGGATCACGTAGCTGCCCAGCTTGCGCGATGCGCCGAGCCCGACGACGCGACCGCTCTGAACGGCGACCACTGATGCGTTGCGAGCGGTCATGAGGTCGACGAGCTCGGGGTGCTCTTCCGCGACGGTGGCATTCGCCGCGACCGCAGCCCCGGCGGTGGACGGCGCGGGAGCCGTGGCGGAACGCGCCGTCGCAGCGTGCTGCCCGGCAGCGGCGGACGTCGGCCCGGCGGCCGCGCTGGCGCCGGTGGGGCGGGTGGGCGCCGGGGCCGCGACGGCGTTGGCGGTCGCACTCGAGCTCGTCGAGGGAGGGGTTTCAGGGGCCCCCCACAGCACGCGCTTGCCGCTAACCGGTAGACGGCCGTCCACGACAGCGGTGAGCGCGGCGATCACCGGCGTGGGGTAGCTGGATATCAGCTTCGCGCGCAGCAGCACGGAGTCGACGTATTCCTGGGAGTGGTTGTAGGCCAGGATCGCGCGTTCGAGGTTCTGCGCAGCACCGGCCGCGCGCAGGTAGCGTGCGGCTGCGAAGATCGCGTCGACCGGGTTGTAGGGGTCGGCATAGCCGGCATCCAGCGCGTCGACGCCGTACTGCATCCAGGTGGCGGGCATGAACTGCATCCAGCCCTCCGCGCCGGCGCTCGACACCGACTGGTCGGTGCCGTAGTTGGTCTCGATTTCGTTGATCGCTGCGAGTATCTGCCAGGGCACGCCGTACTCGACCGCCGCCGCCTGGTAGATGGGCAGCAGGAACAGCGGCACGCGATAGAAGGCGAGCGCCTGCGCCGACACCGCGGATCCCGACAGCTGGGCCGCGAGCGCTGCGGCCTGTCCCGCCGCCACCTGCGGCGGCGGTGCGACATCGTCGGGTCCGCCGGCTCCGCTCGCACCGGTTGCTCCGGTGGGCCCCGTCGGGCCGGCTGGCCCCGTCGCGCCAGAACCGCGCGGACCGGTCACGCCGCCGCGGGAGCGAGGAGCGTGATGCCTGCGTGCGCGCTTGCGGCGCTGGCCGTCCGTCTGGGTCCCGCTGGCTTTCTGCGGACCTTCCCCGACGATCGCCGGCAAGGTCGAGCGATCGCGGGGCGGCGTCGAGGGCGCTGCCGGGCGAGGCGCCGCGCTCGGGGCAGGCGTCGTGGGGGGAATCGGCGCGCTCGTCGTCGCTCCCGTGGAGCCGGTGCTCGTGCTCGTCGCGCCGGTCGTGGCGGCAGCGGAGTGCGCTCGGGTGGAGGATTTGGGTGCTGTGATCGGCGCCGAGCCCTTGCCGTCCGAGCCGGGGCCGCTTGGCAGCGAGGATCCCTGCGCCCCGCCCGAGAGCGGACCGGCGAGCCCGACAGCGGTCAGCCCTCCACCTGCGAGGGCAGAAAGCGTCGCTCGCAGAGCTCGCGCACGCGAGCTCGTCAGCGGCGACACGCGCCCGCCTTGGTCGTCGTCTGGTCGTCCATGTCTTTGGATACGTGGGGGCGGCCGCGCTCTGACGCGCGCTCCGGCGTTCATGTATCGGCAGGCAATCGGCGAAGCCGTAAGGTTGGTGGTCAAACGTCATCACAAGCGTCGGACGCCGCCCTCGCGCGATCCCGCACGGCTCGCCGGGCTTGCTGGAGGCCTGCGAGCGGAGACGGACCGGGGCGCGACGCGGTAGGCTTGGCGCGATGGAAGCGGTCCTCTCGCTCCTGCAAATCGTCGTATCAGTGATCCTGATCCTGCTCGTGCTGATGCACTCGGGCAAAGACTCCGGCCTGTCTGGAGCCTTCGGCGTCGGCAGCGGCGCGGGCCCGCTCGGGGGCGGCTCGATGGTCGAGCGCAACCTCAACCGATGGACGATCTTCTTCGCGATCCTGTTCGTCGTGAATGCGATCGTGCTGCTCAAGGCGCCGTGGGAATAGCCGGCTCGTCCTCCTCGGCGACGCCACTTACCCCATCATCACCCTCCCCGCCGCCGGTGTCCCCGCCGTTGGCGCCGGCCCCGCCGCCGTTGGTCGGCGCTAGGACACCGTTGCCTGCCCGTTCTGGGCCGGGGTGGTCGGCAAGGCGATCACGCTCGCCCGGGGGTGGTGCGGCGGGCCCGGCCGACATCTCCAGGCGATCGAGGATCGCCAGCGCCTCGGCTCGCAGGGCGGCATCGGTCCGCTCGTAGTCCTCACGCGAGAGCTTGCCCATTCGGTAGTCGAGCTCGGCGTCGCGGATGTCTCTGTACTTGACCGCCCGCGCCGCGACGAGCGCGGTGCGCGTGGCGCTCTGCGCGCGTGTGCCCAGCCGGCGGCGCACGGCGCCAGACGATGGCCACAGCGCGATCAGGGCGCCGCCGACCACGATCAGGCCGCCGATCCAGATCCACATCACCAGCGGCGAGACGATGAAGTGAAACTGGGCGGTCGGAGGGTGCTGGAGGTAGGAGCGGGCCAGGTAGGCGACCGCGATGATCGCATCGCTGGGCGGGAGCGTCCGGTTGCCGACCTGCACGATCCGCTGCAGAGCCGGTGCTTCGATGTCGGGCTCGATCGCGCTCCAGATGTCGCGCGTGACGCCCGTGTCCATGCTCACGTGGCTCACCGGCTGACCGCCGATCAGGCTCCCGACCGTCCCTTGACCGGGTTCCTCGGATGCGTAGAAGCCCTCGCTCGGTGTGAGCGTGGCGACGTGGCGCCCGTCCCGGCTGACGTCGACGACTGCGCCGAGGTTCAGCGTCGAGCCCGTGTGGGCTGCGTCGTCGCGGGGCGTCACGGTCGCCGTCGGGCGCACGTAGCGAACGTCGTAGCTGCCCACGCGTGTGGACTGCCCCGGCGACAGGCCGAGCTCGCTGACATGCTGGAAGGACGACGAGGCGGCGACGCCGATGAAGAGCACGGCGATCCCGAGGTGAGCTATGTAGCCGCCGTAGCGCCGGCGGTTGCGCCGCACGAGCGCCACGAGCGCGTGGGCGTGCGTCTCGCCGGTGATCGCGTGCCGCGCCCGCGTGCCGCGGATGAACTCCTGCGCCACGGCCCCGAAGACGAAAGCCGCGCAGCAGAACATCGTGATCGCCGCGGGGCTGCCGTGGACTCCGGCGGCCACGAGCACGACGAACATGCCCAGCGCGAGCAGCGTCGGCGCCAGCAGGTTTCGCCGTGCGTTGGCGAGCGTGGCGCGCCGCCACGCGATCACCGGGCCGATCCCGCTCAGCAGCACGAGCAGCAGCGCCAGCGGGACCGTGTAGCGGTCAAACCACGGCGGTCCAACCGAGGCTTCCTGGCCGCTCAGGGCCTTGGAGATCAGCGGGAACCACGTTCCCCAGAAGATCACGAAGCACAGCCCGACCAGCACGAGGTTGTTCGCCAGGAAGATCGACTCGCGCGACAGCAGCGAGTCCAGCCGGTGCTCGGAGCGCAGCATGTCCCGGCGCGACACGATCAGATAGATCGAGCCCGCGATCAGCAGCCCGATCAGCACCACGAACGGGACGCCCAGGGTCGCTCCGCCAAAGGCATGGATCGAGTTGAGGATGCCGCTGCGCACCAGGAACGTGCCCATGATCGCCAGCGTCCCCGTGGCGCACACGAGCGACACGTTCCACACCTTCAGCATGCCCCGTTTCTCCTGGATCATCAGCGAATGCAGGAACGCGGTGCCCGTCAGCCAGGGCATCAGCGAGGCGTTCTCGACCGCGTCCCAGCCCCAGTAGCCGCCCCAACCGAGCTCCGAGTAGGACCAGCGGGCGCCGAGCAGGATGCCCACTCCCAAAAACAGCCAGGCCGCGAATGCAAAACGGCGGATCGCGCGGATCCAGTCGGCGTCGAGGCGTCTCGCAAGCAGCGCGCCCAAGCCGAACGCGAGCGGGATCGTGCACAGCGTGTACCCCGAGTAGAGCATCGGCGGGTGGATCATCATCGTGGGAAAGCGCAGGAGCGGATCGAGGCCGACGCCTTCCACCGGAGCCGGGCTGGTCGTGTCGAACGGCGTCGCGTAGAAGACCATCAGCGCGACGAAGAACCCGCCGAGGCCCAGCAGGATCGCCGTCGCGTAGCCGGCGACCTCGCGCAGGCGCCCGCGCAACAGCAGCAGCGCTAGGCTCGACCACAGCGACAGCAGCCAGGCCCACAGCAGCAGCGATCCTTCCTGGGAGGCCCACACCGCCGCGGCACGGTAGAAGGCCGGGGTCGTCCGGCTCGACGTGTCGGCCACGGTGTTGAAGGTGAAGTCGTTGCGCAGGAAGGCGATCTCGAGGATCACGAACGCGACGGTCAGGAGCGCCGCGAGCGCGTAGACCGAGCGGCGCCCGGCCTGCACGAGCGCCGGGCGTCCCTGGCGGACACCGACGATCGAGGCCGCGATGCCGTACGCGCAGACGGCGAGCGACAGCAGCAGGCAGGCACGCCCGACGGGCGCCATCAGCGTGCGCCGCGAGGACGGGTGAGCAGCGGGTGGCCCGGATTCATCAGGAGTCCTGGTTCTCGCCCGCCGGCGCCGTCTTGTACTTCGATGGGCACTTGGTTATCAGCGAGTCGCGTTCGCCGATGAAGCGCGTGCCCTCACGCTGCACGGTCACGATCACCTCGCGGCCTTCGCGAAACGGGTCGGGAACGGTCCCCGTGTAGGCGATCGGGATCGAGGTGCCGCCGGCCCGATCCTCCACGCTGAAGGCGAGCACAGCGCCGTTGCGATGAACCGAACCCTTCACGACGGTGCCCGTCAGCTGGTAGCTGCGCCCGGGCTGGGCCTCGCGCATGAGCTGGCTGGGACTGAGCGCGGGGCTGGCGGCGCTGAAGCTCGTGTAGATGAGCGCGCTCGCGAGGATCACGGCGGCGCTCAGGGCCGCGATCAGCCGGACCGTGCGCTTGCGCGAGGGCGCCATCAAAGCAAGTATCGCAAAACGGGTTTTGCGCTCGCGCCGGCGTTCGTGCCGGGCCGGCGCGCGGCCCGCGCCGCCGTCGAGGCGCCCCTGCACACGGAAATCGGGCTTGCAGAGCGAAACCTTCGGCGGCCTGAAGCGTCCTTATGGGTGGACACCATGCGACCGAGCCTCTCCAAGCAACGCCGTGAGCGGCGCCGACAGACGCCCACCGCCCCCCGCCAGGCCTCGCCGCCGCCAGCGGCGTCGGCGTCGGCGGTGGCACGGATGCGCGACGCCGGCGGTCCGCTCGACCACGCCTTCTACAGCTGCGCGTGCGGCTACGTGTTCGTGGCCCAGGTCTCCACCACCGTCACCTGCCCGCACTGCCAGGCCGGGCAGGCCTGGTAACGCGCCCCCCCCCGGCCGCGCAGGCGCGGGGGCGGGAGCGACGTGCGCTCACAGCGCCCGCAGGCGGCCGCTAGCGCGGCTGCCAGGCCTCCTCCTGGCGCGTGAGCGTCAGCACGCTCTTGGGCAGCTTGCCGGAGGCCACGTCGGCCACCGTGACGCTCTCGAGCACCTTGCGCAGGTTCGCGCGCAACGCGATCCAGACCTGCTGCAGCGACTCGGCCGAGCCAACATACTCGACCTCCTCGGGGCGCTGGCCGCGCACCCCGACGAGCGGGCCCTCCACGGCCCGGATCACCTGCGCGAGGCTGAGCTCCTCGGGCGGCCTGGCCAGCCAGTAGCCGCCCTCGGGGCCGCGCTGGCTGCGCACGATGCCCGTCGAGCGCAGCTGGGTGAGGATGTTCTCCAGGAAAGACAGCGGGATGGCCTGGGCTCGCGAGATCTCGTCCACCTTGCGCGGCGACTCCTGGCTGCTGTCGGCGAGCTCCACGACGGCGCGCACGGCATAGTCTGCCTTTGCGGTGACGTGCATGAATGGATTCTCGCGGAATCGGCGGCGGAGGATCGCTGGCGCGGCGGCCGGGCCGGAGGGCTCGCGTGCCGCAGGCCGCCGCGCGGGGGCGCAGGGGAGCAGAGCCGTAGCATTTGGCCATGCCTCGCCGTTGGCAATGGGACTTCGAGGACGAGGACCGCGCTGCCCGCCGCAGCCCGACCCCGCCCGCTCCTCCACCAGCGCCGCCGCCCGCTACGCGGGACAGCGAGGATGCCCGCGCCTGGCAGGTGCGCCGTCGCCGGCTCGCGGCAGCTGTCGGGATCGCGCTCGTGATCGCGGTGACCGTTGCCGTCCTATCGGCTGCGGCCTCGCACCGCAGGGGCCCGGCTGGGGCGGCGCGTGGTCACGCCGGCGAGCGCGGCCTCAGCGCGCGGGCGGCCACGGCGCCCGCGCTTGAAGCCGACACCCCCGACGACCCCCAAGCCGTGGCGAGCGTGCTCGGATACACCCCGTTCGTCCAACAGGGCGGCGACCGCGGACGCGACATCGCGCTCACGTTCGACGACGGCCCCGGGCCCTACACCCCGGCGCTGCTCGACGTGCTCGAGCGCTTCCACGTGCACGCCACGTTCTTCGCGATCGGCATCATGGAGCGCTACTTCAGCGCCTCCACGGTGCGCGAGCTGCGCGACGGCGACGTCGTCGGCAACCACACCGAGACCCACCCCGAGCTCGCGCTGCTCGGGGCCAGGGCGCAGTATGAAGAGCTCTACGAACAGATCGCACGCATCGAACTGCTCGGGGGCCCGCGGCCTGACCTGTTTCGCCCACCCTACGGCTCCTACGACGCCACCACGATGCGCGAACTGCGCCGCCTGCATCTGCTGATGGTGCTGTGGTCGGTCGACACCGGTGACTACCTGCGTCCCGGCGTCGGCGTGATCGTCGAACGCGTGCTGGCGGGGGCACACCCCGGCGCGATAATCCTGATGCATGATGGCGGCGGGGACCGCTCCCAGACGATCGCCGCGCTGCCGGAGATCATCACCAAGCTGCGGGCGCGCGGCTTTCACCTGGTGACTGTCCCCCAGCTGTTGGCGGCAGATCCGCCGCCCGCCGGGCAGCCGCTGCCGCCGAACCTCAGCGGCGACTGAATCCCATGCGCGCCATCGACCGTCCCAGCAGCGTCGAATCGATCTAGGTCTAGGGCAGGTCCTGGGAGTAGTAACCGTCGGCGTCAACGGCGTAGATCGTCAGCTTGACGCTCAGGCTCGCGCCCGCTGGCGGCGCGATCGCGAGGGTCCCGCGCGGGGCCAGGCGCACCCAGGAGGGAACCGGCGCTCCGCCGGGTTCCTGCCACACGTAGAAGCGGTATGGAGCCGTGCCGCCGCTCGCGCTCAGCCGGCTAACGGTGCGCGTGCCGTCGAACACGGAGCTGAGGTCGGGCAGCGCGATGCGGATGTCGGGGTTGACCGGACCCGGGGGCGACCCCGCGATCGCGAGGTCGATCGGCGATACCTCGGGCACGCCGCGCCCCGACCGGGCCGCCCCTGCCAGCGCGGCGTCCGACAGCAGGCGGCTCGCGTCCGCGCGGATCGCGCTCGCGGCGCCCGGCGCGTGGTCGACGGCATCCTGAACGCACTGGCGCATTGGGCTCAGCGCATGCTGCGCGCGGGCGGCGACGAGGCCAACCCCGAGCAGCGTCGAGGCCACGCAGCGCTCCACGCCCGCTGGAATGGGGGCGTGCTCGCGCGCGTCGTGCAGAAACGTCCAGCCGACGGCCGCGAGCGCCCCGGCTGGGCCGCGCGCGGTGGCGATGCCGATCTCCTGGCGCTCGCCCGCCGGAGGCGGACGGCCGATCGTGAGCGTCGTGCGCCGGTGCGGTCCGATCACGACCACCTGCTCGTCGCCGCCGGAGCCCACCCCCTGCAGGCTGGTCGCGAGCGCCGCGTCCACCCTGCCTGAGAACCAGTATTCGTCGAGCTCGACCGGGCCCGTCACCGCGAGCAGCAACGCACGCGCGCCGTCGTTTGAGAGCTCGAGCGGAGCCTCCGCCTCGCTGGAGCGCGCAAAGCAGGCCGACAGCGGTCCGCCCGAGCCGTCGGGGAGCGTGCCCACGGACAGCCACGACGGCGCCGCGGCGCATGCGACGAGGCCGGCGCGCGCGCTCTGCGCCGCGGCCGGCGGCGTCCCGGCGGCGAACGATCCTAGGCCCGCGAGCGTGGCCGCAACGCCCACGAACGCGAGCGCGCCAGCGAGCGGACCCGTCGGGTCAAGCGGACCGCGCGAGCGGCCGGGAGCCGGGGAGCGCGCAGGCTCCGGCGAGTTGTCGCTGGCTGGTCGAAGCCTCAAGTTGTAGGTCCCGTGGCCGTCCGCTCGCATCCTGCGGACGATTGTCTACCGATGCTATCTCACCTCGCGGCGTGTGAGCCGACGCGACCCGAACGCCGCATTGTCTGCTGAAACCCTGCGAGCGCTGAAAAGGCGCGATTACATTAGACCGCATGCCGCGGCGCCCGGCGCGGTTCGGGTGACACGGGAGCTATGCTCGGCCGCGATGTGCGGGTTGCGTGGACGCCGCGTCAGGCACGCGAGCGATGGACGCCGAGGGTCTGCGCGCACGCCGTGAGGCACGTCGCCGCGCGCTGCGCCGGCGGCGGATCCTGGCGCTCGTGGCGGTCGTGCTCGCGATCGCGGCGATCGTCGTGCTCGCCACCCGCGGCGGGGGGTCATCGCCGGCGTCCACCTCGAGGGCGACCACCCCGTCGGCTCCGGCACGCTCATCGTCCGCGCACGCCGGCGGCCAGGCCGCGCGCGCCGTCGCGGCGGCGCCGGGCCGGCGCCCGGGAACCGACGCGATCCCGATCCTCATGTACCACGTGATCGCCGCGCCCCCCGCCGCGGCTCCGTTTCCAGGGCTCTACGTCACACCGGGCGAATTCGCGGCCCAGATGCAGGCGCTCAAGAACGCGGGCTGGCACGCGGTCACGCTCGATCAGGTGCGGGCCTACTGGCGCGACGGGGTGCCGCTTGGCCCGGGCAAGCCGATCGTGCTGACCTTCGACAACGGCTACCAGTCCCAGTACACGCAGGCCCTGCCCGTGCTCCAGCGTCTGGGCTGGGTCGGCGACGAGAACATCCAGCTGACCGGTCTGCCGCCGTCGCAGGGCGGGCTGTCGAGCGCCCAGGTCCGCGGCCTGCTCGCCGCCGGCTGGGAGCTCGACACGCAGGGCATCAGCCATGCAGACCTGATCACGCTCGACGCCGGTCAGCTGCGCGAACAG
>Ga0187783_10003932_pt1 | contig 10973 bp, 9 predicted proteins | sample 1015_SJ02_MP02_2_FD_132471 | JGI IMG/M metagenome (GOLD analysis project Ga0187783, IMG submission 132471) | Tropical peat soil microbial communities from peatlands in Department of Meta, Colombia - 1015_SJ02_MP02_20_MG | ecosystem: Environmental > Terrestrial > Soil > Wetlands > Peat | place...
AGCGAGATAGCCGAGGCTAGCCCGCTGTTGAGGCCGCGCCCTGGCCAGAAATGGATAGCGTTCGCCGTATCGCCAAGCAGGAACCCGAACGTCCCTGGCAAGGTCGCGGTCCTCGGGTACAACTGGGCGGTGAAGCGCGGGCGCTGCACCATGTCGAGACGGAAGCCGGTCACCGCAGTGAGGTTCTCCGGCCGGACGCCGAACAATTGCAGGCCTTCCTGCACCCGAGACCAGAATGCCGATCCCCTCAGCAAGGCCGGCAAGAAGAGCGCGTGATGCATGGCGCAGAAGAAATCACCGCCCGACCGCACTTCCATGAGGCAGGGCTGTGCCTGGACGCATTCGGTGAAGAGCTGCCGGACGGGATCGATCCCCACTGCTTCCTTTGCTTCCTGAGGAGTCAGCCTCATGTTGAGGAAGCCTTCGCCGCGCAATGAGTTCAGCAGGAACCGGTTCTGGGTTACCGTCAGCAGGACGGCCATGGGATCGGGTAGGTCGGACTTCACTCGCAGGCCCAAGACCATGTCGTGCACCTGCTCGCCATCTAGCGAATAGAGCGACGAGTCAGCGGCGCCGAACTTGCCGGCGAAGTACGTAAGCGTGCGCGACCGCCCGCCCTCACAGATCGCGAGCACGTGTTGCCCAGCGAGATCGTCCTCGGCGGCGGCGTCGAAGGTCTCCGGAATGAGCTCGATGTGGTCCTGCTTCTCGTTCGCCAGTGCAAGCAGCTGATCTTCGATGTAGGCGATCCTGACATTGCGCGGCCCGAGATCCTGGATCGAGTCAGGGCCCTTCGGCCACATCTCGGTGTAGATGCCGGGGATGAAGAGACGGTCTTGAACCTCGGGCGGGAGCTTCAGGAACTGGCGGCTCTGCAAGGTCACGACCTGCTGGCGCCGGACATTGCCAAGCTCGGGGCCTTTCCAGACGATCCTGCCTGCGTCGCTCAGCCATCGACTGTCGTAGATCTTGATGGCCGCTCGAGCTCCCAGCAGATGTTCCAGGAGCAAGGCGAAGCTGAGGCCGACAGGCCCGCCGCCGGTTATGGTGACCCGCAGCACACTTGGTTGGGCTCCGGGGCCGGGTTTGCGACTGAGGCTTGCATCAAGGGCTTCGAACCGGAAGATCTCACTCCCGATGGTGATCTGGTCGCCGGAGCTGAGCGGGTGAGTCTTTATCTTGACGCCATTGACCCACGTTCCGTTCGAGCTATCCCGGTCGTAAACAACGTAACCGGCGCCTTCGCGGCGCAGCTCGGCGTGAACACGCGAAGCTAATAGCGTCGGTACGACAATGTCGTTGCCCTCGGCCCGGCCAATCGTGAATGGCTGGTCACCAACAGCGAACTCTTGGCCGGCCTGGCGGCCTTCCAGGCCAACAATCTTCGCTGTCATCGCATCGACTCCGGTGCGCTCGCTGAGCCTGGCCACACTGGATGCATCGTCATCACAAAGCCCTCGACAAAGCCGCTGCCAGCCCTGACACCATCACCCTAGCGCCGCACTGGCTGACGGTGCAGTCGCGAAGTGACAGGATGGGCCGCGCCGGGGCGCGCAGACGAACTGGCCGGAGGAGAACACGTGGCCGAACACAACTATGACCTTGTCATCGTCGGCGCGGGAAGCGGGAACATGCTCCCGGCTGAGGAGTTAGCAGGGTGGCGGATCGCGGTAGTGGAGAGCCACAAGTTCGGCGGCACCTGTCTTAACCGCGGCTGCATCCCGTCCAAGATGCTCGTGCACACCGCCGATGTCGCGCAGACGGTGCGCCATGCGGGCCGGTTCGGGATCGGCGCCAAGTGGCTCGGCGCCGACTGGCCGGCGATCCGCGACCGGGTCTTCGGCCGGATCGACCCGCTGCATGAGAAGGCCGTGGGCTATCGCCGGTCGCGCGGTAGCGACGTGTTCCTCGGTGCGGCGCATTTTGTCGGACCGAAGGTTCTCCGAGTCGGGGACGACGAGATCCGGGCCGACCGTTTCGTGCTAGCCACCGGGTCACGCCCGAGCATTCCGCCCATCTCCGGCCTGAACGAGGTGCCGTTTCTTACCTCAGATACCGTGATGCGGCTCGACCGGCTGCCGCGGTCGATGATCGTGCTGGGCGGCGGATACATAGCGGCCGAGATGAGCCACATCTTCGGATCGCTTGGCACCCGCGTGACCATCGTGACTCGCGGTGAAAGCATGCTGTCGCAGCACGATCACGACATCCGGGCGTGCTTCACTTCGCAGTACCGCCAGCGCTTCGATCTGCGGTTGAGCGCAACGGTCTCGCAGGTCTCACGGACCCGCAAGGGCATCCGCGTCAGCCTGGCCAGTCCGGCTGGCGCAGCGGACGTGGAGGGCGAGGTGTTGCTCGTCGCCACTGGCCGGGTACCCAACAGTGACGTGCTCGACGTGGCGGCCGCCGGGATCGAAACCGATGCTCACGGGCATGTGCGCACCGATGAGACCTACGCCACCACCGCGCCAGGGATCTGGGCGTTTGGCGACCTGGCCAACCACTTTCAGCTCAAGCACATGGCGAACGCCGAAGCCAGGATCGTCCGGCACAACCTGCTCCATCCGGACCAGCCGCGGCGTGCGGCTTTCCGGCTGGTGCCGGCCGCCGTTTTCGCCGACCCGCAGGTCGCCTGCGTAGGCGCAACCGAGCAGGAACTACAGGGCCAGGACCGGCCCTACAAGGTCGCGACCCGCGCCTACAGCGACACGGCCTACGGCTGGGCGCTCGGGGACACGACGAGCTTCGTGAAGGTGCTCGCCGACCCGGCCAGCCGGTTGCTGCTCGGCGCGCACATCATCGGCCCGCAGGCGTCGACTCTTATCCAGCCGCTGATCCAAGCCATGTGCTTCAACAACACAGCACACGAGGTCGCCGCTGACGTCCTCTACATCCACCCGGCGCTCACCGAGGTCGTCGAGCAAGCGTTGCTCGAGCTCTGAAGCACGGCCACTCGGGACCGGCCACATTGACCTGAGTCCACTGCATGGGTATAGGGGAAAGCAGCGCGAAAGATGGAGGACCGATGAAGCTTAAGCCCTCCGTGCTCCTGGGCATTCCGATGGTCGCCGCCGCCCTGCTCCTCAGCGCTCCCGCGCACCCGGTCGCCGCAGCAGACCGGCCCGCCGCGGGAACACCGCCCGGAAACAGCATCTGGAACGGATACGTCTACCTCACGGCCAAACACGGCAAGCCCACCAGCAAGGTCAACTTCGTGCGCGCCTGGTGGATTGCGCGGCCCGCCGCCTGCGGCGCCGTCAGCCTGGCGACCGACGGCATCTGGGTTGGCCTCGGCGGCGTGGGAACATCACCCGCCCCGCTGCTGGTCCAGGCGGGGACCCTGACGGAGTGCTCGCTGGGAGGGGGGTACACGACCAACGGATTTTGGGAGATCGTCCCTCCAGGACGAGACAGCAAGGCCAATCTCCTGCCGAGCAGCAAATACCCTGTCAGCACGGGGGACCTCATGTTCGCGGCCGTCGCCGACCTGGGCCGCGGCCGCTACTCGATTGACGTCCAAGACGAAACCGCGGACTGGGGGTGGAGCAAGACCGTTTCCCTCCGGTGGAAAACTGAACCCGACTCCGCCGACTGGATAGTTGAATCCGGCTCCAAGTTCGGGCTGGCAAACTTCGGGTCGGTCACCTTCACCAACTGCGGCTACGACCAGAATCTCATCAGCCTGGCCAAGGGAGTTAAATTCGAGGCCGGCACTCCGCCGCAGACAAAGGTTTCGGCCATCCACTACGCGCCGAACGCCTCGCACTTCCGCGTGACCTGGCGGCACGGCTAATCCGGCGCGGGCCGGGCTAGATAAGTAACCGTGTCCTGGGCTCGGCCGCCGCTTTCGCCGGCTTCTTGATGTCCGTGGTCACGCGGGCGGGATAACTGGCTAGCTGCGGCCAGGCAAGGGCCTGGCGGAACGTCCGCTGTCAGAAAACTCTGGTGACAGTACTACCGATCGCCAGTTAACCTGCGGATAATGCCCCCCGCCTCTGCTGGTTCGCCGCCGCATGCTCCGGCTCAGTTGACAGCGCCTGCGCAGGCCCAGACGCCTGCCCAGGCGCTCTGGCGCATGCGTGAGTACCTGCGGCCGTACTACCTGGGCCTGTTCTTCATGATCACGGCGGCCATCCTGGCCGTGTCGGCCGAGATCATGATCCCGCTCATCACCAAGTCCGTCATTGACACCGTCGTGGTCCGTGGCATCAGGTCTGAGCTGCTGCCGCTGAGTCTTGCGGCCATGGCGCTCGGCACGTTCCAGGCAGGCCTGAACTTCTTCCGCCGCTGGTCAGTGGCCAGCGCAGTGGCAGGCATGGAGAAGACCATCCGTGACGACCTGTACCACCACCTGCAGCGGCTCGAGCCCGCCTTCCACGAGTCCTGGCAGTCAGGCCAGCTGCTCTCGCGCGCAACCAACGACCTGTCCACGATCCGCCGGTTCGCTGGATTCGGCGTGGTCTTCTTCATCACCAACACCTGGACGTTCCTGCTCATCCTCGCGCTGCTGATCCGGATGAACTGGTGGCTCGGCCTGCTGACCGGCTGCTTGTTCCTGCCGGTCTCGGTGCTCTGCCTGCGATTCGAGAAGAAGTACCGGGTGCTGTCGAGGCTGTCGCAGGATCAGCAAGGCGACCTGGCCACCTACGTGGAAGAGGCCGCCACCGGCATCCGGGTGCTGAAGTCGCTGGGCCGCCGGGATGAGGCTGCGGCGCGACACCTGCGTCAGGCCAAGCTCGTCTACCGCACGCAGGTCGACAAGGCGAGGTTGCGCGGCAAGTTCTGGGCCGGGCTCGACATGGTGCCCAACGCCGCCATCGGACTGCTGCTTCTGTTCGGCGCCCTTGCCGTCAGCAGGCACGAGCTGAGCCTCGGCGGCCTTGTCGCGTTCGTCACCCTCACGCTGCTGCTGGTATGGCCGATCGAGGCCATGGGCTTCATCATCGCGACCGGTCAGGAAGCTGCCACCGCCGCACAGCGGATCTACGAGATCTTTGACACCCAGCCGGCCATCGGCACCAGCGCGCAGCCCGGCCAGCTTCACGGCCAGCCGGGGCGGCCCAGTGCCGAGCAGGACCGTCCAGGTCTGTCATCGGGACGGTGGCTGAGCGGCAAGGCCCAAGCGGCGGCTGCCCAGGCGAAGGCTGCCCAGGCGAAGGCTGCGACCGGTGCCGAGCCTGCGACCGCGGGCTCAGGTCGGCAACACGGCCGCGCGGCCGGCCGCCTAATCTTCGACCGCGTCGGCTTCTCCTATCCGGGCGCCCTCTCGCCGGTACTACGCGAGGTGAGCCTGGACCTGGAGCCAGGCGAGACCGTTGCCCTGGTTGGCGCCACCGGGGCCGGCAAGACCACGCTGCTGTACCTGGTACCGCGGCTGGCCGACGTGACGGCCGGGCGGATCACCCTGGACGGAGTGGACATCCGTGACCTCCCGCTGGCCGAGCTCCGCAGCCGGGTCGGCTGCGCATTCGAGGATCCAACCCTGTTCTCCGCCAGCGTGCGCGAGAACGTCGGCTTCGGCGTACCAGATGCCACGCAGGAGGAAGTTCTGGCCGCGCTCGACGCGGCGCAGGCCGAGTTCGTCGCCGACCTGCCCTGGGGACTGGACACCAGGATCGGTGAGCAGGGCATGGCGCTGTCCGGAGGCCAGCGGCAACGGGTCGCGCTGGCCCGAGCGATCCTGGCCAGACCGCAAGTGCTGCTCCTCGACGATCCATTGTCCGCGCTGGACGTGCATACGGAGGCCAAGGTAACGGCAGCCCTCGCCGAGGTCCTGACGACCTCCACGGCGCTGATCGTGGCGCACCGGCCGTCTACAGTGCTGCTCGCCGACCGGGTAGCGCTGCTGGTCGATGGCGTTATCGCCGCGGTCGGCACGCATCACGAACTGCTCAGCACGCAGCCCCGCTACCGCGAGCTGATGAGCGCCGACAAGCTCCACGACCCGGGTGATGACGGCCACGCCACTCCTGGTCTCGCGGCCGGAGTGAGCCGATGACCGCGCCGCCGGCTCAGGCCTGGCGCGGGATAGCCGCCGAGCAGGAAGAGGAGATCAGCGGCAAGCTGGGCACCCTGCTGCGGCGGCGGTCGCGGCGATTGCTCGGCAGCCTGCTCGGCCCGCATCGCAAGCTGGTCGTGATCATCTTCCTGCTGATCGTGACTGCGCAGCTGGCGGCCCTCGCCGGGCCCTGGCTCGTCGGTATCGGCATCGACAAGATCCCGCAGCTAGAGAAGACGCACAACGCCGGCCCGATAGCTCTCGTCATCATCGCCTTCGCGGTCTCGGTCATCGTCCAGGCTGCCGCCACCCAGTCCTACATCGCGGGCATCGGGCGGCTCGGCAGCCGGGTCGTGCTCGAGCTCAGGCGCCGTCTGTTCGCGCACTTCCAGCGGTTGCCGATCTCGTTCCACGAGCAGTACACCTCCGGCCGGGTCATCTCCCGCCAGGTGTCTGACATTGACTCGATCACAGACCTGTTCGATGAGAGCCTCGCTTCGCTGGTTTCCGCTGTGCTGGCGCTGCTGCTCGTCGGCGGCGGGATGCTGCTGCTCGACTGGCGGCTGGCTCTCCTGGTGATGGCCGGCTTCCCGCCGCTGATCTGGCTTTCTGCCTGGTTCCGGCGCGAGTCGGCAATCGCCTACCGGCGGACCCGGAACACGATCGCCCAGGTCATCGTGCAGTTCGTCGAGACGTTCGGGGGCATCAGGGCGGTCCAGGCGTTCCGCAGGGAAGATCGCAACGAGGAGATCTTCTCGGCCCTCAACCAGGCGAATGCCGAGGCCAACTTGCGCTCGTCCCGGCTGCTGGCGATCTACTTCCCTGGTGTCACGCTCGTCGGCAACCTGGCCATCGGCGCCGTGCTGCTCTACGGTGGCCTGCGCGTCATCGACCACCAGATGCAGGTCGGCGTCCTTGTCACGTTCCTGCTGTATCTGCAGCGGTTCTTCGACCCGCTGATCGACCTGTCGCAGTTCTATAGCTCGTTCCAGTCGGCCGGCGCTGCGCTGGAGAAGATCTCCGGTGTGCTGGACGAGGAGCCGAAGGTGGCCGAGCCCGACTACCCGGTGGCGCTGCCCGCTCCTGGCGGACTGACCGGCCACGGCCGCGGGGTCCAGTTCGACTCGGTCCGCTTTGGCTACCGCAAGTCGACCGTGCTGCCGGACCTGAACCTGACCATCCCCGCAGGTCAGACAGTGGCCCTGGTCGGGGCGACGGGTGCGGGCAAGACAACCATCGCCAGGCTGCTCGCCCGGATCTACGACCCGCTCGAGGGCAGCGTGCTGCTCGACGGAGTCGACCTGCGGCAACTGGACGACCGCACGCTGCGGCATGAGGTGGTGCTGATAACCCAGGAGAACTTCCTGTTCACCGGGTCGATAGCGGAGAACATCGCGCTCGGCAAGCCGGATGCCAGCCGCGCTGAGATCGTCGCGGCCGCGCAGGCGATAGGCGCGCATGCCTTCATCTCCGCGCTGCCGGACGGCTACGACGAGCAGGTCGGCAAGAGCGGCGGCCGGATGTCGGCCGGGCAGCGCCAGCTCATCTCCTTCGCCCGCGCATTCCTGGCGGCCCCTGCCGTGCTCGTGCTCGACGAGGCCACCTCGCTGCTAGACATTCCGAGTGAGCGTTTGGTGCAGGAAGCGCTGCTGACCATCCTGACCGGCCGGACGGCGGTGATCATCGCGCACCGGTTGTCCACGGTGGCCATCGCCGACCGGGTCCTGGTGCTTGAGCACGGCCGGATTGTCGAGGACGGACCGCCGCACGTATTGCTGGCCGCCGCCGGCGAGTACTCGTCGCTGAATGCCAGCTGGCAGGAGAGCCTGGCCTGAGGCCCGCCCGGCCTGGACGACAGGGAAGCCTCGCCGGGGCGATTGCTGCCCGCGGGCCGGGGGTGCCATTCTGGCTGGGAGAGCAGATGGCAGCCGAGAACGCCAGCGCCGACCCCCGTGCGTCCGCGAGCCCAGCGGGCTATGAGGAGCGTGCCGACACCGCCAGCCGCGCCGGAGCATGGGCAGAACGCCACCCCGGCAGGCCGCGGCTGCGCCCGGCTAGCCCGCGGCCACCCGGCAAGGCGCTGATCGGCGCAGGCCTGATCGGTTACGCCTGGGTGGCTGGTGGCACCGCCCCGTTCAGCACCAAGGCTTTGCTGAGCGTGTTGCTGCCGGGCGCCGTGCTTGGCCTGATCGCCTATGGCAGGCCGCCAGCACGTATTCCGCCGCCAGAATCCATCGACCTCGGCGGCATGTCGTACTGGCTGGTGTGCATCGCGCTGCTCTTCGAGTGGGAGGCATCGGCGTTCCGGGACAACTCTCCGCCCTGGCATCCGTCCCTGACTGCCCTGATCAACCCGCTGCTGGCACCGCATCCGGTAAAGAGCGCCGCGTTCGCGGTGTGGATGCTGGCCGGCTGGGCGCTGGTTAGGCGGTGACCGCAGCATGAGCACGCGCGCGATCACCATCGTCGGCTTCGTCGTCATCATCGCGGCCCTGGCCGGGCTGGAGATCCTCGGCCGCCGGAAGATCAATCGCATACCGACCCTGGGCGAGTGGCTGGGCTACGCGATGCGCCCGAGGGCCGGGCGAGCTCTCATCCTGCTCGGCTGGCTGTGGCTTGGCTGGCACTACTTTGCCCGATAGCACTTCGCCCGGTAGCGCCCTGGCCTGCCATCTCGCCCAGCACCTGAATGGCCCGGCACCTTCGCTAAGCTGTGGCCGTGAAAAGGGGTCGGGTAAAAATCAGTGCCGAGGCCGAAGCCGACTATCTCGCCGACGTCGCGCTGGCCGCGAGGTTTGATGAACTGCTGGCCAGGGCGCAGGCCGCCGAGCAGGAGTACCGGCATGCGCAGGCAACCGGCGCTCCGGTCAGCGTGCAATATCCGCTGGCCCACAACCTCGACACGGCACTGACCGACGTGACTAGGGCGGCCTATGCTGCCCAGCGCGCGGAGATCGGGCCGCTCGGCTACCAAGATCGGATCTACCACCGCAAGGCCAAGGCAACCTCGGCCGTGCACGCCTGGACCGACGAGGCGGAACGGCTGCTGACGATGCGGGAGGCGCACCGCCTGACCGGCTTCCCTGCCCGGCCAGGCGCCGACGCTCTGGGCGCGGAAATAGCCACGGTGCCGGCCAGTGACCACCCGTAACGGCACGGCCACTGCGCGCCACCCGACTGCCTTCAGGTAACGGCTCAGGCCACGGGCTACCTTCGGCGTGGTTCGCTTGCGTCAAGCGGACCACATGAAACCTACAAAGCACGGCTCGGAAAACAGTCACAACGGGCCATGCCGTACTGAGCACTGTGCTGGCACAGTAGGGTGTGATCAAGAACACAACGAGCAACACAGGAGGCACACGCATGTGCCCGCACACGCCACGGTGTCCGGATCCCAGTGGCCCGGATCGCGAGGCGGCCCGTACCGTGGTCAGTCATCCCGAGCAGGGCTGGAGCCTGCTCTGCAATGGCATCGTCATCTTCGAGGACACCGGCGAACTGCTCCCCGGTGGCGCAGCCATCGCCCCGCACCGGCCCACAGACCTGACCGCTTGTGCGCCGAGCACCGAGGTACCTGCAGCAAGCTCTCGCACGTCGGCTGCCTGAGCGCGCAAGCCCGCACCGCTAACCGGTGCCCCGCCGCCTGCCGCTCCGCCAGTAGAGCCCCCGCCCCGCACCTGCAGCCCCGCCAGCAGCGCGCCTGCCTAGCGGCTGACGCCAGGCAGCTCCGTAAGCCATGCCCGCACGACAGCAGCCACGGCTGCCGGGTCCCTGGTCAGCGCGTGCGTCTCGGCCGGCAGCACGACCACCCTGGTGGCGTCCGCGCGCTCCGGTATCCCGAACGGATCGCGCTCGCCGTTCACCACGAGAACGTCGGTGCCGGCTGCTCGCAACTCGCCGACCCGGCTGCTCTCGGGCCGGCCGGGCGGATGCAGCGGGAAGGCCAACGCGATGACGGCCAGCGCGCCGGCCTGCGCAGCGGTACGGCAAGCCACCCTCGCGCCGTTGCTCCGGCCGCCCTGGACCAGCGGGAGGCCTGGATACTTCCGCCGCAGCGCGGCAATGATCTCCAGCCAGGCGGCATCCTGCAGCCCGGGTGCGCCCGGAGCGCTGGCGCCCCGAACCCGGTAGGGCTGCAGCACCCTGGCCACGACCCCGCCCAGGCTGACCGCCGCGTCCCGGACGGCCAGCAGGTCCTTGGTGTCCACTCCGCCGGCCGCGCCATGCGTCAGGACGAGCAGGAACGTGGCCTGATCAGCCTGATCAAGCTGCACCCGCGCAGGGCCCGCCCCGGTGCTGATGTCCACGGAGGCAGCCTAGCTGCAGCAGGCTGCGCACTCCCGACTCCGGATATGACGCTAGACGTTCAGCATCTTCGTCAGGAACTGGCCGGTGTAGCTCTCCTCGATGCCAGCCACCTCTTCCGGCGTGCCGGTCGCGATCACCATGCCGCCACGTGACCCGCCGTCGGGGCCCAGGTCGATCACCCAGTCGGCGGTCTTGATCACGTCAAGGTTGTGCTCGATGACGATCACCGTGTTGCCGCCGTCGACCAGCCGCCCGAGCACGCCGAGCAGCTTGCGTATGTCATCGAAGTGCAGTCCGGTCGTGGGCTCGTCCAGCACGTAGATGGTCCGGCCAGTTGATCTGCGCTGTAGCTCCGACGCCAGCTTGACCCGCTGCGCCTCGCCGCCAGACAGCGTCGGCGCTGGCTGACCCAGCCGCACGTAGCCGAGTCCGACGTCGACCAGCGTCTTGAGGTGCCGGTGGATCGCCGGAACGGGCTCAAAGAAATCGGCGGCCTCTTCGATCGGCATCTCCAGCACGTAGGCGATGGTCTTGCCCTTGTAGTGCACCTGCAGCGTGTCGGTGTTGTACCGAGCGCCGTGGCAGACCTCGCACGGCACGTACACATCCGGCAGGAACTGCATCTCGATCTTGATGGTGCCGTCACCGGAGCACGCCTCGCACCGGC
>Ga0187783_10003933_pt1 | contig 10972 bp, 7 predicted proteins | sample 1015_SJ02_MP02_2_FD_132471 | JGI IMG/M metagenome (GOLD analysis project Ga0187783, IMG submission 132471) | Tropical peat soil microbial communities from peatlands in Department of Meta, Colombia - 1015_SJ02_MP02_20_MG | ecosystem: Environmental > Terrestrial > Soil > Wetlands > Peat | place...
AAGGAGCAGGACATTGCCGTCATCACGATTGACAATCCGCCGGTGAATGCGCTGAGCCCGGGCGTGCCGGAGGGAATTGTGGCGGCCGTGGATGAGATTCAAAAGGACCGAGACGTAAGAGCCGCGGTGCTCATCGGAGCGGGGAAGACGTTTATCGCCGGCGCGGACATCAAGGAGTTTGTGAAGCTGACTTCAGGTCGCCACCAAGGCGAAATCGGGATCCTACCGCACCTGCTCAAGATCGAAGACTCGGCGAAGCCGATTGTGGTCGCGATTCACGGAAATGCCCTGGGGGGTGGGCTCGAGGTCGCGCAAGCCTGCCATTACCGCGTAGCCGCCACGGACGCACGGGTGGGGCAGCCCGAGGTTAACCTCGGGATCATTCCCGGTGCAGGCGGCACCCAGCGATTGCCGCGGCTGGTGGGAATTGAGCGAGCCATCGAGATGTGCACAACGGGCAAGCCCGTAAAGGCCACCGAGGCAGCGCAGTTTGGTTTGATCGATCGTGTGCTGGAGGGGAATCTGCTCCCCCAAGCGATTGCCTTTGCCCGGGAGGTGGCGGACAGACCGATTTTGAAGACACGCGAGCGAAGCGACAAGCTCGGGCGCGCGGAGGAGAATGCGCCCGTCTTCGCGGCGGCGAGGGACAATGCACGGAAGAAGTATCGTGGAATGATTTGCCAACTTGCGGCGATTGACGCGATTGAAGCGGCAACGAAGCTGCCTTTTGAGGAGGGCTGCGCGGAAGAGGCCAGGATCTTTTACCGCTGCCTCTACTCGGATCAATCCAAGGCGCAGATCCATGTTTTCTTCGCCGAGCGCGAGGTGAACAAAATTCCCGACATCCCCAAGGAAACGCCGGTGATCGCTGTGAATTCAGTGGCGATTGTGGGTGCGGGGACGATGGGCGGCGGGATTGCGATGGTCTGTGCCAACGCGGGCCTGCCGGTCATTGTGAAGGACACCGATCAGGCGGCACTCGATCGGGGACTCGCGACCATTTTGAAAAACTACGCGATGTCTGTGAAGCGCGGCCGGTTCACGCAGCAGTATGTGGACGAACGGATGAAACTGATTCGCACCGCACTCGATTACCACGATTTTGCCGACGCGGACATGGTGATCGAGGCCGTATTCGAGACCATGCCCCTGAAGAAGCAGGTGTTTGCGGAACTCGATCGCGTGTGTAAGAAGGGAGCCATTCTCTCGAGCAATACTTCGACGCTGAACATTGACGAAATCGCAGCGACCACGTCACGGCCCGAAGCGGTGATCGGTATGCACTTCTTCAGTCCGGCGAACGTGATGCGACTGCTCGAGATCGTGCGCGGGCGTCGGACGTCGAAAGAGGTGATCGCCACGTCGATGCAGCTCGCGAAAAAATTGGGTAAGGTCGGCGTGCTGGTCGGCAATTGCCGAGGATTTGTGGGTAACCGGATGTTTCTGCCCTACATCCGCGAAGCGCAGTTTTTAGTCGAGGAGGGCGCGACGCCGGAGGCGGTTGATAAAGCGCTGGTTGATTGGGGCATGGCCATGGGACCGCTGGCGGTTGGCGATCTGGGCGGGCTCGACGTGGCCTATCGCATTCGCAAGGAGTACCGACACCTTGAGAAACCGGGTACACGGCAGCCTTTCATCGAAGACCGGCTGGTGGAGATGGGCCGTCTCGGACAGAAGACCGGAGCGGGCTGGTATAAGTACGACGCCGACCGCCGCGCCTCGTCCGATCCAGAGATCCCAGCGATGGTAGAGAAGTGGGTGAGAGAATCCGGTATTCCGCAGCAACAAATTTCAGCCGAAGAAATCGTGGAGCGGGAGATTTACAGCCTGGTCAATGAGGGCGCGCGAATTTTAGAGGAGGGCTACGCGCTCCGAGCCGGCGATATCGACACGATTTACGTCAACGGCTACGGATTCCCGGCGTATCGCGGCGGGCCGATGTGGTACGCCGATACCGTGGGACTGAAAGAGGTCTACGCCCGCGTCTCTCAATTCCATCAGCGTCATGGGGCACTTTGGGAACCGGCGCGGCTGCTGAAGGAGCTGGCCGAGTCGGGCGGTACGTTTGCCAATTTTCAGCGCGTGGCAGCGCAAGCCACCGACTGAAATCTCTTCGAGCTTCCCCAAAAACCTTGCTTTGAGGTGTCACCTCTCCGCCCCCGCCGCGGGAAAACCGAAGGCGCGGGAGTGGAAGGCGAGCGAAGCGGGAAGATGTTGGGCGACGTAGGCCTCATCATGCCCGCCGAGATAGAGATGGAATTCGTGCGGAATGCCGCGCGAAACCAGCAAGTCGTGGAAAGCCTGCGCCCCCACGTTGAAGCCGTACTCATCCTCTGTTCCGCAATCGAAGTAAATCTTCATGCCACCCGGGCGAGGATTGTTGCGCACAAGCGTAAACGGGCTGTTGCGGTCCCAAAAGGCGCGATCGAAGGGGTTGCCAAAGGCGCTACCGAGAGCCATCGACAGCGCCTGTTCGCCGGGAGTGCCGAGTTGCGCGCGCGGCAGCTTGTCAACCAACGCGGCACTGTGGGCGCTCACCGAACCGAACAGCGGAGGGTAACGAAATCCGAAACGCAAAGAGCCATAACCTCCCATCGAAACTCCCGAGATGCCGCGTTGTTGGCGATCGGCGCGAATACGATAGTGACTTTCGATGTAGGGAAGAAACTCACGGATAAAGAAGTCCTCGTAGCGGACGCGGCCGTCGCGCGAGTTGATGTAAAAGGTCCTATCCGCGTCGGGCGTGACGATCAAGAATTCGCCGATGCGCCTTTGATCCCATAGATCCTGAATCAGATTCCAGCCGCCGGAGTTCGGAAGTACCTGTTCGTTCTCTCCGAGCCCGTGAAGAAAATAGAGCACCGGGTAGCGGCGCGTTTTCTCCCCGTCGTAGCTGGGCGGCAGAAGCACGCAGTAGGCAACCTTGCGTCCCAGGACGGCACTGGGCAGGGAGCGGCATTCGGCGCGGCCCGCAGCGGTGGCCGGTCGAGCAAGAAGGCAGCCCGACAGCAAGACCCCAATCAGCGCCATCGCGGGAGGGGTCCGATTGCGCTTCGATCGAAGAGGCAGGTAGGGTCTTCTCCGATCCGTCTCACTCATACCGCAGCGCCTCGACCGGATCGAGACGGGCGGCGCGCGACGCCGGATAAATTCCCGCCGCGAGGCTTACCACGATCGAAAAAGCGATCGCCGCGGCAACCATCCACCACGGCACTGCAGTCACACGGATGGCCGGAAGATTGCGTCCCTTCAAATAGATGTTCGTGCCAAAATCGATTCCTTTTCCAATCAACCATCCGATCGACACGCCGAGAAGGCCGCCGAGCGACCCCATGGCACCGGCTTCGACGAAGAACAGGCTGCGCACATCTTTGTCGGAGGCGCCCAGAGCCTTGAGAATTCCGATCTCACGGCGCCTCTCCAGAATCGCCATCACCAGGGTGTTCACGATTCCGAGAGAAGCGACCACCAGCGCGAGACTGCCGAAAATGCCAAGAAAGAGATCGAAGACCGTGAAAACCAGGCTCAGACTCTTGCTTGCATCGAGCAGAGAAAACGCGGTGAAGCCCATCTGCTTGATCGAGTCTTCGACGGCCTTAACCTTCGGAGGGTCGTTCACGCGAACCGTCAAGCTTTCGTAGCTGTGTCGATTCGGAGCGTCACGAAGCAAGTCGCGTACGTCATTGGTACGGGCTGTGCGCAGCGTTTCAGCGAGCTGCAAAGGCAACAGGAGCCGCCCGCGGCCGAGGCTTCCGATCCCGCCGGCTGGTTCGGTTTCCACAATGCCGACAATGCGTAGGCTCTTTTCCTTGGGCACGATGGAAAAGCCATCCGAGTCGGACTTGCCGCTGGCTGGATCCGGGGGCAAGGGTTGGCGCTCCGCGTAACGCAGGCTGAGATCCTTCCCGACGAGTGCGTCGGGGGAATCGGATAGCTGGCGGGCCAGGTCGATCTGCAAAATCGTTTCATCGGCAGCCGGGCCGGAAAAAAAAGAGCCCTTCATTCCGTCGAAGGCTCCATCCTTGCGCGCCGATGGGGCCACGCCCGCGGCCACCGTTGCATACGAGTTGCCGGCATAATGGATTTCAATGGGGAAGCGAATGTCCGGATAGACTTCGACGACATTCGGCAGAGCTGCCATTTGTCGCCGGGCGTCTTCATCGAGCGGTTTAGGCGGCTCGGCCGAAGGCGAACCGACCCCACGATAGGCCGCGACAGCTGATCGCGGTGTCACGAAGATCGCATCGAACAGACCCGTACGGGCCAGGCGATCCGACGCGAGGTCTTGCAAACCCACTCCGAGCGATAGCATGGCCACCAATGATGCGACGCCCACCGAGATGCCAATCGTTGTCAGTGAGTTGCGGAGGAAGGCCTCGCGGAGGTTGCGGACGGCCAGCTCCGCAAGATCGCGGCCTTTCACGCGACGCCTCCGTCGCTGACGATTTTCCCGTCGCTCATAACTAAGATGCGGTGCGCGAACTGTTCCGCACGCGGACGTTCGTGCGTGACCATGACGATGGTCATGCCCGTTTCGTTAATTTCGCAGAGAAGATGCATGATCTCTTCGCCGGTGGCGCTGTCGAGATTGCCGGTGGGCTCGTCGGCGAGCAGGATGGAAGGTCGATTCACCAGGGCGCGCGCAAGCGCCGTGCGTTGCTGTTCGCCGCCGGAAAGCTCGCTGGGGCGGTGGGTGAGGCGGGCTGTAAGGTGCACCCGTTCGATGGCCTCACGAACGCGGGCCCTGCGTTCTTCGTGGTCGACTTCGGCGAGGCGAAGCGGAAGTTCGACATTTTCTTCAAGGGTCATGCGAGGAAGCAGATTAAAGGACTGAAAAACGATGCCAATCGTATGGCTGCGATGTTTTGCGAGCTCCTCCGATCGCATCCCCGCCAGATTACGCCCCTCGGCGAAGATGGCGCCGGACGTGGGGCGATCGAGGCCTGCCATCAGATTTAGCAGAGTGGATTTGCCCGAGCCGGAACTGCCGAGCAGAGCCACGAATTCGCCCGCGCGGATCTCTACGCTGACGTCATCGACGGCGCGAACCAACGCCTCGCCCATCTGATAGTGCCGAGTGACCCGGTCGCTCCGGATCGCCATAGCCTTGTCATTCGTCACGATTTCACTCTCCATGTTACTACGCGTGGAGGCGAATCGCTGTTTCTGGCCCCCGCGGCGAATCCGGCGCCGCCTCGGCTATAATCAAATACTTTGTGATGACGAGCGACCGATGGGCGGCCAGTGTCGGTCGAGGGGAGAGAGATGGCAGTCCTTGTGACAGGTGGTACCGGATATATCGGAAGCGTCACGGTCGAGCAGCTGAGCCTGAAGGGCGAATCGGTGGTGGTGCTGGACGATCTTTTCCGGGGGCATCGCTCGGCCATCGCTCCTGACGTGCCCTTCTATCAAGGGCGTGCGGGCGACCGCGGTCTTCTCAAGAAAATTCTGGATGAGCATAGGATCGAGGCCTGCGTCCATTTTGCGGCGCTGGCCTACGTTGGCGAGTCGGTCGAGCAGCCGGCCAAGTATTTCGAGAACAACGTGGAACAAGGTGTCGCGCTGATCACGACGCTGCTCGATGCGGAGGTTCGCTCGATCGTGTTTTCCTCCACCTGCGCGACCTATGGCGAGCCAGAGAGAATTCCCATTTCTGAAGACGCCCCGCAATGGCCGACGAATCCGTATGGATGGACAAAACTGGCGCTAGAAAGGATGCTCGCATCATTCGATCAGGCCCACGGAGTGAAGTTTGTCGCGCTTCGCTACTTTAATGCGGCAGGGGCTACGGAGCGCTGTGGCGAACACCACGAACCGGAATCGCATCTCGTTCCGAACGTTCTGAAGGCAGCCTCGGGGGAAATTCCAGTGCTGTCGGTATTCGGCAAGAATTATCCGACACCGGACGGCACGGCCATCCGTGATTTCGTTCACGTGTCCGATCTTGCCGATGCGCACATTCTCGCTCTGGATCATCTTCGATCGGGTGGCGTCTCCGACTTTATCAATCTGGGGACCGGGCATGGCTATTCCGTGATGGAAGTGATCGAATGCGGGCGAAAGGTCACGGGTCGTCCCATTGCGATCCGCATCGAGCCGCCCCGGCCGGGCGATCCGGCCCGTTTGGTCGCCGACGCCTCTCGGGCCGCGCAGGTGCTTGGCTGGAAGCCGAAGAAGTCAGACCTGGCGACGATTCTTCGCTCGCAGTGGGAGTGGCAGCAGAGACATCCTAAGGGTTACGCCGCACGATGAGTGGCTACGCGATCGACGAAGAGGGTGAGGCAGGGGAGAGAGGGTCTCGCCCCTGCCGAAGGCTCGGTCGGTAAGGATCTACCGCGTCTGGCTGTTGTGCTTCTTGGCGTAGATATTCTTGGAGGCGTTGTTCTGGCGCTGATTCAGCGCAGCCTTATCCGCCCCGGTCAGCTTTCCGCCGTTTGCCGCGCGCATCGAAGCATCCTCGCGGTTAATGCTCTGCTGTTGCCGCTCTAGCTTTGCTGTTTCTCCGGCCGTCAGTTGCCCGCTCTTGATGCCTTGCGCGATGCGGTCCTGTTGATTCTGGCGACGCTGGCCTACCTCGTTGTTGCCATAGTGGGCCGTGTTCGCGTTGTGCTTGTCGTCATAGATTTGATTGGACAGGTGGTTCTGCTGATTGTTGAGCTTGGTGCGGTCCGCGGCCGTGAGGTGGCCATCGTCGGCCGCGCGCATGTTGCTCTCTTCCCGATTGAGTGCGGCTTCGCTTGTCTCGAGGTGTTTGGTTTCGCCCGCGGTCAGCTCTCCACTCTGGACCCCGTTCGCAATGCGATCCTGCTGATTGTCCTTGCGTTGGGCAATCGAAGGGTCCGGCGCACCGGTGTTCGACTGTTGTGCATAGACAGGTGAAACGGCGAGAGCAAGCAGCGCCGCACCGCTGAAAATCAGTGCCTTTGTCTTCATGATCGTCTTCCTCTCTATCCGTAGCGTCTTATGAGTGCCGGCTCCGCCTGAAAGAAGCCGTACACTCAATCAAACCCACGATCGCAACCAAAGTTTCGCGCGAAAGCATTAGGTCACAATCCCTTGGGCATTCAGTGGATTGGAAAGCACCTTCTAGGGCAGTCTTCACTACTTGCGATCGAGTCTAGAGTCGAGGGAAAGAAACCGCATCTTGGCCGTCCGTACAGGTGTTGCCTTGCTCGGCACCACCATGGACCCAGGCCAAAACTGTGTATAATTTCCCGGGTTTGGCACCGCATCGCGTTTGCCGATGCGGTGGATCAAAATTTACATTGCCAGCGAGGCATCCCGGACGCTCATAGTGTGAGGTAGCGGCTGGTGTGCCCAGGAAAGATAGAAATCATTGCGGCCACGGTCTGTTCAGCCACTTTTTCTGCGCATTTCAGCCGGGCAGGAAAGCGATCTCACTCAGCATCGCGACCAGGAGGCACCTCCACGTAGCGGATACCCGGATTTGGGCGTACCCTCTTCCCGGCATTAGCGGGAGACCTTGGCGGCTGAGGCGGATGAACATGATGAAGATCGAAGCGATCATTCAGACATCGAAGATCGATCCCGTGAAGGACGCGCTCCACGAAATTGGGGTAGAAGGCATGACGGTGCTCGAGGCCCGCGGACACGGTCGGCAGAAGGGTCATACGGAGTTCTACCGGGGCCGGGAATATACGGTCGATCTCATCCCCAAAATCAAAATTGAGCTTGTTGTCGCCGACGAGAGGGTCGAGCAAGTCGTGCAGACGATCGCGTCGGCGGCGCGCACCGGCAAAATCGGGGATGGCAAGATATTTCTCTCCAAGATCGACGACGCCATTCGGATTCGCAACGACGAGCGCGGCGACAGTGCGCTTTAGCTTGGCCCAGCAGCGTGATTCGGGAGGGTCGGCGGCGCAAGCTACGCGAAGCCTTCGGCAAGCCCGGATGCGGAAGGAACGAATACCCATAACGGAATGGTCGCGAACCCACTACTGGCCAAAGATTTGCGCGATTTCTACACCGCGGAATCAACCCGCGTGCGCGAGGAGTTTTCCTCCCGCCGCGATGGTCGAGCCGCCGTCTACGGCCGCACCGCGCTCGTAGATTCCGTCGCGCACCGCCTGTGGAAGGAATTGGTCTCGGCGGATCTCGAGGGCCCACGCGGCTTTGCGTTGCTCGCCCTGGGAGGATATGGGCGCCGGTGGTTGTTTCCCTATTCCGACATCGACATCCTCTTTCTTCACGATGGCGGAGAGTCGGATTCCGAGTTACGGAATCGCCTGCGGGTCTTTGCGCAGGAGATGTGGGATTTACGCCTCAAGCTAAGTCCTGCGAACCGCGCGCTTACCGAATGCGAGAGGTTTGACCCGGGCAATGTCGAATTTGCGATTTCCCTGCTCGATTGCCGTTATCTTGCGGGGGACCGAAATCTGTTCGCGCGATTGCACGACCAGATCATTTCGAAGGTTGTGGCCCGCGAGTCGCGAGCCATCGTTCAAAAGCTGACAGACCTCACCCGCGCGCGCTACAACAAGTTTGGTAACACTGTCTTTCACCTGGAACCCAACGTCAAAGACGGCCCAGGCGGGCTGCGTGACTACAATCTCGCGCTCTGGCTCGCCTTGATCGCCGCGATGGAAGAGCAGAACGCCTGGCCCGAGGAAACAACGCTTCTGCCGCCTTGGCTCCGCCAGCGGTTCGATGATGCCCTCAACTTTCTGATGTCGGTGCGCTGCTTTCTGCATTTTCGCCACGGTCGTGACGACAATACGCTGGTGTGGGCCATGCAGGACGAAGCGGCAGCGGCAAGAGTCGGCGTGCCAGATGACGTGCCGCTGACGGCTTCGGAGTGGATGCGCAATTACTTCAGTCGCGCGCGGCTGATTCATCGCGTGGCAGAACAGCTACTGGACGAATTTCCAGCGGCGCGCCCGTCGTTCTATCGCCAGTTTCAAACTCTCCGGTCGCGACTGTCGAATACTGAGTTCGCGGTCGTGGATGGCAGAATTTTCTTGCAGCGAGAAGAGGCGCTGAGCGACCCCGAACTGCCCCTGCGTATGTTCCGGTTTATGGCGCGGCACGGCCTGAGTCTTAGCTCCGCCACCGAACACCAGATTGAGCAGAACCTGCCGGCGCTAGCCGCCGCGCCTCCCAGGGGCGGCGAGCTGTGGCACTACCTGCAGGAGATTCTGCTTGCGCCGCATGCCGCAGAGGCGCTCCGGACGATGCATTCTCTCCGGTTGCTCACACTGCTCCTTCCGGAGTTCCAGGTGATCGATTCGCTGGTGATCCGGGATTTCTCGCACCGGTTCACTGTCGATGAACATTCCTTCGTGGCCATTGAAAACCTCCATGCGTTGCGGAAATCGCAGTCGAGGTGGGATCAGGGCTACGCGGAGCTCCTCGATGAGTTGGAGCAGCCGGAGCTGCTCTACCTCGCTCTGCTGCTGCACGATACCGGCAAAGGTACAAAAGCAACCGACCATATCGCGGGAAGCCTTGAAATCGCCGAACGTTCCCTTGCGCGTCTTGATCTGGAGGCCTCGGATCGAGAAACGGTGCTTTTCCTCGTCAAACACCACCTGGACATGGGCTCCGCCCTGCGTAGAGACATCTTTGCTCCGGAAACCATCGCTCAAATCGCGGAAACGATGGGGACATCGGAGCGACTGAAGATGCTTTGCCTGTTCACGTATGCGGACGTGAAGGCGGTCAATCCGGAAGCACTGACGCCGTGGAAGGCCGAAAATATGTGGCAGCTCTACATCGGTGCAGCAAACGCCCTGATGCGGAGCGCCGATCAGCGTCTCCATGGGGATGTCGAAGAGGAAGTGATGACTCATTTGCGCACCCTCATGCCCGCCGCCGGAGCCAAGCTCGATGCCTTTCTCGACGGCCTGCCGCGGCGCTATCTCCGCACGCAGGCAGCCAGCGATGTCATCCGTCACATGGAAATGGCGAACCGGCTCGAGCAGGATCCGGTGCAGGTCGAATTGACGCGAGGGCGTCACTGGTATGAATTGACGCTCGTGACGCGCGACCGTCCGTTCCTGTTTGCCAAGCTGGTGGGCACGCTGGCTGCGTGGGGAATGAACATCGTGAAGGCCACCGCCTTTTCAAACAGTGCGGGGGTGGTTGTGGACACGCTCTACTTCACGGACCGATTCCGCACGCTCGAACTGAATTTGCCAGAGTGGGAGCGTTTCAAGACAAGTGTCCACGATGTCTTGATGGGAAAGGCCGACCTCGAGCGCATGCTTCGTGACCGGCTGAAGTCGGAGAAGAAAACGGCGCCCAAAATGAAGGTCGACACGCGCATCGAGATCGACGACGAATGCTCGGAGCAAAGTACCCTGATCGAAGTGATCACGCAGGATCAACCCGGCTTGCTATACCGGATCAGCTCTCTATTTGCGCGCGAGAACTGCAACATCGAAATCGCTATCATCGAAACCGAGAGCCAGACAGCCATCGACGCGTTTTACCTCACTTCCCAGGGAGCCAAGCTGGCTCCCGGGCACCAGGAACGCCTTCGACACGAACTCTTAACCGAGTTAGCGAACAAGTAGCGAGGATTGTTTCCCTTTTCCGAAAACCGATCCCTTTCGCTCACGCGTAGTATGATTGTAAGAGGGGGAAGACGAAGATGTTCATCAAACACCGAGGGGAGCTAACTTACGCGGACGTTACCCCACGAGGCCTGTACATGGGCCGGCGTAATTTCCTGTTGGGCTTGCTCGGAACCTACGGTGCTGTGGCCGCATGGAAAAGGCTGCCGAGTTGGCTGGCGGGGCCACCTACGGGTTCCGTTCCCGTGCCTCTGAGCGGTGTGGGCAAAAGCGCATTCAGCACCACTGAGAAAGTGACACCGGAAAGCGATGTAACCACGTACAACAACTTTTATGAGTTTGGTACCGGCAAGGACGATCCCGCGAGAAATGCAAAGAATTTTGTAACTTCGCCGTGGACTGTTTCCGTCGAAGGCGAGGTTGCCAAACCGTGCAAG
>Ga0187783_10003934_pt1 | contig 10971 bp, 10 predicted proteins | sample 1015_SJ02_MP02_2_FD_132471 | JGI IMG/M metagenome (GOLD analysis project Ga0187783, IMG submission 132471) | Tropical peat soil microbial communities from peatlands in Department of Meta, Colombia - 1015_SJ02_MP02_20_MG | ecosystem: Environmental > Terrestrial > Soil > Wetlands > Peat | place...
GCATAGATAAAGGATCTGGGCAGTCGCTCCCCATATCTAAGTAAGCTGGCCCAGAAAAATCTTGGATATTTGGTCCAAGGTCCTCAATTTTGAGCCCAAAGACGAGGGTTTTTGGGATGCGTCAGACCAAGCTGAGCTTTTTCTTTCTAAGCATTTAGGCGGCAAACATCGGCCGGTAAGCCCAGATATCTTGTCGCATTCGAGCGCCGTGGTGATGCATTAAGTCTTTTAACTTGCAGAAAGTTTTGAGCCGCGAAAGGCACTGGATAACGGTAAATCAGATTTAGTGGAAAGATCGGCCCATCTTTCTATTGTGGATGCCACGAGCCATTTACTTCGCAACCTTTCAACTCTGGCGCCTCTGCTTTCATGCAAGCCATAAGCCGTTTAATTAGAGCCAACCGATCCGGCTCACCCGCAAAATGCGCAATATAATCTCCTGGCTGCCAAGCCGAGCCTTCCGCGCCGACAGCGTAGCGAGTATAAAACGAATTGAGGACTCTTTGGGGAACCACTTGAACTCCTTTGATAATGCGAGCCTCCTCACAACCTCGCTTTTTATATGGAGCCACGGTATTCTTTTCAATATCTGTTTTTGATACGTAGCCATATATTATTTCTTGCATCGCATCCTGTTCTGGCCAACTGTTGTTCTTATAATAGGGGAAGGACTTTTCGACGGTTTCAATAAATTGTCGCCCGTTATTGTTATTCTTGATCAACCAGACTCCCGAGTTAATACAGTCGCTCGTTGGAAAATCGCGAGCAATAATAAGAAAATCATTAGGGCTTGCTTTCTCAAGCACATCTTCAATTTTCTTATTGAAATTGGTGAAAAATGCATCAGCGTCAATCCACATTACCCAATCGTAGCGATAGGTGCCGTCGGCATTCTTTATTTCCATTCCTTGTTTTACTGCCACTATTTTTTGCCAGTAGAGTCCTTGTTTGAAAATCTTATTTCTTCCGTTCTCATCAGTAAACATTCCATTATCGATTTTTCCATTTCTGAACCAATAATCATAAGCATTTTTTTTGGCGTACGCCGGGTGATTCTCAAGCGTGTAATCAAGATAATTTGCATCTAAGGTATGATGGCTAACAATTAGCTTTCCTCGTTCGCCTTGAATGTTCTTATCGATAGGTCGAGTCTCTTCTTTCAAGTGTTCCCCGCGACAGGCCCCTAGAGAGAGGCCAAAGAAAGCCAACACTAGCCAAACGGTGAGCCAAATCCTATTGGACGCAGATGATTGCAATGCCATTTACCTCTTCCTCTTTTTTGTTACATATTGACATAGCAAAGGGCAGCCTGTAACGGCAAATTTAATTGGATTTATGTGAATCAAGAGTTTGTCCAAGGGCCGTCGTACGATAAAGACATCGATCTCGTGCTTTGCAAGTCACGTATTGCAGTGGAATTGATGCGTCAGTTTAGGGAAAAATATACGTGTTACGGCGATTGCAAGGGCACCTTAAAAAATTTGAGTTTGCCGGTTAGCGGTATAGGAATGGCCCCGATCTACTCTAAAAGGTGCTTCAGAAGACTCTAGGATGGCGTAGATAAAGGATCTGGGTACTCGCCCCCCATATCTAAGTAAGCTGTGACCTGGCCCAGAAAAATCTTTGATATTTGGTCCAAGGTCCTCAATTTTGAGCCCAAAGACGAAGTTTTTGGGATGCGCTTAAGAAAATTTGGCGTTTATGGCCATTTATCGAAGCAACACATCAAGGCATCGGTACAAGACCAGGAAATCTATCCACTTTTTCTTGACGGGGTAAAACATAGTCGAAGGGAAGACTCCACGGCGACATGGACTTTTGTTAAGCCGTGGCTTGAGAAAATCGCCCGGAATTAGGATTGTTTTGAAATTCCAAAAACGGCATTACTTTATTTCTTATCCAAACAACTGGCTACTAAAAATTAAGGGATTTTTCGGATTGCGAAATAGTCGACGTCTTTTAAGTATGGGCCATCGCCGGGTATCGGATAGTCACCGTGCTTGAGCTCAATAGCCAATCCTATACCCTTAAATACGAGCTGTAGTTGCTTAAGTTTTTTCGCTTCGTATTCTGATAGCAGCGCATTACATTGCGGGCTGTTAATCTGAGCATGCTGGAGCATGTATTTATATGGTCGATCAAATTGATTTAAGGTCATGGTTACGAGATTCTGTGGATCAAAACCAGCCGCATTGCCCTTTTCAAGGTTGGCGTAGCGAAGATCTAGCAGTTTGATAGCTTTACGCAGTTCGTTTTCGCAGTAGTTCGGCTGCGTTTTGATTTTATCAATCAGATTTACGTCGGGTTCGTCCTCAAAGGGCCGCTCGTCGGGCCACATGTAAAGCTTGCCGGAAGGCGCCAGCAATTCACCGACTAACTTAAGTTGCCGCCCCTTAAAGTCTGGACTAAGCCGCGCAACAGAAAAATCGAAGGCGATCTCACTAAACCGTCCTTTGAGCGAAAGAGGACCATCTTCCGCGATTAGCTTTAGGGCCTCGATATTGGCAAGATCCATATGCAAAAATGGCTGACCCATTTTAAAGCCGCTCACATCGAGAAAGACCCAATTCTTGAGATCGTCGCCAAATCTTTTTCTATGCGCTTCATCATTTGGGCACCCAATGCATAATTTGTAGTCAAAACGGCTCGAGGCCTTAATATCGTTTATCTTGGTCGTCGTTATTTCGTCGAAGCCTGTTTTAGACGGGCTCGGAAGCGGCTCTGTATCGGAATATTGCGCCGATCGCGTTGTGGTTGTCTCCGATGGCTGCTCAGTTTTGGGTGTTGGAAGAGATGGCTTATTATCGAGCCCACACCCACCGCACAAAAGAACGATTATAATTGTTGCGAAAGCGAATCCGCTTATCATTGGCGCATCCTACGTCAAACGCTGACCATTTCAATACCTCGCGCATTGCCCGCGCCGGAATAATCCGTGGTCCGAGATGGTTATCTTATGTGTTGTACAAGACCGTGAGGTATTATCGTCATGATGAGAGCTGTTTTAACCTTGGTATTACTATACAGTTTTACTGGCCAATCGGCTGATGTGGAATCACTTAAAACCATAACCGGATATTATGAGGGGAAGCGCCATCATAATAATCAAATTAAACCTGACGTGCTAAAAATATCCATTGAGGATGCTTCACTGGTAATTCAGTGGTATCCAAGCCAGCATAGCTATAAGTTCGCCGTGAGTGAAATTGGCAAATATTTTTTTGAAAAATCGGGCGACAACCAAAAGTCGTTGCGCTTTTGTGAATCAGTAGAGTTCAAGGTAAGCGATGGTAGGCCCTATGACTTGAATGATGAGAGCTTGAGATACCTAAATCATATTGAAGTGATGGAATTTAAGTTTGTTGACGGCAAGATTCAAAGAATGCGCTTCCAAGACAGAGAAACCCCAGAAGCTCCTGCCGACGTTACAGTATTCAACGAGTTAGTAAAACATGATCTAAAACACCCCCCGACTTTCGAATTCCATACCAACAAAGATTGGTAGTCAAAAAGCGCTTGCCTTTCATCGTCATGGCGAGCGGAGCGTGGCCATCCAGTAGAAGCCTATACGCCAATTACTGGATGGCCACGCTTCGCTCGCCATGACGAGACTAAACGCATCCACGCAACAATCCGGCTCGCCATGACGATGGGCATGGTCCACGCAACAATGCCCCGCGGGGATGACATGTTACCCTTAGTTGTCGACGACAAGCCGTTTGATTATGAGCTTGTTGAGCATGGTTGTTCGATAGGTAGTATCGGCCATGCGTCTTTTTAATTCGGGGCGCAGGTTCTCATCCAGAAAGGCTCTAAAGGCAGTGTTTGCGGCGTGAAATTTTTCTGGGTTATAGGGATAGTGAATCAGGCGGCCGAGATCTGGGTCGAGAAAGATGTGGGGATCGGTGATAATACGAACTTGATCGTTGGTCACGAATTTTCCCTGTCTCAGGGTAAATAACATTTTCGTACCTGTAGCCTCGATCTCGCGCGGGCCCTTGCACAGGAAGAGATAGTCGCAAGCCACGTTAGCTTTTAAGCCGATTTGTAGAATAGAGCCGCCCACCCCGCGAAACATTCTTATCCCTGTTTCGGAGATGAGTTGTGCAAGCGTAAGTGCTTCCGATTCGGTCCAGCTCAAATCCTTCAAGATATCTTTGACAAGGTTGCTGCAATCTGGGTGAGGCGCGCCGCTCTTGATGTATCCCACTTTAAAATCCTTGTAGGGCGGAGATTCGGTTTCAGATACTAATGATGGACTCGCGGCTATACCGATATTGCGCCATCGCGCATCGTGATCGCCGGTGTAGCTTCTCTTAAGCCGACCAACCGTAGGCCATAAATCAAAAGGCTCTTTGCGAAACCGCGGCAACATTTCCACATGAATGCCATAAAGAACCTCGGCGACATAGGCCTGAAAAATATAGATGGGCAGAGTCGGCTGGTAATGGGTGTCGGGGATCGTGTGATAGGCCACAATGAAGTCACGGTCCGCGAGCTCCATTTCGGCGGCAAAGATGGGGATGATTTTCTTGGGTAAAGATTTGTGGCTATGGGAGGCAATAACTTGGGTGGGATAATTAATGTATTTGCTTTTAAAATTATTGAAGTCTATTTCCGAACTGATCGCCGAAATCTGATGTTCAACGTCGTCATTCGGTATTAACTTATTGTCCAGGGCAAAGCGGATGGCCTCCAAGGCCCATTTATTGCCTGTGCAAGACAAGAATAGCAGCGCATGATTTGGTCCAAATTTCAGAAGATCCGCGAGCTCCTTGAGCTCCGCCAGATTCATATTTTGCAGAATATAAAATGATTTTATATCTAGATCTTTCAGAGCATCTAATATGGATAGAAGGCTTACGATTAATTCGTCGTTAACCGTTTCGCTATTATTGGTGCTAATTCGTGCTAGAGAATCTTTCCGCTCCTTCTCCCAATCTATTGCTAAATATGATGTTAATTTTTCGATTTCTTCATTAAATGCAGAATGTTGTGGATCTATTTTGCGTATCAAGGAAGAGCCCGCCAGAAAAAAGCGGCTCTTTGTCGTGAATGCGTCAAGGCTAAAGCGTTCGCGAAGTTTGATCGCCTTACCGTATAGTTCTAATTGTTGAACAATGTCCTTTGAATTCATGAGCGACACATGCATCTGAAGAAGCTCCTCGATGTTCATGGCCTCTTTATAAATCACTGCGTTGAGTTCGTCGATTTTTTCCGCAAGTTTCGATGCGTGCTCTTTAAGCAAATGGAACAAATTAGTGGCCACCACCTTCGCCTTGAGCGGTTTTGCGCCAAGGCATAAGGCCTTGTTCTCGTTGAGGACGGTGAGCGCGAAGGAGATTTCATCCGGCGTGAGAGCAAAGTTGGCGCCGTTTTCAGGATGTTTTTTGAGAAATTCCTGCCATTTCTTAAAAGGCTTAGATGACGGATTCCCAACATTTTTGAGCGCCTCAGCCATAATTCGATAAGCACTCTTATTTTTGCCCAAGGCCTCACGTGCGATTTCTGCTTCGTAGGACGGCAGGCAATCGGCAACGACGCCATTAGCCATCATTAGATAAAAAATTACGGAAATTAAAGGTAAAAACCATGCACTCATAATGTTTAGCCTCCATTGATAAACGCTAAACAACAGGGCGCAGATTTTTCATCGGAATTTTATTGACCGCGTTTTACCATGCGCGAGCACATCTCGCCCATGCTTTGTAGGCCTTGCACCAATACGATCAGAACCGCGATGGTTAGGAGCATCACCGAAATATCGAAACGTTGGTAGCCATAACGAATAGCCAAATCCCCTAAACCGCCTCCGCCAATGGCACCGGCCATGGCAGAATAGCCGACCAAATTTACCGTCGTCACGGTAATGCCATTGATGATGCTGGCCAAACTTTCAGGCCATAAGACCCGATAAAGCAACTGAGTGCGTGTGGCACCCATGGCCATAGCCGCCTCGATGAGACCGTAAGGGATGGCCAACAAAGACCCTTCGGTGAGCCTGGCCAAAAACGGCACGGCGGAGAGAGTTAGCGGCACCAAGGCTGCCGTGGTCCCGATGGAAGTGCCTATTACGAACCTTGTAAATGGAATCAGCGCCACCAAAAGAATGATGAAGGGTATGGAACGAGCCGTGTTAACCATTAAAGCCAGAGGTTGATAGATTGTGGGTCGACCATAAATGGTGCGCGGACCAAAAATGAAAAGCAAGAAGCCCAAGGGGATACCGAGTAGTGCCGCACAAGCGCCTGATACAGCCACCATATAAACCGTTTCCCACGTAGCCTTTAGCAATGGCTCAAGCGACATAGCCCACCACCTGAAAATCTAATTGTTTGGCCGAAAAATATTGCAGGACGGCGGAAATAGCCTTGTTTTCTCCTCTGATCTCGGCGACCAAGAAGCCAATAACGTGATGACCAATAAACTCAATGTTTGATTGCAAGACGCTGATATCGACATTATATTTTCGGCTGGCCTGGGACATTACCGCCTCTTTTACCAACTGGCCGCGAAAAACAAGGCGCACGATGGGAAAGCATTTATCTTGGCTTTGTGTATCCGACAACTCGTGTTTTAGATCCGGTGGAAGATGCATTTTTAGGGAGCGTTCCACTAGTTCTCGTCCGCTTTTAGTTCTGGGCTCGGAAAAAAAATCCACCACAGAAGCTGACTCAATGATGCGACCGTGTTCCATTAAGGCGACATCATGGCATACCGCTTTGATGACATCGAGCTCATGGGTGATGAGTAAAATGGTGAGACCCGTTTTCTCATTAATTTCCATGAGAAGATCCAAGATGCTCTCGGTGGTTTTTTGATCCAGCGCCGAAGTCGCTTCGTCGGATAATAAAACCATGGGGTTAGTAGCCAAAGCGCGAGCGATAGCTACCCGCTGTTTTTGCCCACCGCTCAACTGATGAGGAAACGCCTTTTCACGACCCGAAAGATCGACGAGATCGATCAATGGTGGAATGATTTCTTTCAGCCTATTTTTGCTCGCGCCCGTAAACGTCAACGGCAGAGCAATATTGTCGAAAACATTTTTACTGCCCAAAAGATTGAAGTGCTGAAAAATCATGCCAATTTTTCGACGCTCTTTTAAGAGTTCTGTTTCGCCGAGGGAGGTCACGTCCACATCCCCCACGAAAACCCGCCCTGAACTGGGCGGTTCAAGCATGTTAACCGATCTCAACAGACTGCTTTTCCCCGCCCCACTGGCTCCAATGATGCCAAAAATTGCGCCTTTTTTGATATCGAGATTTATATCATTGAGCGCCCACAAATCTTGGCCCGAAACGATATAACGTTTATTTACGCCGATGAGCTTTATCATTGCTTAATACTCGGTGCGCTGTAAAAATCTACCAACCAGGAATAGCACTACCTTGGAAAATTGTCTCGGCGGCCTTGGCAACGTCGTTATTTTGTATGGACATCATTAGTTTTTCTACCCAAGGCGCGTCTTTGTCTTCTTCACGCACAGCAACGATGTTGACATATTGCGAGTCTTTTCCTTCCATGAACAAGCCATTTTTGGTCGGGGCGAGTCCAGCATGGCCAGCGAAGGTCGTATTAATAATCGCCAGATCTACGTCATCTAGCGCCCTAGGTAACTGTGCTGCTTCGAGGGTTATGAACGTGAGATTGAGCGGGTTTTTAGTGATGTCTTTTATTTCACTGAGAAGATTTTTTGCATCCTTAAGCTCAATTAGACCTTGGCGTTCAAGCAAGAGCAAGGCGCGACCTTCATTGCTTGGATCGTTGGGGATGGCAACCTTGGAGTTTGGCTTGAGTTCATCTTTATGGCGAATTTTTCTCGAATAAGCCGCGAGCGGAAATACAAAAGTATGGCCGGCCGAAACCAATTTGAGACCCCGGTCATGGACCATTTTCTCGAGGAAGGGCTCGTGCTGGAAAGAATTCGCGTCAATGCTCCTGTCGTTTAACGCAATATTCGGAGTCATGTAATCATTGAAAACCACGATGTTCAAATTCAGCCCATATTTTTCCTGGGCGACCTTTTTTACCGTCTCCATGAGTTCATTTTCCGGACCAGCGATTACGCCAATTTTAACGATATTTTTTGCCGTCTTGTCTTTTTTATTGCAGCCCTGGCAGCCAGAAAAAATCAGGGCGGCGCTCAATGTTATAACGATAGCTTTTAATTTCATGTTTATGCTCGGGTTTAAGTAGAAGGGAAAAAGCTTTCTGGTAAGTTGACGTGTTATGCGCGCACAAGCGTGCGCATCCGAGCCCGATTATCTTTTATAAAATAGCAAAAGAGATCCTTCATGTGACGCCACTTGCCATGGTTTACGTGATTTGGAAAGTGCGCTTTTTGGATTTTTCGTGAGGAGGCATGAAAATTGCTTGGTTAGAAATTATTTATATATAATACTTAATACGCGCCAAGGAGACATCAATGCAGCAGCCAACCCATTTTGAACCTCTATTTTCGAGTATTGAAACAACAAGACAAAACTGGGGCTGGTTTTTAGCTTTAGGCGTGTTCTTAATTCTTTTGGGTCTTGTTGCCATTGGTTGCTCAGCCTTTACCACTTTTTTTACTATCTTCTTGCTCAGCATCGTATTGATGGCGGCTGGAATTGCCAAAATCATCTATGCCTTTTGGGCACGAAATTGGCGTGGATTCTTTTTGTCGCTTCTTCTCGGAATACTCTACGGCCTCGCGGGCTTTTTGTGTTTCATCAGACCGGTTCAAGCGGCTTCTGCGCTAACGCTGATCATGGGTTCCGTATTTGTTGCTGGCGGTCTTTTCAAGATCTGTGCATCCGCTGTTGCCAGATTTGAGCGTTGGGGTTGGGCTCTTTTTTCCGGCATTGTCAGCTTGGTTTTAGGGATTTTGGTCTTGAGTGAATGGCCAGCCATAAGCCTCTGGGTTATTGGACTTTTTATTGGCATTGACTTGCTGTTTTTCGGTTGGACTTGGGTGATTCTGGCTCTCGCGGCTAAGCCCATTGCGCAAAAGTAGGAGATTTGTGCCTCACCAGCCCATAATTGTTATAGAAAAGTATAAACTATGGGTTGTGAGATTAAATATGCACAAATTTCCTTATATCAACATCATTTTTTCTAGTTTATTCAATAGATTAACCGATTCTGCGGGTTTAGCGGTCATCGCGGGCATCTTTCTGGCCCTGACAGTTTCAGCGAAGGCCAACGCACAATGTGCCGATGCATCGTTACTAAATCTTTCGGTTTGTAGCACGACCGAATGCCGCGCTCGGCAAGACAAAGTGCATAAGATCTGTGATTTGGCCCGGAGCTGCAAAGATTATGGGCTGCCGCTTGACGAAGTTAAACAACGTTTGCGGAGAAACCAAGCTTGTAAACTTTTGCGACAGGATGTGGCCAAGTGCTACAAGACCGCGCATGAAGGTCACGATAAACAGATCGCCGACGCTCAAAAGGCAATAGAGACCTGCGCTGCTCAATTATCCCATTGATATATTCATGTACCTTCCCTAAGAAGGCTGCATGAAAAATCATGAGCGATGGTCACGATTAGCGAGTTTTTTTAAACTAAGCGTAAAGGACAGGCGTAAAACGCTGTTATCACTGCCCGTAGATCTCACAGAAGAAGATTTCGCTCTCCTAGACCGAGGCCTTTCGCTTTTCGATGCCGAACGCATGAGTGAAAACGTAATAGCTACTTTTGCGCTGCCATTTTCTGTAGCAGCGAATTTTGTAGTGGATGAAAAGCCGGTCTTGGTGCCTATGGTGACCGAAGAGCCCAGTATAGTTGCCGGCTGTTCGAAAATGGCCAAACTCGTGAGTAAGAGTGGCGGGTTTTTTACCTCGGTTGATCGAGCCCTGATTAAGGGCCAAATCCAAATATATGGACTGCGAGATGTGGATAAAGCCCTTGTGGATTTTAGGCGTCATAAGCAGGACTTACTAGATTTCTCTCGCTCTCTTTGCGTCAACATGCAAAAAAGGGGAGGTGGAATAGTTGATATCGATGTGCGCATCCTATCATCGCAAGCGTTAGGGCCCATGATGGTGATAGAGCCGGTGATGGACGTGGTTGATGCCATGGGCGCAAATGCGGTGAACACCGTGGTTGAAGAACTTGCCCACACGGTGAGCCGCATGATTGATGGTAAAATCGGGCTTAAAATCCTTTCCAATCTATGCGATCGCCGTTTGGCACGTGCGCGCTGCAGCATCCCGATCAAGCATCTTGGCGGCTACGACCCTTCCGAAGGAAATACTATCGCAGAGAGTTTAATCGCCGGCCATGCCTTGGCTGAATGCGATATCTATCGTGCGGCTACCCATAATAAAGGCATACTGAATGGCATCGATGCTGTGGCGCTCGCAACTGGCAATGACTTTCGTGCGATAGAAGCTGGCGCGCATGCCTTTGCCGCGCTCAACACGGCATATCGGCCTCTTACGAGCCTTTCGCTAAATGATTCGATGGAGGCAATATCCTGTGAACTAACCTTGCCCCTTGCGGTGGGAGTGGTGGGTGGCATTGCCCATTTGCATCACGGAGTGAAATTGTCTCGGAAATTGCTCGGTGAATTTGGCACGACGGCTAGGGGGTTGGCTTCGGTCATGGCAAGCGTTGGACTTTGCCAGAGTCTCGCTGCTTTGTTTGCTCTTGCCACTGAGGGCATTCAAAAAGGGCATATGAAACTTCATCAAAAGAAGCTAGGTCTTTCGCTGTAAGGAAATGAGCTTTTAGGCCATGGTCGATGCATCATTTGTCAAGCCAAGCAGATATCGCTTTTAGTTATGCACCGGGCAAAGTGATCTTAGTCGGTGAACACGCCGTGGTTTATGGCGCGCGCGCTATTGCCATGCCGATTGAAACTGGCATCAGGGTGGCCATCATGAAGATCGGAGCGAAAAAACCGCAGGAGGGTCCGGTAATTCGGGGTGTGGGCCCATTTTTTATGGGCGAGGTTTCGTCAAGCCTACTTTCACCTGGAGCACAAA
>Ga0187783_10003935_pt1 | contig 10970 bp, 10 predicted proteins | sample 1015_SJ02_MP02_2_FD_132471 | JGI IMG/M metagenome (GOLD analysis project Ga0187783, IMG submission 132471) | Tropical peat soil microbial communities from peatlands in Department of Meta, Colombia - 1015_SJ02_MP02_20_MG | ecosystem: Environmental > Terrestrial > Soil > Wetlands > Peat | place...
GTCGGGCCGCCGGAATTGCCTTTGTTCACCGGTGCATCGATCTGGATGAAATCGTCGTACGGACCGGCGCCGATATCGCGGCCGCGGGCCGAGACAATACCGGCCGTGACGGTGCCACCAAGCCCGAACGGATTGCCGACCGCGAGCACCCAGTCGCCGACGCGCGGCAGGGCGTCGGAGAGCTTCACATAGGGGAAGTCTTTGCCGTCGATTTTAATCAAAGCGAGATCGGTACGCGGGTCGGTGCCGATCACCTTGGCGGTATAGCTCTTGCCGTCGTCGGCGGTGACCTGAACATTGTCGGCATTCTGCACCACGTGATTGTTGGTCACTGCGTAGCCGTCGCCGGAAATGAAGAAGCCCGAGCCCTGACCGGTGATGATTTCATGGCCGTTCGGCATATGCGGCATGCCGAACTGCCGGAAGAATTTTTCGAACGGCGAACCGGGCGGGAATGGAAGCTCACTGTCGCTGCTGTTCGAAGCCGCCGGGCGATCGATCTTGACGCGCACCGAGATCACGGCCGGCTTCACCTTTTCGACGATGTCGGCGAAGCCCACCGGCTTTTGCGGCAGCTGCTGGACTTGTTCGGTCAAATTCTGCGCTTGTGCGGTGGTCGCAAACCGAGACAGCGAATTCGGCGCGAGAAGAAGCGCCGCCGCACCGATGCCGGTGATTGCGGTCGCCAAAAACGCAGCGCGCCGCAGCAACAGAATGCGGCGAGATCGCAGGGAACTACCGTTCATTAGCCGTCTCCAAATACCCATTTTCGTCCGCAGACGGACGCGTGTTTGCGCAGCACCATGGTGCTGCGAGCCTTACCGTGCGCTGTCGGCTGCATTAAAAATTTGTAATGTTCCGCGGCCCGGAATCTGAACGCAGCGGCAATACGTTACGCATGCGCCGCGGGCCTTTAGGGAGCGTTCTCGCTGCGTAAAAGCTCTCTCACGCGAGCCTCCTCGGCTGCGGTCAGATTCGCAGCGCCTGCCGGTGACGAAACGCTGCGACGTCTCGCCGCGGCGACGAGTAAAACTATACCGATCAACAGCACGCCGGGTGGCAAGCCCCAGAGCGCTGCGGTGTGCCACGACAGCCGCGGCTTGAGCAGCACGAATTCGCCGTAGCGGGCGACGAGAAAGTTAAGAACCTGCGCGTCGGTATCCCCGGCCACGATCCGCTGACGCACCAGAACGCGCAAGTCATGGGCAAGCGGGGCCTCCGAATCGTCGATCGACTCGTTCTGGCACACCATGCAGCGCAGTTCCTTGGACAGCGTTCGCGCGCGGGCCTCGAGTTTCGGATCCGACACCATCTCGTCGGGCTGGACCGCCCGCAACGGGAACGACCAGACCAGCGCGATCAGCAGCAAGAACGCGTACAGATATTTCACCGCACTTACTCCGCCGGTTGCGGCATCGCCTTTGCTCTTGCCGGCCGCGGCGCGCCGACGCGAAGGCGCCGATCGGACAGCGACAGCGCGCCGCCGGCGAACATGAAGCCGGCGCCGAGCCAGATCATCAGCACGTTCGGCTTGAAATAGAGCCGCACCGCCAAGCCCCCTTCTCTGTTCGGATCGCCGATTGAGACGTAGAGTTGACTAAACCCGCGCGTCATCAGGGCGGCCTCGGTGACTGCCATATCGCGGGCCGGGAAGACGCGCCTGGTCGGCTCCATGTTGCCGACCAAGCCACCGTTTATCCGGTGCACGGTGAAGCGTCCGACGGTGTCCTGATAATTGGGCCCGGCGCGATCGAACACGCCATCGAGGGTAACCCGATAGCGCGCGATTTCGAGACTATCGCCCGGTTTGATCTCGGCGATTCGCTCGCCGCCCCAAGCGGTGACGCTGACGATGCCGATAAGCGTCACGCCGATGCCGAAATGCGCCGCCGCCGTGCCCCACGCCGAGCGCGGCAAGCCCGCGGCCCGCCGCAGCGCTACGCGCAACGGCAGGCGCAAGATCTTGGTGCGTTCCACAAGATCGGTCACCGCGCCCGCCATCACGAACACGGCAACACCGATACCGAAGGGCGCCAGCACTGGCCCGCCACGTTCCAACGCGAACGCCGCCGCGATCGCCAGCGCCGCAAGCAGTGCCGCCGCGATCAGGCGCTGCGCCGCGCCGACCAAATCGCCGCGTTTCCAACCCAACAACGGACCGAACGGCATCGCCACCATCAAGGGAATGAACAGCGGCCCGAACGTCAAATCAAAGAACGGCGGACCGACCGATATCTTCTGTCCGGTCAACGCTTCAAGCGCGAGCGGATACAGCGTGCCCACGATCACGGTGGCGCAGGCGCTCGTCAAAAACAGATTGTTGAAGACCAGTGCGCCCTCGCGCGAGATCGGCGCGAACAAGCCGCCTTGCTTCAGAAGCGGCGCGCGCCAGGCATAGAGCGCCAGCGCGCCGCCGATGAAGACGGCCAGAATGCCGAGAATGAAAATGCCGCGGGCGGGATCGGTGGCGAAAGCATGGACCGAGGTGAGTACGCCCGAGCGAACCAGGAAAGTTCCGATCAACGACAGCGAAAAAGTCAAGATCGCAAGCAGAATGGTCCATACCTTGAGCGCGCCGCGCTTTTCCATGACCACGGCGGAATGCAGCAAGGCCGTGCCGGCAAGCCATGGCATCAGCGAAGCGTTCTCCACCGGGTCCCAGAACCAGAAGCCGCCCCAGCCGAGCTCATAATAGGCCCAATACGAGCCGCCGGCGATGCCGAGCGTCAGGCACATCCAGGCGCCGAGCACCCATGGTCGCACCCAGCGCGCCCAAGCGGCGTCAATACGGCCTTCCAGCAAAGCGGCGATGGCGAAGGAAAATGAAATCGAAAACCCGACATAGCCGAGATAAAGCATCGGCGGATGGAAGGCGAGGCCGGGATCTTGCAGGATCGGATTAAGGTCGCGGCCTTCGAACGGCGCATCGGCAATGCGCGCGAACGGATTCGACGTCGTGAGAATGAACAGATGAAAGGCGGCGGCGATCCACGCCTGCACCGCCAAGGCGTTGGCCTTGAGCACCGTGGGCAGATTGGTGCCGAACACGGCGACCAAGGCGCCGAAGAACGTCAGAATGGAAACCCACAGCATCATGGAGCCTTCGTGATTTCCCCAGATGCTGGTCAGGCGATAGATGAAAGGCATATGCGAATTCGAATTTTCGTAGACATTGAGTACCGAAAAATCCGAGATGACGTAGCAAACGGCGAGCGCGCCAAACGCCGTCGCCACGAACGCAAATTGCGCGAGTGCCACCGGCGCCGCCATGCTCATCAGAACGGGATCGTCGGCGCGCGTGCCGACGATCGGCATAATGCCCTGGATGAGGGCAAGGCCGAGCGCCAGCATCAAAGCGTAATGGCCAAGTTCGGGAATCATTTGCTCGCTCCACCGACCGGCATCGCCGCACGTCGCGCGTAATCGTCCTGCCAATGCCCCGATTTCTTCAGGGCGTCGGCGACTTCTTTGGGCATGTAGGTTTCGTCATGTTTGGCAAGAATGGTGTCGGCGTCGAATACGCCGGCGCCGTCGAATACGCCTTCGGCCACCACCCCCTGCCCTTCCCGGAACAAGTCGGGCAAAACGCCGCGATAGGCTACGGGTATCTCGGTCTTGCCGTCGGTGACTTCGAAGCGGACGGCAAGATTGTCGCCGCGCACAAGGCTGCCATCCTTCACCAAGCCGCCGAGCCGGATGCGCGTACTGGGGCCAATACGCCTCTCCACCACGTCGCTCGGCGAATTGAAGAACACGATCGAGTCGCGAAACGCGTTGAGCATGAGCGCAACCGAGACGGCCAGCACCGAAAGGCCGCCGCCGATCAGAACCAGGCGTCGCTGTTTGCGGGTCATTGTTGCCGTTTCCGCCGCATGTCAGCTTTCGAGGCCGAGACCTTTAACGAGGTCATCGACCCGCTTGATCTCGTCGGGATGATCCGACAGCGCGCGTCTGGCGTCGGCTGCGGCGCCTTTCGCTTTGTCGCGATCGCCGAGCACGGCATAGGCGCGCACCAGCCGCAGCCAGCCTTCCATGTCGCTACCGTCGGCATGCAGCCGGGCGGCAAGCCGCTGCACCATACCGCGGATCATCGCGGTGCGCTGCTCCTCGGTCATGGTGTCGGCGGCGGCAATGTCGACTGCCGTCGGGCCGTTCGCCGCCGCCGGCGCGCCACTGACACCGGCTAGCGCCGTGCGCACAAATTCGACCCAGGGTGCCCCCGGTGGCGCCTCGTCCAAGAGCGCGCGCCACTTGACGGCGGCAGCGGCGGTGTTGCCGTCCTGCTGATCGGCAAGTGGGAGAAAATAACGCGCCTGCGCCTCGTGCGGATCCTTGTTAATGGCCTTTTGGAACACCTGCTTGGCTTCGGCGGTGACGACGCCATTGGCGGCGGCGACCAGCGCTTCACCCAGATCAGATTCGCGCGCCGCGGTGTCGCCGTTGAGCGCAATCGCCCTGCGCCGCGCCTCAACCGCGTCGTTGAACCGTCCCATGTGCAGGTAGATCGGGGCGATCACTTCCCAGCCTGCGCCGTCGGCGGGATCGCGCGCAAGATGCGCCTCAACCTGATTGACGAGCTTCGCGATTGATTGGTGCTCTTGCCGGGCGTTAACGCGCGCAAAGGCGGTTTGCGCCGGAACATCCGGCGCGCCAAGCTTGAGATAAAGGCCGAGCGCCACCGCCGGCGCGACGACGATCGCCGCGATCATAGCGGCGCGGCGATGCCAAGCCGCCTGTGTCGCGGCAACGGGCAAAATCTGCGCCTCGGCATCCGCCGCGGCCAACAACCGGCGCGAGATCTCGATGCGCGCCGTTTCCGCTTCACTATCGCCGATCAGCCCGGCGCTACGGTCGCGGGCAATTTCCTGCAACTGGTCCTGATAGACCAGCCGGTCGCTGCCGCCCCGTATGGCCGCCTTGCGTCCAAAAGGCCACAGGACAGCGAAAACTGCCGTAGCGGTCATGACGGCGAAAATAAACCAGAGCATCGTCAGTCAAGCGTCATATTTGGTCGGCCTAGCGCCATTTGAGCCGATGGAGCAAGCTTTTGCGACGGTACCGCAGCCGGCGAGCCGGCGGCGCGCCGCGGTTACAACACAGCGCGAATGCGGCCGCAATGGGAACCATGGCGCGTCTCTTACGCACCCCACGGGGGTGGCTTTCGCAAACGTCGAATGCCCAGGAGCCGCCCGCAGGTCAGGCTCGCAACGGCCTGCGCTCCGCGGCCACGGTCTGCACGGCAACCTCGGCCGCCTTGGCGAGCAGGCCGGCGTATTCTCTACCAAATATGGTCCGGCAAAAGCGGATCGCGGCTTCGACCTGGGATTGCCGAAACGGCCGATCGGCATCGCCGGCATGGCGCAGCGAGTCGAGCAACACTTTTGTCCCGGTCTCCAGGTAAAGCGTCAATTCGGAATAGGCGCGCGTCGTCACTTCGTTGACAGCAAGTTCATTGGCGTAATGGCGGCAGGCGCTGACAAATTCGACCCGCATTTCGGCTTCGTTGACGTCGACGGAGTCGAGGAGCGCGCCGGGGGCGATTTGCTTGGCCGGGCGCGCCCGCAACAGCCGACGCACCAATCCCGGGGTCCCTTCGATCTCGACTTTCAACAACCTCGAAATATCGGCGCAGAGCGCTGCGACCCGACGGCTCCAGGTCGACTCGACCGACAAATTTAGTTCCGAGCGCAGTCCGCGGGCCGTATCGTGGATACCTTTGAGCGTCGACACGATCGGCCGGCCGGCTTTGAGCTCGGAGCGCAGCTCGCCGACCATATGCTCAATCTCGCCGAGCACGATCGTCACCGCCGCCGCATATGGCGTCTCAGCGATCCGCGCAACATCATCGCTCTCGGCGGCGCGACTGGCGATGCGAACAAGCTGCCAAGGCGTCGCGAGCCGATTCATCACCATGATGAGGCCGTAGAGGAAAATATCCGGCTTCTGTGCCGCGCCGGCCGCGGACGCCGGCTGCGTCGCCGCCGTGTCAAGGGCCGTTTTTACAGTGTCGATTTGTTCGCGCTCGAAGGCGCGAATGTGCGTTGGCAAACGTCGGCCCAAATCTGCCAGCGCGTCACGCAACGACAGGATCGGGATAATCGTATTGAGGTCGTCGATCGCCCGGGGCGTGCCGACCTCGACGGCGATCCGCCGGCGTACTTTATCGTCCAATACCGCTTTGGCGACCGCCTCCTTCATCCGCTGAACGGCGCGGTCGTGAAGTGCCCGAACCAGCTGATCGGCCTTGGCTCGGTCCTCGGCCAGCAAGGCGCGATTGATGTCCTCGGTCAGGGCCTTGGCTTCGGCGGGAATGAGATCGCGAGCGATCCAGGCCCAAATCGGTTCGAGCGATACGCGCGCAATACGGCCGACCCGCCGATGATCGGTGCGGCCGTCGATCAGGAACGGTTCGAGCGGCGCGTAAAACAGGCGCGCCGCATTGCCGATATGCGACACCGGCTGGGCGGCGGCGCAGATCGCATCGCGCAGCTCCTGCGGAACAAGTTCGCTACCGAGGTCGTTGTTGCCGCAAAGAAGCCCGCGCTCAAGCTCCTGGACCAGCATCGAGCGCGCCTTCGGCGTCAGCGACCGAAGATACTCCTGCAGCCGTTCGATGGATTGACCATCGCTGCTCATAGGCAGATGCCGTCGTGGCAAACCTAACCGTTAACCTTTTAACGGCGCTCCGCTTAAGAAGGAGTTACGCAAAACCTCAGCAATTCAATGCGATAAATCTTGGCCGCGGCTTTACGGGCGCAGGCGGCAACAGCCTAGCGGGTCGCAACTTAACAAAGACAGAGAGACAAAAAGAGGCGGCCGATCAGAGGCCGCCGCTATGCCGCTCACTATCGCGGCGAGCCGACGCAAACTGCGACCAGAGGCGCGTCCGAAGGGGTCGCCGTCGGACCGCAGGAGGCGCCTCGTTCGCCCAGGAACTGCGCCTGGTTGCGGGTCGGCCCGCAATACGCCGTTACCAGCACTTCATTGTCCTGGCACTGCACGGTGCATCCCGAAACACAGTCCGATTTTATCACCCGAACGCTCGGGCTGGGCGGCCCCACCGGACCTTGCGGCCCCGCCGGACCGGGCGGGCCAGCCGGACCGACCGGCCCGGCGGGACCGGGATCACCTGTGGGGCCTTGCGGCCCCGCCGGCCCTGGATCGCCCTGCGGGCCTTTGCCGCAACCGGACAGGGCAGCCAGCAATGCCAATGTCACCGCCAAATGCGCTGCACGCATTTTCAGATTCTCCCAAAGTTCCCGTAAATCGCACCGTCCCCCCGCCCAATATCACAAGATCAAACCCGCCAGCTTAGCGCAAGGTCGAGCCCAGCCTCGGCGATGCGATCAGCCGCAATCGCCCGCGAGCCCCCCGGGTTGCGACAGGCAGCACCGTGCGTGGTCTGCCGATTGCCCTCGATGTAGGTAGTCTCGGTGTATTGCCGGCAAGTGACGCCCTTTGCCTGATAGGCCATGCATTGGCTAGGCTCCGAGGCGATTTGCCGACACCCGTGCGAGCGAGACCATGCTGTCGAAGAAATATACTAATGTCTCGTGGCAATGCCGCCAGCGGATCGCAGATTTCGCGCTGGTCCTGGCGCTCGTATTGGTGCAGGGCACCCACCCTGCGCGACCGGCAGGCGCGCAAGATTATCCGACGCGCACGGTGAAGATCGTGGTGCCGTTTCCCGCGGGCGGCACCGCCGACGTCATGCCGCGCATCATCGCCGACTGGCTGTCGCGCAAATGGGCGCGATCGGTCATCATCGAGAACCGCACCGGCGCCGGCGGCAATATCGGCGCCGAGGTCGTCGCCAAATCCGATCCCGACGGCTACACGCTGCTTGCGTCGCCGCCGGGGCCGATTGTCATCAACCAGAACCTCTATCCGCATCTCGATTACGACCCTGCGCAATTCGCGCCGATCGCCGTCATCGGACGGGTGCCGAACGCGCTCGTAGTCAATCCGGACAAGATCGCCGCCAATAACGTCAAGGATTTCATTACCCGCGCGCAAGCCAATCCGGGCAAGGTAACCAACGCCACGCAAGGCAACGGCACCACATCGCATCTCACCTCCGAACTTTTTCAGCTAATGGCGCGCGTGAAACTGCAGAATGTGCCCTATCGCGGTTCCGCGCCCGCTCTCAACGATCTCGTCGCCGGCAACGTCGACTGCATGTTCGACAATCTCGGCGTGTCAATGCAGCTGGTCAAAGCAGGCAGGCTGAAATTGATCGCGGTCGCATCCCCGGAGCGCACGGCGAGCCTGCCCGACGTGCCGACCATCGCCGAAACCGTGCCAGGTTTCGCAGCGGTGACCTGGTTCGCGATCGTCGCGCCGCCGAACACGCCCGCCGCGATCGTCGACAAGATCAACGCCGGGGTCAACGAAGCGCTGCGCGACCCCGCGGTCAAAGTGCGTCTCGCCGATCTATCGGCCGAACCGGTCGGCGGCACGCCGCAGGCGACCGCTGCCTACTTCGGCGATGAAACCGAACGCTGGAAGAACGTCATCACGTCCGCGCATGTGACGCTCGATTGAGGTGCGATGAAGCATAGCACCGACCGGATCCTTACCACGCATGCGGGCAGCCTGCCGCGGCCGCCCGACCTGCTTGCCCTCGTCCAGACCGACGGAGCCGGGACCCTCGACCAGGCCGCCAAAAACGCACGCTTGCGCGAGGCGGTAAGCGAAGTCGTCCACAGGCAAGCCGCGCTCGGCATCGACGTCGTCGACGACGGCGAATACGGCAAGCCGAGCTTTGTCAGCTATATCAACGAAAGGCTCGGCGGCTGCGAAGTCGACACCGTGGCCAGGCCGCGCAATCAATGGCTCACTTCACGCGAGGGATTGTCGTTTCCGGAATTTTACGCGCAGACGCATCCTGCTTCGACCCACACCCACATGATTTGCACCGGGCCGATTACGTATAAGGGCCACGCTCAGCTCAAGCGCGACATCGACAATCTTAAGGCCGCGCTGAAAGGCGCAAAGGTTGAAGAAGGCTTTATCCCGGCGATTTCGCCTTCCAATATCGAGGACTGGCAGAAGAACGCCTATTACAAAACGCAGGAAGAATACGTGTTTGCCATCGCCGAGGCGATGCGCGAGGAATACCGGGCAATCGTCGAGGCCGGCTTCGTTTTACAAATCGACGATCCGCGTCTCGTCACCTATTACATCATTCACCCCGAAGCCAGCATCGCCGATTGCCGCAAATGGGCGCAAGTGCGCGTCGAAGCCCTCAATCACGCGCTGCGCGACATCCCGCCGGAAAAAATCCGCTTCCACACCTGTTACGGCATCAATATGGGTCCGCGCATCCATGACATGGAGCTCAAGGACATCATCGATATTATCTTGAAGATCCGCGCCGGCGCCTATTCGTTCGAGGCCGCCAACCCGCGCCACGAGCACGAATGGAAGGTGTGGAAGAGCGTCAAGCTGCCGGACGACAAGATTCTGATCCCGGGCGTCATTTCGCACTCGACCATCCTGGTCGAACATCCGGAACTGATCGCCGAGCGGATTGTCCGTTACGCCAATATCGTCGGGCGCGACAACATCATCGCCGGCTCGGATTGCGGCTTCGCCACGTTTGCCGGCTCCAAGGAGGTGCATCCCTCGATCGTCTGGGCGAAATTAAAGGCACTGTCCGACGGCGCCCGTATTGCCTCGAAACAAATATGGGGGTGAGGCTGACCGGCGCGCGCGATCAGGCGGCACGCGGTCGCTCAGTGCCCTTGACGAACATCCGGTAGCCCGAGCGTACGTTCGGCCAATAGTCCCAGATCGCAAAATGCTGGGTGCAGCGGTTATCCCAGAAGGCAATCGCGTGATTGGTCCAGCGGAAGCGCATGCTCCAGTGCGGCCGCGCGACGTGACTATAGAGAAACTCCAGCACGGCGCGGCTTTCCGCCGGCGGCACTTCATTAATGTGGCTCGTGAATTCCGGATTGACAAACAGCAATTTGCGCCCGCTTTCGGGATGACGAACCACGACCGGATGAACCGAAACCGGATAGGTGTCCGCGTTCCTGTCGAAGGCACGCGTACCCTCGTGCGTCGCGGTCTTGCCTTCGAGATAGGTTTTCATGCTGTCGCTGAGTTCCTCGTAAGCTTTGTAGGCGGAGGCGAACATGGTGTCGCCGCCGCCGTCGGGCGGCACTATCTCCTGATAAAGCACGCTATACATCGGCGGTATCTCGGCGCAGCTCTGATCGGAGTGCCATCCTTCGCCCGACACGCGCTTCGAGTTGCGATCGAAATATTGCTTGCGAATAGCCGGATAACCGGGAATGGTCGTCGATGCCGTGCCTTTGCCGCCGACATGGATGTGCGGCTCGCCGAAATAGCGCACGAAGCGTTCATGGTCGGCGAAATTGATCTTCTGGTCGCGGAAGAAGACGACGCCGTGGGCGATGATCGCGTCGTGCACCTCCTGCACCTGGCGATTGGTGAGCGGCCGGGTGAGATCGACATTGCCGATCTCGGCGCCGATATGCGGTGTCGAGTGCGTGACAGTAATCGTGTCGTAGGTCATGAATTCTGTTCCGCTGCAATAAGCCGATCGCGGCGCGGTCAATCCCGCCCATATTAGCGGTGTCGGCGCGCCGCCGTCAGCCCCCCGGCAGCGCCAGTTCGGCGCGCAGACCGCCAATCGGCGCGGTGCCGAACGTCAGCGCGCCGCCGTAAAGTCCAGCCAGTTCGACGACGATCGATAGGCCGAGGCCCGAGCCGGGCTTGGTTTCGTCGAGTCGTTCGCCGCGCTGGGCCACCTGCTCGCGCTCGGCGGGCGAAAGTCCCGGTCCGTCGTCGTCGACGATGATACGCACGCGCGGTTTGGCACCGTCCGCCGGCGACTGGTCGGCTACGACTTCGATCGCCACGCGCGATTGCGCCCATTTGCAACCATTGTCGACCAGATTGCCGACCATATCCTCGAGGTCCTGTTGTTCGCCGCGAAA
>Ga0187783_10003936_pt1 | contig 10970 bp, 5 predicted proteins | sample 1015_SJ02_MP02_2_FD_132471 | JGI IMG/M metagenome (GOLD analysis project Ga0187783, IMG submission 132471) | Tropical peat soil microbial communities from peatlands in Department of Meta, Colombia - 1015_SJ02_MP02_20_MG | ecosystem: Environmental > Terrestrial > Soil > Wetlands > Peat | place...
CAATGAGTTCTAATACTAGAGTGGGCAAAGCGGATTATTACGAAGTTCAGGGTGTTTCCCGCGATTGCAGCGATCAGGAATTGAAGAGCGCATACCGCAAGCAGGCGCTGAAGTATCATCCTGACCGCAATCCGGGCGATCACACAGCCGAAGAAAAGTTCAAGGAGGCCAGCGAGGCGTATCAGGTGCTGAGCGATGCCGAGAAGCGCGCCACGTATGACCGGTTTGGCCACGCCGGATTAGGCGCACAGGGATTCGGCGCCGGACCATTCGCAGGCGGCGTCGACCTCGGCGACATCTTCGGAGATTTCTTCGGAGAGATGTTTTCGATGGGCGGGGCGGGCCGAGGGACACCGCGTTCTCGCCAGCAGCGCGGCGAAGACCTGCGCTTCGACCTGACGATCGATTTTGAAGACGCGATCTTCGGCAAGCAGCTCGAGGTAAAGATTCGCCGGCTGGAGACCTGCAGCACCTGCCAGGGGCGAGGCAGCGCCTCGGGCCGCGGACCGAGCATCTGCGGGCAGTGTAAAGGCCATGGGCAGATCCGCTACCAGCAAGGGTTCTTTTCTGTCGCGCGGACCTGCGGCGCATGTGGAGGGACCGGAACGGTGATCGGCGACCCATGTGCCATGTGCCGGGGCGAGGGGCGTAGCGCGAATGAGATCAGACTGAGCGTGAAGGTGCCACCGGGCGTGGAAGAGGGAACCCGGATACGCTACGCCGGCGAGGGCGATGTGGGCCGCATGGGTGGACCGAAGGGCGACCTCTACGTGATCCTGTCGATCCGGCCGCACGATTTCTTTGAGAGACACGGCTACGATCTGCATTGCGTGATTCCCATCAGCTATCCGCAGGCGGCGTTGGGAGCGGAGTTCGAGATCCCCGGAATCGACGGAGCGGCGACAATCAAGATTCCGGAAGGCACGCAGAACGGCAAGGAGCTGCGCGTGCGCGGGCGGGGAGTTCCCTATTTAAACGAGAAGGGCAAAGGCGATCTGATCGTACGCGTGGAGGTGCAGATTCCGCGCAAGCTCAGCCGCGCGCAGCGCGAGCTGGTGGCCAAGCTGGGCGAGACGATGGCGATGGACAATAAGCCAACTTCGCCGGGGCTCATGGAAAAGATGAAGGACCTGTTCAGCTAGGTTCACGTCGCGCGTTTGCTTCGATTCCCGATGTCAGGATTGCGCTTCGAGATGCTATCTTCTTCGCATGCGCCTGCGCCCTGGCTGGTTCCTCCTATTGCCCGCTTTGCATGCGAGCGCCAGTCGGCTGTCTGCTCGAATAATTTCCGCCGCAGGTGAATTCACGCCGGGGAGCGCTCCGCGCGAAGCCGCTCCGCCGAATTGCGGATCTCCAAAATTTCAGGGGGCAGTTTGAAAGTGTCGAATAAGGCTGTTAAGGCCCTTTTCGTGACGCTTTTGGTTTTGCAATTGGCACTGATTTGGGGATACTCACGGTTTGCGACTCAGGACGGCCCGTCGCACGTGTACAACGCTGCAGTGATTGGAGCTTTGCGCTCCGGCTCCTGGAGCGGTCTTTCTGAATACTTCCGAATCAGCCCACGTCTGGTCCCAAACTGGTCAACATATTTCCTCTTGAGTCAGTTCATGAAAGTGTTCTCTGCAGCGTCTGCAGAAAAGATCGTCGTGTCCATCTATACTGTGCTCTTTGCGCTTTCTTTTTGGTGGGTCGTAGAAGTGGTGCGCCCTGGCTCGGGAGATTTTATGATTTGGGGACTGGTGCTGGGAAGAAACTGGTTCCTTTCCATGGGCTTTTACAACTTCTGTTTTGGCCTGGTGTTCTTCATGCTCTGTTTCGGCTACTGGTTCAAGTGGCGAAAGAGCTTCGGGATCAGGCAATGGCTGATGCTGCTCCTGTTGGCAACGCTCCTCTATTTCACTCATCTTTTCTGCTTTCTTATGGCAGCGTTTCTCATCGGCGTTACCGGCCTGTTTGATTGCCTGAGCGAGGCGCGGGAAGGTGGTGGAACGGGCAGGCCACTGCAAAGCTTTGCGAAGTCGATGCTCCCGACCGTAGTCATTCCTGAACTCTGTTTCATCGTTCTCCTGTTTCTCAATCCTTTCGGCGCCATCAAACCTCAATATGCATCTCATCCTGAAACACCGCGCAAGATTGCGGAGATGCTGCAACACGCAACCACGATCCACATGGCCAGTATTTTTGACCTCCTGCTGGATTGCAGCGGCACTCTGGCCTGGATTTTCGTTCTGGCTGTAGACGCATTCGTCATCGTGGGATTGTATTGGACTCTCGGACGATCACGGGAGCGAATTTCGGCGGTCAGCTACGGCCTTGCAGTTTTCACCGTGACCTGCCTGGTTTTGTATTTCTTCGGCCCCAGCGCATTCTCTGAAAAGGGTGATCTGCGCGAGCGGGCAGGCTGGTTCGCTTTGTGGGGCGCATTCGCCTTCTTGGCTTCGCGAGAGTGGCAGGTTCGAGGCAAGCTGATCGCGAGCGGCGTCGCCACGGTCGCATGCGGTTTGAGCGTTATGACAAGTGCGCTTTGGCGCCATCAGGTGTCTCCGCTGTTGATGGCTTATGACGATGCGGCGCACGTGGTTCAGCCCGGCAAGACGATTCTGTCGCTGTGTTATTGCTCGCCCTGGAATACCAACCTCGAGGTTTTCCGGCGCCTGACCGTCTTTCCGCTTGTTCATGCCGGCGACATCGTTGCCCTCGCCGGTAGAGATCTCTCCGTGGAAGACTACGAAGGTACACTCGCCGGGTTTCCTGTCGAGTACTTGCCGCAGGTCAATCCCTCTCTTCACGCAACCGAGTTGATGGAAGTGGAATTCAATCCGGGCTTAGCCGACATGACTGACTACGAGGCACAAACAGGCAGGCCGATCGATTACGTTCTGGTCTGGGGCGAGCCGGCAGCTTCTGATCAGAGCGACAGCGAACTGCCGCTCTGGGGTCAACTGCAAGCGAATTATGTCCTCGTTTATGGCGCTCCCGGCCGAACATCGCTGCGCATATTCCAGAAAAAAGGCGAAAAGTGACCTTCCGGCTCCAGGCAGCGCACTGACGCAACGCCCTTCAGATAGCCAGAATATCGATGGCAGCGACGGCAGCGCCGATGAGCAGACTGGCGCGGTCAGTCAAAGCGAAGACGAGAGGATCTTCGTTGAGCTCTCCGCGCGAAGCCAGAAGCCACACGCGACACAGCCACAGAATCAGAAACGGCATGATCAGCCAGAGCGCGTGGGGCCGGCGGTAGAGAAGCGTCACATCAGTCCCGCTAATGTAGATGGCGAAGACCACGGCCGCGGCGAAGGCGCTGGCGGTGCCGAAGCTGCGCAACTGATCGATATCGGCAACGATGTAGCCTCGATCATTGCGAGGCGGCTGGCCGGTGGAACGAAGATTTTGCAGTTCTGCAAAGCGCTTGACAATGGCGAGAGATAAAAACAGAAACGCAGAAAAGCCGGCGAGCCAGTGCGAAATGTGAGATAGCGTAGCTGCGCTGCCGGCAAGCAGGCGCAGCACGTAGAGCCCGGACAAAATGAGGACATCGACGAGGGCGATGCGCTTGAGATACCAGGTGTAGGCAAGCGTGGTGCCCAGATAGAGAAGCAGCCACCAGAAAAATGCATTCGGAAGAAGGCGCGCGCCGGATAAACCCAGAGCAAGAAACAAGAGTGCGATGGACAGACCGGTGAAGGCGGAAAGATCGCCCGACGCAAAAGGCCGTTGGCGCTTTTGCGGGTGATGACGGTCCGCTTCGATGTCGAGAAGGTCGTTAACGATGTAGGCGGACGATGCCGTGAGGCTGAAACAACAGAAGGCAAGCAGACCATTCATGAACAATTTGAGCGGGATGACGTGCGCCAGCAACAACGGGAGAAAGATGAGGAGGTTTTTCGCCCACTGATGCGGACGCAGCGCACGTATCACTGAGCCGAGCGGTTTGCCGCGCTCGATGAAGGCGCGGCCGGGCCGAATGCCGCGCATACGCAGCCGAATGCGAAGGCCCAGGCCGGGATTGGCCACCATGGTTTGGGTAGCGTGGGCCAGCAGCGGCACGTCAGGAACATCGTTCCCGATGTAGTCGTACGCGCGATTTCCCAAGTGTCGGCGAAGACGATCGAGCTTGCGGCTGCCGGTGAGGTTGGTGGATCCATCACTGCCCAGAACGCCGGCGAACAGGCCGAGATGGGCGGCGATGCGCTCGGCGAGGCGGAGATCGGCGCCGGTGGTCAGGTAGATGGAGCGGCCAAGTGCACGCTCCTCATGGAGAAACTCCAGCACCTTGTGGTTATATGGCAGATGGGCCACGTCGAGGACCACGTGACTGGTGACGAAGGACTTGAAGGCGGCTCTGCCACGAAGTAGCCGGAATGGGAGCGCGAACGAGAGCGCCGGACGGGTGCGTATGAGGACAAGGATCGAATCGACGAGCGTATCGGACTTTACGAGAGTTCCATCCAGGTCGACGCAAAGAGGCCGGGAAACTTCGAGCGAAGATCCCGGCGGAGCGAGAACCTGAGACAATCCATCACCTCATTCACTGGAGTTGCGCCGGCGGGAGGCTTGAGCCAATGAGATCCACCAGGCCTAAGTCTTGATGTTTGTTAAGTTAATGCGGCGCGATCATTCCTGAGAACGGCTTAAGTATACACGGAGGCTGGATCGAGGAATGGCTTGAATGGATGATGACGAACGAGGTTGGTGGAGCTGAGCGGGATCGAATTTGAGCCGCTTTGCGGACGTCCGAGCCCGCAGGCGAAATCCCGAGTCCGCCTCCGCTCAAGCGACGGCGCGACAGCCTTCGCCCCACAGGTGGCGCGCCGAGCCGAAGCTTGCGCAGCAGGCGAAGGCTGGTGGAGCTGAGCGGGATCGAACCGCTGGCCTCCTCGTTGCGAACGAGGCGCTCTCCCAGCTGAGCTACAGCCCCACGGGAACTCTTTCATCTTAGCAGCGATGCAAGTTCCGGGAAAGGCAGTGGCTGCGACGGGGACAGGCAAGCGTGTCAAAAAACTCGCGCTCGCCCAGAGCAGATAGCTTGTTATAGCTGATTCATGTTGGTAAGGAACTCGGCGTTGTTGCGAACCTTTTCGAGACGGCTGATGAGGAGTTCCATCGCCTCAACCGGCGAGAGGGGGTTAAGGACGCGGCGCAGAATGAACACACGCTGCAAGTCTTCCTTGGGAATGAGCAGCTCTTCCTTGCGGGTGCCGGAACGCTGAATGTCGATGGCCGGGAAGACGCGCTTGTCGACCAGCTTGCGATCGAGAATGATTTCCATATTGCCCGTGCCCTTGAATTCTTCGAAGATGACTTCGTCCATTCTTGATCCCGTATCGACGAGGGCTGTGGCGATGATCGTCAACGAGCCGCCTTCTTCTATGTTGCGCGCCGCGCCGAAGAACCGTTTCGGCCGCTGCAGTGCGTTTGAGTCGACGCCGCCGGAGAGGACTTTGCCGGAGGGCGGGACAATGGTGTTGTAAGCGCGGGCCAGGCGCGTGATGGAATCGAGGAGGATGACGACGTCGCGTTTGTGTTCGACGAGGCGCTTGGCCTTCTCGATGACCATTTCGGCGACTTGCACGTGGCGAGCGGCGGGCTCGTCGAAAGTGGAGCTTATCACTTCCCCCTTCACCGAGCGCTGCATGTCGGTGACTTCTTCGGGGCGCTCGTCGATGAGCAGGACGATGAGGACCACCTCGGGGTGGTTGGTGGTGACGGAGTTGGCGATGGACTGCAGCAGCATAGTCTTGCCGGTGCGCGGCGGGGCGACGATGAGGCCGCGCTGCCCTTTGCCGACCGGCGTGAGCAGATCCATTACGCGGCCGCTGACGCCCTCGCGAACCGTTTCCATCTTGACGCGCTCCTGTGGATAGAGCGGCGTGAGGTTGTCGAAGAGGATCTTGTTGCGCGTTTCTTCGGGCGACTCGAAGTTAATGGCCTCGATTTTGACAAGGGCGAAGTATTTCTCGCCCTCGTGAGGTGGGCGGACGTTGCCGCTGATGGAATCGCCGGTTTTGAGGTCGAACTTACGAATCTGCGAAGGCGAAACGTAGATGTCGTCCGGTCCAGGCAGGTAGTTGTAATCGGGCGAGCGAAGGAAGCCGTAGCCGTCAGGAAGGATTTCGAGAACGCCCTCGGCGAAAATGTGCCCTTCCTTTTCGCTCTGTGCCTGGAGGATCTTGAAGATAAGATCTTGCTTGCGAAGGCCACTGGTTCCCGGAATCTCGAGCGTTCGCGCAATGCGGCTCAATTCTGTGATGTTCTTTTCTTTCAGTTCTGCGATGGTCATGGTCACCTGTTTGAAGAGGGATGAAATGGGGCGGGATGCGGAGGAGAAAGGGCCCGAGAGGAGAAAAGCCGGACGCGGTAACTGAAAAAATTCCTCCGGCGCAAACCTGGATGCGATTGATCCTGAACGTCAACTGTCGCAGCAGAGCGCCGGGTTACAACCTCTTACGGGACGAAAGTTTCTTGAATCCGTTGACCTACTCAATGTAGCTGGCAGGAGTCGGCCTTACGCGGCACGACGCCGTTCCACAGGCTGGCTTGTGGCCGCCTCTTCAGCCGTCTCAGCCTCAGGATTCGTATCCTGAAACCGGTTCAAAACCTCATTCGTCGTATCCTGCAGCCGTGTATTCGGCTTGTGTAGCATCCGAGTTGCCTTGCTGGCCAGTTGGCAAAGCTGGTAGCGATTAGACACCTGGGAAAGAGCCCGAAAAACCAAATCAGAACGCATGCTAATCTCCTTCTTATCAAAAGCTTGCTGCGAGCGGGCCCTCGGGGCGCCGCAAGCGCATGCAAGGGGAGCCAATATATTTATGGGCTACCCCAAAATTAGAACTTCCAAGTCTTAGACGTGCTTGACTCGCCCCAAGCGCAAAATCTTTGCGGCAGCGTTGCACGTTGTGAAATGGAGGCCAAACCGCATCGGACGAGCAGTTCGCGCCAGGAAGCCGAAGCAACCCACTTGCCCACAGCCGACGCATCGCGATGCGCCAGAACATCAAACGAGCCACTCGCTCACAAATTTGATGCTGGAAATGACTGTCGGGCACACCCGGACGCAGAGCAAATTGCCCTCTTTGGATGGCTAGTTTGAGGTTATATCGAAGTTGGATGTGGGTCAATAGTTTTTTCGCGCCGTCGACCACCGCTCGGAAGCTTTTTGGGAAAATCATGGCGCGGGATTGGCCGCCATCTCTACGAATACCTGCTAAGTCTTTATTTATCATATAGATGTTAAGGCATTGATTTGTGGATACAAAGTGCGAGAGCAAAACGAATCTCGACTCCAGAGAATCAAAGGTGGATGCGCGTGCTCGGAGAGCTATCGAATGCACCGGGGCGGATACCAGGGACGGCCATCAGGATCGCGAAAGAAGATGCGCCCATGCTTATCAGAACCGATGGCTGGCGCCATCGGACGCTGGCATCGCGGACGGCTCAACCGGGCGTCTATGCGGAGGAATGCGGCCAGCAAAAACGACAAAAGCAGCAAGGCAATCAGCCATTCTGGATATTGAAAAGGCTCAAACATGCGCGGCACCGGGCGGTTGTTTTCGAAGAGATAAGCGCAATCACAACCACCAACTCACTGATCGGCCGAACAGGAGAGATTGTTCAGAATCCGAGGTAACCGGGGTTTTGCGGAGAAGGCGAACTGTCCCGAACCACGATAAGGCCCAGTGGGATTCAGCTCCAATAGCTCCGGTCCAGCGTCCTGTATTGGATGGCTTCCGCGAGATGGGCTACGGTGAGGCATTCCACGCCTTCGAGGTCGGCGATGGTGCGTGCGACCTTGAGGATGCGGTCGTGGGCGCGTGCGGTGAGGCCCTGCTGCTGCATGGCGCGCTCGAGGAGACGTTCGGCGTCAGGGCCGAGCTCGCAGTATGAGCGAATCTGGCGCGTGTTCATCTGCGCGTTGGCGTAGATTCTCTCCTTCGCTTTGGAGAAGCGCTCGCGTTGACGCTGGCGCGCGGCCATGACGCGGGTCCGAATTTGCGCTGAGCCTTCGGCAGCCGCGCCACCGCGCAGCTCCTTGTATTGAACGGCCGGGACTTCGATGTGAATGTCGATGCGATCGAGAAGCGGACCGGAAATTTTGGCAACGTAGCGCTGGATCATGGGTGGGGTGCACATGCACTCGCGGGATTTGTCGTTGAAGTAGCCGCAAGGACAGGGATTCATGGCGGCGGCGAGCATGAAGCGCGCGGGAAAACTGAGCGACATGGAAGCGCGAGCGATGGTCACGGAGTGATCTTCGAGCGGCTGGCGCATGACCTCGAGCACGTTGCGGGGAAACTCGGGAAGCTCGTCGAGGAAGAGGAGGCCATTGTGGGCGAGCGAGACCTCGCCGGGACGCGGCACTATGCCCCCGCCGATGAGGCCCGCGTCGGAGATCGTGTGATGCGGAGAGCGGAAAGGCCGCTGCGTGACGAGTCCATCGCCATTGAGTACGCCGGCGACCGAATGAATCTTGGTGGTTTCGAGAGCTTCTTCGAAGGTAAGGGGGGCGAGTATGGAGGGCAGGCGCTTGGCCAGCATGGTCTTGCCGGAGCCGGGAGGGCCGATCATGAGGATGTTATGGCTGCCGGCGGCGGCGACTTCGAGAGCGCGCTTGGCGGTTTGCTGGCCGCGTACGTCGCAGAAGTCCACGGAGAACATCTGCAACTGGCCGAGCAGTTTCTCAGTGGCGACGCGGAAGGGCTCGCGCTGAATCACTCCCACGACCGCGGAGTTGAGCAGCTCGAGAACATCGAGCAGCGAAGAAACCGGATAGACGTTGACGCCTTCGACGACGGCGGCCTCGGCAGCGTTGGCTGTAGGGATGATGAGGTTCGGGATGCCTTTCTCGCGCGCCGAGACGGCGACGGGCAACATGCCGGGAACGGCGCGAAAGCTGCCGTCGAGGCCGAGCTCGCCGACGAAGAGGAAACGGCTCAGGTCGTCGGTGCGGAGCGCGCCGTAGGCGCCCAGAATGCCGACAGCGATGGGGAGGTCAAAGCCGGAGCCTTCTTTCTTGAGATCGGCAGGCGCGAGGTTGATGGTGATGAAGGTTGGGGGGATGAGGTAGCCGGAGTTCTTGATGGCGGCGCGGACGCGGTCGCGGCTTTCACGCACTGCAGCGTCGGGAAGACCCACAGTGTGAAAGTGGTCTTCGTTGGAGACGACGCCGCTATAGTCTACTTCGACGTCGATGAGACTGGCATCGATGCCGTAGACGGCTGCGCTAAGGGCCTTGAAAAGCATGGTGGAGGGCTGCGAAGCGCAGTTTAGCAGAGGGGAGCGGGCAGCGGTCAGTGATCGATGAACAGGAGTCGGAAGACTGCGAGCAAGAAAACACAGACTGAGGATCTTAGAGCTCGTGAGTCAGGTGGCAGTCTGAGGTTTGCGGTTCTTCGCCTCCGGTAGTCGGATCAGTCGGTGTCGATGGGAAAGCTGCCGACGACGGCGCCCGGAGCGATGTTTTGACCGGCGAGGACGACGGCGTGGGTGGCGATGTGCGCGCCGGCGCCGATGGTAGTGGGAATGAGCCGGATTTTATCGAAGTCAGCGGCTTCATGAGAGTGCGAGAAGATACGCGAGAAGGAGCCGATGATGGCGTTGTTGCCGATGGTGATGCCGCCGCGATCGTTGAGAAGAGCGCGCTGGTGGATGGTGACGTTGTCACCAATGGAGAGGTTGTAGCCGTATGTGAGATCGACGCCGTGGTAGATTTTGACCCCGGCGCCCATGTGATCGAAAATGTGGCGGCCAAGCATGCAGCGGAAGCGGAGGCCAAGCCAGTGGTTGAGACCTACGGGCGAGCGGTCAAACATCTGCCAGAACCAGAGCAGGGGCTTGCGGGGCGCGAACTTGTCACGATCGACTTCGGGATAATGGCCGGCTTCGAGAGTGACATTTTCGGGATCCAGGGAAAGGCTGACGACGTTGCCTGGTAACTCAGAGGTGAGCGTGAGATTGAGTTTTCCGCCGTGCGGGCGGCCCAGATAGAGCTGATAGAGCTGGTCGCGGACAATTTCGGCACGGCGTTCGGAAGAACAGTGGCGCAGAAACTCTTCGTCGAGGTAGCGAATCCAGCGGCGGTAAATCTCTTGGGCTTCGGGCGACGGAAAAGGAGCCTGATTGATTGCGGTAGCCATGACATCTTGACGATAAATCAGGGAACAGGGATCAGGGAACAGGGATCAGAAAGCAGGGACTGAGGGACAAGGGAGCGAGGGAGCAAGGGAGCGCGTCGCGGCAAGAGATCAGAGAAAAAGAGAAGAGGCTCGGCGTTTAGCGTCCAGTCGCAGTTTTCTGTTCTCTTTTGACTTATCTCAGCGCTTGCCGCTCTTCGCAGCGCGACGCTCGGCGATGGCATGCATCTCCTTGCCCCAGTGCGAGCGGTTAATGCCGATCTGCATAGCGAGATAAAGGATATTGCTGGTGCACCAATAGAGAGCCAGGCCGGAAGCGTAATGCCAGAGCATGAAGCCGAAGATGACCGGCATCATGAAAGCCATCATCCGCTGCTGTTCGCGGGGCATGCCGGGCGAAGGCGTAATGTATTGCGTCAAAAACATGGTGACGATGATGAGGATGGGCAAGATGTGCACTGGATCGGGCTGCGAGAGATCGGGGAGCCAAAGCCAGTGGGCCTGGCGCAGCTCAACGGCGTTGGCGAGCATGCGGTAGTAGGCGAAGAAGAGCGGCATCTGCAAGAGCATCGGCAGGCACCCGCCGTACATGTTCACTCCCTCGTCCTTGTAAAGCGCCATCATCTCGGTGTTCATCTCCTGGCGCTTCGGGTCGTTCATTTTGAGATGCCTGTAGCGGTTCTTGATGGCGTCGACCTTGGGCTGGATGCGCATCATTTTGAGCGATGACTTGGTCATCATGATGCGCGAGGGCAGCAGGACCAGAGTGAAGACAATGGTGAAGGCAACAATTGCCCATCCCCAGTTGGGAATGCCGTGGCTGACCATGAATCGGAGGAC